>Ga0190271_10002877_pt1 | contig 10630 bp, 9 predicted proteins | sample Popmic356T_FD_133747 | JGI IMG/M metagenome (GOLD analysis project Ga0190271, IMG submission 133747) | Populus adjacent soil microbial communities from riparian zone of Weber River, Utah, USA - 356 T | ecosystem: Environmental > Terrestrial > Soil > Riparian zone | place: USA: Utah | collected... | reverse complement strand
TCAGACCGCTGGCAACGTGCTTGAATGTGCAAAAAGCGGAGGATTCAATGTCGATCCTGCGTGCTTTGCTCATCGTGATCGTTGTCGTCGCTCTCACGTTTCTATTGATGGGGTACTTCGGAGGTGTGCGCACACGGGACGCGCTCAGCACCCGTGCGGACATCCCTCAGGCCTCCGACACCGTCGAACGCGCCCGCGAACGCGGCGCCGAGATTGGTGAGAAGGCGGCCATCGCGGCAACGAAGGTCGAAGAAACGATCGGAGAGGCCGCGCTGACGACCAAAATCAAAGCCAAGATGGCGCTCGATGATTCCGTGAAGGCGCGTGCGATCAATGTGACGACTCACGGCACAACGGTGACACTTAGTGGCACTGTGGAGTCCAACGTGGAGCGCGATCGCGCGATGGCGCTCGCACGTGAAACCGACGGCGTCACAAAAGTCATCGACGATCTGCACACTCGGTGAAGATGCGAGCTCCGATCCGGCCTCACCAGGAGTGGCGACTCTCTTGCAGTGAGGTCGTATCGGAGTGGTTATGGAGCTGTTGGAGATTGCCGGTGTGATGGTGCTGTCGGTCGCGGTGAGCCTCGCTGGCGCACGCGTGATCCTCTCGGCAAGCTTGTTTCTGATGATGCGGGGTGTGGCAACCGTGGGCGCTGAGATCCAGGAGCCGGCACCACCGACTGGAGCGGTCTGATTCGATCCTGCCGTCGGGTCGACTCACGCTCTTTCATCTCCAGCGACGTTCGAACGATGATACGCGGTGTGCTCATCACGACACTGCGGGCCGGCACGTTACTTCTCGTTATTTCATTCGCAACCACGGCGTGTTCCTCGCCTCCGCCCGCTGCTCGCACAATCGAAGCGGCGCAGGTTCGAATGCGCGACGGTGCCAGGCTCAATGCCGATGTCTACCTGCCAGCGGTCACCGGTAAGGTCCCGGTCGTGTTGATTCGTACGCCGTACAAGACCGAGTTCAGTCCGAAAAGCGAGTTCATCAACCGGCTGATCGCGGCGGGCTACGGCGTCGTGCAGCAGCACGAACGCGGACGATTCCTCTCCGAGGGCGAGATGCACATGCTCGGTCGCGCTGACGAGGATGGCTGGGACACGCTCGACTGGATCGCCGCGCAGGACTGGTCCAACGGCAAAGTCGCCACCTACGGTTGCTCATCGTCGGCCGAGAATCAGCTGAAGCTCGCCTCCCTCGGGCATCCAGCACACAAGGCGATGATTGCCTACTCGGCTGGTGTTGGCGTGGCAGAGGCGGGACCCTTTCGCGAGCAGGGCAACTTCTGGCGTGGCGGCGCGTGGCAGCAGGGGTGGGCCAATTACTTCTACTCGGAGATGCCGCTCACGTGGCCGCAGCTTCCGCGCGGTCTCAGCGACGCAGAACGACAAGCGGCCGTCAGGAAAACCGCGATCGAGGCGCCCCCGCCCGACATCGACTCCAAGGTGTACGACACGGCACGGATGCATTTGCCGATGATCGACATGGGCAAGGCGGCCGGCGCGCCAGACACGGAGCTCGAAGAGTATCTGCGGCGCGGTCCGTCGCATGCCGCCTGGGACGACGACCGCGTGACCAATGCGGATGTGATCAAGGTGCCGGGGCTCTGGGCTGAAGCGCTCTACGACATCTCATCGCGATCGACGGTGGCGTTTTTCGAGAAGACCCGGAAGGAGAATCCCGCCGGCAATCAGGCGATCGTCATCACCAACGGCCAGCACTGCGCGTTCGGCCGCACATCTGAAACCGCCACGATCGGCGATCGCGATCTCGGTGACACGCGTTTCGACTTCATCGGTCGACAAATCAACTGGCTCAATCGCTGGCTCAAAGACGATACGTCTGCGACGATGCCGAAGAGTCCAATCACCGTGTACATGGCCGGCGCGAATCGCTGGGCGGACTTTGGCTCAGTGCCGTGGGCCAGCCGTGATCAGTCGCGTGTCTTCTACCTCGCGAGTGGCGGACGGGCGAACACGCTGAAGGGTGACGGCCGCCTTGTCGACGCGGCGCCGAGCGCTGGTGGGAGCGACACGTTCACGTACGATCCGGCCAAGCCGGTGATCGCCCACGGCGGAGAGATAGGCGGCGTCGGCACCGATCAGGAACGAAATGACGGCGCGTACGACCAGCGCCCAATCGAAGCGCGTGAGGATGTGCTGGTCTACACCACCGAGCCTCTGGCCGAAGACCTCGCGGTCTTCGGATACGTCGAGACCGAGCTGTTCGCGGGATCGAGCGCGCCCGACACCGACTTCACCGTGAAGCTCGTCGACGTGGCGCCGGACGGAACGGCCTGGAACATCGCAGACACGATTCAACGCATGCGCTATCGAGACGGCGACGACACGCAGGTGTTCATGAAGCCGGGCGAGTTCTACCGCCTCACGCCGCCTGCGATGCTCGTGGGTAACGTGTTTCTCAGGGGTCACCGCGTCCGTATCGAAGTGTCGTCCAGCAATTTCCCGAGTTACGCCCGCAACCTCAATACCGCGAACGATCCCTATACCAGCACGCAGATCGCCATCGCGCGGAACACGGTTGCGCATGGAGCTGGAAGGCTCTCGAAGATCTCTCTTCCTGTGGTGAAGCCCTAAGACGACTTCTGCGCGGGCGTGTCAATCCGGGAAAGACTCGCAATCAGGGGGCTTGGTCAGGCCTTGGATCGTCCGATACTCTTGGAGTTCATGTCTTCACCAGTCACCGACCGCCCGGCGTCGAAGATCCTCGACCTCGAAGTCAAGGATGCGCGCATCATCTTCACCCCTTCCTGGGAGGACCTCCAGGAAGAGGTTGGCCGCGAGAATCTTCGCTTTCCGAAAGAGATCATCCTGCTCGGCGGTGCTCCCGGCGCAGGCAAGGGCACGCAGACGCAGTTCATCAACGAGACACGTGGGCTGACGTGTCCGCCGATCGTGATCAGCGAGCTGTTGACGACGCCCGAGATGGAGAAGCTGAAGGCGCAGGGCGTGATGGTCGGCGACAAGGAGGTCGTGAGCCTCCTGCTGCGCAAGCTGCTCGAGCCGACATATCGAGACGGCGTCGTGCTCGACGGCTTCCCGCGCACGCCGGTTCAGGTGGAATGCCTGAAGCTGCTGGTCGAGAAGATCAACGATCTGCACAACCAGTTCGCGGACACGCCGCTCGCCATTCACTTCCGCCGGCCGACGATTCACGCGATGGTGTTGTTCGTCAGCGAGAGCACGAGCATCGCGCGTCAGATCGGACGCGGACGCGAGATCGCCGAGCACAACAAGAAGGTTGCTGAGAGCGGCGATGGCGAGCCGATCGAGTTGCGCGCCACCGATCTCTCGGAAGATCTCGTGCGCCGGCGTTATCAGGTATTCAAGGAACAGACGTGGGCAGCGCTCACGTCGCTGCGGCAGCTCTATCACTACCACTTCATCAACGCCGAAGGCCCGATCGCGGAAGTGCAGGCCAACATCCTCGGGGAGCTCAAGTATCAGAGCTCGCTGGAGCTGGACCCGCGCACCTTCGCACGGTTGCGCGCGCTCCCGCTCGCCGAGGAGCTCGTCGTCCACGGGCGGCAGGAGCTGGTCAAGCGACTCGATAGCTACGAGCTCGAACACACGCAGCTCCTGACCCAGGTCGTGGAGCTTGTCGCCACCAAGTTCATGCCGATCATCGAGCGGCACGCGCTGTCGGGTCGCGCCCACGTGAACTCGGAAGACCCGATCTTCAACGAGCCGCTCGCGATGGGGATGCTGATCGATCTCTTCTCCGAGCGCGGCTATCACGCGGTCGTGGACAAGACGATGCAGCTGATTCCGGAGAAAGTCGATCTGAAGACCGGCGAGATCAAGTACCGCACGAAAGCGGTCTACCGCATTCAGATTCTCTTCGAGGCCTCGAAGATCCGCCGCGGCTGACGGACGCTACTTCGGATCGAGCCGGTCCACGAGCGCGCGGGCACGCGCCAGCACGTTACTGCGTTCGAGCAACTGCTGGCGCTCGGCCTCGGACATGCTCAGGTTCAGCGCCGTCACGTTGACGAACTCGGCATCGTCCAGATCGGGGTCTGGCGGTTCGACACCGAGCGGAAGCGCGACGTAGAGCAGCTGCGTGAGTCGTTCGCGCAGTGTGCTCAACTGACCCCGCTCCTCGTTCTTCAGAAGGTCGGGAACTTCCTCCACTCGCGCCAGGCGATACGGCTTGCGCTGATCCTCGCGCGCGATCCGAAACGTCGTCAGGCCGCGAAGCAGGATCACGTAACGTCCGTCAGCCAGCTTCTCGAATTCCTGGATGCGACCGGCACATCCAACCTCGTAGATCGGCGGACGCCCTTCGTAGTCCTTCTCGAATCCCGGACGCAGCGCCACCATGCCGATGATGCGATCGCCTGCGAGCGCGTCGGCGATCATGTCGCGGTAGCGTGGCTCGAAGATCAGGAAGGGACGCGAGACGCCTGGAAAGAGCGAGACCTCAGGCAGCGGAAAGAGCGGGATCTCGGACGGGAGCGGCTTGGGATCCGCAGGAGCGTTGTTGTTCTGGAGAACGATCGTTTGCAAACCCTCGCCGACGCCCGCGTGCGCGGGCGAAGGCGATGTCAGCAGGAGCCCGAGTGCGACCGCAATCAGCAGCACCCCCACAGTCTAGTGGGAGTCGCTCTCAGTTGAACGGCGCTTCTATCTTGTAGGTCTTTCCGGCAACGTCCTTGGCCGTAATCCTGACGGCCTTGATTCGTGTCACTCCGGGGCGGAACCGCGAGCCGCCTGCGCCGGAGAACAAGTCGTACGGCACGTCACGCTTCGCGCCCGATTCCAGCCTCGGAAGCTCGCGCCGGTAAGGCGCCAGCACCCCGGAAGGGACGAGCTCGATCAGCCCCTCAGCGAGCGCGCTGCCCGAGCGGTTCTCAATGGTGATGTAGGTCTGTGACGTGGTGAATCCCACCGGCGCGCTGGGATCCTGGGCCGCGGCGCCGCAGCCCGATACAGCGAGCGTCACCAGGACGAGGCACGCGATTGCACACAGCGGACCCGACGAGCGATTCATACGCAGCTCCCTTCATGAACGGTAGGGTCGAAGAGCGCGCCGAACGCCGAAGTATGAAAGGGTCTATTCCGGGTGCCGAATTGCGACTGTTAATACGCCCGGAGCCGGTATCGAGTCAACCGGCAGGGCTTTTCGTTAGCGTTTGTCGACGACGACCTTGCCTTCCTTCATCACCACCTTCGTCTTGAGCATCTCGTAGACGTTCAGCGTCGGGTTGCCGTCGACGAGGATGATGTCCGCGAGCTTGCCTGCCTCGAGCGTCCCGATTTGATCGGCCATGCCGACGTAGCGCGCCGCGTTGAGCCCGATGATCCGGTGGATGTCAGCCATCGAGAACACGATGCTGTACGACTTGAGCTCGTGCTCGAGGACGACGAGATCGGCAGCGTTCTGATCGGTCGAGTACGAAATCGTCTGGTGGTTCGTGTCGGCGTCCCAGATGCGGCGCGCGTTCACGATCGTGTAGCCGGCCTCGGTTCCTGTGGCCCGCCCTTTCGGATCGCGGTTCGCGCCCGCGATCGCTTCCGGCCACGGTTTGCCGTCGCGGAACCGCACGGTGTTGTCCTTCGGCCACTGCACGGCAGCCGGCGCAGCGGACAAGGTGTCGATGTTCGGTGCGCCGAAGGCGATCAGTCCCGCGACGATCGAGCCGGTCTGCGCGACGCGCTCGGCCTGGTCGTAGGTGGTGAAGTCCTTGTTCGGGAGGTGGACGAGTCGCGTGACGCCGGCATCGATGGCTGCGACCATCGCCGGACTGCTCACGGCGTGGACGTTGACCTGGATGCCGACTTTCTTCGCTTCGTCCACGATCGCCTTGAGCACTTCGATCTCTGACTGTGGCGGCGCGGGCTCGGGCGTGAGTCCTATTTCACCGGTGTGCTTGATCCCCTGCTTGGCCAGCGCCTGAATCGCCGCACGTGCCTCAGCCGGCGTCTGCCGCAGGTTCACCTGTCCCGACGCGATGACGCGCGGCCCGACGATCTCGCCTTTGTCAATGCGATCGCGCAGCGCGATGTTCGCCTCTGCCGGCCCGCCGCCCGCGAGCACCGTGGTGTAGCCAGCCTCGATCAGCGACTTCATCTGCGCGGCATCGTAGTTGTTCACGTGCTTGTGGCCATCGATGAAGCCGGCCATTGCGCTCATGCCTTTGGCGTCGATGATCTTCAGACCCTGGGTAGGTGCGGCGCCCGCGGCAACCGAGGCAATCTTGCCGCCGCGCACGATGATCGTGCCGGAGTCGATCACCGGGCCGCTGCCGACGATGATGCGCGCGTTCGTGATCGCGACATCCTGTGCTGCAACCGGGGTTGCGGCGATCAATCCGACGACCAAGCATGCCGCTACGAAGAAGCTCTTCATAAGCGCCGGATGGTAGCGCAAGAGGTAGCTGGGTGGCTAGGAAGATGGGTTAGTGGGTCAAAGCGTAGAGGACGACGTCGATTCCCACCGAGTAGGCATCGGGTGAGAACTTGTAGAAGTACTGCGGATCCTCGGCCTCGCGCTCCCAGCCGTCAGGGATGTCGCTGTTGTGCACCATGACCACCATCAGCCGTCCGTGTGGATCGGCGATGCCCTTCGCCTGGACGATGGAGCTGTCCTCGCCACGCTCGGAGATGCCGCCGCCGCTGCGCCGCCAGAACTGGATCGACGCCATCTGCGGCATTTCTTTGACCACGAACATCGACTGCCAGATCGGATGCTCCGGCGGAAGATCGATGATCGGGTATTTGTCCGACGGCAGCACGCGGCCGATCTCGTCATCCCACTGCTGGCCGGCGCGTGTGCCCCAGTAATCCGAGGCGAAGATGAAGCCGCCCTTCTCGAGATACTCGCGCAGCCGCACGACTTCTTCGTCCGAGAAGCGGGCAGAGCCGCCGTCTTCGACGAGGACGTAGGGACACTGGAAGAGGTCAGGATCGGTGGGGCTGACGGTGATGTAGTCCGGGTCGCCGCTCTTGTCTTTGGTGATGCGCGTCTTCGTCAGCTCGGCGAGCCGCACGCTGAAGTTGATGTCGGCGCCGGGGTAGTCGGTGCTCCAGCCGCGCTTCTCACGATGATCGCTCGTGAACATCAGCCGGCAGTGGTTGAACGCGCCAGCGAACGTCGTCGGGGTTGCATGTTTCGGGGCTGCGTAGGAGCCGAATCCGCCGCGCCAGATCTGTGCGTGAGCGACACCCGCGGCAATCGCGACCACAGCAATCGCGCCGAGAGCCACCGCGAGGCGAGTGCGTGCGCTCATGACACCGGAATCCAGCATACTCCTCGGCGGGAGCCGGAATGTTGTACGCCGCTGACGTTCAGATTGACTACGGACGGAACAGACCAGGTCGAGGCGACACTATACTTAGTCGATCATGGCCGCCGACGATGCCGGCCTTGCCGGTCAGCTGATCGCGTCGCGGTATCGTATCGGCAACCGCATCGGCGAAGGCGGGATGGGCGTCGTCTACAGCGCCTTCGACGAGCAGCTGCGGCGCCCGGTCGCCGTCAAGTTTCTGCCACCCGCACTTCAGGCCGACGACGACCGCCTCGGACGATTCCGCAACGAAGCTCGAACGCTTTCCGCCCTCAATCATCCGCACATCGTCACCATCTTCGAGATCGGCCAGGCCGACACGATGCCGTTCATCGCGATGGAGTTGGTCGAGGGCGAGACCCTGCGCACGCGGCTGCGAGCAGGGCGCCTCGTACTGCGCGATGCCGTCGACATCGCGCTGCAGGTCGCCCGGGCTCTGGGTGCGGCCCACGAAAAGGGCATCGTCCATCGCGACATCAAGCCCGAGAACGTGATGATTCGTCGCGACGGATACGTCAAAGTGCTCGATTTCGGCCTGGCGATCCTGCGTGCGCGCGAGCACGAAACGCAGTCAATGCTGACCGACGGCTCGCTCGAGACCGTCATGGCCGCCGTCGCCGGCACGCCGCCATACATGTCGCCCGAGCAGATCGATGGGCGCGCGCTCGATGCGCGCAGTGATCTGTTCTCCCTCGGAGTGCTGCTCTGCGAGATGACGACGGGGACGAATCCGTTTGCCGGTAGCGGAGTGGTCGACACCATCGCTGCCATTCAGCACACGCCAGATCCCGCCGCACGGCTCACGGCCGACCTGACCCAGGATGCACGCGCCATCATCCCCAAACTGTTGCAGCGCGATCCCGCGGACCGTTATCAGTCGTCATTCGAATTGGTGACCGACCTCCGACGGGTGATGGGAACGATCGAGGTGCCGGCGCGAGCCCGGGCGGCGAGCAGGGGCCGCAAACGTGGTGTTGCGATCGCGGCGGGCCTCGCTCTCCTTGCCGCAGCAGGAATCGCTGCTGTTCTCTATCGAGGCTCCGAGCGTCGTCACTGGGTGCACGAACAGGCCATACCCGAGGTTGTCAAGCTTGCCGCCGAGGACAAGGGAGTCGAGGCGTTTCGGCTGATAGAGGAGGCCGAGAAATACGCGCCCCGCGATCCAGAGCTCGGTCGCGCCGCTGCCTCGGCCACTCGCGTGGCCACTGTGCGCTCGACTCCTCCAGGTGCGCTCGTCGAGGTCGCGGACTACCTCTCACCGACGAGCAGGTGGCTCCGGCTGGGGAGTACACCGCTCGATAAGGTTCGATTGCCAGCCAGCTACCTGCGATGGAAGGTCTCGAAGCCTGGCGTCGGCGAGTTGCTCACGGCACCGGTGGCCGGCGACATGATGGATTTCGATCTCGAGACAGCCGCGAAGGCGCCCGAGGGCATGGTGCCCGTCGTCGGCGGTCCATGGATCGACTCTCTGGCCTTTCTCGGGTGGGTTGGTCCCTACGCGCTGCCGCCGTTCTTCATCGATCGCCTCGAGGTCAGCAATCGCCAGTATCAGGTGTTCGTCGACAAAGGTGGCTACACGACTCGCGATTACTGGAAGCAGCCGTTCGTGCGCGACGGACGCGAGCTCTCGTGGAGCGACGCGATGGATCTGTTCCGCGACGCGACGGGGCGTCCCGGGCCGTCGACGTGGGAGGGCGGCCACTACCCTGAGGGGAAGGCGGATTATCCGGTGTCCGGCGTCAGCTGGTTCGAGGCCGCGGCTTACGCGGAGTTCATGGGCAAGAGCCTGCCGGTGATTGCGCAGGGGTACAAGGTGATGCCGCCGGTGCTCGATCGATTCGCGGTCGCAGAGAGCAACCTGTCAGGCACTCCGGCTCCGGTCGGCCAGTTCGCGGGGCTCGGCCCGTTCGGCACGTTCGATCTGATTGGCAACGTGCGCGAGTGGTACTGGAACGCTGCCAATGACGATCTTCGATACGCACTTGGACGCCAGGCGAATTCATATGGCCCCGAGGCGCTCACGCCGTTCGATCGCTCGGCGCTGAACGGCTTCCGCTGCGTCCGCAACAGCGGGCCCGTTCCCGAGGAGGCGAGGGCGCCTCGCGTGATGGTGCGGCGCGACTTCTCGGCGGCCCGGCCTGTCGATGACGCGGCGTTCACGATCTATCGCGACATGTACGCCTACGACCGTACGCCGCTCGATGCAACGTCGCAGGCCATGCCCGACCCTTCGGTGGACTGGACGCGTGAAAAGGTGACGTTCAATGCCGCCTACGGCGGTGAACGAATGTCAGCGTATCTGTTCCTGCCGAAGCACACGCAGCCGCCGTTCCAGGCGGTAGTGTTCTTCCCGAGCGCACGCGTGAACTTCCTGACCAGCAGCACCGATCTCGGCGACATGAACTTCGTCGATTACGTCATCAAGAGCGGGCGCGCCGTGATCTATCCCGTGTATCAGAAGCTTTATGAGCGTCGCGCCGCGGTGGTGACGCTGCCCGGACCGACCCTGCAGCGGCAAGTGCTGGTTGACTGGAGGAAGGACGTCGGCCGATCGATCGATTACCTCGAGACGCGGGACGACATCGACAAGACTCGGATTGGGTATCTGGGCGTCAGTCAGGGCAGCGCCTATGGCGTGGTGCTCACGGCACTGGAGGATCGATTCACGGCGGTTGTCTTTCTCGACGGCGGCATGTTCCAACAGACGTCTGGTCTCGCGGGACTCGATCAGGTGGACTTCGCCCCACGCCTCACCAAACCGGTGCTCATGGTCAACGGTCGCTACGATGCGACGTTCCCGTACGACAGTGCACAACTACCGTTTTTTCGCATGCTTGGCACGGCGGCCGCCGACAAGCGTCACGTCGTCTTCGACACACCACACGACGTCCGTTTACGGCGGACCGATCTCGTCAGGGAAGTACTCGATTGGTATGACAAGTACCTGGGCAGAGTGCAGTGATCGATTTAGATCTCCAGTTTGCCGGTACTGTCGCCGAAGCTGTCCTGATGGACGCCCATCTTGTCGAGCACGGACAGCATCAGGTTCGACATCGGTGTGTGCGCCGGGAACGAGAGATGTCGGTCGCCTTTGAGCTGACCTGACGCACCGCCGGCGACGAGAATCGGCAGCGGGTCGTGATCGTGCTGGTTGCCATTGCTCATGCTGCTGCCATACAGCACGACGGAGTGATCGAGCAGGTTGCCGTCCCCGTCGGGCGTCGCCTTCAGCTTTTCGAGGAAGTAGCCGAGCATCTGCACGTGATAGCGGTTGATCTGGGCGAACGTGTCCATGCGCGGACGTGCGTT
>Ga0190271_10002876_pt1 | contig 10631 bp, 6 predicted proteins | sample Popmic356T_FD_133747 | JGI IMG/M metagenome (GOLD analysis project Ga0190271, IMG submission 133747) | Populus adjacent soil microbial communities from riparian zone of Weber River, Utah, USA - 356 T | ecosystem: Environmental > Terrestrial > Soil > Riparian zone | place: USA: Utah | collected... | reverse complement strand
GGCAGCACCGCGAGGCCGGCGTGGCCGAAGACCTTGTGACGGCCGCCGGCGATCGGTTCATCGGCGGAGGCGAGCAGCCCGAGCAGCACGTCGCGCACGCCGTCGTGGCCGGGTACCTGGCGCGCCCGGGCGAGATAGAAGCCTCCGGACCGGTAGTGCAGGAGCGCCGGATCGGTCGGTCGCAGCACGTTGGCGACCAGCGCGTTCGCCTCATGGCCGGCCGACCCGATCGTGTAGTAGCCAAGGCCCTGGGCCCGCAGCCACCGCGCCGTGTGGTCGAGGTGCCGGCTGTCGAGCTGGGCATCGAACACGTCGGCCAGCTCCTTGGCCGTCAACGACGAGCCGGGAGCCAGCGGGCCGGATGGCTCGGCGACCTCGACGCTCGGCAGGTCGGCAATCGCGCGTAGTAGTGCCTGCTCCAGCTCATCGAGGTCCTCCGGCCATTGCCGCACAGCACTCACGGAACAAACGTTACAATCGTTCCAGCCAACGGAACGGGAGGGATCATGAGCATCATCGAGGCTGTGGCCGACCTCACGCCCGACACTCTCGCGCCGGATCTGCGCACGGAGCTACCAGGGCCGCTCGCGCAACAGATCATCGCACGCGACGAAGCGGTCACGAGCCCTTCGTTGACCCGGGTCTACCCGCTCGTCGTGCGCCGGGCCAGAGGCTGCGTCGTCGAGGACGTCGACGGCAACCGCTTCCTCGACTTCAACGCCGGCATCGCCGTCGTCGCCGCAGGTCACTGCCACCCAGTCGTCAACGCCGCCATCCATGCGCAGGTCGACGACGTCCTGCACTACTGCTCGAGCGACTTCTACCTGCCCGCCTACGCCGACGTGTGCGAACGGCTTGCCGCGCTCGCCCCGATGGAGCATCCAAAGGTGTTCCTCTCGAACTCCGGGACGGAGGCCGTCGAGGCCGCTCTCAAGTTGGCCCGCCACCACACCGGACGACCGAACGTGATTGCCTTCCTCGGGGCGTTCCACGGACGTTCACTGGGCAGTCTGTCGCTCACCGCCAGCAAGTCCCGCCAGCGGGGCGGCTTCGGCATCGTCACGCCCGGCAGCTTCCACGCCCCGTTCGCCGACCCGTACGACGACGCTGCACTGACGGGCGCCGAGTACATCGAGCAGGTCCTTTTCACCCGGTTGACGCAGCCGGATGACGTGGCGGCCATCTTCGTCGAGCCGATCCAGGGCGAGGGCGGGTACATCATCCCGCCATCTGGCTGGCTGGCCGACCTCCGCCGGGTCTGCGACGAGCACGGGATCGTGCTCGTGTTCGACGAGGTGCAGTCGGGTGTCGGTCGCACGGGGCTGATGTGGGCCGCCGAGCACGACGGCGTGGTGCCGGACGTGATGTGCGTGGGCAAGGGACTGGCGAGCGGGCTGCCGCTGGCCGGCATCGTCGCCCGCAGCGAGGTGATGGATTGGGAGCCGGGCGGCCACGGCTCGACGTTCGGTGGCAACCCGGTCGCGTGCGCCGCCGCGCTGGCCACGCTCGAGCTCGTCGAGAACGGCCTCGCTGCCAACGCCGCCGACGTCGGCAACCATCTGCTGGCGAACATGCAGACACTGTCGTCGCGGTTGCTCGGGCAGGTGAGAGGCCGCGGTCTGATGATCGGCTTCGACCTGCCCGACCACGAGACCGCCGTCGCGTTCGAACGAACCTGCTTCGAACGCGGCCTGCTCGTGCTGACGTGTGGCGATCGGTCGATCCGGCTCGCCCCGCCGCTCGTCGTGACGCAGGCCCAAGCCGACGTGGCGCTGTCGATCGTCGGCGAGGCATTGGAAGCGCTAGAGAGGCGGGCATGACGCTTCCCTCGACCAACGACTTGGCGGCACGGACGACGTCGGTCCTCGCCACACTCGGCGTACCGGCCCCACGCGGCGCCTTCGAGGCGCGCACACCGATCACTGGTGGGTCGCTGGGCCCGGCCGGCGACGCGGCGGACGTCGACGCCGCGGTGGACCGTGCGGTCGCCGCGTTCGTCGAGTGGCGCGTGACACCGGCGCCGGTCCGCGGGAACCTCGTCCGGCGCCTCGGCGAGCTGCTGCGTGAGCACAAGGCTGAGCTCGGTGAGCTGGTCTCGATCGAGGCAGGCAAGATCCGCTCCGAGGGTCTCGGCGAGGTCCAGGAGATGATCGACATCTGCGACTTCGCCGTGGGCCTGTCGCGCCAGTTGCACGGACTCACGATCGCCAGCGAGCGCCCCGGACACCGGCTGATGGAGACGTGGCACCCGATGGGTCCGTGCGCGGTCATCACGGCGTTCAACTTCCCGGTCGCCGTGTGGTCGTGGAACGCCGCGCTTGCACTGGTGGCCGGCGACCCGGTGATCTGGAAGCCGTCTGACAAGACGCCCCTGACCGCCCTCGCCTGCGACGCGCTGGCGCGCCGAGCCGCGGCCGAGCTCGGGGCGCCCGAGGGCCTGACCCAGGTCGTGCAGGGCGGACCAGACGTCGGAGCGGCGCTGGCGGCTCACAAGGCCGTGGCCATCGTGTCCGCCACCGGATCGACCCGCATGGGCCGGGCTGTTGGACCGGTGGTCGCCGGCCGCTTCGGCCGCCTGATCCTCGAGCTCGGCGGCAACAACGCCGCCATCGTCGCGCCGAGCGCAGATCTCGAGCTGGCGGTGCGCGGCATCGCGTTCTCCGCCGTCGGCACGGCGGGTCAGCGCTGCACGAGCCTGCGCCGCCTCATCGCCCACCGGTCGATCCGCGACGAGCTCGTCGAGCGCTTGGGCAAGGCGTACGCGTCGGTGCCGATCGGCGACCCGCTCGCCGACGGCACCTTGGTCGGCCCGCTGATCGACGGCCGGGCGTTCGACGGGATCTCGGCGGCCATCGAGCAGGCGACGGCGGATGGCGGCAAGGTGGTCATCGGCGGGGAGCGCGTGCTCGCCGCCGAGGCGCCCGACGCGTGGTACGCGCAGCCGGCACTGGTGACGATGCCGGAGCAGACCGACATCGTGCGCACCGAGACGTTCGGGCCGCTGCTGTACGTGCTCGATTACGACGACATCGACGAGGCCATCGCACTGCACAATGCGGTGCCGCAGGGCTTGGCGTCGAGCATCTTCACGAACGACGTGCGCGAGGCCGAGCGGTTCATGTCGGCCGACGGGTCGGACTGCGGGATCGCCAACGTCAACATCGGGCCTTCCGGCGCAGAGATCGGTGGGGCGTTCGGCGGCGAGAAAGAGACCGGCGGCGGGCGGGAATCGGGTTCCGACGCGTGGAAGGGCTACATGCGCCGCGCCACGAACACCGTGAACTACTCGTCCGACCTGCCCCTGGCGCAAGGCGTCAAGTTCGAGCTCTAAGACTTCGTTCTGTCCGTAGCAACCGCATCACAACGACCGGTTACTACGGACAGAACGTTTACCGTTGCGCCGGATGGCGGTCCTACCCGACCACGTTGACGAGCGTTCCGAGGCGTACGACCTCAACAGGAGTCACCTGCTCGAGCTGCTCTCCGAGCACGATCGCCAGCTCGCCCTCGTCAATGGCGGAGGCGGCGAGAAGTACGTCGCCCGGCATCGCCAGCGCGGGAAGCTGCTGGCCCGCGAACGCGTCGAGCTGCTGATCGATCGCGACTCCCCGCTGCTCGAGCTCTCGCCGCTCGCCGCGTGGGGCACCGACTTCCCCGTCGGCGCCGGGCTGTTCACCGGGATCGGGGTCATCGAGGGCACCGAGTGCCTGATCACCGCGAACGATCCCACGGTGCGCGGCGGCACGAGCACCGTGGCGACGCTGCGCAAGAACCTGCGGGCCATGGAGATCGCCAAGGAGAACCAACTCCCGGTCGTGAACCTCGTCGAGTCCGGCGGCGCCGACCTGCCCCACCAAAGCGAGATCTTCATCCCCGGTGGCCGGGGCTTCTTCGACCTGACCGACCTGTCCTCGCGCGGCATCCCGACGATCTCCATCGTGTTCGGCAACTCCACCGCCGGCGGCGCATACGTGCCGGGGATGAGCGACTACGTCGTCATGATCGAGCAGCGCTCGAAGGTGTTCCTCGGCGGCCCACCGCTCGTCAAGATGGCGACCGGCGAGGAGAGCGACGACGAGAGCCTCGGCGGAGCCGACATGCACGCGCGGGTCAGCGGCCTCGCTGACTACTTCGCCGTCGACGAGCCAGATGCGCTGCGCTTCGGCCGACAGGTCGTCAGCCGGCTCAACCGAATGAAGCGGGGGCCCGGCCCTCGCCGCCCCGGTCGGCCACCTCGGCTCGACCCCGAGCAGCTCCTCGGCGTCACTTCGGCGGATCTGCGCGTGCCGTTCGACCCGCGAGACGTACTGGCGCGGGTCGTCGATGACAGTGACTTCGACGAGTTCAAGCCGCGCTATGGCACGTCGCTCGTCACGGGATTCGCCGAGATCCACGGGTATCCCATCGGTGTGCTGGCCAACCACCGCGGGATCCTCTTCAGCGAGGAGTCGAACAAGGCGGCACAGTTCATCCAGCTGGCCAACCAGATCGACACGCCGCTGCTGTTCCTCCAGAACACCACCGGCTACATGGTGGGCAAGGAGTACGAGCAGCGCGGCATGATCAAGGACGGCGCGAAGATGATCAACGCCGTCACGAACTCGTCCGTACCGCACCTCACCATCAACATGGGTGCCAGCTACGGCGCCGGCAACTATGGGATGTGCGGGAGGGCCTACGGGCCACGCTTCCTGTTCACATGGCCCGGCGCCAAGACGGCCGTGATGGGACCGCAGCAGCTGGCCGGCGTCCTGTCGATCGTCGCCCGACAGTCGGCGGCATCGATGGGCCGGCCGTTCGACGAGGAGGCCGACGCCGCGATGCGCTCCGCCGTGGAGGATCAGATCGAACGCGAGTCGTTGGCGCTGTTCATGACCGGGCGGGTCTACGACGACGGCATCATCGATCCGCGCGACACGCGAACGGTGCTCGGGATCTGCCTCTCCGTGATCGACAACACCGAGATCAACGGCCAGCACGGCTATGGCGTCTTCCGGATGTAGCCCGTGATCCAACGTGTCCTGATTGCAAACCGCGGCGAGGTCGCGCTGCGCATCGCCCGCACCTGCCGTCGACTCGGGATCTCGACCGTCGCCGTCTTCAGCGACGCCGATGCCGAGGCGCTGCACGTCGGTGCGTGCGACGCCGCCGTGCACCTGGCCGGCACCGCCGCCACCGACACCTACCTGCGCGCCGACCTGCTGGTAGACGCCGCCCGCCGCAGCGGGGCGGATGCCGTCCACCCCGGCTACGGCTTCCTGGCCGAGTCCGCCGCGTTCGCCCGAGCAGTCACCGATACCGGACTCATCTGGATCGGCCCACCTGCCGACGCAATCGAGGCGATGGGCAACAAGATCGAGGCGAAGGCGCTGATGCGGGCCGCCGGCGTGCCCGTCCTCCTCGACAGCAGCACCGCCGACTACCGGGAGATCGGCGTGCCGCTGTTGGTCAAGGCAGCGTCGGGAGGTGGAGGGCGCGGGATGCGGGTCGTCCGCACACTCGGGGAGCTGGACGACGCCCGTGCCGCCGCCGAACGCGAAGCGGCGGCGGCCTTCGGTGACGGCACGGTGTTCTACGAGCGGTACGTCGAGCGCGGGCGCCACGTCGAGATCCAGGTGCTCGCGGACGCGCGAGGCACGGTGACCTCGCTGCACGAACGGGAGTGCTCGATCCAGCGGCGCCACCAGAAGATCATCGAGGAGTCGCCCTCCCCCGCCGTCGACGAGGAGCTGCGCGGGCGGATGGCCGAGGCCGCGATCGCCGCAGCGAAAGCCGTCGGGTACGTCGGCGCGGGCACCGTCGAGTTCCTGCTCGAGGCGGACGGCCGCTTCTGGTTCCTCGAGATGAACACCCGACTGCAGGTCGAGCACCCCGTGACGGAGCTCGTCACCGGCCTCGACCTCGTCGAACTGCAGCTTGCCGTCGCCGATGGAGCGCCTCTGCCTGCACAGGCACTGGATGCGCCGCTGAACGGACACGCCATCGAGGCTCGACTGACCGCCGAAGACCCGGCCGCCGACTACCGACCGTCGACGGGTCGCTTCACGACGTTCGAGGTCGACGACGGCGTGCGCGTCGACACCGGTGTGGCGACAGGTTCGATCGTGCCGCACTTCTACGACTCCATGGTCGCCAAGGTCATCGCCCACGGTCCGACACGCGACGCCGCCATCCGCACCTTGGCAGCAGCGCTGTCGGCGGCCCGGCTGCACGGTCCAACGACCAACCGCGATCAGCTCGTACGAGTCCTGCGGCATCGGGCGTTCCGGGCCGGCGACCTGCACACCGGCTTCCTCGACGAGCACCCATGTGCCGAGCCGATCACGGGCGATCGGCGGATCGCTGCGGCTGCCGTGGCGCTCGCCGACCAGGCCGCACGCCGCGCGTCCGCCGCCGTCTGGCGCGACATCCCATCGGGCTGGCGCAACAACCCGGCCGTCAACCAGGCCGTCAGCCTGCTCCACGGCGAGCACGAATCGATCGTCTCGTACCGGCTCGGACGGGGAGCATTCGTGTCAGTCGATGGTGAGCGTCTGGATCTGGCGATCCTGGACACTGCGCCGAACGCGGTCGAGCTCGAGGTCGACGGGGTCCGGCACCGCCTCGCCGTCACGCGGGACGGCACGCGGCGCTACGTCGACGCCGCTGACGGACACGTCACGTTCACCGTCGTGCCGCGCCACCCCGAGCCCGACACCGCCTTGGCGGGCGGTTCCCTCGTCGCCCCGATGCCCGGTGCCGTGGTCCGTGTGATGGTCGCTCCCGGTGACGAGGTGCACGGCGGCCAGCCGCTGGTGGTCGTCGAGGCGATGAAGATGGAGCACCAGATCCACGCCCCGGCGAACGGAACCGTGGCAGAGGTGCTGGTGACTCCCGGCGAGCAGGTCGACACTGGCCAGGTGCTCCTGAGACTGGAGGACGCAACATGAACGAGGCTCGCCCGGTCAGGATCGCCAACTGCTCTGGCTTCTACGGCGACCGGCTCTCCGCCGCCCGGGAGATGGTCGAGGGCGGACCGATCGATGTGCTGACCGGCGACTGGCTGGCCGAGCTGACGATGCTGATCCTCTGGAAGGCACGCAGCCGCAACGCCGACGGCGGCTTCGCCACGACGTTCCTGACCCAGATGGAGCAGGTCCTGGGCACGTGCGCGGATCGCGGGATCAAGGTCGTCTCCAACGCCGGGGGGCTCAACCCGTCGGGGTGCGCCGAGCGGGTACGGGAGATCGCCGACAAGCTCGGCGTGTCCGTTCGTGTCGCCCACATCGAGGGCGACGACCTGATCGGCCGCATCGACGGCCTGCGGCCGCACCTCGACCACCTCGACACGGGCGCAGCGTTGACTGCCGAGCCGGTCAGCGCCAACGCCTACCTCGGCGGGCTCGGAATCGCCGCCGCGCTGCAAGAGGGCGCCGACGTCGTCGTCTGCCCTCGGGTCACCGACGCGGCACTCGTCGTCGGGCCTGCGGCGTGGTGGTGGGGCTGGTCGTCAACCGACTGGGACCGCCTCGCCGGCGCCGTCGCCGCCGGGCACGTCATCGAGTGCGGCGCCCAGACGTGCGGTGGCAACTACGCCTTCTTCACCGAGCTACCCGATCTGTCGAAGCCGCTGGGCTTCCCGATCGCCGAGGTCGACGCCGACGGATCAGCGGTCATCACCAAGCACCCAGGGACTGGCGGTGCTGTGACGGTCGAGACCGTCACAGCGCAACTGCTCTACGAGATCGGTCAACCGGCGTACGCCAACCCTGACGTCGTCACCCGCTTCGACACGGTGCAACTGGAGCAGGTCGGTCCCGATCGCGTCCGCGTCAGCGGAACGCGAGGAGAGCCGGCGCCACCGACCACGAAGGTGGCCATCAACTACGACGGCGGTTTCCGCAACCGCATGACCATCGTGCTGACCGGTTTGGAGCAGGAGGCAAAGGCGAATTGGGTGGCAGACGCCGTGCTCGACGCCATGGGCGGTGCCGACCGCCTCCGGGAGACGGGCGTGTCGCTCGAGACGCGGTTCGTGCCGGCGCCGAGCGACGGTCCCGACCAAGAGCAGTCGAGCGGGCGCCTGCACCTGTTCGCCCGTGCCGACGACGAGCGGATGGTCGGCCGGGCGTTCTCCTCAGCGGCCATCGAGCTGGCGCTCGCCAACATCCCGGGGTTCTTCGCCACGTCGGTGCCGGGGCCGGCCCAGTCGTACGGCGTGTACTGGCCGGCGCTCGTGCCCGCCGACGAGATCGATCAGGTCGTGGTCATGGACGATGGCCAGCGGATCCGGATCCCTGCATCCCCGAGCGATGCGCCCGGCACCGATCCCATCGTGGCGCCTGCACCGCCCGGCGTGGAGCCGGCGCCGATCGAGCCTGGGCGGCCGCTCGGGCACTGGTTCGGCGCCCGCTCCGGTGACAAGGGAGGCAATGCCAACGTCGGCATCTGGGCCCGGGACGACGCGGGCTATGCCTGGCTCGCCGCCAACCTCACGGCGCAGCGCCTGCAGGAGCTGCTACCGGAGGCCCGGAACCTGGAGGTGCGACGCTACGAGCTGCCGAACCTGCGCGCCCTCAACTTCGTCGTGGTCGGCTACCTCGGCGAGGGCGTGGCGTCCTCCACGTCGTTCGATCCCCAGGCCAAGGGCCTCGGCGAGTACCTCCGGTCCCGCCCGGCCTGACTGCATCCGAGTGTTTGACCCGATCGGAGTGCTGGACCTCGATTTTCCCCGGTGCCGGCACTCCGATGGCGTCAAACACTCGGATGGGATCAACCGAGCAGCCGGTACCCCAATCCGCGGACGGTGACGATGTGACGCGGCTCGTCGGGCTGGTCCTCGACCTTGACCCGCAGGCGGCGCACGTGGGCATCGACGAGACGGGAGTCGCCGAGGTACTCGTAGCCCCAAACCCGCTCGAGCAGCTGGTCTCGCGAGAGCACGGCGCCGACGTGGTCGGCGAACTCGCAGAACAGCCGGAACTCCGTCTTGGTGAGACTCAGCTCACGTCCGCCCTTCAGCACGATGCCCTGCTCGCGGCGCAACTCCAGGTCACCGAAGCGGGAGACCCGCGGTGTCGAGGTCTCCTGCAGCTGGACCCGGCGCAGGAGCGCCCGAATGCGGGCCGCCAACTCCTTGGGGATGACCGGCTTCGTGATGTAGTCGTCGGCGCCCGCCTCGAGCCCCGCGACCATGTCGTAGGTGTCCGTCTGTGCCGTGATCATGATGATCGGCACGATGCTGCGGGCCCGCAGCTTGCGGCACACGTCGAATCCGGACAGGTCCGGCAAGCGCAGGTCGAGGAGGACGAGGTCAGCCTCCTGTTCGTCGAACGCGGCCAGGCCCGACGTCCCGTCGGCCGACTCCCGCACCTGGTAGCCCTCGTCTTCCAGGGCCATCCGCAGCGCCAGCCGGATCTGGTCGTCGTCCTCGATGAACAGCAGCGAGTACATTGCGGCGACATTCTGGCGTCCGCGACCTGCTGCAGCGCCCCACCGCGGTTTGAACTGTTACACAAATCGCGCATCGATGCCGTGGCGCCGTCACAGTCGATGGTCACAGTGAGAGCCGTTCACGCTGCCCCGGTGGGGTACCTTCCTCCCCCTGGTGCCTCACCGGCAGCGGCGTGAAAAGGCCCCGGCATGGGGTCTCTCGCCGCGTCGGGCAGTTCCCTCGTGCCTGACACACTGGCACCGTGGCCCGTCGTCCAATGCGTCTGCGCACCAAGGTCACGCTCTTCTTCGGGCTCATCGCCCTGATCGCCACGGTCTCGCTGACGATCGCCACGTATGCCTTCGCCCGCTCCTCGCTGCTCGACCAGCGCACCGAGGTGGCTCGCCAGCAAGCCGTCGTCAACGCCCTCCGAGTCAAGACCCAGTTGCAGAGCGGTACCGACGGCTTCGGCGACTTCTTCCCGACGATCCAGACCGAACGCGGCGGCTTCGCCTTCGTCCGCCTCCGCAGCGGCACGGCGTTCGCCACGAACACCCGCTTCTCCGACGCCGACTTCCCGCCCGACCTCCGCGAGGCTTCGGGCCTCGGCATCTCCGGCATCCAGCGGTTCACCCTGGACAGCAAGCCCTACATCGCCGTGGCGATCCCGATCGCCGAGGTCGCAGCCGACTACTACGAGGCATTCGAGCTCGACTCGACAGCGGACACGCTGAGCTCGATCCTGCTGGCGCTCGTCATCGGTTCAGCGATCACGGTGCTCCTGGCCACCGGCGTGGGATGGTGGACGAGTCGCCGCCTCGTCCAACCGCTCGGGCGGATCACGAACGCGGCGGGAGAGATCGCCGCCGGTGACCTCAGCACGCGTGTTGCCCTCGAAGGCGACCCTGACCTCGACCGGTTGGTCAACTCGTTCAACGACATGGCCGATGCCGTCCAGGCCCGCATCGAGCGCGAGGCCCGCTTCGCGTCCGACGTGAGCCACGAGCTCCGATCGCCCCTCATGACGCTGGCCGCGTCGATCGAGGTCCTGAACAACCAGCGTGAGGACCTGACCCCGCGCGCCCAGGCCGCCCTCGACCTGATGGTCGGCGACATCGACCGGTTCCAGCAGCTGGTGGAGGACCTGCTCGAGATCTCCCGGTTCGACGCCGGCGTCGTCCGCCTCGAGCTGGAGGAGGTCCACCTCGCGGAGCTCGTG
>Ga0190271_10002875_pt1 | contig 10631 bp, 7 predicted proteins | sample Popmic356T_FD_133747 | JGI IMG/M metagenome (GOLD analysis project Ga0190271, IMG submission 133747) | Populus adjacent soil microbial communities from riparian zone of Weber River, Utah, USA - 356 T | ecosystem: Environmental > Terrestrial > Soil > Riparian zone | place: USA: Utah | collected... | reverse complement strand
TGCCGGTGGTGCTGGTCGCGCTGCTGACGAACACGCTCGTGAGCGACGACGTGCCGCCGTCGCCGAGGCTGGCGTCCATGTGCGAGCCGTCGAGCGCCGCGTCCATGAGCGAGGGGGCGCCGCTGTCCATGTTGGCTCCCGCGTCGATGTCGAAGGGACCGAGCGGGCCGTAGTCGTCATCCTTGTCGCTGCAGGCCGCGGCACCCAATGCCAGCCAGCCCATCAACACGCGCCCGCTCTTCGACAACTTGATCATCGCGCCTCCAACCGTGCGGTACGCGTGAACGCAACTCTCGGCAAGTTCACGCCTGTATCGCCCGACCGAGCTTGACTCCGCAAGGGGGCCGACTATCTTGGCCGCCCACGTCGCCCAGATAGCTCAGTCGGTAGAGCAGAGGATTGAAAATCCTCGTGTCGGCGGTTCGATTCCGTCTCTGGGCACCACGAAAGCCGCGCTTTGCGCGGCTTTTCTTGTTAAGGCTCGGTCGGCGCGGTGTCCCTCCCGTCTCTCTGGTCTCTGCCTGCCACGAGGCGAAGGTGCGGCGCAGGTCGTTGGCGAACATCGAAGTTGTTCGTCAGCTGGTTCGCCAGATCATTTGGTGTCGCCGCGCACCTCTTCGAGCTCGACAGTCTGAGCGCTCGACTCCTCGAGCTCCTCGTTCGTCTCGGCGTCGTCCGACTAGCGACCGCGCGGTCGAACGTGATGACGCATGATCGAGAGTCTTGCGTCGGCGCCATCACGCTCCAGGTCAGCAGCGATCTCTTCGAGCTTGTCGAGGAAAGCGCCGTCGTCGTGCTGCGCCAGCTGCAGACGTCGCTGGGGTGGGGAGGCATGTGGAATCCCTTGACCGTCGCACGTCGCGAGCTCTCTCGATCGCTTCCCACGCGTGCGCACGCTTCGTGGCACCAAGTATCGATCTTCTGTCGTGCGCTATCGATGCGCGGCTCGGCTGCGCGGGCGACGGTGGCTTCTTCACTAGAGGAGCACGTCGATGGGTGCAAAAAAGTACGCTTGGATAGCAGTGTTGGCGGCCGCGTGGCTCGCGATCGGATGCGCTGACGGCGACTCCGAAGCACAGGGCCCGGCAGCCGACGAAGGCGGGTTCGCGGACGACGACTCGCCCGCACAGCTCGCCGCGCGCGTGGGCGGTGAGGGCACGGAGCCCGCGCGACCGGTGGTGCTGGTCGCGGGGCTGATGCAGGACGAAACCACGGTGGCTCCGCTCGCGGACGCGCTCAGGGCAGAGGGCCTCGACGTCACGGTCTGGATTCCTCCCAACTCCGGTCTGGACGACATCCACGGCTACGCCAAGCTGCTGGCCGAGACCGTCGAGGAGGTCCGGCGCAGGACGCTCGCCGCGCGGGTCGATCTCGTCGGGCACTCGGAGGGCGGCCTGACCGCCCGCCTGTACGTGAAGAACGCGGGCCTCGACGCTCCCGTGCACACGTACGTTGCCCTCGGGTCACCGCAGCAGGGCACCGAGGGCGGCACGCTCAGTCAGGTGCTGCGCTTGATCGGCTGCGAGGTCTGGGCGCCGGCGTGCAGTCAGATGGTCGCCGGCTCGGCGTTCCTCGAAGAGCTCAACGGCGTGGACCCCACGCCTGGCGACGTGCGCTACGTGACCGTTGCCACGCGCCAGGACGGTGTGGTGCAGCCGGTCAGCCGCGCCGGCATTCTCGGCGCGGAGAACGTCGTGATGCAGGATGCTTGTCGCAACCGGCCGGCGGTCGGTCACTTTGGTTTGCTGGAGGATGGCTGGGTCCACCAGGTCGTCGTCGCCGTGCTGGCCGGTGGCCGCCCCGTCGGCAGCTGCCGGGCCCGCCCGATCGGCGGGGTGCTCTGAGCGCGCGCGCTAGGCCGCCCCTGACGAGATGAAGTCGTTCAGCCGCGCCGCGAGCTCGGGGCCGCTGTCTTCTTGCAAGAAGTGGCCACCGTGAACGCGCGTGTGGGGCTGGCCTGCCGCCCCCGGGATGCGCCGCTGTAGCGTGCGGTCGAGGTTGCGCGTGATCGGGTCGCCGTCGCTGAACAGGGTCAGGAACGGCTTCTGCCAATGCTCCAGCACTTGCCACGCCCGGCGATTGTCCGCGGTGGCGACGTTGCCCGGCGTGATCGGGACCAGTCCTGGAAATGCACGCGCACCGGCGCTGTGGCGTGGGCTCGGAAAGGGCGCGTCGTACGCGGCACGCTCGGCCTGACTGAGGCCGCGCGCGGTGCCGAACGAGACGATGCCGGAGATCGGAAACCACGGGGAGGCTCGCCGTGGAGCAGCAGCACCGGGGCAGCCGAGCGCGGGCCCTCGTCGATGTAGGCCATGCGGAGGCCGCGCGGGTCCACGACCTCGAACTTGGGGAGGTAGGGGAAGTCGTGCAGCTGCGCGAACCGAGCTTCGGGTGTCTCGATGGATTCCATTAAGGACGGCTACCACGGGTGTGCACGAGCGGGACCCGCTCGCACCCGTCCGGCGCGCTCCGTGGATCGTTTGGCGCCGAGGCTGCCGCCTGCGCGGGGTTCGAGCAGACCGACCCGCGTGTGCTACCGTTTTCCTCGATAACGAGACCTCGCGTCTCGTCGTCAGCGCGGCCTTTTGCCCACCTTGGGTGACGCGCTTTAGAAATATCACCCTAAGCGGCTGGGCTGTCGGTACTCCGCTCGCGCGCCCAAGGGCGCGCTTCGACATCGACAGGCGCTCGTGTGGTGGGCAGCAAGGACCACCACCATGGCTGCCGATTCGAACGACAACGCAAACGACATCTCTATAGATACGCTGGCCGTGCGCGGAGGAGAGCCGGCTCGCCACGGCTACCACGCGGTCACCATGCCGATCGTGTGCAGCGCCACCTACACGTTCTCGGGCACGGACGAGATTCGTGCCCACTTCGAAGGGCGCATCGAGCGCGAAGAGTACGGCCGCTACGGCAATCCGACCGTGTCGACCGCCGAGCGCAAGCTGGCCGCGCTCGAAGGCGCCGACGACGCGGTGCTGTTTCCGAGCGGGATGAGCGCGATCACTACGCTGTTGCTCGCGCTGCTGGCCCCGGGTGACCACGTGGTGCTGAGCTCGGACTGCTATCGGCGAACACGCCAGTTCGTCACCACGACGCTGCACAAGTTCGGGATCGGGCACACGCTGGTCGAGCCCTCCGACTACCTCGCCGTCGAGGCGGCCCTGGCCAGCCACCCGCGGACCCGTCTGCTGATCTGCGAAGCACCGACCAACCCGTACCTGCGCGTTGCAGACATCGCACGCATGGCCGAGCTCAAGCGCAAGGCTCCGCGCGCCAAGCTGCTGGTCGACAGTACGTTGGCCACACCCGTGAACTTGCGCCCTCTTTCACTCGGCGCGGACCTGGTGACGCACTCGTGCTCCAAGTACCTGGGCGGGCACAACGACCTGCTGGCCGGGGTGGTGTGCGGTAGCGCGCCGCTGATCGGTGCGTTACGCGATGCGCGCGGGCTGTACGGCGGCATGCCCGACCCCCACGGAGCCTATCTGTTGATTCGCGGGCTCAAGACGCTCGCCGTGCGCATGCGCCAGCACAACCAGAGCGGTGCCAAGATCGCTCGTTTTCTCGCCCAGCACCCCGCCGTCGAGCGCGTCTACTATCCAGGACTGGAGAGTGACTCCGATCACGCCGTGGCCAGTCGTCAGGGCACGGGCGCGGGCTTTGGCGGCATGGTGAGCTTCCTGGTGCGCGGCGACCTCGCGCGGACCGCTCGCTTTATCGATGCCTGCCGGCTTCCCAGCCTGGGTCCATCGATGGGTGGTGTGGAGACTCTGATCGAGCAACCCGCCTTGATGTCCTTCTACGAGCTGACCAGCGAGCAGCGGGCGGGCATTGGCATACGCGACAACCTGGTCCGCTTGTCCGTTGGCTTGGAGGATGCCGACGAGCTGGTGTGCGACCTCGTTCGAGCCCTGTTGGCGATCGGCTGAGCCGGGTCCGGCACCCGAGCACCACGCCGCCGCGGCATCAGCAACCTGCGGTCGAGTCGGTCAGGCGCGCAGACGCATCCGGCTACGAGGGCCTGCGCGCGGTCGGACGGGTCGTCGAACGGTGTAGACGCTTAGCCGCGCCGTCGTCCGATGATGCGCCAAAGGTAATTGTTGCCGCTGGCGGTGTGCTCGAGTCCCGCCGCGCGACTGTTTTCCGGGTCGGTGAACCGTCAGGAATAAGGCGCGCGGATTGGAGTGTTGTCCGCCCTTCGTGCGCGCGGAACGCCGTGCTTTTGGGTAGACCTCGCCTGCGCTCGAGCGATCGAGCGAGCGAGATTTTAATTCCAAACAGAAGATGGGTACGCGCACAGAGTGCACTCGCAATCCACATTTGATTAGGAGTACAGTGCGATACCCCCCAACCCTGAGACGGCACATAGTCTGCTGACCAGGTTTGCGAGGGCTCTTCCGGAGGCACATGCGGCAGCTGCGGCGTCGAACATGGTTGCTCGTTCTGTCCACACTCGTAAGTGCGACTGCACGTGCAGACGATACGCCTTGGGAAACCGAGGTTTTGCGGTCGGGGGGCCGCGCTCTCGACAGCGGCTGGTTCGCCTTCGAACGCGCCGGTTCGCCGGGCGCGGCGTTCGCAGCAGCCGACGAGGTCAAGACCCGCGGACGTCCTGAGTATCTCGGTCACGCGCTTGCGCTCGAGGCGCACGCGGCGGCTTCGAGTGGCGACTACGCGCGCGCGGCGCACGTCGCCCGCGAAGCGCGCCACATGTCCATCCCCGAAGAGCAGAGTCAGCTGCTGCGCACCGGCTCGATTGCCTGGTCGTGTCTGGCGCTGCTCTCTCCGGATGGCACCCGGCCCGAGAGCGCCATGGAGCCGATGCTCACCTGTCTGCGCCGGCTGGCCGCGCAGAAGCCGACCACCGACGAAGCGCGCTTGCTCAAACGACGGGCAGCGGCGCTGGCGGTGCTCGGCAACTGGTCAGTCAGCTTCGTGCGTCGCTCCGAGGCCAAGGTCGAGGAGCAAAAGCAGCTGGAGATCGCGCTCGGCACGGCGGAAGAAGCCGCCTGTGGACTGAGAAAGGACTGCGCGCTCGGCGCCGTCTTGCAAGCGCGTATCTACATCGCCGCGCGCGAGTCGAGCTCCGCCCGCGCGGTGCTCGAGCGCATGTTGGCGCGAACCACGCAGCCGGGACGGATTCGCGGCTTGCTGCAGCTCACGCTCGGCGACGTGATCGCCTCCCCGCAGGGTCCGCCCGAAGAGCTGGGGTTGCCGCCGGCACGCCTGACCAAGTCGACGCTGAGCAGCGCGGGTGCCATCGCCGCGGCGCCGATGGTCAGTCCGGGCGCTCGCGTCCAGGCACGAGACTGGTATGCGGACGCAGAGACCAGCTTCAAGGCGGAGTCGTGCCCCCGCTGCATGGCCGATCTCATGGTGCGTCGCGGCGCGCTCGCGCTCGACGAGGGCGACACGCGGGGAGCGGCCGAACAGTTCGCAAACGCACGCTCGGCGTTCGATCAACTCGCCGACCGCTCCGCCATCGAGCGGATTGCCTTCGCCGAGCTGGCTGCCGTGATCGCGTCGCAGCCCAGTATGCCGCCGGCGCTGGCGGCGGCCAGCGTCGAGCTCTCGTCGGCACAGGGGCCGGTCGCGGCGCGCTCCACCGTCGATCTGTTGTTGCGCTTGTCGGAGCGCGAGCGCTATCGCGACCTCGCCCTGGCGCTGCAGTCGGCGCGGGTAGCGAGTGAGCTTTCGCAGGAGCCTGCGCTGGTCGACGGCCAGCGCGAGTCGCGTCTGGTGCTCGCCAACCTGTTCCGTGAAAACGGGCTGGCTCAGGAGGCCGCCGGCGAGCTCACGAAGCTGATGGCCATGCCTGCTCCGGACGACTTGCCGGGCAAGCTGTGGACGCGCAGCGTCGCACGCGAGCTGATCGCGGTGTACATGGGGCTGAACGATGTCCACCGTGCACAAGACGTCCTCAACGTGGTCTGTCGTCGCTGCGAGGATCCCGACCTGCTGCTGACCATGCGTCGTTACAGTCAGGTCGTGCGCGCGGGCAAGCGGACCGGAGATCGTCTGGTCGAAGCGCTCGGCCGGGCCGGGCAGGGCGACACGCGCGGCGCGCTGCCGCTGGTCGAGGCCGAGGTCGAGTCGCTGCTCGGTCGCATCGGCAACGATCCGGTCGAGCCCGCCAAGGACCTTCCGTTCCTGCGCGACTACTGGGACAGCGCCGATCCCGCGACGGGCGCCACGCTGCGCGCGCAAGCCATCCGTCGGCGCATTGCCCGGGTGGTCGTGCTCGCCATGGACGTCAACGCGTACCAGGCGGCCGAGCGCCTGGTGTCGGGCTCGGCGCCTCACTTCGCCAAGAGCCCGCTCCATGTAGACGACAGACCCTGGGTCGAGCCCGCCCTGATGGCGCGCATCGAAGAGGGGCTCGGCCGCCTGGCCACGGCGCGCAAGCTGTCCGATGCGGCGGTCACGGCGATCGAAGACGCCTACCCGGTGCTGCCCGCGAGCTTCGACGAGTCCGATCCGCAGGAGGGCGACGGGTACGTCTACCAGGACGCGATCCGGATCCGTGTGCTGCAGGGCCTGGTGGGACAGACCAACGCGCTGGACTCGCTCGAGTTTCTCGAGCGCTGGCGAGCGCGCCGGGCGACCTCGCGCTTGATCCGAGCGCGTGCGACCACCGCGCTCTCCGGTGCAGGCCAGCCCGCAACCGAGCCCACGGCGCGCGACGGTGCGTTGCTGACCAGCGTCGACAGCGCCAAGCCGCTGGCCGAGCTGCTCGAAGAAGCGGCGCCCAACGCCGCGCTCGTGCACGGGACCCAGGTCGCCGTGATGATGCAGGGCGTGATTGCCGCCTCGCGCGGCGCGCTGCTCACCTCTTACTATCTCGACCGTCACCTCGCGGTCGCGTGGGTGCTCGGGGCCAACGAGACGGTTCACCTGCGTCGCCTGCCCACCGATGCGACCGAGCTCGGCAAGCTGCGCAACAGCCTGCTCGACACCATGAAGCGCCGTGACCCACGCTGGCGCAAGACGGCACAGGAGCTCTACGAGCGGCTCATCACGCCCATCGAAGATCTGTTGCCTGTCATCGGCGCGCACGCGCCGGTGGGCATCGTGCCGTTCTCCGTGCTGCACGGGCTGCCGTTTCAGGCGCTGGTGCGGCGCGACCAGCCGGCCGTCGATCGTTACGCCTTCTTTTACCTGCCGAGCCTGCGCTCCTACCCGCGCATGCTCGAGCTCGCCGCGCGGCGCAGTCGCGTCGGACCCACCATCGCGTTCGGTGTCAACGACATCGAGCAGCGGCTCACGCGCGCCGAGGACGAAGCGACGCGCGTGGCGTCCAAGGGCTTCGGGTTCACCCACGAGCGCGCCACGCTGACCAGCTTTCGCGAGCAGCAGAGCGCGGCCGCGGTGCTGCACGTGTCCGCACACGCCGAGATCGACGAGGTCAATCCACTGGCCACGTCGTTCCGGCTCAGCGACGGGCAGCTGCACCTGAGTGAGCTGCTGAGCATGCGCCCCACCGCGCGCCTGCTGACCCTCAGCGCCGCCCACGGCCTGCGCGGCAGTCGGCTGCGCGGCGACGAGATGACGGGGCTGTCCGCGGCGGCACTGGCCGGCGGCGTGCCCAGCGTGTTGACCAGTGCCTGGCTGGTCGACGACGCGGCGGCCACGGCTGTGATGCGCAGCTTCTATAGAAGGATGGAGAAGGGCACGAACCTGGCTGTGGCGCTCGCCGAGGCCCAGCAAGAGGTGGCGAGCACGGCGTCGCCAGCGGTGTGGTCTGCGTTCTCGCTCTGGGGGGCTGATCAGTAGACGGGCCGGTGGGTCGCTGGCAGTTCAGGTCGGCCCGCTCTGCGGTTCTCCACCTGGTGGCGGTGGACATCGGTCGGGCGCCCTGACGTTTGCCGTCTGGAAGCGCTGGACATGGGTCGGCCGATCAACGGATCTCCCTTTGGAGGCGCTGGACAAGGGTCGGCCGCCCTGCGGTGAGCAGTCCCGTGCTCGCGTCGCTGTGCGCGGAGACGCGGGCCGTGCGCGTGCGCGGGAGCGCTTGGCGCGGGGTGGGCGCTCTACTCGGGTCTGCATTGCCGAAAAGCGCCACCCGTCGCTGACGCGAGGGGTGGGTTTCGATGCGGAGCCGCAGACGGGAGCTGCAGGCGCTCTGCGTAAGTGCGGGCGCTAGGCGCTGATCTTACGGCGTGCACGGAGCCGGAATGGACGTTCGTTCGTTCGTCCGTTCGTCTGCTCAGCGGGCGATGTGCTCGGCTTCCATCAGCTTGTAGAGCGCCTCCGCCATCCGATCGTTGGCGGCTCGGGTCGGGTGGATGCCGTCGATGGAGATGCCGCTGCTCCCAACGAGAGTGTCGGTCTTGAAGATGCGGCAGCGCGTCGGTGCCGGCACCGCGGCGCAGAGCTCGGCCAGGTTCTTGTCGTTCTCGTCTGCGTCCGCGACGCCTTCGCCTGCGCTCCTGGCGTACGCGATGTGGATGATGTCCTTCACGCCCGCGGCGGCCATCTTGCCCCAGAGTGTTTTGAGGGCGGCACCGATCTCCGCAAGCTTCGCCTTACATTCGGCGCCGCCCGCGGCGCAGTCCGCTTGCAGCCCGGAGTCTTGAATGATGTCGTTGCCGCCAGCGGTCATCAACACGGTCTTGATGGACCTGTTGTCGCGCACCGCATCGTCCCATTGTGTGGGAATCGCGGCGCCGAACGTGCTTCGCTGGAGCAGCATCACGCCTTGCACGGCGTAGTTCGGGTAACTCTGACCACTGGCCCTGCGCAGCGACGGCGAGAGGCCACCGCCGGTGCCAGAAATCAGATTCAGCGTGTTGGACATCCACGAGTCGCCGAGGGTGACGACGTCTCTCGCCGGGACTTTACCGGGGTCGGGCGGCAGCGTTGCGCCGGCGTCGCCGCCCGTCGCGGCGTCTCCGCCAGTCGATGCATCGTTGCCGATGGCGGCGTCCGTCGCTGCGTCGTGCGCTGCCGCGTCGTGGGCTGCCGCGTCGGAGCCGGCATCCAGGTCTTCCGGCTCGGAAGGGGTCGAGCTGTCGGAGGTGCCTGCGTCTGTCTTGCCCGCGTCGGTCTTGCCTGCGTCGGTCTTGCCTGCGTCGAGCTTGCCGGCGTCTGCTTTGCCACCGTCTAGCTTGCCGGTGTCTGTCCCATCGTCGTCCGAGTCCGACGAGTCCTCGGCGTCATCGTCTGCGTTGCCGTCGCTGGCCTTGTCGTCTGAGCGACCTGTGCCCGGCCTGGTGACGGGGTCGTCACCGCAGGCGAGCAGCAGAAGTAAGGACGCGAGGCTAACGAAGCGCAGGACACTGTGTGGACTCTTACTCATACGGATGGCAAGCATAAGGGCTCCTGAAAGGTACGACTTGGACGGACCTTACGCGGCACAAGCACTGCCATTCAACGGCATACACTTGTCCTTTAGGAGAGAACGAGGCGCATTTTGCGGCGCTTTCGCGCGTCGCTGCAGCTTGGTTCCGTAGCTGCACGGGCTGCTCGCCGGCGCTCAGGCGAGACGCGAAGTGGTAAGGTCGTGGGCGAGCAGACTAGGCTCGCGGCATGCGCATCCACCACTTGAACTGCGGCAGCATGTGTCCACCGTTTACTCGCTGGCCGGGTGGCAAGGGCGGTGCGCTGGGGCGCGGCAACATGGTCTGTCACTGTCTGCTGCTCGAGACCGAGGATGGTCTGGCGCTGGTCGACACGGGGCTCGGAACGAGAGATCTCGCACATCCGGTGCGTCGGCTGGGCGCGAGCTTCGTCGCCATGACGGCGCCGGTGCTCTCGCAGCAGGAGACCGCGCTGGCACAGGTGGCGCGGCTGGGCTTCAAGCGGAGCGACGTGCGCCACCTGTTTCCGACTCACCTCGACCTGGATCACACGGGCGGTTTTGCCGACTTTCCCGAGGCCACGGTGCACGTGTACGGGCCCGAGCAGCGCGCCGCGCTGGCCCCAGCCAGCTACCGCGAGCGGCGCCGCTACCGCGCGGTGCACTGGGAACATCGCCCCCACTGGCTGCCGCACGAGCTGGGAGGCGAGCACTGGCTGGGTTTCGAGAGCGTGCGCGCGCTGGCGGGCAGCAAGGACGAGATCTTGTTCGTGCCGTTGCTCGGGCACACGCGCGGCCACTGTGGCGTCGCCGTGAAGACCGAGCACGGCTGGTTGTTGCACGCGGGCGACGCCTATTTTGCGCACAGCGAGGTTCACGGCAGGCCTGCGCAGTGTCCCCCCGTGCTCGATGTTTTTCAGCGCGCCGTCGCGATCGACGACGCCAGCCGTCGCACCAACCAGGCGCGCCTGCGCGAGCTCTCGACCGCGCATCGCGAGGTGCACATCGTGTGCGCGCACGACGCGAGCGAGCTCCGCGCCGCAACATCGGCGTCGTCCCGAAGGTCAACGTCAGCGCGAAGCTGAGTGTTCGCTGCGGGCGGTGTCCAGACACACCGCCGCGGACCTTTGGTGGTTCAGAACAACGTGGCGTTGCGACAGGCGTTGTCGCAGGAGTCGCTCGGGATGCGGTTGCCGTCGTCGCAGCTCTCGCTGGATTCGACGATCGAGTTGCCGCACTTCTCGCAGGCGGCGCCGGCGGCGGGGCACACGTAGCCCGTCTCGATCGTCTTGCAGTCGATGCTGCAGCCGTCGATCGCGGTCTTGTT
>Ga0190271_10002874_pt1 | contig 10635 bp, 18 predicted proteins | sample Popmic356T_FD_133747 | JGI IMG/M metagenome (GOLD analysis project Ga0190271, IMG submission 133747) | Populus adjacent soil microbial communities from riparian zone of Weber River, Utah, USA - 356 T | ecosystem: Environmental > Terrestrial > Soil > Riparian zone | place: USA: Utah | collected... | reverse complement strand
GCGAAGCCGCCGTTCTACCGGGAGCACACGGTGCGGCACAACGTGTTCACGCTGCGCTCGTTCTGGACACGGCTGCAGGGCGTGCTCGTCGACATGGTCAACGTCCGCGAAGACCTCGACAGCGGGGCCGACCACCGGCTGGTCGCGTACCCGACACCCACCCGCGACTGCTCGTGGTGGTGCCCGTTCTTCCAGGTCTGCCCGCTGATGGACGACGGCACGATCGAGGGCGACCACAGCAAGGACCCGATGTTCCGGGACCTGTACGTCAAGGGAGACCCCTACGCGTACTACGGCGAGGGCGGCAAGGACGACGTGTGATGGCCAAGCGAGTGCTGAAGTGGAACGTCCCGGTCGACGACCAGTCCCACCCGGTCGGTGCCGGGCGGGTGCTGTACGTGCAGTGCCAGTTCGGTCCGGAGAGCGTGCAGGTCTGGACCGAGGAGAGCGAACTCACCGGCAGTGGCGAGCGCAAGGTCCGGGTGTACGGCACCGGGCAACCCGTGCCGTTCGACGCGCCCCACCTGGGCACCGCCGTGACCGCGGACGGGGCACTTGTCTGGCACCTGTTCGACGTCACCTACGAGGGGGCAGCGCTGTGATGCGCCCCCAGCACCAGCACGTCTACGACGCGGCCAACGTCTGCCTGGTGTGCCAGTGCGAGATGCCCCAACCCGGCACGCGCGCAACGGAGTTCAACCCGTGGCCCGGCTGGGACAAGTGGACCGACCCGGCCGGTGACGTCCACTACTTCAGTGTCGATGGCTGGTGCGCGATCCACTCCGGCGACGACGGCCCGGTCTACTGCTGGGAACCCGAGAAGAAAGAAGGTGAGGCCGATGCCAGGTGAAGGAATGCACCAGTCGCTGACGCTGATGCTGTACGGCGAGTCCAAGACCGGCAAGAGCACGCTCGCGGTCACCGCCCCCGAGCCACGGCTCATGCTGGACGTCGAGGGAGGTCACCGCTTCCTGCCGATCAAGGTGAAGTACTGGGACCCGGTCTACGAGGAGCCGCCGGAGTACGACGGCTCGTGGGACACCTGCGTCGTGGTCACCCGTGGCTTCGAGCAGGCGCTGCGGGTGTACGCCTGGCTGCAGTCCGGCAAGCACCCGTTCAAGTCGGTGATCATCGACTCCATCTCCGAGCTGCAGGTGAAGGCGATCGAGCAGATCGCCGGTCGCGAGCAGCTCCAGATGCAGAACTGGGGCGAGCTGCTGCGAACCCTGACCGGTCTGATGCGCGACCTGCGCGACCTGACCATGCACCCCACCAACCCGCTGACCGCCGTGGTGCTCACCGCGATGGCCCGCGAGGTCAACGGGATCTCCCGTCCGTACCTGCAGGGGCAGTCCGCGGTGACCGCGCCCTACCTGTACGACATCACCGGCTACCTCGCGATCGAGGAGTGGCCGGACCCAGACCCGGCGAAGCCGCCAGCGAAGTACCGCCGCCTGCACATCCAGCAGGGGGCCAAGTTCATCGCCGGTGAGCGAGTCGGCGGACGGCTCGGCACTGTCGTCGAGCAGGACAACCTGTCGATCGCCAACATGATCGACACCATCTACGGGGTCTGACCCCACTGACGAAAGGAACGCCAACCATGGCTGACATCCCCTGGGATGAGCTGATGGATGCTGCTGGTGACTCGGACTTCGCGCCGATCCCCGCCAGCGACTACAACGTCAAGATCACCTCCACCGAGGCGACGAAGTCCACCACGGACAAGCCGATGTGGAAGTACACCGTCGAGGTGCTCGACGGACCGCACGCCGGGCGCAAGGTCTGGGGCCAGCAGACGCTGACCCAGGACAACCCCAACGCGCTGGACATCTTCTTCCGGCAGATGGCCGCGGCCGGTCTGACCAAGGAGTTCTTCCGGACCAAGCCGAGTGCTCAGGAGATCGCCGACGCCATGCTCGGTCGCGTCTTCCGGGCGCGCGTCGCGATCAAGGAGTACCAGGGCAGCCCGCGCAACGAGATCAAGGGCTGGAACCCGGCCTCGGCCTCCGCGGGTGGACCGCCGCCGATGGGTGCCGCACGTTCCGGAGGCCCGCCGCCTCCGCCCGCTGCTGCGCCCGCTGCAGCGCCTCCTCCGCCCCCGCCGCCGGTCGCGGCTCCTCCTGCCGCTCCGGCAGCCGCTGCGCCCCCCAGCGCCCCTCCTGCGGCTCCGGCGGCACCTCCCCCGGCTGCGGCACCGGCCGCTGTCCCGCCGCCCGCTGCTCCGGAGGCGGCCCCTGCCGCTGCCGCGGCTGCGGCACCGGCTGGTGGCGACGCTGCCTCGTGGGTCGTGGAGCCCCGCAACACCGGGTCGCACGAGCCGCCGCCGTTCTAGCACACCGTTGCGTCAGTAGGCCAACGAAAGGCTACAGGATGAGGGTTCACATCACCGGGATGAGCCCGCGGATGGTGTCCCAGCGTGCGCGCGAGCAGAGGACGTTCGCGCGCATGCTGGACACCGCGCTGGCCGCGATGGGCCACACGGTCCATCGCGGCCCGGCGGACGACGGAAAGGCCGACCTCGTCATCGCGGGTGTCGCCTCCATGCTGTCCCCCGGTGCCACCTACGCCCTGGTCGGACTGGAGCGGATCGGACGCGCGCTTCGCGAGGAGACGCCGCTCTTTTTGCTGGTCGACGACCCAGCGCTCGCGAAGACAAAAGCCGCTGCGCTGAGCGTGACCAGGGACCCCGACCGGCTCTACACGAAGTACCTGATGTCGAAACGGGTCAAGACGTCACTCACCCTCGACCAGCGCCAGCGCAGCGATGTGTTCGCCGCCGTCGAGGTCCTGGCCAGCGAGCACTGGCCGAACACCTTGCTGCCGATGCACCCGTGGGGGAGCACGCTGATGGCGGCGCAGAAACTTGGCATCTTCTCCGACGTCTTTGCCATCGACGTGAGCTCCCAGATCCCGGTCAGTGACCCGCTGCGGATCGAGCGCTCACCAATGTCGATGTGGTTCGTCGAGCGGCACTACACCGACAAGACGCTGGTGCGCGGTCGATCGAACTGGCCGGTGGTGCCGGTGGACTGTGCGACGATGCCGGACCCGGTGCACGTCTACGGCTCGGTCCGGGGCATCTATCAGGGCCGGGTGGGTGACGTGGCGGGCTGGTGGACCCCGACGCCACAGCTGGTCGCGCAGGCGTGCACGGTGTACCTCACCGACGACGCCGTGGAGATCGGGACGGGCACGCCGTACTACCTCACCGTGGACGACGTGGAGGCACTGAGCGAAGAGCAGCACACCACCCTGGCGCTGGGCCAGCGGCACTACCTGGAGGAGACGGCATGGAGCAGCGACACCTTGTACTCGAAGCTGGCGGACGTGACTGGGTGACCCAGCAGCTCGCTGACGCCGGGTACACCGACACCACGGTCGGCACGATGGTGCTGCAGGTGGTCGACGACCTGCGGGTGTACGCCCACAAGGGGTTGCCCGCTGACGTCGAGGCTGCGCTGCCGATCCTCGCCCAGCTGCTCCGCGGCCTGCCGCTCAACGACGAGCACTGGTCGGCGAAGGCGTGGGAGATGGCGCAGTTCACCTGGCGTGCGGCGATGCCCAACTCGCTGGCGGTCGGTGACCCGGTGCGGGTCAAGGCGGACGGCTACCCCAGTGACGACCCGATGTCCGCGATCAACGGGCGCGAGGGCACCATCTCCGGGATCCGGAACGGGGTGCTGGTGTACTTCCCGCTCGACTCCTACGGCCCGGCCACCCCGACCATGGGCGTGCGGATCGAGACCGAACGGCTGGAGCAGAAGATGAAGATCAACCGAAACAGAGAGCAGGAGAGCTGATGACAGGTGCAGTGGTGATGACGTTCCGGGCGAAGACCTGGAACGAGGCGCGAGCGACGGCATTGACGAAATGGCGCGAGGTGTCCGAGAACGAGACGGCGGACCTGCCGCCGCTGACCCACCTCGACCTGACCCAGACCGAGGAGGACGCGGACTTCCTGGTCATCGTGCGGATGGACGTGGACCGGGTGCAGATCGAGAAGTCGACGACCTGACGTGATGCGTCGGGTGCAGTGGGGTTCGCTGGTCACGGTCGCTCTCGTCTTTGGTGCGCTGGGCGCGGTGGTGGCGAAGCGGGAAATGGCCGGTGTCGTGATTGCGCTTTGCGCGATCGCGTGGGCCATCCTTTCGCTCAAGGAAAGGCCCTAGTCGAAGGACGTGTGCAAAGATGGCGAAACCACATTCCCTCAAGGACGGAACGGACACAACGATGGCTGGACGGCAGAACAACGACCTTGCGCTGGCACAGGTCTTGGAGGGCTACGACGACACGTACTTGCACTGCCGGGGCATCCAGCACCGGTGGCACGTCCTTTCGGACATGCACGTCACCGAGAAGCTCAACAACGGCGAGCTGGTCGAAAGGCACCTGCAGTGCGAGAACTGCGACACGGTGCGAAAGGACCGCTTCCTGCTGAAGCTCGACCGCTACAAGATCTACCGGATGAAGGTGCTCGGCGCGGTCTACAAGTACCCCGACCACTACCTGCTCCACGAGATGGCGCTGTCCGCGAGCCCGCGGGAGATCCTGCGCCACGAGCAGCTTCGTCGGCTGATCAGCCGCTCCTACCCGCAAGGGCAGGACGCGACAGCATGATCTGGAGCGTCGAGGCCGACGGGCACGTGCTGGTCCGCATGCGCGGGCAGGGTGCGATCGCCCGTCGGCTCGACCGTGAGCAGGTGGAGGCGTACGTCAACGAGATCAGCACCGACATGGCCAGCAGCGGCATGGAGGTCACCAGCACCGACATCGAGATCACCCGGCGCACGTCAAGCTCGGTGGTCGACGTGCTGTGGCACGCGGCGGTCCCGCCCGAACAGGTGACCCAGGCCCAGGCGTACTTCAAGACCCTCTCGCAGTCGGAGGCTGGCGGCTGGTGACCCAGATCCGGATCGAGTTCTTCGCCGACGACGAGGATGCTCGGAAGATACTGGAGGCTGTGACCTCTGTACCGGCATACACCTCCGCGCGAGCCGAGATGGAAGCGCACCTCTACACCGTCCTAGCGCGCGCTGCGTGGCGCGAGGCGGACCGCTATCGGGCGGTCGAGAAGCGCGCGGCGAAGCGGGCACAGACGTGACCCAGCCGCGTCGCGGACCGTGGGCCGAGGTGGACCTGCGCGACGCCCCAGAGCTGCTGGTGCTGGTCCATCCGGGGTGGACCAACGACCGCGAGACGCTGGTCCCCTCGATCAAGGAGGCGGGCTGGTTCCACTACGGCTTCGACGCCTTCCACGCGGCCGAGACCGCGGACCTGAAGTGGGGGTTCATTGGGGTCGACGAAGAGCTCAATGTCGTTGTGTGCTCAGTGGATGGGGATGTTGCCGCAACGGGTGAGATTGTCACTGACGTTCTGCAGGTCACGCTTGCCTTGATCAGCCAGGATCGCCCAGACTGACCGTGATGACTCCTCTAGGGCAAGGGCTGCTCACCGGTATCACCGAGGTTGACGACCCCGTGATCCGGGAGTGTCTCGACAAGATGTTGGGCTCAGCCCCGCAGCGCGAGGTGCACCAGACCGTACTCGACATGGCCGCTCTGGTGACGGCACTGTGTGGTGCCCTCGGCGACTGCTCCAACACCTCCTCGAAGGAAGTCCTGGCCTGCGTCCTGGCGCGGTAGTTGTCCCTGCACGCTAGTCTGTGTTTTGACAACCACGGTCGAGGAGGAGGCGTGCCCTGATGGCCCTCACCGAGGAGACCCCCGTCCCGCCCACAGCGGGATACAAGGGTGACATCACCCCCACCCACAGCCTGCGCTACCCGAAGTACGACGAGGTCGCCGAAGTCCCGCAGGACATGGCGAACCTGGCCTACAGCGTCGAGCGGGCACTGGACAAGAAGCTGGACCTCACCCTCGCCGCGACGACGTACCAGGCCGACATCAAGGTCGTCGTCGGGACGTCAGTGTCGGCCCTGCCAGCGTCGGCTCCCGAGGGCACGGTCTACTTCCTCATCGCACCCTGAGCTGGCTGGCATGCCCATCTACTGCAGGGTCGGCGGGGTGTGGAGGCTTGTCGACAACGTCCACCACTACGGCACCCCTGCTGGCCAGCGCCGTCGGGTGATCGCGGCCTACCTCTACCAGAGCAATCTCACCGCCGATCCGCCGGTGCACTACGGGGTCCAGAAGGTTCCGTTCGGGACCACGACCAGGCACAAGCTGTTCGACTTCAGTGCGGCCCCGCCAGCTGTCACGGGGCTGGTCGGCACCAGCCCCGTGTCCACCGACCCGAACCACCACTCGCGGGCGATCCTGAACTGGAACCCGATGCCCGGCGCGGTCAGCTACAAGATCCACCGGTACGAGCCCGTGACGACCACCGGGACCACCACCGCCGAGCGCAACGCTGTCGACGTGGTCCCGTCACCGGCGACGGCCACCACCTACACCTTCAGCGGGCTGGCGGTGCCGGTGCCGACCGACACGACCACGACCCGGACCTACTGCTTCCGGGTGACCTACTTCAACGAGTTCGGCATCGAGTCGGTACCCAGGACCATCACGCTCAAGACCGGCAAGGCCGCGGTGGTTGCCAAGAGCCTCTCGTACCCCTCCAACCCGCCAGCGGACAAGTACCAGGCGCTGCCCGCGTCCTCCTCGGACACCTGGACCAAGGCCAAGCAGTGGGGCAACGCCTACCAGGTGACCCAGGGGTACCTGTCCAGCGTGAACGACCGGGGCTACGGCTGCATCAACTACGCCAACGGCTACGCCAACGTCGCCGCTGGCCTGGATGCGCTGTACGGCAAGACCTACGGGGCAGGGATCGGCGCGGCGATCCTGGACCAGGTCGCGCTCGGGACAACCGCGTCAATCGTGGATGCCACGTTCAGCCGGTGGACCCAGCTCGCGGGGTGCAGCGCCGGGAACAACGTCTACATCTACCCGGCCAAGTTCTCCTACAGCTCCGGCGCTACCGCGCCGGTCTCGGTGGGGAGCTCGGCCTACTTTGACGCGCCCGGCCCCGGTGTCATGAAGCACAACTTCCGCACCATCGACGGTGACGGCGACAACAGCCACTTGATCCTCTGGGCGAAGAACCTGGTCATGAAGAGCCCGACGATCCACAACGGGCTGATGATCTACCGCGGGGACACCACCAACACCTCCGGCGAGGGCTACGCCGGGTACGCCAAGTTCCAGTCGAAGAGCGACCCCAACGACACGACCTACGACCTGCGGATCAACGTGTGGGTCAAGTTCAGCTTCACCTTCAAGCCCTACGTCGCCCCGGTCTGGAGCTGATCACATGGCGATGCTCAGCCAGCTTCCCAGTGACGTTGACCTCGCTTTCGTCGCTGGAGACACCTTCAGGATCAGAGTTCGCGTGGTCGACCCAGGCACCGGCGAACCGCTCGACCTCGCCGACCCGGACGCCGCAGGCCCGTTGTCCGCGTACGGGTTCTGCGCCCAGATCGCCAAGCTGCCCGACCGCTCCATCGTCTCCGCGTTCGCGATCACCCCCGACCCTGATGCGCCCACCGAGGCGGTCATCCTCACCCTGTCGTCCACCGAGACCGAGTACCTGCTCGGGGCACCCGGCAGCGAGTTCAACGGGATCTGGGACCTGGAGGTGCGCTTCCCCAACGGTGACGTCCGCACCGTCGCCAAGGGCACCGTGCGCTGCGTCGATGACGTTTCCACCTGCTCCACCATCGCCACCGGGGCCACCGCCGGGAAGCCGGGCACCTGGACGCCCGCCACCGGGATGCGGCCAGCGACCGTGGCGGCGCTGCAGTCCGCTTCACCAGCCATCGTCGCGTCTCCCTCCAGCACCTGGACCAGCGGTCAGTACATCCAGACCGACACGCAGGGAGCCGCGGGGGAGGCGCACTGGAACGGCACCGCCTGGGTCGCGGGGCGGAAGCCATGAGCGTCGCCGGGCCGGACGACCTCACCCTGCGTGGGATGCGCAGCTCGGTCGAGATCGACGTCCTCGGCGACTCCGAGAACGAGGTGACGATCGACATCGCGGGTGCAGGCACCCAGAGCATCGACATCAGCCTGCCCGGTGTCATCGGACCGACCGGACCCACCGGTCCGCGCGGGCCAGCGGGGGGTGGCGAAGGAGCAGGGGCTGCGGGTCGGTTCTTCGACTACATCTACGTTCCCACTGACGAAATGACCACCTTCGGCGTCGGCGAGCTGATGACGGACGGGACGTTGAGCTTCGACACCATCGACCAGCCCGACGCGAGCGTCATCTACGTCTCCTCGCTGACCGCCTCCGGTGTCGACGTCGCGGCCCGCATCGTGGCGCTCCCGATCGGGGGACCGCTGTGGGTGCAGGACCGCGACGACTCCTCCATGCACGCCACCTTCCTGCTCACCGGGTCACCGACCTTCGACCCGGTCACCAAGGCGTGGTCACTGCCGGTCTCCTACGACGCGGGCAACAGCGCGGCCCCGCTGGAAGCCGGACAGGACGTGCTGGCCGGGGCGCTGGACGTCGGCAGCAGCAGCGGTGACGGGGTCGGGCCGACCGGACCCACCGGTCCCACCGGACCACCTGGTGGTGGTGACGGCTCGCCGGTGGCTCACGCCCACCACCAGACCTCGGCAGCCACGACGTGGACGATCACCCACCCACTGACGTTCCAGCCCAGCGTCACCGTCGTCGACTCACTCAAGCAGGAGATCTGGCCCGGCCGGGTCGAGTACCTCACCCCGTCCGTCATCCGACTGACCTTCTCCGCCTCGGTGGCGGGGGAGTGCTACCTGAGCTAGGAGCCAGACATGCCGAACCTCTACGGGGCACTCGACCTGCAGAAGAACGAGCTGCGACAGGCGCAGGTCCAGAACCTCGCCAGCGCCCCGTCGTCTCCGGTCAAGGGACAGCTCTGGTATGACTCCACCAACAACGTCCTCAAGTGGTGGGACGGCGGCACCTGGGTCTCCGCGATGGGCGCTGCCGGTGCCGTTCCGTCCGACACCCCGAGCACGCAAGCGATCGGTGACGCAGCCTCCGGCGGTGCCTCCGCGCTGTACGCCCGCGGCGACCACAAGCACGGGATGCCCGCCTTCGGGACGGCCACCGCGACAACCACTTTCGGACAGGCCAAGGCGGACGGCTCCGCGGCCACCCTCGCCCGTAGCGACCACACCCACGGCACCCCCACCCACGACGCCGCCGCGCACAGTGGAATCCCGCTGAACTCGCTGGCTGCAGCGACCGGGATCGTCTACATGGGCGGCTACGCGCTCGCCAACGTCGGCAACCCGGTGGGCGGCATGGACGCCGCCAACAAGAACTACGTGGACGGCCTGGTGCAGGGTGTCGACGCCAAGGCCAGTGTCCGGGTGGCCACCTCATCCTCGCTCGCCTGGACCTTCTCCTCCGGTGGCCCGCAGACCATCGACGGGGTGGCCGTCACCGACGGTGACCGGGTGCTGATCAAGGACTCGACCACCCCGCAGTACAACGGCATCTACGTCGTGACCACGGCGGGCTCGTGGGGTCGGGCCAGCGACTTCAACGTCTGGGCCGAGGTGCCCAGCTCGTACGTCTGGGTGGAGACCGGCACCACCAACGCCGACACCTCGTGGGTCTGCACCAACGACGCGGGCGGCACGCTCGACACCACGCCGATCACCTGGGTGAAGTTCGCCGCCGCTTCCGGCACTGCGGGCGGTCCGGCAGGTGGAGACCTCACCGGCACCTACCCGAACCCGACGATCGGGGTCGGCAAGGTCACCAGCAGCCACATCCTCGACGGCACGATCACCGACACCGACGTCGCCGCGGCGAACAAGGACGGTGCTGCCGGAACGGCGTCGATGCGCACCCTCGGTACGGGTGCGACCCAGGCCGCCTCCGGCACCGACTCCCGGTTCCTGGCACCGTCCCCGCCCAACGGTGCGGCCAGCGGTGACCTGACCGGCACCTACCCGGCCCCGACCATCGCGCTGCTCGCGGTCACCGACGCCAAGGTGGCGGCAGCCAACAAGGACGGTGCGGTCGGCACGCCCTCGATGCGCACGCTGGGCACCGGCGCGACGCAGGCAGCCGCGGGCAACCACACCCACTCCGGGTACGCAGCCACCGGCACCACCCTCACCGCTGGCAACGGCCTCACCGGCGGCGGCGACCTCTCGGCGAACCGGACCATCGACTTCGTCCCTGGTGACACCTCGCTGACCGTGGCCGCCGACTCGGTTATCGTCAACACCGCGGTGATCGCGACCCGCGCCTACGCCGACGCCGCGATCCCGGCGGGGATGGCGAAGAAGTTCGCGGCAGGGCTGTCCGGCACTGCTTCCCCGGAGACGGTCACCCACAACCTGAACACCCGCGACATCCAGCTGACCGTGCTCAACGGGGCATCTCCGTACACCGCGGTCGAGGTCGACTGGGACGCAACCACACTCAACACCGCGGTGATCCGCTACTCCCCCAACCTCGGAGCTGGCTACCGGGTCGTGGTGGTGGGCTGATGGCTCGTGAGTACGGGTCGGGTGAGCAGTGGCTGTTCCCCTGCAGGGTGGCGACCACGGCCAACATCGTCCTGTCCGGTGCCAGCCCGATCATCGACGGGATCCAGACCAACAACGGCGACCGGCTCCTGGTCAAGAACCAGACTGCCCCCGCTGAGAACGGGGTCTGGATCGT
>Ga0190271_10002873_pt1 | contig 10635 bp, 8 predicted proteins | sample Popmic356T_FD_133747 | JGI IMG/M metagenome (GOLD analysis project Ga0190271, IMG submission 133747) | Populus adjacent soil microbial communities from riparian zone of Weber River, Utah, USA - 356 T | ecosystem: Environmental > Terrestrial > Soil > Riparian zone | place: USA: Utah | collected... | reverse complement strand
GACCCCCGCGTCCGGGGTGTGGTACTGGTCAGTGACGTGGCTCCATCGCCCCATCCGGCATTCGCGATGCGAGCTGTTGTCCTGTCGACGGTCGTGCACCCTCGACGATCAATTGTCCGCAGGCGGCGCGAATATCCCGTCCCCGGCTCTTGCGAACGGACACCCGCACGTCGCGCTCGGCCAGGATCCGGGCAAATGCGCTGACGCGGGCGTCGTCGGGCCGACGGAAGGGGATCCCTGGTGCCTCGTTGAGCGGAAGCAGGTTGACCTTGCCCCGGATGCCGCTCAGCAGGCGCGCGAGGCGCCGTGCGTCTTCGGCACTGTCGTTTACATCGGCGAGCATGACGTACTCGAAGGTGATTCGCGCCCGACGGCTGACCGGAAACCGTCGGCAGGCATCGAGGAGGCCCTTCAAGTCGTACCGCTTGTTCAACGGGACGAGCGTCGATCGCGTCTCGTCCGTCGTCGCGTGCAGTGAAATTGCCAGGTTCGGCATCAGTGGTTCCGTGGCGAGCCGCTCGAGCGCCGGCAGCAGTCCGACGGTCGACAGCGTGACGCGCCGGGGATGCACACCGAGGCCCCGTTCATCACCAAGGATCCGCAAGGCCTTCATCGTTGCGTCGTAGTTGTGCAGCGGCTCGCCCATGCCCATGAGGACGATGTTGAACGTGGCGCGCGCCAGGCCTGTCTGGTGTGCCAGAACCCGGACCTGGCCGGCGATTTCGCCCGCCGTCAGGTTCCTGACGAGCCCCATCTTCCCGGTGAGACAGAACGCGCACGCCATCGCACACCCGACCTGGGTCGAGATGCAGAATGTCTGGGCCGGTGTGTCTGGGATGTAGACCGATTCGATCAGCCGGCCATCTGCCAGACGCAGGAGCCACTTCGTCGTGCCGTCGGCCGCGGTTTGAGTCGTTTCGATGTGGGGCGTCACCACCGTGAAGCGTTCGGCCAGCGTCGCCCGAAGCGTCGCGGGCAGGTCCGTCATCTCCTCGAACCTGGTCACACCCCTGGCGTAGATCCAGGCAAAGATTTGCCGGCCGTGGAAGCCTGGGACGCCGAGCGATTCAAGGGCGACCTCGAGTTCCGCTGCGTCGAGCTCGGTGAGATTGGAGGCAGACCGGTCCATGGGCATTGGCTGCTGGTGGAGTGGAAATCGAACTCCCCAGCATGGTATCATCGTTGTCTTGCTTGGTGCTTGTAAACTCAATCCTGTGAATAACTTACAAGGCAATTGCCCCGTGCGGCCACGGAAAGTCGGACACATGAGCGCCTATGGTTGTCGCTGAGACTCTTCCGGCGGGCCTTCGTCTGGTGACCGAGTCGATGCCCCACGTGCGGTCGGTGACGGTGGGGGTGTGGATCAAGCGGGGGTCACGGCACGAATCCGATGCTGAGGCCGGCGTCGCACACTTCGTGGAGCACATGCTCTTCAAGGGCACCACCACCCGGTCGGCCCAGGTGATCGCGCAGACAATTGACTCGATCGGCGGCCAGCTCGACGCGTTCACCGCCAAGGAGTATGCGGGCTACTACATCAAGGTGCTCGACGAGCACCTCCCGCTCGCGATCGATCTGCTGGCGGATATGGTCATGCGACCTGCGCTGATGCCGGCCGACATCGAGCGCGAGCAGAGCGTCATTCTCGAAGAAATCAAGATGGTCGAGGATGCGCCTGACGACCTGGTGCACGAGGTGTTCGTGCAGCAGTTCTGGGACCAGCATCCCCTCGGGCGTCCCATTCTTGGCACACCGGACACCGTCCGGTCGTTCACGGCGCCGCTCCTCCGGGCCTATTTTGAACGGACCTACCTCGCGCCGAACCTGGTGGTCGCCGCGGCGGGGAATCTCCACCACGATCGACTGCGGGATCTGGTGGCTCGAGCCTTTGCCGATCTTCCCCCGTTGGCGCATGCTGCCGAGGAGGCCCCGCCCGTTGTCAGTCCCGGGCTGATCGTGCGCGAGAAGGACATCGAGCAGAGTCATGTGTGCCTGGGTACGAGGGCCTATCCGCAGGCGCACGATGATCGGCACGCCATCTTCGTCATGAATACGATTCTTGGCGGCTCGATGAGCTCGAGGCTCTTCCAGCACATCCGAGAGGACCGGGGCCTGGCCTATGCGGTCTGGAGCAGTCTGATCTCCTATAGTGACGCGGGCGCGCTGACGATTTACGCGGGCTGTGCAGTCGATCGTGTTCACGAGGTGATCGAGCTCACGCTCGCTGAGCTGGCCACGATGCGCGATGCGCCAGTGGCCCCAGACGAACTGCAGAGGGCGAAGGATCACCTCAAAGGCAGCCTCATGCTGAGCCTCGAGAACACGTCGAGCCGGATGTCGCAGCTGGCCCGGCAGGAGCTGATGTTCAGGCATCAGTTCACGCTCGACGAGATCCTGGGCTCGATCGATGCGGTGACGGCCGACGATGTGCGTCGGGTGTCGCGGGAACTGTTCTGTGATGGTGCTGCCGTGGCGACGGTGGTGGGGCCGGCCATGGCACAGCCACTGACCATGAACATGCTGAAGGTGTAACGAATGATTCCGCGGTATACGGGCAAGGAGATGGGCGCGATATGGACGGAGACGCGCCGCTACGAAGCGTGGCTCGAGGTGGAGCTGGCGGTCACTGACGCCCTGGCGGCCGCTGGCGTGGTACCTGAGGGTGACGCGCGGACGCTGCGCTCGCGCGCTGCGTTCGATATCCTCCGGATCGAAGAGATCGAACAGACGACGCAGCACGACGTCATTGCGTTCACGACCGCCGTGGCCGAAAAGGCCGGAGAAACGGCGCGCTGGCTGCACTTTGGCCTGACGTCCTCGGACGTGCTCGATACCGCGCTTGCCCTGCAGATGCGTCAGGCCTGTGATCTGATTCTGACGGATCTCGATGCCACACTCGAGGCGGTGCGCAGACGGGCCGAGGAGCACCGTGACACACCGATGATCGGGCGGACGCATGGCGTGCATGCCGAACCGATGACGTTCGGCGTGAAGCTTGCGCTCTGGTACGCGGAGTTGCAGCGCAGCCGCGCGCGGCTCGTCCGGGCCCGCGAGGCCGTGGCCGTCGGCAAGATCTCGGGCGCGGTCGGCATGTTCGCGCATCTCGATCCCTCGATTGAGGAGGCGGTCTGCCGCACCCTCGGCCTGACGCCGGCGCCGGTGTCGTCGCAGGTCATCCAGCGCGACCGGCATGCAGAGCTGCTCTCGGCGCTGGCGATTCTGGCCGCCACGCTCGAGAAGTGCGCGCTCGAGATCCGGGGCTTGCAGAAGACGGAGATCGGGGAGGCGGAGGAACCGTTCGGCCGCGGGCAGAAGGGCTCGTCGGCCATGCCCCACAAGCGCAATCCGATTGGCTGCGAGCAGATCACCGGCATGGCCAGATTGATTCGGGCCAACGCCATGGCTGCCATGGAGAACGTCGCCCTCTGGCACGAGCGAGACATCTCGCACTCGTCGGTCGAGCGCGTGATCCTGCCCGACAGTTTCATTGCGGTCGACCACATGCTCCGTCGGTTTACCCGGATCGTGTCCGGCATGGTCGTCTATCCGGATCGCATGCTCGAGAATCTGGGGCGATCGCGGGGCGTCGTGTTTTCCGGAACCGTGCTCCTGGAACTGGCGAAGCGCGGCATCTCGCGCGAACAGGCCTACGAGTGGGTCCAGCGGAATGCCATGCGGTCGTTCCACGAGAAGCGCGACTTCAGGCAACTGCTCCTCGAAGACCCCGACGTGACGCGCGTTCTGGGACACGATGTGATTGACGAGGCCTTCGACCTTCGTGCCCAGTTGAAGCACGCGACGACGATCTTCGCCAGGGTTTTCGGGCCCGTGCCGGCTGTCGGCTGATCCGGGGAAGCGGCACCTCGGTCGTCGTGCGTCGGGTGGGCGGGTCGCGTAGAGTGTGAAGAAGCAAGGTGGAAGCCGCGCGGGTATCGGGTCCCGCGCCGGCGCGATCGGTCGGGCCCGGCTGGCGAATCGTTGCTGAACTATGGACAAGTTCCGAGAAGAGTGCGGCGTCTTCGGTATCTACGGGCACACGGAGGCGGCCAACCTTGCCTACCTCGGTCTCTATGCGCTCCAGCACCGGGGCCAGGAGAGTACCGGCATCGCGACCTCGGACGGCGCCCGCCTGCAGATTCACAAAGCGATGGGCCATGTCGCCGATGGGTTTGATGAAGCGACGTTCACTCGTCTGACCGGTACGAGCGCCATCGGGCACGTGCGGTACTCGACCGCCGGCGCCAGCGGCATCACAAACGCGCAGCCCATATTGATCGACTGTGCCCATGGCGAGATCGCCATCGCGCACAACGGCAACCTCGTGAATGCCCAGGAGCTGCGGGATGCTCTGGTGGCGCAAGGGTCAATCTTCCAGACCACCAGCGATACGGAGGTGCTGCTGCACCTGTACGCCCGCTCACGGGCGGGCTCCATCGAGCAGGCGCTGATCGAGTCGGTGACACAGGCCCAGGGCGCGTTCTCGCTCGTGCTGCTGACGAAGGACCGCCTGATTGCCGTGCGCGATCCGCACGGCTTTCGTCCCCTGACGCTCGGGCGACTCGGTGACGCCTACGTGGTCTGTTCGGAAACGTGTGCTCTCGACCTCATCGACGCCACCTGGGTCCGTGATATCGAGCCGGGCGAGATGCTCGTGATCGGACCCGAGGGTGCCGTGTCGCTGCACCCGTTTCCGCCGGCCCAGTCTGCGCATTGTGTGTTCGAGCACGTGTACTTCGCGAGACCCGACTCGTATGTCTTCGGGCGCAGCGTCAACGAGGTCCGAACCGAGTTTGGCCGCCAGTTGGCGCGCGAGCAGCCGGCGATCGCCGATGTTGTCGTCCCCATTCCGGACTCCGGCGTCTGCGCGGCAACAGGATTTTCGGCCGAGTCGGGAGTGCCGCTCCAGATGGGCCTGATTCGCAATCACTACGTCGGCCGGACGTTCATTGAGCCACACCAGTCGATCCGTCACTTCGGCGTGCGGGTCAAGCTCAATCCAGTCCGCAGCATCCTGCAGGGACGCCGGGTTGTACTTGTCGATGATTCAATCGTTCGCGGCACGACGAGCCGGAAGATCGTCAAGATGGTGCGTGCGGCGGGCGCCACCGAGGTGCACATGCGGATCAGCTGTCCGCCGACCATCTCACCCTGCTTCTATGGTGTGGACACCCCGCGGCGGTCGGAGTTGATCGCGGCCACCCACACGCTCGACGAGATTCGCCGTTACATCGGCGCTGACTCTCTGGGATATATCAGTGTCGAAGGCCTGCTCGCGTCGGTCGGGCCGACGAGGGGCGCATACTGCACGTCCTGCTACACGGGGAAGTATCCCGTGGCGTTTCCCCGCGACGAAGCCGCATACCTCCAGCTGGCGCTCAAGCTGAACGAGTAGGTCCGGGATGGCGATCCTTCCTCTTTACTTGGTGTTCGGCCTGCTGGCGTTGACCCCGGTCCAGACCACGCAGGGCGCCAGCCCTCAGGCGTCGATCGCCCTGCTTGGTTCGTTCGACTTCGACATCCGGACGTCGGCCGCCAGAACGCTGAGGCGGGCGCCAGCTGCTCAGGTCGGGCCCGCTCTCGAATCGGCGGCACGAAGTCACACCGACCAGTACGTTCGCTTCCGAGCGCTTGTCCTGCTCTCAGGAATCGATGACGCCCGGATGGCGAAAGTCGCGACCGAGCTCGTCGGTGATCGCAACGATCGTGTTCGGGCCGTGGTCTATCAGTGGTTCGAGCGTCACCCGCAGCCGAGCGTCCTGCCGCGACTGCTCGAAGCCCTTCCGGCTGAGACGTCCGAGTTCGTCCGTCCCGCGCTGACACGGACCCTTGCAGCCAGTGGCAGTGCGGTGGCGGCGCAGCAGGCGCTTCGTCCCCTCGTCTTGAAGGGGGAAGATCTGTTCCGCGGGTCCGTCATCTCCGCGTTGGGCGACCATCGTGGCGCGTTCGCGCTCGACGAATTGCTGACGGTGGCCCAACTCGACGGACCGCTGCAGGACGATGCGATCACGGCGGTCGGGCGTATCGGAAGTGCGTCATCTCGCAGTGCCATCGCCGGGCTGCAGAAGACGGCGTCGCGCGAGCTGCAGCCGACCGTCTCGGCCGCGTTGTGCCTGCTGCAGGTCGACTGCGTCAATCGGGTGCGCTTCGTTCTCGACACCCTGCGATTCGCTGCCGCCACCGATCAGCACATGCCGCTGTTGCGGGGGGCTGTTCACGCCACTGGAGTTCTCGCGCTCGCCGGCCACCGCGAGGCGTTCACGGCGCTGGTTGATGCGGCTCTGGCTTCGAAAGACGCGGCTCGCGATGCCATGACCCTCGGCGTGGGCACGGTGATTCTTCGGCAGCCGCCGATGGCCCTGGAACTCTTCGAGGCCCGGGGGCGGTCCGAAGCGGTTGCCGGTCTCTTCCGCGATGGGTTCGACATGTTGTCGGAAGACTTTGACGAGGAGTGGTTCGGGATTACCGTCCGCAGATCGCTGGATGGGACGCCTGAAGGATCGACGAAACGACAGGCAGCCGCGTCCCTGCTGGACGCATTGGAGTTCTAGTGGGGGCAGTGGATTATCGTCAGTCCGGAGTCGATATTGATGCCGGCAACGAAGCGGTCCGTCGCATCAAGCTGCTGGCCAGGCAGACCTACACGCCATCAGTGCTTTCGGGCGTCGGATCGTTTGGTGGATTGTTCAGCCTGGACGGATCGGTTGCCGACCCTGTTCTTGTGGCCAGTGCCGACGGCGTGGGCACCAAGCTCAAGGTGGCCTTCATGGCCGGCGTGCACGACTCGATCGGGGAGGATCTCGTCAACCACTGCGTGAACGACATCCTGGTGCAGGGCGCGAGGCCCCTGTTCTTCCTGGATTACCTTGCCACGGGCACGCTGGCGCCCGAAGTCGTCGAACAGATTGTCAGTGGCGTCGCCCGGGCCTGCGTCGAGAACGGATGCGCGCTTCTCGGTGGGGAGACCGCCGAGATGCCGGGGTTCTACGCGCCCGGCGAATACGATGTGGCCGGTTTCATCGTCGGCCTTGTCTCGCGGGCAGCCATCGTCGATGGTGGCGGCATCGTGGCGGGAGACCAGCTTGTGGCCCTGCCCTCGTCCGGTCTGCACACCAACGGCTACTCGCTCGCGCGCCGTATCGCATTTGAGGAACTCGGACTCGACGTGGCCAGCCACGTCCAGGAACTCGGAACGACCGTCGGTGCGGCACTGCTTCGAACGCACCGCTCGTACCTCCGCTCGATTGCCCCGCTGCTCCCCGGCGGGCGTATCAAGGGGATGGCTCACATCACTGGCGGGGGCATCACGGAGAACCTGCCGCGTGTGTTGCCCGAGGGTCTTGGCTATTCACTCGATCGGCAGAGCTGGACCGTGCCGCCGCTCTTTGCCTGGCTGCAGGAGGCGGGCTGTGTGTCCGGCCCCGAGATGTTCCGTGCGTTCAACATGGGCGTCGGCATGATCCTCGTGTGCAGCCCTGCCGACGCGGACGGCCTGGTCGCTGCTCTGCGCGGTGCCGGGGAGTTGGCCTGGCGTCTTGGCGAGGTCGTCCCGTCCGATGCGGCGTGACGCGTCACCGGCCCTGGGGGCGTTCAGGTGGTCGAGCCACGCCTGTGAGGTCAACAGGCGGGGCGAGACGAGAGGGACGCGCGTCTGCAGCCTGAATCGCTCTGCAGCGCTGCACCACGGCCAGTCCTGAACCTGCTGCACCAGGCCTACGGCCAGGGCCCGTCGTTCGACCATGACGCAGCACCCGACCAGTGCGCCGGGCGTGAAGAGCGGCGTCGCGATAACCGGGAGACGGCCCGCCTTGAGCGGCCCTGATGGGTCACGACGGGTATTCCTTACCCCTTCAATCAAGGTCGAGAGCCGCGCTGTTCCCGGCGTCTCGACGACGAGGTGCCAGGCTTTGGGCAGCAGAGAAAACGCCAGCAGCCGTGAGTGATCCCTGGTCAGTACTTCCGCGAAGGCCCTGAGCAGGGCCCGGTAGTGGACCGCCCTCTGCAGATAGGAATGCGGCTCGATGAGGCAGCCAGTGAGGTGAACGTATCGGGTAGCGGTCGCGTCGGGCATTGGGCGTCTCCTCCGGGGCCTGTTCAGAGGCAAGCCCGGTGCCAGGTTGGATGTTGCAGTTGCAGGTCTGGAGAGGAGCTGTTCGAATGACACGCGAGAACACACCTGCCGCGCTGGGCGTACTCATCTCAGGCCGCGGGTCCAATCTGCAGGCGCTGATCGACGCGACCCGTGATGGACGACTCGACGCTCGGATCGCCGTCGTCATTTCCAACCGTCCGGGTGTGGCGGGCCTGGAGCGGGCCCGAGCCGCGGGCATCGAGACCCTGGTGATGCCGCACCAGCAGGCGGGTAGCCGACAGGCGTACGACCACGAACTGGTGGCCGCACTCAGGTCGCGTGGCGTCACGCTCGTCTGCCTCGCGGGTTTCATGCGGTTGCTCGGTGCGGACTTCTGTGCCGCGTTCCCGGGCGCCGTGCTGAACATTCACCCGTCCCTGCTGCCGTCGTTTCCCGGGACGCATCCGCAGCGGCAGGCGCTGGACCACGGCGTGAAAGTCAGCGGAGCAACGGTCCACCTGGTTACGCCGGAACTCGACGCTGGCCCCATCCTGGTTCAGGAATGTGTCCCCGTTCACGATGACGACACGGAGGAGTCGCTGGCCGCCCGGATCCTCGAGGTCGAGCACCGGCTGTATCCCGCCGCGGTGCGCCGAATACTCGACGGAGGCTGGTACATTGACGGTCGTCGTATCGTGCACGTCCCGTCGCCGCGTCAGGTCCCGTAGCAGCGGGTTTTGACGCTTCTGCTTCCATCGTGTTCCCGTGTCGCTGAAGTATCCTCATCCCGTATGACCGTCGATCAGCAGTTGGCCTACCTCACCAGAGGCTGCGTGGACGTTGTCCGCCTGCCGGAACTGAGAGCCAAGATTGAGCGCTCCGCGGCGACCGGTCACCCGCTGGTCGTGAAGGTCGGTTTCGATCCCACAGCACCCGACCTGCATCTCGGTCATGCCGTGCTGATCCGGAAGATGAAACACTTCCAGGACCTCGGCCATCGCGTGACTTTCGTCATTGGTGACTTCACGGGATTGATCGGGGATCCCACCGGGCGGTCGAAGACCAGGCCACCGCTGTCGCCGGACGACATCGCGCGCAACGCCGACACGTATCGGGCGCAGGTCTTCGGCGAGACGTTGTTGGACCCGGTGAAGACGGTCGTTGAATTCAATTCCCGATGGCTGCTGCCACTTGGGGCCGATGGACTCGTTCGACTTGCGGCTCGCTACAACGTAGCCCAGATGCTCGAGCGCAGGGACTTCCGCCAGCGTTTTGATGGCGGCAGGCCCATCGCCGTGCACGAGTTTCTCTACCCGTTGGCGCAGGCGTACGACTCGGTGCATCTCAAGGCCGATGTCGAACTCGGGGGCACGGATCAGTTGTTCAATCTCAACGTGGGACGCGACATCATGCCCGGGTACGGTCTCGAGGCGCAGGTTGTGATGACCGTTCCCCTGCTCGAGGGCCTCGACGGCGTGGAGAAGATGTCGAAGAGCCTGAACAACTACGTCGGGATCACGGATGCGCCCGGTGAGATGTTCGGCAAGCTGATGTCGATCAGTGACGATCTCATGTGGCGTTACTACCTTCTGCTGACCGATATCGACGAGGCGCAGATTGTGGGGATGCGACAGGACGCGGCGCAGGGGCGGTCTCACCCGAAGCAGCTCAAGGCTGACCTGGCCAGGCGCATCGTGGCCGACTTCCACTCGGCCGAAGCCGCCGAAGCTGCCTTGCAGGCGTTCGAAGCGCGGTTCTCGCGTGGAGAAGTCGTCGTCGAGGATCTGCCGAAAGTCGAGCTTCGCTTCGAAGGCGGGCCTCTGCCGTTGTCGCGATTGATCACCGAGGCTGGGCTCGCGACGTCGGCGAGCGAGGCGGCGCGAAAGGCCCAGCAGGGCGGCGTGCGAATTGACGGCGAGAAGGTGACAGACGCGCGTTTGCGGATCGGCGCCGAGCGGCTACCGTTGACGCTCGAGGTGGGGCGCAGGGCCGTGCGCGTCGTGCAAGGCTGACGGTCTGCGGCCACGGTTTCGTGGCAGCGGACACGGCTTGACAGGCCGTCGGGCCGATCATAAGATTGCAGGTCCTGGCCACGTTCGTCCGCACGGTGGACGAGTCGAGTTCAGGTCGTCCAGTTCGGCCCTCTTCGAGAGCTTCGTCGGTCGGGAAGTCTTCGGGTTGGCATTCGCATCGCTTGCCGCGGTTTCGCGGGGGGCGAAAAGAAAGCTAACGAATCCGAAGAAAACGGTTGACAGTGCGGTCTGGACGTCGTAAGTTTGTAAGGTTCCGCAGCGGAAGTAATTCACGCTGGGGGGCGCAAGCGAAGACCGGTTCTTTGAAAACTAGATAGAACGTGCAAGCACAGCCCGTCGAGTATCAGCGGGCAGCGCCGCGCCGAAGCGCTCGAAAGAGCGCGTAGGCGGGTGAACTGTCCAAACTTGACGACCCTGTCGGCGCATGAGGCTTTGGTCTCGTGCGTGAGAACAGGTGATAGATCCGAGAAGAGCCAATTCAACAGGCTGTCTTGGGTTAAAGGTTTGTCCTGAGCGTGTCCCGCGAGGGGTATG
>Ga0190271_10002872_pt1 | contig 10640 bp, 8 predicted proteins | sample Popmic356T_FD_133747 | JGI IMG/M metagenome (GOLD analysis project Ga0190271, IMG submission 133747) | Populus adjacent soil microbial communities from riparian zone of Weber River, Utah, USA - 356 T | ecosystem: Environmental > Terrestrial > Soil > Riparian zone | place: USA: Utah | collected... | reverse complement strand
GCGCGGCAATAACGCGGATCCCGACTCGCTCGATCCGCACAAGGCGCGCTCCACCGAAGCCATGGTGGTGCTGCGCGATCTGTTCGAAGGCCTGACTCGGCTCGACAGGAACGCGATCACCATCCCCGCGGCTGCCGAAAGCTGGACGATCAGCGAAGACGGCCTCGTCTACACATTCAAACTGCGCGCGAACCTGCGCTGGTCCAGTGGCGAGCCGGTGGTGGCCGAAGATTTCGCCGCGGGCCTGCGAAGGCTCGTGGATCCGGCCACCGCGTCGCAATACGCGGAAGTCATCGACGTCATCGTCAACGCGCCGGACATCGTCGCCGGCAGGCAGCCGGTGGAATCGCTCGGCGTCGCGACCCCCGACGCGGGAACCGTGGTGATCACGCTCAGCAGCCCCGCTCCCTATCTACCCGGCCTCATGGCGCATCCCTCCACCGTGCCGCTGCACCGCCCGTCGCTCGCGCAGTTCGGGCAACGCTTCTCGCGCCCGGGAGATCAGGTGTCGAACGGCGCCTTCGTGCTCAAGGAATGGCTGCAGGGCAGCTACATACGCGTGGAACGCAACACGCACTACTGGGGCAACTCCGCCAACAAGATCGACGGCGTAAAGTTCCTGCAGCTCGCGGATGAGAACGCGGAACTGCGCGCGTACCGCGCCGGGGAACTGCATTGCACGGCCGTGTTGCCTCGCGGGCAGTTCGACTGGATCAAGGAAAACCTGGCCGCGGAATTACACGTGTCCCCGCAACTCAGCACGTACTACTACGGCTTCAATCTCGATCGCGCGCCCTTCGCGAGACATCCGCGATTGCGCCAGGCCTTGTCGATGGCGCTCGATCGCGAGCGCCTGTCGAATTCCGTGCTGCGCATGGGCGAGTTGCCGGCATACGGCTGGGTCCCGCCCGGCATGTACAACTACACCGCGCAATCATTCGACTACGCCGCGATGCCACTGCCCGAGCGCATCGCAGCCGCCCGCAAACTGCTGGCCGAGGCGGGCTTCACGCGCGAAAAGCCGCTGCGGTTCGAGCTGCGCTACAACACGGGTGAAGTCCACGCCAAGGTGGCTGTCGCCGTGGCTTCGATGTGGAAGGAAACGCTGGGCGTGGAAGCTCAGCTCGTGGCGGTCGAGTTCAAATCGCTGATCGATGACATCGACCGCCGCAATATCGACATGTATCGAATGTCCTGGATCGGCGACTACAACGATCCGTACACCTTCCTGCAGTACTTCAAGAGCGGCTTCGGTATCAATCTGCCGCACTACTCGAGCTCTGCCTACGACGCGCTGCTCGACGACGCTTCCCGGCAAGCCGATGCTGCCAGGCGCCGTACGCTGCTCGAACAGGCCGAGCGCCTGATGCTCGCGGATCACCCGATGATTCCGCTCTATTTCTACGTGAACAAGCACCTGGTGAAGCCCGAGCTCAAGGGCTGGTACGACAACGTCATGAACGTCGTCTATTCACAGGACCTCGAACTCGCAGCGCGTACCTGATCGGCTGTCATAAGGCGCGGACGGTCCCACGCAGCACTCCGGCGATATCTGACAAGCCGACGGGCGCTCGTCCGTAACCGGACGCGTCGTCGCCGACATTCATCCGCAACCTGACTTCGCGATGATTGCCTCACCCCGGCACTTACAGACGGCCGGGGGAACAGGAGCGGTCGTGAGAAATACAGCAGTCAGTCACGGGTACGGGTCCAGCACCTTTGGTCCCACGCAGTTCCAGGACGACACCGATGTTGCGGAGTGCGCGCTCGACGAACAGCTGGAACAGCTACAGCGTCACTACGCCACGGCCAGCCGCGCCGCGTCGCGTGCCCGTTTCGAGATCGAGTTGCTCGAGAAGCGCGACGACATTTCCGAAAACCTGCTCGCGCACGCCAGGCGGCAGCGCGCGGCAGCGGAAACCCGCTGCGCACGCCTGCTCACCGCGATCGAAGCGCTCGAAGAACGATTGGAGAATGAATGATGCGTCAACGCACTATTGATGATTACCGGCGCGCGCTCTGCGCAGCGATCCAGGAACGCATTTCCGTGTCCAGCACGGCCAGGGGCAACGGCCCCATTCCGAGAAGCTGGTCGTGGAACGCGCGGATATCGAAGCGGTCTCCGAGCGCCTTCTCGGCCTCGGCACGCAGCGTCTGGATTCTCATCTGACCTAACTTGTACGCCAGCGCCTGGCCCGGCCAGGAAATGTAGCGATCGACTTCGTTTTCGATGTCCTGCTGGCTCTTGCCCGTGTTCTGCTTGAAGAAGTAGATCGCCTGGTCGCGAGTCCACTTGAACTGGTGCATGCCCGTGTCGACCACGAGGCGCACGGCGCGCCACATGTCGTAGTTGAGCTGGCCGATCTTCGAGAAGTCGTCCTTGTAGAGCCCGAGCTCGTAGCCGAGGCTCTCGGAATACAGCGCCCAGCCTTCGATGAAGGCGGTGTAATTCGCATTACGCCGGAATTCCGGCAGTCCCTTGATTTCGTACGACAACGCGATCTGCAGGTGATGACCGGGCACCGATTCATGCGCCGTCAGTGCCTCGATCTCCCAGATCGGCCGGGTCTCGGGCTTGTACAGGTTCACGTAGTAATTGCCCTGTCGCGAACCATCGAGAGCCGGCGGCTGGTAATACGCCGTGGTCGTGGTGGGCGCGCTCGCCGCCGGAATGGCGCGGATGCCAAAGCCGGTCTTTGGCAGGCGGCCGAACAGCTTCGGGAGCTGCGGCTCGATGGCGCGGGCGGTTTTCTCGTACGCCGCCAGCAACTCTTCGGGGGTCTTGTAATAGAAGCGCGGATCATTGCGGATGAACGAGAGGAACTGGTCGAGCGTGCCGAGGAAGTTGATGCCCTCGAGCGTCTTCTCCATCTCCGCGCGGATGCGCTTCACTTCCTCGAGGCCGATGTTGTGGATACGCGTCGCATCGGGGTTGTCGATGGTCGTGTAGTACTGCATGCGGTTCTTGTAGTACAGCTCGCCATCCGGCGTGTCGTAGATGCCAACCGTGTCGCGCGACGCGGGTAGATAGACTTCACGGAAGAACTTGTCGAAGCGCTGGAACGCCGGCACGGCCACGGTCTGGATCGCGGTCTTGGCGGCGGCGGTGAGCCGGTCCTTCGTGGCGGCGTCGAAGCTGGCGGGCATCTTCTTGAACGGCGCGTAGAAGCCGCTCTCTTCCGGATTCGTGACGAGTTGCGGCTTGATCTGCTCGAGCACCTTCTGGACGGTGACGCGCGGCTGCGTGCGGCGTTCGGTGGCGCCCTGGCCTAACAACACGATCCACTGGTCGAAGAACACGCCGCTCGCGTTGATGCGGGCAATCCAGTTGTCGTAGTCCTTGACGGTCTGGAACGGATGAACCTCGGCGAGCTCCGGCAGGAGCTGCGGGCCGTCGAAGGTGCGCGTGGCGAACAGGTATGGCTTGAACTGCCCCTCGTTGAGGACCAGGCGCGTCTCGCGCTCGAACAGGTCGTAATTGAGCTGGTCGGCTTTCTCGAGTTTCTCTTTCGGGATCTTGCGCAGCGCGGCCAGGCGCGTGAATGCGCGCTGCTTCCGCTTCTCGACCGTTTCCAGCGACATGTCGGTGAGCTTGTCGTCGTAGCGATGGTCACCGAGAGACGTCGCGCTGATCGGATCGTCGGCGAGGTCCTCCTGCCAGCTGGCTTCGAACAGCTTCAGTAACGGCGCGTTCGCGGCCTTCTTGGCGGCGAGGGCGGCATCAACGGTGAGCAACCCCACGAGGGGGACCAGCAAGGCAACGATATTTCGGCGCATGGCGCCGATTTTCAGCTACCAAGGCGTTGAGCAGCAAGAGGTTCGCTGCGAACGTGACCCATTGCGGGACGAAACTTCAGCAATTGCACGTGGTCCACATGGGTATCGCAGGAAACCAGCTTCACCTTGGTGTCGGCCAGAAAGGCCGAGAGAAAACTGCGGACTCCATCAAAGCGCTCGCGGGCTCCAGGCAGGTCCTGGACCTGGCCTACGACTTTCGCCTGCCAGTGCTGCGCGCGCGGCTCGCTCTTGCGCAACTCGACGAAACAGCGGTCGAGCAGCAACAGATCGGTGGAGAGCGTGGTGTCGGTCAGCTCGGGATCCTGAACGCGGCCCGGCGGACCCACGCGCAGGTGCACCAATGCCCCGGATTCGAGCACCGCGTCATACAGACATAACGCGAAGGTGGAGTCGAGCTGCGCGACCAGCACGACATCGGTGGTCACGACATCGAAGTGATCGGGCTCGACTCGAATTTCCTGAATGGGGGCTTCTGACACGGCGACCTGAATACTAAGACGTTATCCCCGAGGCGGCGCGTCAGCTTCTGGCGGCTGGCGTTTCGCTGGCTTCCCTCATTGCCGCGGATCATCGCAGAGTCAGCTCCTCATTCCCATGTCGCAGGGCAGCTACGTGCGGAAAAGGCGACCCGGAGCGTATGATTCCAGCGGTTCGAGCGCGCAACGTCAGAGGGGAAGTACAAATGTTCGAATCCGGCACCATCTGGGTCGTCCTGGTCGTCATCGGCATCATCATCGTTGCGATCAAGACTCTGGTCATCGTGCCCCAGGGTTTCGAGTACACGCGCGAACGCCTGGGCAAGTTCGACCACTCCATGCCGCCGGGCCCGCACTGGCTCATTCCCTTCTTCGACAACGTGGGCCAGAAGATCAACATGATGGAGCAGGTGCTGGACGTCCCCCGCCAGGAGGTCATCACCAAGGACAACGCCATGGTCGCCATCGACGCCGTGGTCTTCTACCAGGTGCTGGACGCCCCGAAAGCGGCTTATGAAGTCGCCAACCTGCGGCTCGCCATGGTGAACCTGACCATGACGAACATTCGCACGGTGGTCGGCTCGATGGATCTCGACGAGACGCTCTCCAAGCGCGACGAGATCAATCATCGCCTGCTCAAGGTGGTGGACGACGCGACGACGCCCTGGGGCGTGAAGTGCACGCGCATCGAAATCAAGGACATCACGCCGCCGGCGAATCTCATCGAAGCGATGGGCCGGCAGATGAAGGCCGAGCGAGAGAAGCGCGCCAACATCCTGGACGCCGAAGGCTTCCGGCAGGCGGCCATCCTCAAGGCCGAGGGCGAGAAACAGGCCGTCGTGCTGGCCGCGGAAGGAAACAAGGAAGCCGCGTTCCGCGAGGCCGAAGCCCGCGAGCGCCTTGCGCAAGCCGAAGCGCGCGCCACGCAGATGGTGTCGCAGGCCATCGCGCAGGGCGATGTGCAGGCCATCAACTATTTCGTCGCGCAGAAATACGTCGAGGCGCTCAAGGAGTTCGCCGCTTCACCGAACCAGAAGGTTTTCATGATGCCGATGGAGTCCGCAGGCCTGCTAGGCGCGCTGGGCGGCATCGCCGAGCTCGCCAAGGACGCCATGCAGCGCCAGCCGAGCAGCCTGCCCCCGGGTTCGCCCGGCTCGGTGCGCACACCGCCGCGAGGGCCGCAGCCATGAGCGAATTTCTCCAGAATCTGCAGTGGTGGCACTGGATCGTGCTGGCGGTGCTGCTCGCCGCTGCCGAGACCCTGATTCCCGGCGCAGTCGCCATCTGGTTTGCGGCCGCCGCCGCCGTCATCGGCCTGCTGCTCGTCGTCTTTCCGATTCCCTGGCAATACCAGCTGATCGGCTTTGCCATCCTGGGGCTGGCAGCCCTGCTGCTGTATCGCAGCTATCGCAAAAAGAATCCCGGCACCTTCGAGCAGCCCAACCTCAATCAGCGCGGGTTGCAATACGTGGGCAGCGAGCTCGTGCTCGTCGAGCCCATCGAACAGGGCTCGGGCAAGGCGAAACTGGGCGATGGAGTGTGGAAAGTTTCAGGTCCCGAGCTGCCCGCCGGCGCGCGAGTGCGAGTCACGGGCGTCAACGGCACGATCCTTACGGTGATTCCCGTCTGAGATTGTCGAGATACGGAGGTCGCGATGCTTTCCGTGCAGCAACTGCTGGATCACAAACCAAAGGCTATCTACTCGGTAGGTCCGGATGAACCGGTGCTCGCCGCCATCAGGAAAATGGCCGAGCATCACGTGGGCGCGCTGCTGGTGATGTCGGGCGACAAGCTCGTCGGCATCGTCTCCGAGCGCGACTACGCGCGCAAAGTCGTGCTGTTGGGCCGTTCGTCGGAGGAGACGCTCGTCTCGGCCATCATGACTTCGAAGGTCATTTCCGTAACCGCAAAGCAGGATGCACACGACTGCATGCGGCTCATGACCGACATGCGCATCCGTCACCTGCCGGTGGTGTCCGGCGACCGCGTCGTGGGCGTGCTGTCCATCGGCGACCTGGTGCGGGCGGTCATCGAAGAACAGGAACGCACGATCGCCGACCTCGAGAGCTACATCCGCAGCTAGATTCTGGGTCGTGCAGTCCGCCACGCTCTGAAATCGGAGAGGCGAAGCTTGTGTCGCGCAATGTTGCCCTCGTGCAGGCGCGCTATCTCGGTCACCGCGAGCGTTACGAATCTCTTCAGATCTGCGTCCGCGACCTTGTCTCTGGCCAGTGTCGCAATCGCCTCGTCGTCAACCGACATTCTTGATTCGATGACGCGCCGCACGACCTCCGAAAGGGCGCTTCTATAACGCAGCCGGAACAGATCGGGTTCTATGACCGAGTCGCGTACGACCACGTACTTCTGACAAGAGCGTTCGTACGCCCAAATGAAAACTTCCGCCATGAGTTCAAGCCGCATCGTTTCGTAGACGCTCAACACCGACGCTATATATAGTTTCTCCGGCACATCGATGAAGGAGAGCGGCGAGAGGTTCGCCTTGATGAGCGGGATGTTTGCAGCGAGGCGTGATACGCGCTTGTTCACATCCTCGAAAGGTTGCAGATACGGTATGTGGACCAGCAGGAAGAAGGCGCATTCGAAGGGGTCGACAATCGCGCGAGCCTTCGCGATCAGTGAGGCAAAACATTCCTCGATCAGCTGCGGCACTCCGGTGGGTATGTAGACGCTGCCGCGGATTTCGACCATGCGTCGGCGCAATCTGCCGGATGCTTCCGGGTCGGCCATGAGTCCATCGGAAAGTACGGCGTGCAGGTTGAGCAGCGTGTGCTCGTTGACTCCAACAGTCGCATCTTCGTCCTGGACCAGCAGTTCGATCGCCTGCTTGTGGTTCAAGATCATCTGGGTTTCAGTGGCGTCCTTGCCGGCTGCGGCTTCGCCAAATTGGATGAGCCGTTCCGTGTCCAGCCGCGTGTATGTATTTCCCTCGAGGCGGCTCGATGCCCAGGACAAGTCGATCAGCAGACGACTCAGGATGTCCCTGGCGAATGTGCCGGCTGGACGCTCAGCCTCGATCGGGCTCCCCATTCGGTGGAGCATCGATTTTTGACGGTCGCTCAGATATTCAGTGGTGTTCGGAACGTAGTCGTCCAGGAGCGAGCGCTGATATCCGACTGGACGTCGCCGGGCTATCGGCGCGGTCACGTACTCGAGATGGTCACGAGCAGACACGGAAAGACTGAGCGCAGCGGCCTCGTCAGTCAGTAGCTCAGGCGATGATCCTGTGGCACGAAGTTGTGCTGTCCTGGGTGTGATGACTTTCGATTCGATCGCCTCCAGGGAGGCAGCGTATTTTGTTGCTGGTCCTTCGCCTTGGCGTCTCAGACGCCCTTCCTTCACGAGCGTATTTACCCTGCGTGTCAGTGTTCGTCGGCTGAGAGATGGAAGGTCGTGCAACAGATCAGCCAGGCCAGCACCCGCTGGATAGCGACGCACCGCATCCTCCACTTCTCTATATGCGTTGGCGGGTACCTGTTTTGGCATGTTAAATGGCTATATGCCATATAAAGTATCTATATGGCAAGATAAACTTAATACGTTGTTTTTAAATACCTATTTATGGCCAGATCCCGCGAATCAAGCCATATCCAACATCTGAGGGCAGAAAAAGCGGTACGGCTACTTCCGCCAGAAGTGCGCGGTGAACAGCACGAGCACGCTGAAGATCTCCAGGCGACCGATGAGCATGGCCAGGGTGCAGATCCAGGTCTGGGCATCCGTCAGCGCCGAGAAGTTGGTTGAGGGGCCGACGGCGCCGAGTCCCGGACCCAGGTTGTTCATCGAGCCCACGGCCGCCGAAAGCGCCGACACCAGGTCGAGGCCGGTAGCGAGCAATGCGAACGTGAGAACCAGGCTCGTGCCGAAGTACAGGAAGATGAACGCCAGCACGGAGTACGCCACACGATCCGGGATGGCATGGCCGCCAATGCGAATCGGGATCATCGCGCTGGGATGCACGAGTAGTTTGAGCTCGCGCCGCGCCTGCCGTACCAGCAGCAGCGTGCGGAACATCTTGATGCCGCCGCCCGTGGAACCGGTGCTGCAGGTGATGCAGCTCAGGAACAGCAGCCACACCGGCAGGAATGCCGGCCATTTTTCGTAGTCTTCGGTGACGAAGCCCGTGGTCGTGGCGATGGACACGACGTTGAACACCGAGTGGCGGAAGGCTTCCATCGTCGTCGGGTACGTGCCATCGAACGCAAGCAGCACCGATACCAACACCACGGAACAGCCGAGCACGATGAGTACGGCCTTGCCTTCGGAATCCTTGCGGTATGGCTTGAACGACAGGCTGCGAAACGCGAGGAAATGGCGCGAGAAATTCAGCGCCGCCACCACCATGATGACGATCAGCACGAACTCGACCGCCGCCGAGTCGAAGTAACCCACGCTCACGTCGTGCGTGGAAAAACCGCCGAGCGCGATTGCCGAGAACCCGTGACAGATTGCGTCGAACCAGCTCATGCCCGTGATGCGCAGCCCGATGACGCCGGCGGCGGTGATGGCGAGATACGTGAACCACAGCGCCTTGGCGGTCTCGGTGATGCGTGGCGTCAGCTTTTCATCCTTCACCGGGCCGGGCGTCTCCGCCTTGTAGAGCTGCATGCCGCCGACGCCCAACAAGGGCAGCACGGCCACCACCAGCACGATGATGCCGATGCCGCCGATCCAGTGCAGCGTATGGCGCCAGATGTTGATCGACTGCGGCAGGTCGTCGAGGTGGTTGAGCACCGTCGAGCCCGTCGTGGTGAGACCGGACATCGCCTCGAAGTACGCGTCCGTGAAGCTCAGATCCGGCAACGCGATCATCAGCGGGATCGTGGCCGAGCCGGACATCAGCACCCACGACAGCGTCACGAGCAGGAAACCGTCGCGCGGCTTGAGTTCCCGGCGAAACCGCCGCGTCACCAGTGCTACCGCAAGGCCGGCCCCGGCATTGATGGCGCCGGCGAGCACGAAATCCATGACCGCGCCGTCCTGCACGCCCAGCGACCAGGCGATGGGCAGCAGGTAGAGCAGGCCGAAGAAGGCCATCATGAGCCCGAGCAGGTGCGCAACGGCTAACAAGGACTCAGGTCTCCGCGAAGATCAACTGCCGCCGGGCCCGGAGAACAGGCGCTCGACCTGTTCGACGTGCCGCCGGTCCGACAGGAACACGATCACGTGGTCGTCGTTGTTTATCTGCGTGTCGTGGTGCGCGATCATCACCGCGTCGCCACGCACCACCGCGCCGATGGCCGCGCCCTCGGGCAGCGGGATCTCCGCCACCTTTCTGCCCACCACGCGCGAAGTCTTGTCCGTGCCGTGGACCACGGCCTCGAGCGCTTCGGCGGCACCGCGGCGCAGCGAATGCACGCGCACCACGTCACCACGGCGCACGTGCGCCAGCAGCGAGCCGATGGTGATGGTCTGCGGAGAAATGGCGATGTCGATGCTGCCGCTCTCCATGAGATCGGCGTACGAAGGTTTGTTGATCAAGGCCATGACCTTCTTCGCGCCCAGGCGCTTGGCCAGCATCGCCGAGAGAATGTTGGCCTCTTCGGAATTCGTCAACGCGGCGAACACGTCGCAACTGTCGATGTTTTCCTCGATCAGCAGTTCTTCATCGGCGGCATCGCCGTTGAGCACGATGGTGTTGAGCAACAGCTCGGAGATTCGCCGCGCGCGCTTCGGATCGCGCTCGATGAGCTTCACGTGGTGAAGCTCTTCTAGCTTGCGCGCCAGCGACAGCCCGATGTTGCCGCCGCCGGCGATCACCACGCGCTTTGCCGGCGCCTCTTCCTTGCGAATCTCGCTCATGAACTTGCGGATGTCGTCGCGCGCGGCGATGAAGAACACCTCGTCGCCTTCCTCGACGACGGTCTCGCCATCGGGGATGATGCTGCGGCCGCCGCGGTAGATAGCCACCACGCGCGCCTCGGTGTTCGGGTGATGTTCCTTGAGCGCGCGCAGTTTCTGGGAGACCAGCAAACCGCCCTTGCGCGCACGGATGCCGACCAGGCGCACGCGGCCATCGGCGAAATCGAGGACCTGTAGCGCGCCCGGGAATTTGATGAGCTCGCCGATGTATTCGGTGACCAGCTGTTCGGGGCTGATCCACACGTCCACCGACAGCGCTTCGTCGGCAAACAACTTCGGATGGCGCGTGTATTCGGAGGAGCGGATGCGCGCGATCTTCGTGCGGGTGCGATACAGCGTGTACGCCACCTCGCAGGCCATCATGTTGACCTCGTCGCTCGAGGTCAGCGCCACCACGATGTCGGCGTTGGCGCAGCCCGCGGCTTCCAGGACCGATGGATAGGCCGCGTTGCCGGCGACCGTGCGGATGTCGAGGCGGTCCTGCAG
>Ga0190271_10002871_pt1 | contig 10640 bp, 5 predicted proteins | sample Popmic356T_FD_133747 | JGI IMG/M metagenome (GOLD analysis project Ga0190271, IMG submission 133747) | Populus adjacent soil microbial communities from riparian zone of Weber River, Utah, USA - 356 T | ecosystem: Environmental > Terrestrial > Soil > Riparian zone | place: USA: Utah | collected... | reverse complement strand
CTGCGTTGAGTATCTCAACAAGCCGTTCAATGCAGATCAATTGATGACGGCGATCACCAAGGCCATCGGCTGCGCTTGCAGCTAGTCTAGCAGTCTGCTGAAAAACCCTCCGCGGTCATTCCGGGACGCCGGGCCAATTCTGGTTAACGCAACCTTAATCCCATCTCGTCAAACTATTCGAATCCACACGAGCTCCCCTTTCTGAGGCGGGGCGTCGCTGGTGTCGATGATGGCAGTCGCAGGGGCGACCCGGTTCTGCGTGTGGAAGTCCCTGCGTATCGGCGTCGAATCGGCATTCGCGATGCACGAGACTTCGGTTCCCGGGCTCGAGTGACTCACGTTCACTCGGATCGGCCAATGCCATTTTCCATTTCGTTGCTGACGCCAAGACAGGTTGCGGGGCTTTCCACTACCGCGATTATCAGCCTCACGACCACGGACATCGCGGCCCTCAGCACGGCCCAGGCCGCGGCGTTGACCACGGCGCAAGTCAACGCGATGGAGACCACCGACCTCCAGTATCTGGCGACCACGCAGGTCGCAGCGCTTTCGCCGGCCGTCATCGGCCACCTGCTGACGCTCCAGTTCGACTCCTTCCTCGACACCCAGATTGCAGGGCTCACCGCCGCGCAGGTCAGCGTTTTGACGTCGAGTGAGATCGGGGTTCTCACCTCGACCGAGATTCAGGCATTCACCACCACCCAGGCCAATGCGCTGACCGCGAGGCAGCTTGGCAGCCTGTCCACCACCGCACTCGGCAACTTCTCGACCACGCAGATAGGCGCGCTCCGCACCACCCAGGTGCAAGGCCTGACGACGGTGCAGCTCAATGCGCTGTCCGTCGATGCATTCAATGCAGTCGATGTGGTCAAGCTGACCGGTAACCAGCTCCGCGGTCTGACCACCACTTCGGTCGAGAACCTGACCGAAACGCAGGTTTCCGCGCTGGCCTCAACCCAGGTTGCCACGCTGAGCGCCGCGCAGCTCGGAGCCCTGTCTTCGACCGAGGTGCAGGCTCTCACCACAACCCAGGCCAGCGCGCTGACCTCACGGCAACTCGGCGGACTGAGCACGACCGATCTCGGCGACCTCTCGACCACGCAACTTGGCGAGCTGAGCACCACGCAGCTTCGGGGCCTCACCACGTTGCAGCTCAATGCGCTAACCACCGGCACGATCGACGCGGTTGACGTCACCAAGCTGTCCGGCACTCAGCTCCGGGGGCTCAACACGACGTCGATCGGCAACCTGACCGATACGCAGGTCGCCGCGCTGACCTCCACTGAAGTCGTCCTTCTGAGCGCCACGCAGATCGGCGCGCTGTCATCGACCGAGGTGCAGTCCTTCACCACCACGCAGGCGAGCGCGCTGGCTGGCCGGCAGCTTGCCGGCCTCACCACCACGGCGCTCGGCAATTTCTCGACCACGCAGCTCGGCGCGTTCAGCAGCTCCCAGATACAGGGACTGACGACGACCCAGCTCAATGCCGCGTCCGACGATGTGCTCGAAGCCGTCGATCTGACCAGGCTGTCCACCGGGCAGCTCCGAGGGCTCAACACGACGTCGATCGGCCGCCTGACCGAAACCCAGGTCAGCACGTTGACCACGACGCAGGTTTCGCTGCTCGGCACCGCACAAATCGGCGCGCTCACCTCGACCGAGATCCAGGCGTTCACCACCACGCAGGCCAATGCGCTGACCGCCCGGCAGCTCGGCTCGCTGACCACCACGGCGCTCGGCAATTTCTCGACGACGCAAATCGGGGCCTTCACAACGACCCAGGTGCAGGGCCTGATGGCCCACCAGCTCAATGCGGTGCCGAGCGACGTGCTCGGCGCCCTCAACCCGGCCAGGCTGTCGTCGGGCCAGCTCATCGGCCTCTCGACCACCGCCATCGGCCGGCTGGCCGAAACCCAGGTCGCCGCGTTCAGCACAACCCAGGTCGCACTGCTCAGCGCCGCGCAGGTCGGCGCATTGACGTCGACCGAGGTGCAGGCGTTCACCACCACGCAGGCCAATGCGCTGACCGCCAAGCAGCTCGCGGCCTTGACCAGCACCGCATTCGGCGACTTCTCGACCACGCAGGTCGGTGCGCTCAGCACGACCCAGGTCCAGGCCTTGAGCGTTTCGCTGCTCAATGCGGTGTCCAGCGAACAGCTCGGTGCCGTCGACCTGACCCGGGTATCCGGCCTCCAGCTCACCGGGCTGAACACCACCTCGATCGGCAATCTGACCGAGACCCAGGTCGGTACGTTGAGCTCGGCCCAGGTCACGCTGCTTTCAACCCTGCAGATCGGCGCGCTCAGCTCGACCGAGGTGCAGGCCTTCACCACCACGCAGGCCAACGCATTGACGTCGACGCAGCTCGGCAGGCTGACGACCACCGCGCTCGGCAACTTCTCGAGCACCCAGGTCGGCGCGCTTTCGACCACGCAGGCGCGAAGCCTGACCGGCACGCAGCTCAACGCACTGTCGATCGACTCGCTGGACGCCGTGGACCTGACCAAGGTCACCACGGCGCAGATCATCAGCCTGACGAGCACGGCGTTCGGCAACCTGACCGACACGCAGGTGGCCACGCTGAGCTCGACACAGCTGGGCTATCTCGCCGCCGCACAGATCGGCGCGCTGACCTCGACCGAGGTCCAGGCCTTCACCACGACACAGGCGGATGCGCTGTCAGCGGGGCAGCTCGGCGGCCTTACCACCACGGCGCTGGGGCTGTTCTCCAGCACTCAGATCGGCGCGTTGAGCACCACCCAGGCGCGCGGTCTGACCACGACCCAGCTCAACTCGCTGTCGCTCGACTCGCTCAATGCCGTGGATGTGACCAAGGCAACCTCGACGCAAATCGCAGGTCTGACCACGACCGCGATCGACCAGTTGACCGTCACCCAGATCGGCGCGTTCTCCACGGCGCAGATCGCGAGGCTTGCGGCCAGCCAGATCGGGGTGCTCACCTCGACCGAGATCCAGGCGTTCACGACCACGCAGACCGGCGCCTTGACGTCCACCCAGTTCGGCACCCTCACCACCACGGCGCTTGGCTTGTTCTCGACGGACCAGATCGGCGGGCTCACCACCACGCAGGTCCAGGGCATGACCACCACGCAGCTCAACGCGGTCGACGCCGAGGTGATACAGGCGGTCGATATCGGAAAGCTGAGCTGGAACCAGCTTCGCGGGCTGACCACCACGGCTTTCGATGAGCTGACCGAGACCCAGATCGGAGGGCTGACGTCGTCCCAGATCGCCCTTCTCTCCACCGAGCAGATCGGGGTGCTGACCTCGACAGAGATCCAGGGCTTCTCCGAAACCCAGGTGAATGCGCTGACGACGAGGCAGCTCAGCGGGCTTACGACCACCTCGCTCGGGCTGTTCGCGAGCGACCAGATCGGCGCACTGACCACGCTCCAGCTGCGCAGCCTGACCGCCACCCAGCTCAACGCATTGTCGGTCGACGCCCTCAATGCGGTGGACATCAGCAAGGCCACCTCGACACAGGTCGCAGGCCTCACGACCACGGCGATCGGCGATCTGACCGAAGTACAGGTCAGCGCGTTCTCCACGGCGCAGATCGCAAGCCTCTCGGCCGGTCAGATCGGGGTTCTGTCCTCGACTGAAATCCAGGGGTTCACCGCCACACAGACCGGCGCGTTTACGGCCGCCCAGCTCAACGCGCTCACCACGACGGCGATCAACCTGTTCGCCAGCGATCAGATCGGCGCGCTGACCACCAATCAGTTGCGGAGTCTGACCACGACCCAGCTCAACGCGCTGTCCGTCGACTCGCTCAACGCGGTGGACGTGAGCAAGGCGACAGGCGGACAGATCGCCGGCCTGACGACGACTGCGATCAGCCAGCTGACCGAGGACCAGACCGGCGCGTTCACCGCGGCGCATGTCGCGAGCCTGTCGACCGGGCAGATCGCGGCGCTGTCTACGACCGAGGTGCAGGCCTTCACGACCACCCAGGCCAACGCGCTGACGCCGGCGCAGCTTGGCGGGCTGACGACCACGGCTCTCGGGTTGTTCGCGGCCGACCAGATCGGCGCGCTTTCGACTGCGCAGCTGCGTAGCCTGACCACGGCGCAGCTCAACGCCCTGTCGGTCGATGCATTCACGGCCGTCGACATCAGCAAGGCGACCACGACCCAGGTCGCGGGCCTGACGACCACGTCGATCAGCCAACTGATCGAAGATCAGGTTGGCGCGTTCTCCGCGGCGCATGTCGCAATCCTCTCAACCGGCCAGATCGGGTCGCTCAGCTCGACCGAAGTCCAGTCGTTCACGACCACCCAGGCGAATGCGCTGACCACAACGCAGCTCGAAGGGCTCACGACAACAGCCATCGGTCTGTTCGCGAGCGATCAGGTCGGAGCGCTGACCACCAACCAGTTGCAGGCGCTGACCACGACCCAGCTCAACGCGCTGTCTGTCGATGTGCTCAATGCTGTCGATGTGAGCAAGGCCACTTCCACCCAGATATCGGGCCTGACCACCACTGCGATCGGCCAGTTGCTCGAGGAGCAAGTTGCCGCGTTCGCCACGGCGCATATCGCGAGCCTCTCCACCGGTCAGATCGGGGCGCTGACTTCGACCGAGATCCAGGCCTTCACGACCACTCAGGCGAATGCGTTGACGTCAACGCAGTTCGGCGAGTTCTCGGTCACGCAACTGGGGCTGTTCTCCACATCGCAGATCAGCGAGCTTTCCCTGGACCAGGTGCAGGGCCTCACCACGACGCAGCTCAACACCGTCGGTCTCGACCTGTTCGAGGCGCTCGACCTCGGCAAGTTCAGCACGGAGCAGGTTGGCGGGCTGACCACCACGTCGATCGTCAACCTGTCGGATACGCAGATCGGTGCGCTGACGTTCACGCAGGTCCCGGCGCTGTCCGTGGAGCAGATCGGGATGTTCACCGAGGCCGAGTTCGGCAATCTGACCGCCGACCAGGCGAGCGCGCTGACGTCCACGCAGATCGGAAGCCTCACCACAACGGTCTTCGCTGCATTGTCGGCGACAACCGGCATCCCGTCTCTGAGCCTCGCGGCGATTGCCGGCATCAGCACGGAAGGCATCTTTGCCTTGACCACGGAACAGGCCAACGCCTTTGCACAAACCCAGATCGACGTCATGTCGACCGAGCAGATGGCGGCACTGATCGAGTTGTTGACGCCGTAAAAAGTATTGCCGATTTCTGCGTTCATTCACACTTGCGAAAGGCCGGTCGGCTTCCTGAAGCCGTTGGAGCCAATGGTATGGCTGCTGCTGCATGCCGCCTCGCAGATGAGCCGAGTGCAACAGACATGTGGACTGTGATAGGCAGGTTTTCGGAGAACGAAAAATGCCGAAAAAGCCGCTTGTCGTCGATTTTCACGCCCACATTCTCGAGCCGCATGTCCTGAAGGTGTCAAGCGGGCGCACGGTAACGACAGGCTTCGGGGCGATTGCCGAACTGCCGCGCACGCCCGGCTCGCGCCGCGAGCAATGGTATCGACAGATGATGGATCCCGGGGCACACATCGAGGGCCTTGATGCGATGGGCGTCGATGTCTCGGTGATCTCGTCGTCGACGGTGATCCAGAACACGGCTTGGGCAGATGCCGCGACCGGGCTTGAACTCGACCGGCGCTGCAATGACATGATCGCCGATTGGGTGCGACGCTTTCCGGACCGTTTCGTCGGCACGTTCACGATGCCGCTCAAAGACCCGCACCTTTCCTTTCAGGAGATGGAGCGGGCCGTGAAGCAACTCGGTTTGAAGATCGCGAACCTGCCCGCCAACGTCGAAGGCGTCTATCTGGGCGAGCCGCGGTTTCGGCCGCTTTGGGAGGCGATCAACGAACTTGGCGTGATCGCGTTCATCCATCCCGATGGCGTGCTCGATCCCTGGTTTCAGAAATACAGCCTGTGGAATTCGGTCGGTCAGCCGATCGAGGAAGCCAAGGTGATGTCATCGCTCATCTACGAAGGTGTTCTCGAAGCGTTTCCCGACTTGAAGGTCGTCATGGCCCACGGCGGGGGCTACATGCCGCACTATCACGGGCGGCTGGACCGCAACGTCAAGAACCGCCCCGATACGATGGCAAATATTAGCCATCCGCCGAGCTGGCATCTCAAGCGGTTCTACTACGACACCTGTGTGTATGACCCCGTCACCCTGGATGCGCTGATCGCGAGGGTCGGTGCCGACCGGATCCTCATGGGTTCGGATTTTCCGGTCGGCGAAGCCGATCCCGTTGGGTTTCTCCGGCAATCCGGGAAGATCGACGATCGCGCCTTCGCGCAGATCTCCGGCGAAACCGCCTGTGAGCTGATCGGTATCCGCTGACCGGGCGGCTATTCCGGCTGAATGCCCGCGGCCTTGATGATTGTGCCGTACCGGTCGAGACCATCCTTGAGAAGGTCGGCGAACTGCTTTGGCGTGCCGCCGATCACCGCATAGCCGTTGGTGTCGAAGCTCTGCACGACGTCGGGCTCCTTGAGTGCCTTGTTCATCTCGGTGTTGAGGCGCGCGACGATCGGCTCCGGCAGTCCGGGCGGCCCGAAGAAGCCGAACCACGACGACGGCTTGCGGAACGCCGGGATGATCTCGGACATGGACGGCACGTTGGCAAGTTTCGGGTAGCGGCTCGGCTCCAGAACCGCGAGAATCTTCACCTGACCGGCCTTGGCTGCGGCGTCCGCATTGGCCACCGAGATGAACACCATCGGAATGTGGCCGCCGATCACGTCCTGCATGGCCGGCGCGACGCCGCGATAGGGCACATGCTTGATCTTCACGCCGGCGGTCTGGTTGAACAGCTCACCCATGAGATGGAACACCGAGCCCACGCCCGAACTGCCGTAGGACAGTTCATTGGGACGCGCCTTGGCATAGGCGATCAGCTCCTGCACCGAGTTCACCGGCAGCGAGGGGTGGATCGCGAGACATGTCACGGGCTCCACCGCGGCTACAATCGGCGTGAAATCCTTCACCGGGTCGTAGGGCAGGCTTTTTACCAGATAGGGCGCCGTGACATGCGTACCGGCCGTGGCCGCAAGCAGTGTGTGGCCATCGGGCGCCGAGCGCGCCACGCTGTTGGCGCCGATGGCTCCATTGGCGCCGGTGCGATTTTCGATCATGATCGTTTGCCCGAGAGGGCTCGCGATCTTCGCTGCGACGAGCCGCGCCACCTGGTCAAGCGCGGGGCCTGGCGGAAACGGCACAATCATGGTGACCGGGCGTGACGGCCAGCTTTGCGATTGAGCGGCGCAAGGGCTTGCAAGTGTAGCGATAGTTGCGATCAGTGCTGTAAAGGCTCGCATGGCGTCGGGCATCTCCTCGGTGCTTTGGATTTCTGGGCCATAGGGCCACTCTACTGATCTTAATCGCTGCCCCGGCGCCATCAATTGGCTGATACGCCAATTTCAGATTATCGGGGCGAATGGGGTCTTGGATGCATGGTCCCGGCCCGATCAAGCTGTTCAACCAGATCGGACCTGCGATCCTTCATGACGCATGGCTCGCGGCCCATCGGTTTTGGTAGAGTGACTGTATGGCAACCCGCCAACATCGCCTGAGCGAGTTTAACGCCGGTCCGCCACCGCCAGACCAGCCGCTGCAGGTGTTGTGCGAAGATCACAACGGCACGTACCTGTTGCCGTTCCGCTGCGAATGGCGCGATGGAGCCTGGTACGCCGCTGAAAAGACCAAGCCCATCCAGGCAACGGTCGTCGGCTGGCGGGCGGTGCGCTGATCGGAAGTCTCCGTGCCGATCGGTCGTTCATGCCGATGCGTACGACGGCCGTAGCAGCATGCCTTGAACAGGTTAGCCTCTGACTGCCGATAGCTGCCCGCCCGCTTCGTTTCGCCGGCTACTTCTGCAGGCGTTCGCGCACGATATCGATATGATTGCGTAATATGTAGAGCATGCTCGCATAGGCGAGCGGGATCCTCAGCTGGTTGGCTTGCTCTTCAAGATGATCGAGCCGCGCGGCCATCGCACCCAGGTCGCCTCCGTTTCGGTGGGCCTCGATGATCTCATCCTCCAGAAATCGGAGTTCTCCATAGATGCGCGCAATCTTCGAACGCATCAGCCAGTCATACAGAGGCGGCAGGAATCTCAGGATCGGGTAGAGCACACCCAGAATGGGAATGAGCAGAACGATCAGCTTGCCGAACAGGTCCGCCGCCCAGAACGGAAGATAGTTGTGCAGGTATGGCCGGCCGGACTTGTAGAACTGCAGCGCCTCGCTGCTCAGCGGGATGTCGATGGCTTCGGCGGCGGGGAATTGGTTGGCTTGGTGAAAAACGCTCTGCCTTGAGTGGATCTGCATCGCCGCGTTGAGCAGCAGGTACTGGATCGCGGGATGCAGATCCTTGTTCACGACGAGGCTTGCCTTCGGCGCGACCAGGATCACATCGTTTGGCGGCAGGTCCTTCGCCAGATCGCCTATCCCCCTCGGAACCACGACTTTGTTCAGGAACGGAAAGAGCGCGACATACGCATCCGCGCGCGGGAACGTCGCAAGCTCGATCTGCTCGGCGGCAAGAAGCTTCTGCACGACGGGTGCTTCCCACGCGCTCAATATGAACGCCGCGTCGATTTTTCCGGCCAGGAGCGCGTCGCCCGCTGCTTGTGGCCCGAGCGCCAGCAATTCGCTGACCTGACCGTCAATCTCGTTGCGTTTGAGTAGTTCGAGCGACAATGCACGGGTGCCGCTGCCCACGGGGACCAATCGATATCCTGCGGCCTCGCAGGTCGCTCGAAAGCCCTGTGTTTCGCAACCCGCGTTTGTGGAACAACCACAAGGGCTCGTAAAAAACCGTGCCAAGCGATTCAAGCCTGGATGGCGCTTCCGTGCCCGTCGTGCCGCCCTCAATCAAACTGACGCTTACGCCCGAACGCGGGTCGAGCAGCAATGCGAGGTTTTCCGGTGAGCCGGCTGTGGACACCAGTCGCACCTCGACGCCGGCCCGCGCAAGCACGGCGCGATAGCGTTCACCGACCTCGGAATAGGCGCCGCCTGCGGCTCCGGTCGCCATCACGATCATGCGCGGCGGCATGGTGCGCAGCATAACGATGACTGCGATGACAATCGTAGCAGCGGTCAGGGCGATTGCGACGACCGGCCATTTGTTTCTCAGAAAGCCTCTGAGAGCCATGGTGCCTTTCTTCTCGCTCTGCGTCATTCGACGACCTTGGCGGCAGACGTGTGGCCGGGACTGTTACGTCTTGCGAGTTTTCGCGCGAAACACGCCTACAGCCGAACCCGGCGCAGCCTGAGCGAGTTCGCCACGACGCTGACCGACGACAACGCCATGGCCGCGGCACCGACGATCGGCGACAGCAGGATCCCGATGAAGGGATACAGCACACCTGCAGCCACCGGCACCCCCAGCGCATTGTAGACAAACGCGAAGAACAAATTCTGCCGGATGTTGCGCATCACGGCCTGTGAGAGTCTGCGGGCCCGCACGATGCCAGTCAGATCTCCTTTCAGCAGGGTGATGCCGGCGCTTTGCATGGCGACGTCGGTTCCCGTGCCCATTGCGATGCCAACGTCCGCCGCCGCAAGCGCCGGAGCATCGTTGACTCCGTCGCCTGCCATCGCGACAACTCGTCCGTCCGCTTGGTAGCGCTGCACCACCGCGCTCTTTTGGTCGGGCAGAACCTCGGCTTCCACATCGTCGATGCCAAGCCGGCGCGCCACGGCCTTTGCCGTGGTCCAATTGTCACCCGTCAGCATCACGACGCGAATGCCTTCGGCCTTGAGACCACTCAACGCTTCGGGCGTGGTCGATTTGATCGGATCGGCAATCGCAAGCACGCCGGCGACGCGGCCGTCGACGGCCATGAAGATGGCAGTCGCTCCGTCTTTCCTCAGGTCCTCGGCATTGCTCTCAAGCGCGCTCACATCCACGCCGATCTCCTTCAGGAACCTGGCGTTCCCGAGTGCAATCCGCCGGCCTTCGACGGTGCCCAGCGCTCCCTTTCCGGTCGGGGAGTCAAACTCCGAAACCCCGGCGGTTGCGATTTTGCGATCGTCTGCGGCACGCACCACGGCCATCGCGAGAGGATGCTCGCTCGCCCGCTCAACGCTTGCGGCAAGACGCAGAACTTCCGTATCGCTGAAACCGGCCGCAGGCACAATCGCCGTTACCGCGGGCTTGCCCTCCGTCAGCGTGCCGGTCTTGTCGACCACCAGAGTGTCGACCTTTTCCATCTGCTCGAGCGCTTCCGCGTTCTTGATGAGAACACCGGACTGCGCGCCCCGTCCGACGCCAACCATGATCGACATCGGAGTGGCGAGGCCAAGCGCGCAGGGGCAGGCGATGATCAGCACGGCCACAGCCGCCACAAGTCCGTAGGAGAGCCGTGGTTCGGGGCCCCAGACCGCCCATGCGCCAAATGCCAGGAGCGCCACGGCCAGGACGGCCGGGACGAACCATCCCGACGCCTGATCGGCCATGCGCTGAATCGGCGCGCGGCTTCTCTGCGCCTCGGCGACCAGTTGCACGATCTGCGACAACATCGTGTCGCGGCCGACTTTGCGCGCCTCGATCACCAGCGCGCCGGATTGGTTCATCGTGCCACCGATGACGCCGGCTCCAGCCTCCTTGGTGACCGGCATCGACTCGCCCGTCACCATCG
>Ga0190271_10002870_pt1 | contig 10641 bp, 5 predicted proteins | sample Popmic356T_FD_133747 | JGI IMG/M metagenome (GOLD analysis project Ga0190271, IMG submission 133747) | Populus adjacent soil microbial communities from riparian zone of Weber River, Utah, USA - 356 T | ecosystem: Environmental > Terrestrial > Soil > Riparian zone | place: USA: Utah | collected... | reverse complement strand
TCGCACCGGTCTGACCTGCGCCGTGGGCGTCGGGGACACCAAGGAGCGGGCCAAAATGGCGACCGGATTCGCCAAGACGGCGCCGGACCACATCTACCGCCTGGACTCGAGCAACTGGCTGCCGATCATGGGCGACCGTCAGGTGGTCGAACTGTGGGGTGTCGGCAAGCGGACCTCGGCCCGACTCGCAGCCCACGACCTGCGCACCGTCACCGATCTGGCCTTGGCGGATCGGGACGATCTAGCCGCATGGTTTGGGCCGACCATCGGTCCTCGCCTTCGGGTACTGGCACGCGGCGGATCGTCCCGGGCTATCACGACCGAGCCGTGGCTGGCCCGGTCGAAGAGTCGCCAGGTGACCTTTCCCAGCGACCTCACCGACCCTGACGTCATCGGAGACGAGGTTGCGGCGATGGCCCGCGAGTTGTGCGCGGACCTCAAAGCCGACGGGCGGCAGGTGGCCAGCGTCGGTGTGACTGTCCGCACTCGGTCCTTCTTCACCCAGGTCAAAACGATCAAGTTACTGGAGGCGACAACCGATCCGGGTGTCGTCGAGGCGGGTGCCCGGGCAGTACTGGCGCGCTTCGACATCAATCGTCCCGTGCGGCTGCTCGGGGTGCGGTTGGATCTGGCACCGGTCCAACAATCGACATGATCATCGGGTCGTTGATCAAGCTCATCGGCCAAGTCATTCGGTGGCCGCCGACTAGAGCGCGGCGGCGAAGTGGGCGGCCAACGCGCGATACGCCGCCGCGTTTGGGTGGAAGCCGTGTCGATCCAACGAGGCGCGGACTGTCACCCTCAGTAGCCAGTTGCGAGGCTTGTCCACGTCCGAGTGCGCGTTCGCCCAACGCAGCCAGACATCCTGGGCGATGTCTTCGGCATCGGTCCAGGATCGGGTGATCCGGTAGGCGACTCCGGTCAAGGACCTGCGGTGCTGCTCGAAGATCTCGGTCTCTGCCGTGCTCTCTCGTACGACATTTACTGCCCCAAGACGGCAAACGAGGGTCGAATCCTCGTATCACTCCCTCGTTGGCCATCCCGAGACGGAGGACGGCGTGGGGACGGCGCGGACTTCGCAGACCGCGGTGTCCGGCTGGTCAACCCCCTGGCACCACGCGGAGTAGCTCAATCGATCCGGTCGGCGTTGAATCGGTAGCCCCGCTTCATGATCGTCGTGATCAGTCCGGGCACCTCCAGTGCGCGCCGCAGCCGACTCATCGCCATATGCAGCGCGTGATCATCAGGATTGTCTGGAAGGCAGGCGATCAGCTCTTGGCGCGAGAGCACTGAGTTGCTGGAAGCCAAGGCAACCAGGAGTGCTAGCGAATTCGGCCCAAGGGAGACCCGGCGATCATTGACCAGGACCTGACGGCCGCGCAGCTCGATGATCACTCCGTCTCTCTGGAACCGCTGGATATGGCGCTGGGTCAACTCCTCGGTCACCAGGCGCACCAGCGCCCCGAGCCGATACCGGTCGGGAACCACAGGGTCGATCCCTGCCTCCCGCAGCGGCTCGGCCGTTACCGGTCCGACAGCGGCGATTGCGACGTAGTCCGAGAGTGCCAGTGCGAACTCATGCCGAAGGTCCATCGCCTCTGCGGCCTCGAGAGTGGCTGCGGCTGCTGGGGCGCTGGTGAATGTCAATGCCTCGAGTTGTCGCTGGCATGCTGCTTTGATCAGGCGGGTCAATCGGTCGGGAGGACTGGGTGGCGCCCAGCGGTACGGGGCAACCGTCAGGACACAGTCGCTGATCTCGGCGAGCCGGGACAGTGCTACCTCGTCGGTGTACCCGTGCAGCTGGACGGCGACCCGGCGACCCGACAGCGCAGCAGCAATTACGGCGTCCACCAGGGATGCCGTTGTGTCCAGATCGCTGGTCTGGGCGTCCAGCAAGCCAGCAGCACGTACCGCGCCATGTGCTTTCGGTCCCCGGGCGAAGATCCGAGCGGCCTCCAATACAGCGGTAAGTTCCGCGCCAAGACCTGCGGCATCGGCGACCTCGAACCAACGGCGCATCCCGTACCCCGTCGTTACCAGCACCACTTCAGGTCGAGCGGCGATGAGCCTGCGGGTTTCAATGATCAGTGAGTCGTCGTGGTCGTTGGGCGCAATCATCAGGGCTGGGGCGTGCAGCACCTGTGCCCCCCGGCGTTCCAGGGCCGCGATCAGGTCAGCCGATCGACGGTCGGAGGTGACGCCGATGCGAAATCCGCGGAGCACATCGGCTGGCTTTCCGGCTGGTCGGTCCATGATCAAGAGAGGTTCATGGCTAGGATGCACGCGCCCAAGGCCACAGCGAAGGGTGGCCGAACGCGTCGATCACCTCGGCGGAATGTGCGAACTGCGGCGAAACGGACACCACGTCGCCGATCACCACCACAGCAGGGGAGCGGATATCCAGCCGGCGAACCTCCGCGGGCAGTCGCCCGACCGGGCGCATCACACTGCGCTGGGCATCCGAGAAGCCGCGTTCGATCACCGCGGCCGGTGTCGCGGCATCCAGCCCGGCACGGCACAGGCCTGCGACGATCTGGGTAAGGTTGCTGATGCCCATCAAGATCACGATGGTGCCGCCGAGCCGAACCAATCCTTCCAGCTCCCGAGGCTCTGGCGGAGTGTGCCCGGAGATGACGGTAAACGACTTGCTCACACCGCGATGAGTGACCGGAATGCTGGCAGCCGCCGGTACCGCAACGGAACTGGACACTCCCGGCACGACGTGCACTGGTATCCCGGCGGCAATGCAGGCCTGCGCTTCCTCGCCTCCCCGGCCGAAGACGAATGGGTCGCCGCCTTTGAGGCGAACCACGGAATCGCCGTGCTTCGCGCGATCGATCATCAACTGTTCGATGGAGCGCTGCGGGATGGGATGGTGATAGGGAGACTTGCCGACGTTGATCAGCTCCACGCCAGGGGCCAGCTCCGCCAGGTCCTCAGTTGGGGCAAGCCGGTCGTAGAGAACCACATCCGCTCGGCGTAGCGCCTCGCATGCTTGCAGCGTCAGCAGCTCGGTGCGTCCCGGCCCGCCGCCAACCAGGATGACCTGGCCGCCGCTGGGAGCAGGCCGTTCCTTGATCATCGACACATGCAAGTGCGCGGCCAAGTCGCGGATCCTGTGACGCAGTGGCTCCGTCAGTTCTACATCCACGATGAGCCATGCCGGACCGACGAGGCGCAGCAGGCCAGCTGTGTCGGTCGGATCTGGCTGAACGGCATAGCGTACGGGGCTGACCCGATCCGTGGGCTTTGGAAGTGGGCCAGGCGTGGCCAGAGTCACGGCGGCCTCGCTGCTGATGAACCGTCGAAGCGCCTGCCGTGCACCGCTCACATCGCCGAAGATCACCACCCTGCGGCCTTCGGGATCAAGATCAATCTGCATGTAGCTCACCGACCCGCCGAAGTATGTGGAAATGAGCAGCCTTGAAGACGACCCTATGAATTGCCCATTACCTGAGGGTTTCTCCCAGGTAACTGTGGGTCATCACAGAAGCACTCGATTGCTGGCAGCCGTGAGATCGCCGTAACCAGATCGAAACGCTGGCCCGAGGATCACCGATCTCACACGCCGCTTCATCGAATGTGAGCGATCAGTGAACCGCCCGTAACGCTCCCAGCCAGTCCTCGTAACAGCGCCTGCCCACGATAGGAAGGGTGAGCGCTACCACCACCCTCACGCATTGCCCGTACTGCTCGCTGCAGTGCGGTATGTCGCTGACTACCCGCGAGCCGGCGCGGGGGGTTCAAGGGGGGTCGTCCCCCCTTGCTCAACAAGGGCCTGGAGACCGTCCGGCGACCGTTCAACCACAGCGGGAGTTTCCGACAAACCGGGGCGGACTGTGCTCCAAGGGTTGGACAGCAACCACACTTCTTGATCATCCGCAGCGGCTACTGACACCGCTGGTGCGGAGTGTGCCCGGCGACCGGACCAGCGAGTTTCGCGCCGCCTCCTGGGATGAGGCGCTGACCCTCATCGTCGCCAAGATCACTGAGTTGCAGGCAGCCCACGGCCCCGACGCGATCGGATGTTTCGGCGGCGGCGGCCTGACCAACGAGAAGGCGTACGCCCTCGGCAAGTTCGCCCGGGTCGCGCTACGGACATCGATGATCGACTACAACGGACGCTTCTGCATGTCATCGGCGGCGACTGCGGCGAACCGTGCCTTCGGGATCGACCGCGGTTTGCCCTTCCCGCTGCCCGATATCGCAGAGGCACAGACGATCTTGCTGGTTGGATCGAACCCTGCCGCAACAATGCCGCCGGCGATGCAGTTCTTCGATACTGGCCGGGCCGCCGGTGCTACACATATCGTCGTCGATCCGCGCATGACAGCCACTGCGCAGGGTTCCAGCCGACACCTGGCGCCATGGCCGGGGACCGACCTGGCGCTGGCCAATGGTCTGCTCCATCTCGCGATCAAGCACAACCTCACTGACCGGAGCTACATCGCCTCTCGCACCAAGGGCTTCTCCGCAGTGCAGGCCAGTGTTGCCTCCTACTGGCCCGACCGCGTGGAGCGGATCACCGGAGTCCCGGTCGCCGAACTCTACGAGACCGTCGAAGCCCTCGCCACCGCTCCCACGGCGATGATCTTGACCGCCAGAGGTGCGGAACAGCACAGCACGGGTACCGATACGGCGCAGGCCTTCATCAACCTGGCACTGGCACTAGGCCTGCCTGGCAGGTCTGCTTCGGGGTACGGAACGATCACTGGTCAGGGCAATGGCCAGGGCGGCCGAGAGCACGGCCAGAAAGCCGATCAGCTGCCCGGTTATCGCAAGCTGGCTGACCCAGCCGACCGCGCGTACGTGGCAGGCGTCTGGGACATCGATCCCGAGGAGTTGCCTCGGCCCGGGCTGTCCGCATTCGAGATGCTGGACCGGATGGGCGCGCCGGGCGGCGTACGCGGACTCCTGGTGTTGGCCTCCAACATCGCTGTGTCGGCACCAGATGTGAACCGGGTTATCGACCGGCTACGTGCCCTGGACCTGCTTGTGGTCTCCGACATCTTCCTGTCCGAAACCGCCGCACTCGCCGACGTCGTGCTGCCGACCGCCCAATGGGCGGAGGAGGAGGGCACGATGACCAATCTGGAAGGTCGGGTGATCCGGCGACGCCAAGCCCTGCCGCCGCCGGCAGGCGTCCACGACGATCTGTGGCTGATCAAGGAACTTGCCGATCGGCTCGGTCGTGGCCGCTTCTTCTCCTCCGATCCGCGCGAGGTATTCGCCGAGCTGCGACTCGCCAGCGCCGGTGGCATCGCCGACTACTCCGGCATCAGCTATCAGCGGATCGACGCGGAGCAAGGCGTCTTCTGGCCCTGCCCAAGCGAAGATCATCCAGGCACACCAAGGCTGTTCGCCGACGGTTTTCCGACCCCCGACGGCCGGGCCAGCTTCATCAGGGTGGAGTACCACGAACCCGACGAGCGTCCTAGCCTCAACTATCCCTATGTGCTGACCACAGGCCGGCTCATGGCCCAGTACCAGAGCGGCACTCAGACCCGCCGGGTACCGAGCCCGTCCCAGGCCCAGGTGCGGCCCGAGGCGCAGCTGCACCCCGACCTCGCCCGTCGCCTGAACATAGGCAGCGCAGACATCGTCCAGCTCAGCACTCGCCGCGGCGCAGCGAATTTCCGCGCCACGATCACCACTGACATTCGCCCAGATGTGGTGTTCCTGCCTTTTCATTGGGGTGGCGCATCAGCAGCCAACGCGCTGACCAACCCGGCCCTCGATCCGTACTCCCGGATGCCGGCATTCAAGGTGTGCGCTGTCGCGGTGCAGCGCATCGGGTCACCGGACGACATCCATCTGCTCGCCGCGCCTCCGGCCCACACCGTGCATTCGGCCCATACCCGACCCTCGCTGAATCAGCTGCTCCATCCAGCCAGACGGAAGGACCTCCCCATGATCACTCAGAACCGTTTTCTGCAAGGCATCTACCCCTTCGAGGGTGCCGGGCTCGACAAGCCGGTCCCGATCAGCGGCGATCTCAGCTACCTCATCCCCGACGGCGTGATCAGCCAGGCACTCTATTTCCGGGGCGGCAACACCACCGATGAGCTGATCACCGTCGTCCTGATGCGCGACGGCGTGCCGATGCGGTACTTCCCCATCGGAGCCAGAAGCGACGTTCACGTGCCGCTGCGGGTCGTGGAGGATATCGAACGCGGCTCGATCGTGGAGCTGCAGCTGGTCGCGCCGCTTGGTCTGACCGGCTATGTCGTTGCCGATCTCGGGCTGGTCGAGCACTGATGACGACACTCATCGAACGCCCGGGTGAGACGACGGCGGGATACGACGACAGGCGTCGGCTTGTTGTTATCGGCAATGGGATGGCAGGTGCCCGTGTCGTCGAAGAGGTACTGGCCCGTGGCGGAGCGGAGCAGTTTTCGATCACGATGTTCGGCGACGAGCCGTACGGGAACTACAACCGGATCATGCTCAGCCACGTGCTCTCCGGTGAGGAGTCCCATGACGCAATCTTCCTGAACTCGCTGGAGTGGTATGTCGACAACGGCATCACCTTGCACGCCGGTGTCCGGGTGCAGCGCATCGATCGCTTTGCCAAGGTGGTGTTCTCTGATGACAATCAGATCACCCCGTACCACGAGTTGATCATTGCAACCGGCAGTCGATCCTTCATGCCGCCGATGGATGGGCTTTACATCGACACGGACACGCGGCGCAGACTGCTGCCCGGCGTCTTTCCGTTTCGAACCATCGACGACACCCGGGGCATGATCAGCTACGCCACCCGCGACGATCACCGTCGGGCAGTAGTGATCGGCGGCGGCCTGCTGGGTCTTGAGGCGGCGCGTGGCCTGCAGAGCCACGGCATCGCGGTCGATGTCGTGCACTCGGGCCGCTGGTTGCTGAATGCGCAGCTCGGGCGCGATGGCGGGGAAGTGCTACGCCGCAGCATGGCCCAACTTGGAGTCGGCATCTTCACCAACAACCGGGTGACGACCCTGCGGGGTACCGACAAGGTTCGTGGTGTGCGGCTGCGAGACGAGACCGAGATCGACTGCGACCTTGTCGTGGTGGCAGCAGGCATCAGGCCGAACACCGACGTCGCGACGACGAGCGGGTTCACCGTCGAGCGGGCGATCGTAGTCGACGACCAGATGCGTACTGTGGACGACGACCATGTGTTCGCAGTAGGGGAGTGTGTACAGCACCGCGGCGAGGTCTACGGCCTGGTCGCTCCGCTCTGGGAGCAGGCCGTGGTGCTCGCCGAGGTGATGACCGGCAGCAACCCGCAGGCGGCGTACCTCGGCTCCCGCACGGCCACCAAGCTCAAGGTCGCCGGAGTCGAGGTGGCCGCGATGGGGTTGACCGCGCCGGAGCGCGACACCGACGAACACATCATCTTCTCCGAGCCGAAGCGTGGCGTCTTCAAGTCGGTGGTCATCCGCGACGACAAGATCGTTGGCGCCACCCTGCTTGGCGACAGCAAGAAGCTGGCGTTTCTGCAACAGGCTTTCGATCGCGGGCTGCCACTGCCCGAAGAGCGGGTTGAGTTGCTGTTCGACCTCGGCGGCCCTCCGGCCGAAGTGGGGGTCGCCGAGCTCGCCGATGATGCCCAGATCTGCAACTGCAACGGCGTATGCAAGTCCACCATCGTGGACACCGTCAAAGGGGGTTGCAAGACGGTCTCCGGTGTCATGGATGCCACCCGAGCCGGGAAAGGCTGTGGCTCGTGCAAGGGACTGGTCGCGCAACTGGTGGAGCACGCCGCCGGCGGCGCCGTCGAGGAGGACCCGTCCGCCCACTACTACGTGCCGGGCATACCCATGGACAAGCCCTCATTGCTCGAAGCCATCCGCACCCAAGAACTTCGCTCTGTGGCAGAGGTCTTTGCGGCGCTTGCGCCCAACGGTGAGGAGGATGCTCGGTCGAAGATGGGCCTTGCCTCACTCCTCAAACAGCTCTGGGGCGCCGATGCGCCGGATGATCGCGAAGGCCGCTTCGTCAACGACCGCGTGCACGCCAACATCCAAAAGGACGGCACGTTCTCCGTTGTCCCGCAGATGCGTGGCGGCGTCACCACTCCGGAGCAGTTGCGGCGCATTGCCGATGTCGCCGAGAAGTACGCAGTGCCGATGGTGAAGCTCACCGGCGGTCAACGGATCGACCTGCTGGGGATCAAGAAAGAGGATTTACCGCGCGTTTGGGCCGACCTCGGAATGCCATCGGGCTTTGCGTACGGGAAGTCGTTCCGGACCGTCAAAACCTGTGTTGGCAAGGAGTTCTGCCGCTTCGGGCTGGGTGACTCCAGCAAACTCGGCGTCGAGCTGGAGACCCGGATGCAGGGCATGGAGTCTCCGGCGAAGATGAAACTTTCGGTCTCGGGCTGTCCCCGCAACTGCGCCGAGTCCTACGTCAAGGACGTCGGGATAGTCGCGATCGAGGGCGGCCGCTGGGAGATCTATATCGGTGGTGCGGCCGGAGCCCACGTCCGTAAAGGCGACCTGCTGGCCACCGCGGATGATGCGGAGACTGCCAAGAAACTGACCGGTAGGTTCCTCCAGTACTACCGCGAGAACGCCAAATGGCTGGAACGCACGTATGCGTTCGTGCCGCGGGTCGGACTGGACCACATCAAGGCCGTCGTGGTCCAGGACAGCGAGGGGATCGCAGATCGGCTCGACGCCGCAGTCCAAGAGCACGCCGACAGCTACGTGGACCCATGGAGTCAACAAGGTTCCGAACCCGTGACGCCCGGCCAGTTCCGGACTTCACTACCGCTGGAAGTGCTGCCCAGGGTGGCGGCGGATCGGGCGGAACAGCTTCTCGGCGGTGCCTGGTGAGCGCCGTGTCAACCTCGGGGGGGCGACCCCCCGGACCCCCCGCATTGGACACGGGTTCAGGACCACCACCCGCTGGCGCCGTTCCAGCGGTCGGGGCTGCGTACCCGCTCGGCCCAGTCGATCAGATTCCCCACGGTGAGGGCCGGGCCTTTGCCGTCGGTGGTCACCAGGTCGCGGTGTTCCGCAGGCGGGACGGCAGCCTGCGCGCCCTTTCCGCGGTCTGCCCGCACAAGGGCGGACCTCTTGCAGACGGGCAGATTGATAACAGGGTCGTCCTGTGCCCGCTCCACATGAACGCTTTCGAACTCGACACCGGATGCTCGACGACCGGCGCCGCGCCGTTGCGGACCTATCCGGTGGATCTCGACGACGGCCAAATCGTCGTCTACGTGGCCTGAGAGTCCACTCATTCGCTTCCGAGCCCAGCGACGGGCTCTGACAAGCTCACCCGTCCACATCCGACCAATCAGAACCAGGCAGGAATGATCATGAGCGATGTCAACATCACCACTCCCACCACAACCAGAGCCGGGCGGCGTCGCCTTGGCGGCCGGTGGATCGATGACTGGCGACCCGAAGACGGCGAGTTTTGGAACAGGATCGGTAAGACCGTTGCGCGCCGCAACTTGATCTACTCGGTTTTCAGCGAGCACATCGGGTTTTCCATCTGGAGCGTCTGGTCTGTGCTGGTGCTCTTTCTTGGCCCGGACTACGGCTTCGATCCGGTTCAGAAGTTCTTGCTGACAGCGGGGCCGACCCTGGTGGGCGCGCTGCTTCGGCTGCCGTACACCTTTGCGGTCGGAAAGTTCGGCGGCCGTAACTGGACGATCGTGGCTGCGCTGCTGCTGCTGGTGCCGTCGATCATGATCGCAATCGTGCTCAAGCCCGGCGTCTCGTTCAACACGCTGCTGATCGTGTCGCTCTTCGCCGGTGTAGGCGGTGGCAACTTCGCCTCCTCGATGACCAACATCAACACCTTCTATCCGGCTCGGCTCAAGGGCTGGGCGCTAGGAGTCAACGCCGGCGGCGGCAACCTCGGTGTGCCGGCCGTCCAGCTCGTCGGCCTGCTGGTCCTGGCGACTCTCGGTACTCAGCACCCCCGTGCGGTGATCGCGATCTACATCCCTCTGATCATCTTGGCGACGATCGGTGCGGTGATGAAGATGGACAACCTGAGTGTGAACAGCAACAGCAAGGGTGCGATTCGTGAGGTCAGCCGATATCCACAGACCTGGATCATGTCGCTGCTCTACATCGGAACCTTCGGCTCATTCATCGGGTTCGGCTTCGCGTTCGGTCAGGTGCTGCTGGTGCAGTTCCCCGAGCAGTTCCCGCAGCCGGTGAAGGCTGCGGCGCTGACTTTCCTCGGACCGTTGCTGGGCTCGCTGATCCGTCCATTCGGCGGCGCCTTGGCTGACCGTTTCAAAGGTTCGGTGGTGACGTTCCTCAATTTCATTGCTATGGCAATCGGGGCGTTGGTTGTGCTGGGAGCCTCCCAGATCAACTCATTGCCACTGTTCATCGTTGGCTTCGTGATGCTGTTCGTCTTCAGCGGGATTGGCAACGGGTCAACGTACAAGATGATCCCGGCGATCTTCCACGCCAAGGCCCAGCTTGAGGTGGGTGCTGGGCTTGATCTGGCGGAGGCTGATCATCGCGCGATCCGCCGGGCTGGAGCCTTGATCGGCTTGGCCGGGGCGGTCGGCGCGCTTGGTGGCGTCATGGTGAACCTGGCCTTCCGGCAGTCCTTCTTGACGTTGCAGAACGGTGATGGCGCCTACATCGCTTTCATTGCCTACTACGTCGTGTGCTGCATGGTCACCTG
>Ga0190271_10002869_pt1 | contig 10641 bp, 8 predicted proteins | sample Popmic356T_FD_133747 | JGI IMG/M metagenome (GOLD analysis project Ga0190271, IMG submission 133747) | Populus adjacent soil microbial communities from riparian zone of Weber River, Utah, USA - 356 T | ecosystem: Environmental > Terrestrial > Soil > Riparian zone | place: USA: Utah | collected... | reverse complement strand
CTGCTTCGATCGCGGCGACTTCATCGAACCCGCCAATCAGCGGTGGCGCGACATCTACCTCGCGGCCTGCGCATCGAAGCGAACCATCCTCAAGGCCGGCGATACGATTCCGATGAAGGGCGTGCAGATCGACGTCGTCGCATCGAATGGCCAGCTGATGACGAAGCCGCTCGCCGGCGGCGGGCTCAATTCGCTCTGCGCGACTGCCGAGGACAAGCCGGCTGAAGGTCCAGAGAACCAGTTCATGGTCGGTGCCCTCTTCACGTACGGAAAGTTCAGGTTCCTCGATCTCGGCGATCTCGATTGGGAAAAGGAAATGGAACTGGCGTGTCCCATCAACCGGATCGGACAGGTGACCATCTGGCAGGCTGGACGTCACGGCGCGCTCGATGGTGCCGGTGCGCCCGGTCTTCTGTATGCGATCAAACCGCAGGTGGTCATCGTCAACAACGGACCACGCAAGGGTCTGGGAGGTCCGTCTGCAGGCTCACCCAAGCCGTTGACGCAGCACTATCAGCGCATCGCGAAGACGCCAGGGATCGAAGGCATCTGGCAGGGCCACCTTTCGCTGCTCGAGAAGGACACGGCTTCGAATACCTCCGAAGATATGATCGCGAACTTCGAAGAATCGGCCGAATGCAAAGGCCACTGGATCCGCGCGTCCGTCAAACCTGACGGGACGTTCACTGTCACGAACAGTCGGAACGGCTTCAGCAAAACCTACGCAGCCCGATGATCGTCTTGTTCGTGGCCGCGGACCATTCCACGACAATCCACAAGGAGGGGCAATGGCATCACGCAGCTCAGGCGAGGATCAGCATCTGACGCCGCGACAGGACCTGGCAGAGCATGCTGCGCTTGCCGTGCTGCGGCAGGCCGCGGCCGGCCTGCCGGGCATGCCCGCGTGGTTGGCGGGTCGCGTGCAGAAGACGCCCATTCGCATCTACGACATCAACGGGGCGCTCCTCTTCCTCGACTACGCGATCGCGCGTGGATCGGACGTGTTCGGGTATGTGCGTACCGCGGCCAGCCAGATCGTCGGGGCGCCCGTGGTGGCGATCGAAATGGGCCAGCGCAGCTGGGACTTCGATGCGGCCGTCCGCCGGTTGAAACCGCGAGTGAAGAAGGAGTTCCCCGGAGCCAAGCTCTCGGAGCCGCTGCTCGTCTGCTACAGCTACCCAAAGCTTGGCGTGATGTTTACAGTCGAGGGCGAAAGCCAGGCGCGAGTGATCTACGACGTCGCCGACCTGTCTCGTATCAGCGAGCGCCCGGAGCGGACCGACAGTGAAGGCTCGTTCGCCTGGTCATTCTACGAGGCGATCTCGAACGACGATCGGCGAACCCGCCTCAGGCGGTTCAAGGCCGCCGACGATGCACGATTGCAGATCGCGTCACGCCTGCGTGCCGACCTGGTGGCAGCCCGAGTTCTGGATAGTGTGGCCTCTCGCGTCGCGGTACGTTTCTCGCGCACGACAACAAAGCTGCTGCAGTTCTGCAGCCATTACGCGTACAACGCCGCACGCGGGCATCACTGTTTCAGCCTCCACGGACAGCAGGTGAACGACTACTGTGCGGTCGCCACTTGTCAGATGATCCTGTGCTACTACCGCTATTACGTCACTCAGGATCAGATCGCTCCCGCCTGTGGCTACACAGCTGGCAACGGATGCCCGGCAGATCAGAGCCCGGGCTACGAGTCAATGAGCTGCAACCACATCGATGCGTCGTTCGACAACGCTCCGACGTGGCAGAAGGCACGGGATCAAATCGATGCGCTCCACCCGTTCAAGAGCGGTGTTCCCGGGCACGCTCGAGCCTGTGCGGGCTACTCGCGTACTGTGTTCACCTTTGGCGGGACTACCGAGGAGAAGTTGTACATTTACGACCCGTGGCCGTGGAATGCGAACTTCGCGGTTGCCGGTACTGTCACGTGGGAGGATTGGGATTCGATTACCCACACCAACTATGTCTACACCCGGATCAACTGCCCTTGATCCTGAGGCCGCGAGACGCGCGGCCGATCGTGAACGTAGACGGCCCCCGGTGTCGGAGGATCCGCAGTTCGAAGCCGTCCGGCGAGCGGGTGTCGGATCGGCCGCACTCGTCTCGTCGCCGGATGGCGCTCCGGTGTTCTGCCTCGTGCCCTTCGAGATCGATGGGCGCGCATGCGGCGTTGCACGGGTGGAACTGTCGGCGACGGCCAGTCATGTCAGCACGTTCGGCAGCGGACCACGCGACCGCGATGCGTGGCCCGACGTCTCGTTCTTCGAACACCCGTCAGCAGCGCTGGTGGCCGAAGCCACTCGGCAGCACCCGACTTTGCAGTTGAAGACGGCTCGCCTCTCGTACGACGGCGCACCAGCCAAGTGGGGTTGGCGTCTCGAAACGGCAGACGGGGCGACCGTCGTATTCATCACCACTGGCGGCTGGTACGCACGCAAGGCGGGGCAAACAGTCACGCCCGAACGCGAGGGTTGATCGGCTGCCTGCGTGACGTGTTTAGGTAGTTGACCCCCTTCTCCAGGATGCGGACAATCCGAACGATGCAAACCATGACAGGACGAGGCAACACGAATCGGGGGTTCTTGGGGAAACGTGTGGCGATTGCGGCGATGGGCACGTTGCTGCTCTCCGTCTCCGCGCACGCCCAGTGGCGCAACCTGCCGACGGAGGGTGTTCCGCTGGGCACCGATGGCAAGCCGAACATGTCGGCACCGTCGCCACGAACGAGCGGCGGCAAACCGGATCTGTCAGGAATCTACCAGCCCAACATGCGGTACTTCCGCAACCTCGCCGCCGACATCGGCATCGAGAACGTACCGATGACCGACGAAGCGCGCAAGATTCACAAGTCGCGTGAGGACGGCACGCTCGGGTACACCGAGCCGGACGCGCAGTGCCTGCCGCAGGGAGTCCCGAAGATCAACTCGGCGCCGGTGCCGTTCAAGATCGTGCAGACGGACAAGCTCGTCGTCCTCGTGTACGAGGCATTCAATCTGTGGCGGCAGGTGCATGTGGACAACCGCGACTTCGCCGAGGACCTGAATCCGAGCTGGTTGGGCTATTCGAAAGGACGCTGGGAGGGCGACACGCTCGTCGTCGAGACCCGCGGCCTGAACGGCAAGCAGTGGCTGGATCACGGCGGTCTTCCCACCAGTGACAAGCTGACGGTGGTCGAGAAGTTCCGGCGTCCGAACTTCGGGCGGCTGGAGATCGAGCTCACGATCACCGACCCGACCTACTACACCAAGCCGTGGACGGTGACGACCAACGCGCGTCTGATGCTCGGGACCGAGCTGTTCGAGTTCATCTGCAACGAGAACGAGAAGTCCAGCGAGCACATGGGCCCCCACATCAAGTAGCTCGCCTTCGGTCGCGAGCGCGAACAAGACACAAGGGATCTCCCACGGCAGGCCGCGGGTGTGCCGTCGCACACCCGCCAAACAACAGCCGTTCGCGAGTGGACCTGAGCTTGCACTGCCAACTCAGGACATGATGCTCAAGCTATTCACGGCGACGTCGCTCGGCACGGCGTGTGTGCTGGTGGCGGTGTTCGGACTTGCCAACGCGCCCGCGCCGGCAGCCGCGGCCGATCCGGTCGAACCTGGCACCTTCGTGTGGCACGACCTCCTCACCAGGGACGTCGCAGGCGCCAGGCGCTTTTACGGCGAGCTATTGGGCTGGCGCTTCGAGGACACGAAGCGCGGCGATCGTCCTTACATCGTCGCGCGAGCGGGCGCCACGCCCGTCGCGGGCATCGTTGACGTCAGCGGCATCGCCGACGCCGGCACGCAGTGGCTAAGCTTCATGGCCGTCGCCAACGTCGATACGACCGTCGCTCTCTTTCAGTCTGGCGGCGGCAAGGTGCTCGTTCAGCCGCGCGATCTGCCGCTCGCACGAGTGGCGGTCGTCGCTGATCCGCAGGGCGCGCCGCTCGGCCTCGCGCAGATGCGACGCGACATACCCGGCGCCACACAACCGACGGCAAGTCACTTCTTCTGGCAGGAATACCTCGCGCGCGACGCGGGACAAGCGCTCGGCTTCTACAAACAAGTCGCGGGCTATAACGCAGCGATCTCCGACTCACGTCTCGGCGTCGAGTACCACGTCCTCAGGAAAGCGCGCGGCGGCGCCGGCCTCTTTCAGCTTCCGGCAAATGTCACAGACGTACAGCCCAACTGGCTGCCGTACGTGCTGGTAGACGACGCCGCGTCATTGGCCGCGCGTGTCACCTCACTCGGTGGTCGCGTAATTGTCTCCGCAGCACCGGAGCGGCGAAACAACTCGCTCATCGTCGTCGCCGATCCCGCCGGCGCGGTGCTCGCGCTGCAGAAGTACCCGTTCTAAGGGGAACACGATGAACAGTGCGAAGCGCGTGACGCGAATCATGATCCTGGCCGTGGTGATCGCCGCGGCGCTCGTGGCCTCGAGCTGCGAGGGTGGTGTGGGAGTTGGTGTCAGTACGGGCTACCCGGCGCGATACGGAGGCGGAACGAGTGGCCCGCCCATCTTTGTCGGCGGCCCATCTTATTAGTTACTCGCGCCGAACCTCGCGCGCGGGTTTGTCCTCGCGCAGGGCCACGAACTTCGTGTGGCGGAGATGATTGTCGGCCGTCCACTCGACGAACTCGAACTGCCCCACCAGCACCGGCTTCAGCCAGCGACAGTCCGCCATCTTCTCCTTCGTCAGCCCCTGCCCCCATCGGCCGCTCTTCGCCTCGGGCAGATTGACGAACGGACAATCAGAGATTTCGAGTGCGCGAAACTTCCTGAACAACTGCTGACGCAACGCGGGCGTGAATCCGTTGCGCGTGCGTGACGCGTACATCAGGCGATCGCCTTCGTAGTAGCCGATGACCAGCGCGTCGAACGACCGCGTACCGATCGTGTAGCCGCCGATGACGAGCTCCTGACCGCGGTTGATCCGCATCTTCATCCACGCGCCCGACCGCTGCCCGGATTCGTAGCGGCTGTTGCGACGTTTCGCGACCAGCCCTTCGAACCCCTGCGTCTTCACGGCATGGATCAAGTCGTTCAGACTCGCGTCGAGGACACCCGTATAGCGAACCGGCTCACTGAGCGTGGGCAGGACCTTTTCCTCGAGCAGCGCGCGACGCGTGGTGAGCGCCTCTGAACTGACGTCGCGGCCTGCGAGCACCATCAGGTCGAAGACGTAGTAGACGATCGGCGCTTGCGACTCATTCGAATTCTGCAGTGCGTTGAACGATGGCCGGCCGGCCTCGTCGAGCGCGACGATCTCGCCGTCGATGATCGTGTCGTTGGGCAGCTTCGCGAGGCCCCGCACGACGGCCGGATACCGTTTGGTGAAATCGTTGTCGTTACGAGACCGCAGGTGAATCGTGTTGCCGTTCTTGAAGGCGATCGCGCGATAGCCGTCCAGTTTGAGTTGGTATTCCCACTTCGCGGGATCGTCGGGGAGTCGATCGGTGGAGAGCAGGAGCATCGGCTGGATGAAGCGGGCTTTGACGCGCGCGGCCACGCCGCGAGTGTAGATCGGCCCTTTGCTCCAGGGCCCCGTGATGGCAAACGTCACACCGGGGGTCTGGATGTTCGCGAACAGCCAGTTACCGTCCGGGCTGAAGTTCGCGCCCGCCCATTCGCTCTGGCGGTAGTCGCTTGGTGGAATGACGCCGTTCGGCGACGTCGTCAGGTTCACGATGTTCTTCGCGAACGTGTAGACCTGGCCATCGAGCGTGAGTCCGAGCAGGCGCTCGGCGTCGTTGGTAGTCGGGCCTGCGTTGTCCTCGCACATCAGCAGCGAACCGCGCGGCGTCACGACGAGGTTGTCCGGGTTCTCTGCCTCGGACTGCGCCGGCGAGTCGTAAATGAGCTTGAGAATCTGACGGTAGGGGTCGATCTCGAAGACCTGGCCCTCGCCCACCTGGCCGCCATCAGTCGAGAGGAAGTAACCCTTCGACGTTGACTGCCCGCCTGGCCGCCCCTTCTGCCACCATGCACCTTCGAGGCGGCGGAAGCGTGCGGCCCCTTTGTTCCGGCCCTGCGTGTAGGTGGACTCACTCGCCGCCGTGGGATCGTCAATCTTCACCCACTCGTAGTGCCACGTCGTGCCGAGCGGGAAGGCCCCACCGAGATCGCTCTGCCACTGCTCGCGAATCTTGAGCATGTAGAGCGTGCCACCCTTCTTGAGATCGCCGCGCACGGTGGGCTTGAAGAGATACAACCCGCAGTCGTTCGAGTCCTCGGTCTCGTACACCCAGCCCGTGTAGGGATCGAACATCATCCCTTCGTGCGAGAAGCGGCCCATCGCTGTCAGTGCCGTCGGATCACCCTTGTAGCGGCCCACATCGAAGCACCAGCCGTGGCCGGCATCGCCGGTCTCTTCGCACGTCACCCATGAATTCCACGTGGACGCACCACCCGCGCAGTTGCGGATCGTGCCGGCCAGCGTCGACCAGGATTTCTCGAAACGACCGTTGGCGACGTCGAACACCAGGTTCGTCGTGCCACCGGCACCGGTCTGGCTGTAAGTGATCGAAGGGCTGTTCAGATACGGAAGGCCACCGGTGTAATCCAACCGACACGCGCGGTAGCCAGCCGGATCGCAAGCCAACCGCAGCTTGGAAGATCTGATCTGGCTGCGACGACGTGCTGTAGATGGGGTAAAAGCGGTGCAAACAGACGGGTCTTAGGGCAGGCGATCGAGACCGACGAGCGTCCATCCCGAAGCGGCGCGACGGAAGTACACGCGAACCGGCTCACGCCACGACGGATTCGCGGCACTCTCGGCGGAAATGTCGATCTGGATGAAGCTGCCCACCGCGGTCGGCAGATCGCGAGGGGCCGTCATCGACGTCGTCGCGCTCTCAGTCTCCGCGAGTCGCTGGCTGGTGCCCGCCGCATTGTCGAAGCGTGCCCACACGGCCCGATACTTCGAAGGCGCCTCGGCGAAGCCGGCACGCACGGCCGCATTGTCGAACGTCAGCGCGCCGGTCCCGTCGAGGCGAGGATCCACGACGGGGTTGATCGCAGAGAGATACGTGCGACCGATCTTGTCGCGCCGCTTGATCAACACCGACGCCAGATGCGCCTCTGCCGCAGCGTCGCTGTACTGGCCGGTGTGCACGGCCGCCCGGATCAAGTCATCCGTGAAGGCCATCACCCGCTGTGCCGCCCAGAACGCATCGTCCGCCCGCATCTCCATATAGGCGGGCGTCGCCGTCTGCGGTCTCCACGTTCTCGGGTCGAAGCGTTCGCCTTCGAACTTCCCGACGGACTCGTACTGCGTGTAAGGAACCGTCTGCCATGGGCTGAGCGCGAACCCCAGCGAGAAGAAGCGCTTCGCTGTCGCGCCACCTTCGTAGAAGTGCTCCCAGCCGATGTCCCAGTCGTTGATGCCGTTTGCCGTGCCGAACGTCGATCCGACGTCCTGCAGGTAGTGCTTGACCACCTGCCGGCCGTTCTCCTTGACGATCGTGTCGAGCGTGTTGCCGGCCTTCAGGTCAGTGAGGTTCGTCCATGCACCAAAGACGCGGAGTGCCCGCAGCTCGCGCCGATGTTGGTGCGGAACGATATCGTTCGGATCGTCGGGGCGCGTACCCGAGTAGCGAAAGCCGCCGATGACTTCACCCGTCAGACGGCGTCCAGCGACGACGCGATAGGTGCCGTCGGGACTTGGCTGCGCGCGATCGAGCAGATCTTCGAGGTCCTTCCTCACGAAGGGCGTTCGCTCACCGGAGGGACGCCGGACCATGGCCTTCGGATCGAACTCGACTCGTTTCGGATCGACGGTGGTGATGAACGTCTGCACCTGGTTGTAACCAAGCGCCCAGAAGATCTTGGTCGCCACTTCGACTGCACCGGTGGACGCTTCGTGACGGTCCTTGTCGTCGAACTGAACGAACCACGTGTCGCCGTTGGCATCCTGGCCGGTAAAGCCAGGTTTAGCGCCTCCTCGCTTCTCGGCCACGATCAGCCATCGCTCGGGTGCAGGCGCGCGATCGACGTTGGGACCGCGCGCGAGATCCTCGGCACGAAGCGGCATGCGGCCAATGCGATTCGTGAACCAGCTCGAGTCCGGAACTTCGTCGATCGTATTGACGTTGAGCGCGCGCGTGTTCGACGGCTTCTGACGCGGGACCACGAACAGGTTCATCGAGATCTCGAACATGAGACCGATGTCCCACTCCTTGGCACCCGACGCGTCGCGGCTCTCCGGCTCGCGCTGCAGCGGATCGTCCGGATAGAACTTCGGCCCGGCGCTGAACACGGGCGCAATCGCCAGAGCAAGAACCAGCGCGAGGCAGCCGATTGACGCGGAACGGATGCGGGAGAGTGACATCACCTGGCTGCCTCAGAATGCCGACGACGAACTGAAGACGATGTTCAGTCCTTCGCTGCCGTGAGCGAGCTCGACTCGCAGTGGCGTGGACATGGGGCCGTGAAATCGAACGCCCAGACCGACGTTGCTCTTGAGCCCGTCGAAGGACAGGTCGCTCGTGTGCGCGGTCACCTTACCCGTGTCGTAGAAGACCGCCAGGTCCAGCATGCGGTTCACCATCACACGCCACTCACCCTGCAGCAGCATGCTGTTGCGATCGCGGAAGCGCCAACTGGAGAAGGCGCGCAGCGTCGAGCCGCTGCCAAGCGACGGCAGCATGAAGTACGGAATCTCCTCATCCTCCTTGGTCGACGTCGTCTCGACGCGCCCCCTCAGCGAGAGCACCCACGTGTCGCGAAGGATCGGAATGTGTTGAATCCCTTCGTACTGGATCCGCTTGAAGCCGAACGCGGAGTCGGTGTCGGCATAGTCGTGGAACGTGACGGCGTAGAACGCTCCACGGCGCGCGTAGTCCTCCGCCACACGGGAGTCGACCCCGAGCGTCCCCTGTGAATGGATGTAGGTCGGTTGCGCACCGAGTCCGGGTAGCGTGGCAGGCGTATAGACCGTGTCGATCGACGGATATCGCCCTCCTGCCGGTCCCGACTGCCACTGTGACACCTCGACACCGGCGGATATCAGGACCGCACGATGCACCGGTCGAACCGTCAACAGTGTGGAGGCGTACGGCTGCTCGAAGCTGTAGTTGGCGCGGTTGTCTTTCGATGAATCCTGACCGACGCCGTAGAAGCCAACCTCGGTCGCATCACGCCATCCGCCCAGAATGGAGAGCTTCGTCGTCCGTCCGAAAAGAGCAGGGGCGATGAACTCCGCTTCGATGCGTTTGTATCCGTTGAACGTCAGGCTGCCGCGAACATCGAGCGTGTTGTACGGGCTGACGTATTTGAGGTAGCCGGCGCCGAGAGTGAACCCGCCGCCGGCATATGCGCTGATGAAAAATGGATGAAATCCACTTCCGGTCGTGAGCGTTCCTTCAGCGTAGTCGAGCAACCTCTCCGCCGTACCGGGCTGGTACGGGCGAACGGCCTTCGCGTTCTGCTCCTGCTCGATCTGACCCGCACGCGTGGCAGGCTCGGGTTGATCCTGCGCGGCCGCGGGCCTCACAAACGCCGATAAGCACAAACATGTGAGCACACATGACCAAAACGTCTTCATCTACCGGCGTCGCCCTCCACCACCTCTAAATCCACCACCGCCGCCGCTCGGACGATAGGTGCCGTAGCTCCCACTTCCGCTTCCGCTTCGGCTCGTACTTCCGCCCGAGCTTCGGACCGAGCCGTAGTCGCGCGTTCGCGTGCTTCCTTCCGTACGCGCCGCTGAGTCACGATTCAGCTGACCAACGGTGTCACCTGAGCGATCGGTCGTTCCGCGATCGGTCGTTCCGGCTGTGGCGCGATCGCCTGACGGCGTCGGACGCTCCGCCGAGCCCCACGACCCGTTGTCATACTTGGACCAGCCGCCGCCGTCTTCCCGACGATACACATTACCATCCCGGCCCGCATAGACGTCGCCACTTCCGGTTCGCACAACCCCTGAATCGGCCCCCGGGCCTCTCCTGGTAATCGCTTCACCACCGCCGCTGCCCTGCGTCACGCGGGTGGTCGTGCCGGTCGCGCGGTTAGTGACGCGCGCGGTTTGTGCCCACTGGTTGCCGCGCTGCACCGACGTCGCGCCCCAGCTTCCGTAGACGCCACTGCCCTGGTTCGTGCGCGCATACGTCCCGGTGCGCGGGTTATACGCCTGGCCAACTCCACGCGCGCCATAGGGACCCCAGGCCACTGCGCTGCGTGAATACGTGCCGGTTCGCGGGTTGTAGCGCGCGCTCGCTCCCATGCCGCCGTACGGGCCATACACCGCAGCACTGCGCCCGTACGCACCGGTCCACGGGTTGTACCAGGCCGAGAAGCCGTAGGTCGGATAGAACGGATAGTAGACGGGGTAGAAGCCGCCGTATCCCACGTAGGGCGGGTAATACCATCCGCTGCCCCAGACCACACACCCATACGCGACCATCATCCCGGTGTAGCCGGCGACCGCCGCATACGTCACCCACTCGTCGTCATCGTCGTCTTCCACGATGGTCACGTAGGTCACGTTGTGCGAGGGAGAACTCGCAGGGATCTTATAAATGGCTTCGGGAACGGACGTCGCGACCTCCCATGGCCCGTTGGCGCTGCGCGCCATGAACCAGACTCCCTGGAAGCACATGTAGTAGAGATCGCCGACCTTGATGATGTCCTTGTCGGTGTTCGTCGCCCGCG
>Ga0190271_10002868_pt1 | contig 10642 bp, 11 predicted proteins | sample Popmic356T_FD_133747 | JGI IMG/M metagenome (GOLD analysis project Ga0190271, IMG submission 133747) | Populus adjacent soil microbial communities from riparian zone of Weber River, Utah, USA - 356 T | ecosystem: Environmental > Terrestrial > Soil > Riparian zone | place: USA: Utah | collected... | reverse complement strand
GCACGGATAGCTGACAAGCGTATCGCTCGCAAGCCACCTAGCCCTGCAACTATGGCTCAGAAGCCTTGGGAGCAGTGGTTCCGTGTCTACCAGGACCCGAGGAATCCTGACTACGTTATCGCCGGTATGCCTGGTGACAACCACATAGATGTCGTAGGGGACATGGGCCTCGACGACGTGGAAGTGAGTAAGTGGCATCAGGGTACTGGCGTGTTCGACCCCGAGACGGGTAAGATAGCCAACGTCAACATTGTCCGCACGGGTAACGACTACGGCTATGCAGGCAAGGATGCTGTCGTGGTCCCCGAGGATGCCACTGAACTCAGCGAGCGCGCACTGCAGGCAGCACGTGAGATCTATGGTGAGACGGGGGCCAAGACCGTGTCACAGGTGGTACCCGAGATGCTGGTCGTCACCAAGAAGGGGGCCCTCCGTAAGAAGGCTATCGCTAGGCAGTATGGTGTCACGCTCCCGCGTAAGGTTGTTGGCACAGCGCTCCTCGCGACAGGTAACCCCATCGGGTTCATGGCATTCATGCCTGAAGCGGCTAGAGCGGGACGCCGCCTGAGTGGAACGATCGAGGACATGGTCCGCCTCGCTCCGTTCCTCAAGTACTCTGAGAACAAGCAGATCGCTGGCGTGTTGGCTGAGTACGGTCCGATCAACTCGGCTATGATGGGGATAAAGTACGAAGGCTTCAGCGCTGCTGACCAGGCCGTCATGTACGACATTGGAGCCCACATCTCACGCCAGTTCCAGTTCGACTACAGCAACCTCACCAACTTCGAGCGGTACGTCGCTAAGTCCATCTTCCCGTTCTGGACCTACTACAAGAACAACCTCGCACTCCAGGTGCAGCAGGCAGTGAAGAACCCCAAGCTGTTTGGTGTTGCCCTGAAGACCATGAACTACATCAACGATAACGGTGAGAACTACAACACTGAGCCGTGGGACAACATCCTGCCTGCGTACTTCGAGAACCTGCAGGCCTTCCAGGTCCCCGTGCCCAACGGCATTCGTAAGCAACTGGGCCTGCCAAAGGACATGCCTCTGTTCCTGAACCCGAAGATGCCTTTCCTCTCCATCAACCTGATCCCCAACGTGTGGAGCATTCTGCAGGACCCGACCAAGACCACACCGCAGAAGTTGAGGGAAGTCCTTGCTCCTGTCGCGGGTGCGTGGGGGCCGTTCTCCCCCTTCCCCATGGGCCCCGGCAGTAAGATCATGCTCGAGGCAGGTACGGGGTACAACCTGGGGATGAACAGGCCCATCGACTGGCGCCGCGTCGAGTCGGGTGATACACAGCAGGCCTACACTGAGGCGCCACCGTTCATGAAGTACCTCCCCGACCAGCTCAACAAGTACTTCGGGGTATTCAAGCACCCGGAGTCAGGGAAGATCATGATGAGCCAGACGGGTAAGTACATCGTGGAACAGATGACCACTCCGTTCATCAACAACCTCGGTTCAGCTGTACCTCTCCAGGGAGGGACAGAAGAAGATGTCAGTCGTCAGCGAGCCGACCTTGTTTCGTGGTTGACAGGCGTGCGCCTGATTCCTGCGGACGTTCTGAGGCTGAATCGGAATGCAGCCTATACGCTGCTCAACGCGCTTGAGGCCAAACAGGATAGACTGGAGTCGCAGGGTAAGTTCATGAGTGAGAAGGACCTGGAGCTACTTGCCATCGTGCGCGCAGACCTCGTCGGTATCGAGGCCACCTGGGACATGCGCGAGATGCAGGCGGAGGAGGAGAAGAATGCCCCGTGATCCTCACGCACTGATCGGCACCCTGCAGAAGGCTGGCTTCAAGGGTGAGGGCCTACGCACAGCGTTCGGCATCTCCATGCGCGAGAGCGGCGGGCGACCTGATGCCTACAACCCTAACCGCCAGACGGGTGACGACAGCTACGGCCTCTTCCAGATCAACATGCTGGGTGAGATGGGGCCAGCACGTCGTCGCCAGTTCGGGCTCAAGGACAACAAGGAGCTGCTCGATCCGCTGGTCAATGCCAAGGCTGCGTACCGCATGTCCAAGGGTGGTCAGGACTTCGGCGCATGGGGACTGGGGCCCAACGCCTATCGCTCTGGTGCTGGCATGGAGACGATCAAGAAGTACTACGATCAGTTCCCCGCGCTGCTCAAGAGCCAGAACTCACCGAAGGTTATCGCCATGTCACAGCAGGCTGCGCGTAACCAGATCAGTGCCCAGAAGGAGATCAAGGACCCCACACAGGTCGGGGCCATGTCAACCCACATCACCCAGATGTACGCAGGCCAGGACGAGATTGCTGACGAGGTGGCCACGTACATGAGTCGTCAGGCTATGGTCAACCAACGCATCCAGGAGGCTGGCCCGTCCGAGACGACGAAGAACCTCCTACGCGCGATGGGAGGTACGAGTGCTAAGATCGCTGATACCTTCGACAAGCCCATGCCACTGCCCCAGTTTCCGTCCTTCCTCTACACCCCCAAGATGCCTGCACCTGCCGAGGAGGCCGCTACCCAGCTCGAGCATGGGGGTACCCTCAAGCCTCCGATCAGCAGCAAGACTGGCAACGTGCCAGGCGTCGCGGACCCGTCCACTAGCAAGCAGATGCAGCGTGTCCTCGCGATTGCTCACGATCAGATAGGCACTCCCTACGTGTGGGCCCAGTCGTCACCAGAGAAGGGATTCGATTGCTCCGGTCTCATCGAGTACGCCTACGAGCAGGCAGGTATCCCAACCCCAGGCCGCCTTACCACATACACTATGGCCAAGCTGGGCAAGTCTGTCAAGAAGGAGAAGTACCTGCCAGGCGATTGGATCATTACCAACGGGGGCAAGCACGTGGTCATGTACGTTGGCAAGGGTAAGGTCATCGCAGCTCCCCGCACGGGTGAGCGCGTACAGTACCAGGACGTGTCTCGCTTCAAGGGCGATATCGTGGACGTGAGGAGGTTCGTGTAGTGTCTAACCTACAGGATATTCTACCACCTGGTCTTGACCCCGCGATGCTACAACAGCTCATGCAGGGCGGTGGTGGGGGTGCACCGATGCCTGGGCCTGGCCCCATCTCGGGTGGTGAAATGCTACCCAGCCCGGGTCCTCAGTCTATGCCGCAGACTGGGGGCCCACCTCCTCAGGGACCGCCGGAGGGTGGCGGCCCTCAGACCATACCTGGACCGGGTACTGCACCCGAGCAGACTGACACCGGGCTGAACCCCGGCTTCGAGGAGCGCTTCAATGCGCTGCGCATGGCTATCCGCGAGCAGGGAGGTGATCTCTACATCTTCGCCGGTCCCCGCACCAAGGAGGAGCAGGGCAAGCTGCTGCAGGAGACGGCTGCCAAGTACGGGGATATGAAGGAGGCGATGAAGCGGGTCAAGGCGCCAGGCAAGTCGACGCATGACCCAGAGTACGGCGTACCGCTAGGCATGGGGCCTGGTGCGCTGGCCGCTGACATTCGTGGCGACCTCCACCTCGCGCACAAGCTGGCTCCTCACTTCGGCCTCGTGTTTCCTAGCCAGTCTCAGCCCTGGCACATGGAGTACGCGGGGATCGACAAGATCAAGACCTAGGAGGCGGCATGAGTACACCTACCAACACGCAGGGGGTCATCGCTGACCTGTACGTGCGGATACCACGAATGTGGAAGGCAGTGTACGGCGGCCTGTTCGCTGGGCTGGTGACACTGGCCGCTCTCTTCGTCGGGGACATGACCTTCGACGACATCTCCGCAGCTCAGTGGATCGCTGTAGTCGTGGCCTTCGTCGGTGGGGCAGGCGGCACCTACGCTATTCCCAATCGCAAGTGACCAACGGTAATGGCAAGCTGGCGAACCGCGCCCTCACGGTACTCACGATCATCTCACTGGTCGGGATCGTAGCTGGCGTGGCCATTGCTGCCTTCGGTGGTACAGTCGGCGCTGTGATCGCAGTCGTCACCGGCGCTGTGGGTGGTATTGTGGCTATCGTGATGAGGACGCAGGACAAGAACCAGCAGTCTTAGTGTTGGGGTTCCACTCCCCCAACTAGGGGTCGCCTCCTCAGCCCCTAAGCAAGTGCCTGCCCTACGCCTCCTGGGTGGGCACTTGCTGTTTGCGCACACATCGAGTCGGTGTCAGGGCACGCGCGGAGCGCGCTTCAGAGCATGCTTACAGCGCTCGACAAGCATCACCTGACCATTCACGTCAAGTGACGCTTGCCGATATTACAGACGCTCTAGATTACCAGGGCTTGCACGACCAGGGCGACCAGTCCCTCCCGCTCTCTACGAAGTAGCGGTAGGCTGATCGTGCTTGGCCCCAGGCATTCGATGAGTGCCCGAATCGAGAACGGGCGTAGGATCCCATCTGGAACAGTCCGAGGTACTGACCGTTCCTAGCCCAGATGCTATGCCCCGACTCGCACCGGGACACTTCCAATGCCTGCGTACAGTACTTCGGTCCAAAGACCTTGCAGATCACCAGGCGGTTCTGTTGTGCTGTTCCAGCCCCTGCAGATGGTGCGAAGGCCATAAGCAGTATGACCGTCGCAAGACAGAGTGGGCCTGCTCTCACGTATCACCTCTTCTTCTCCAATTTCGCTAGAAGGTTTCGGACCTGCTCCACAGATGTGACGACCTCAGCTATTCCGCCTGCTCTTGAGATCTCACGAAGCACCTTCTCCTGTAGGGGAGATGGGGTGTTACCCGGTAGCTTGACCTCTAGCCCGATGAACCGACCTCGCCAGCATACGAGGAGGTCGGGTATTCCTGCCTCCTGATAGGAGTCGTCTCCATGTATTTTGAAGGAGCGGGCTCCTTGCGCTTCCAGGTAAGCCTGGATCTTTGAGACTAGTTTCCTCTCAGGCTGCATGAATTCTACCTAGGGTAGGGTGGGTACGTCGCCGACGATGACTACCTTGAGTAGCTTGTGACCTGGGTCACATAGCTCGCCGGTCTCGCCGCCCCACTTGACGTTGTTGCCTTCTGAGATGCAGAGCACGCCGGTGCCTGTGCCAAGCCCTCCGGGCTCACCACGTTCGCCACGTTCCCCTCGTTCGCCTCGTTCACCCTGTAGTCCCTGGGGGCCAATTGCCCCTGCAGGACCAGCAGGTCCCTGAGGTCCAACGCCACCACCACTACCACCGCCAGTTCCGGCAGGTCCAGCAGGACCCTGAGGTCCAGCAGGTCCTCGTTCACCAGCAGGCCCAGCGGGTCCGCGATTGGTGTTCGCCGGTAGTGCGAGCCCGAACTTGCGGATTTCCCACGGTCGACACGGCTGTTTCACCGCTACTGACCGCACGACCCCTGCTCGCAGGATACCGAACCGCTGTGTTGTCTTGCCCTGCGTCAGGCCACCGGCACGCTTCCCCTCCAGGTTCATGAGGTTCGCCTTGCCAACGCAGAACGGACCAGCCAAACGCCTGCCCTGGTCGTTCGATGCCGCACCGGCGCCTAGCACGCCGATCCCGAGCAGGATAATGATCGCCAGTGAGACGATCCCCCCGCGTTTACTCATGCCCCTCTCCTTCCATCGACGTTATCCACGCCATTGTAACATATCCTAGAGAGAGGCGAGGGATCCCCGTGCGGGTGGTGGGGGAGTACACAGGGATCCCTCTGTGAGCGAACGTCATCCTGGGGTAGATGACCTTGCAGTCCGCTCAGTTCTACAGGTCCTCGACGTCTACGTCTTCGAGATCCTCGTCTTCTTCTTCCTCTTCCTCCTCCTCGTCTTCCTCCTCCTCTTCCTCGTCGGACTCTTCGACGGGGCTAGCCTCCTCCTTGGGGAAGACGGATGCGACCTGGGAGGTGATACGGTCGTTGAACTCATTGTCCTCGACTGCTCCCCCTACGACTTTCCCGTACAGGGTCTCCGGGTCGAAGTTGACTGCCTTGCCGGCGACGTTCTTGCCCATGGCAGCGTGGATCAGGTTGCGCAGGTTCCAGAGCGCATCGGGCTTGAGCGAGGTGTTCATCCTCAGGCGCTTGCCCTTGTGCTCACCCTCGTTGATGGCGAACGTCCAGCGCAGGTACTTCGCCCCGGACCTCTCACCGGTTTCCTCTGTGCAGTCGACGATCTTGAGGATGTAGTCACCCTCGGGGACACGAACCCTACTGCCCCCACGACGGATCTCCTTGTCCACTCCGCCGAAGTCGATCCTCATCTTCTTCGCCACTACGTCTCCTCCTCCTCACCATTGATGGTCCGAATCATCTTCGAGATGTCAGGCGCATCGACCCAGGGTCCGAAGGCATTGTTGCGGTCCTTCGTATCGTACCGCTCGTTCGGTCCTGTGAGCAGACGACGCCTCGTTACCTTATTCCTCCTTTCTCCCTTCTTGACCACGACCTGGCGCGTGTGCAGGTACCCGATGGTGTCGCATGCTGCCTCGAGGTGACCCCCGATGGCGGGCGATACAGCAGGCCCCACAGTGACGGCACCCAGATCCTCATCCTCCTCATCCTCTCCGCCCTCGCGATTGACCCGCGTGAGTGCTGTGAAGAGGACGTGCATGTCCAGGTTACGGTAGTTGGTGAGCCAGTTCTTCATCAGCTTGGACACCTTACCGTAGATCTGCCTGGATGGCATGTCTGGGTCTCGCGAGGCGTCGAGCAATGCTGCCTCACCCAGCACGTAGTTCAGGAACATGTTCTGCAGCCCCGTCACCCCATCCACAGCGACTGATAGATGGTCGTGTTCACCCGACTGTAGGTACCAGTAGGTCTCGACGAACTCATCTATCGAGGCGATACGGATAGCGTGGGGGTCGAGGTCTTTCTTCGTGGACTTCGTACCCTTCTCGTCGATATCCATGAGCAGTACATCAGGAGCTGTGGCGACGAGCCGTGTCTTGCCTGCCCCTGACCTCCCATAGATAAGCATTCGCTCCCAGTCCTCGAACTCACTGGCTCGTTTGATGCGGGACTTTACCCGCTTGTTGATCGCCGAGACGTCGGCAGGCCTAGCAGTTGTAGACCTACGCGTCGAGGAGGTCCTCTTTGCCATACCTCTCGCCTTCAAACTCGTAGTTAGCCTTGACTAGCGGGGCAACATCTAGCCCCTGGAACTCTGACACACACAGGTCGTGGTAGTCGCATGAGTACTTGCAGTTGAAGAAGTACGACCTCGGTGGTACCTTCGCACGGGTCTGTATGTCCTTGATCGTGGAGTAGTACTCAGTGAGGCCCCGCTCGATGCGGGCTTCTTCGACTGGGATACGCTCGCGACGGAACCACAACTGTTCTCTACCCTTGAGATTGTTGAGCTTCTCTCGGTAGAAGTCAATCCACAACTTCCATTCGTCGCCGTGTGCCTCCTTGATAGCTCGCAGGTAAGTATAGTAGTCCGTGTCGAGCTTCTGCCTTCGCGTTACTGAGCCCGCAGGGCCTCGCGTTGAGCTCCTCATCAGCGTGTACGGTATGACCGGAGGCTTCGTTCGCCCGTAGTTGAAGACGAACCCTCGTATGTCCAGCCCCTTCTGTCGGAGGGCCCACACATACAGCAGAGCCTGTGGGGACATCATGCGCTCGTCGGGTGCAGGGATAGTCTTCACCCACTTCGCGTCCCATACCCATAGCCCACCGAACTCTAGGTCCTCGACGATGAGGTCGAGCATGCCCTTGAACCTAGCATTCCTCACCCCAGGCAGGTCTATCGTGATGATCCTCTCGATGCCTGGCTTCTTGTCGATGGTCGCTACCTCGTACCGATCCCGGTCGTCCTTCCAGAATCTGAGGTAGCTCTTGAACAGACGCTCGCACTCGTCGTCCAGCTGACCGAGGTCTTCCTTCTCCTCATCGAACATGGCCTCGAACTCTTCCGACAGGTCCTGGTGCAATTCTTCCCACGAGGACACGTCGTAGGTATTGGGGCCGAACTTGATCGAGAACTCGGGGACACCTGCCCACTGATAGTGTAGTGCCTGCTGCAGGGCGTGCATCCATGAGCCTCGATACAGAGGGAGCTTCTTCTTGACAGGTACCATCTCCTGCCCACGCTTGCCCCCGAACCATGGCGCGTAGTCGTACCGGAAGCTGTACTGCTTCTGGCACCGGCGGAACATCTTGATCCGCGACTGGTTGTAGTTCTTGATTACAGCCATCCCAGCACCAGCAAGACTATGAGAATCGGAGCCCAGATCACGAGCAATAGGCCTCCCAAGATAAGCACTCCCCGCACCATCTCCCACATACTATCCATTGTATCATACTCAGGAGTATCCCGTGATCCCGAGCCCTGCAGCATCGTCAATTCCCTGCCAGTATTGCCCCTCCTCGACGTCCGCAATGACGGGGACCGAGAAGTCGAGACCGAACGTCTTCTTGAGTGGGAGATTCTCCATCACCTCCTTGATGATTGGCATGTAGTAGTCCGTCTTGTCCTCGCGTATCTCGAACCCGATCTGGTCGTGGTTAGTCATGACCATGGCAGCCTCGTTCGGGTTCATGTACGGCTGCAGCTTCACCATGGCGAAGAGCATCATATCTGTGGCACAGCCCTGCACGGGTGAGTTGATCGCCTGTCGCTCAGCCTCCATGCGCACGACGCGGTCACCTGAGAGGACGTCTGGCAGATGCCGTACGCGCCCGAGCGGGGACGTGACATACTGCACCTCGTTGACCCTGCGCTTCACCCGCTCGTGCCACTTGAGCAGGTCGGGGTACAACTCGAAGTACTTGGCACGGAACAACTCAGCCTCACCCAGCGACACTGCTATCTGGTAGCTCTTCGCTGCGTAGTTCTGAAACTTCTTGGGGTACATACCGTAGAGGAAACCGAAGTTCACGGCCTTCGCCTGCTTGCGTTCCTCCTTACCAATATCGGCGGGTAGCTTTCCCGTCACCATCGAGGCTGTCAGGCGATGCAGATCCTCGTTTAGGAGATACGCCCTCTTCATCCGACGTTCGCCAGAGACGTGAGCCGCGATGCGCAACTCGATCTGTGAGTAGTCGGCGGAGATGAATCGCCAGCCCGGCGGGGCTCCAATTACTGAACGGACGAACGTATCTCGGGGCACTTGCTGGAGATCCCCCGATAGCCGACCAGTAACTGTACCATACAGCTTGTAGATCGTGTGCATCCGTGAGTTGAGGTCTAGCCTTGTCGCCCACGCGGCGAGGTACGTGTTCATCCACTTGAGCTGGAGGGTCCGGTACTGCAGCAAGGCGCGCACGACCGGGTGCTCGATGTACTCGATTACCGAGTCCTCGTTGGTCGACGGGTTGCCTGTCTTGGTGAACTGGACGATGTCTAGGCCGAGTCCACCTTTCGTCGGGGACGAGTATAACCACTTCGCTACCTGCTGGGTGCTGTTGAAGTTGAACTCTTCTCGCCATGATGCTGGCATGTGCTCCTTCATCTCGTCCGTGCGTTCCGTGATGAACCCCTGGAGCTCGCCTATCCTTTCCCATAGTTTGTCACGGTCGACCCACATGCCCTTCATCTCTACCTGCTGGATGACGTGGGAGGCGGGCATCAATAGCTTGGCGAAGAGGCGTAGGCTGCGGGGGTTGGCCTTCAACTCGTCGAGCAACTTCGGTCGGAGTTGATGGGTATAGCCTACGTCTGAACCATTGTAGATCGAAAGCTCCCGCAAAGGGATTTTCAGGATCTTCTCTGGCTTCAAGTCTAAGCCCTTGTAGTTGTCCGCCCCCAGGTAGGCTTGTGACAGGTAGCCAAGGTTCTTGGGCCTGTTCTCGTCTACGACGTGTGCGGCCAACATGATATCGAAGCTGTGCTCTAGGAATACCTTCCCTCCTGCCAGCTGGACGTTGTCATGCTTAGCATTCTGTCCTGTTAGCTTGAGGCCTGGCCTCTCGAGGGCAGCCTTCAAGTGCAGTAGTACCTGCTTCCACTTCTTCTTGAACGGCGACTGTGGGTGATAGAGCGGGACCACGTATGCGGTTTCACCATCCCAACTGACACCCAGTACCGTGATCGACCAGTCTGGGTGCCAGGGTGAGTAGCGATTCTCCACATCGTAGGCTATGACTGTGCCATCGGGTAGAGCATTGAGCTTGTCGATCAGTTGGCCAAGTCCCCGCCCGGTAGTAACGAGTTTCTTAGCCACAGGCACTGCGTGCAGCTCTCCACGAGTAGCTCGGGCAAAACGTCTAATGTCCTCGGAGAAAACTGTATCTTGCCCGGGATTTCGGAGAACGTATGCAGGATGAATGGTAGCCATGACGTACCGGGAAGCAAACGAAGGGTCTCGTACAGTAAGTTGAACTCCTCGCTTGTCAGGGGATGTGATTCCTGAAGTTCTAGCGACAGTGCGGAGAGCAACGTTCCCCAAGAGTAGAACGTGAGTTGGACGAACCGCTTTGACTTCTCGCTCCAGATAGCGACGGCAGGCTTCCCACTCGACTCGCTCTGGCGTACGATTATTCGGAGGTCGGCACTTGACCACGTTAGTAATGTAGCATACATCGGGTTCAAGTCCAGCATCTCGAAGTTTTCGGTCGAGAAGCTGGCCCGCTCGACCACTAAATACTTTGCCCGTGCTCTCCTCCTGGGCACCTGGCGCCTCCCCAATTAGCATGATCCTACCCGCCGGGTCCCCCCGGCCCATGACACACACCCTCTCGGTACCCTCGTGCAGCTCGCACCGGGTACAGTTGTGGTTAGCTAGGTGATCGAGGTGGGACATTGTCTACAATCTCGAAGGTCTCTACCTT
>Ga0190271_10002867_pt1 | contig 10642 bp, 4 predicted proteins | sample Popmic356T_FD_133747 | JGI IMG/M metagenome (GOLD analysis project Ga0190271, IMG submission 133747) | Populus adjacent soil microbial communities from riparian zone of Weber River, Utah, USA - 356 T | ecosystem: Environmental > Terrestrial > Soil > Riparian zone | place: USA: Utah | collected... | reverse complement strand
AATCCAACTCCTTGCAACCCTGGTGTTGATCGTATTATTGTCGAAACCCGCTGCCGCCCAATTCAGAAAATATTCAAATGAATTTCTGAATATTGGTGCAGGTGCCCGTGGTTTGGGTATGGGCAGTGCGCAAGTTGCAACAGTGAGTGATGGAACTGCTGGATATTGGAATCCTGCAGGATTGGTGAATGTAAAAGATAATCCTCAGCTAAACCTTATGCATGCTGAGTATTTCGCCGGAATCGGTAAGTATGATTACGGTAGTCTTATTCTTCCCTTAAAAGATAATAAACGTGTTTTAGGTTTATCTCTATTACGCTTTGCAGTAGACGATATTCCGAATACAATATTTCTGGTAGAGCCAGATGGTACAGTAAACTTCAGTAATATTCAAACCTTTTCTTCAGCCGATTATGCGTTCCTGATTTCCCTGGCACAAGAAAAAAAATTAAAGAATGGCAATAAGCTTAGCGGTGGTGTCAATGCAAAAGTGATTCACCGGAAAGCAGGAAGTTTCGCGACTGCCTGGGGTTTTGGATTTGACGCCGGTATTCAAATGACTTCAAAGAATTGGCGATTGGGAGCTGTTGTCAGAGATGTTACGACTACTTTCAATGCATGGTCATTCAACATTACCGACAAGATGCGAGAGGTGTTTTATGTTACCAAGAATGATATCCCTGTAAAATCAACAGAATTAACTGCACCACGACTTATTGCCGGTGGTGCTTATACTTTTAAGTTTAACAAGGGCTTGAGTCTGCTTGCCGAATTGAATCTTGATTTCACATTCGATGGGCGACGCAATACTGTGATCGCAACAGACTTTGCCAGCATTGATCCTAAACTCGGTTTAGAATTATCCTGGAAGGATATTTTGTTTGTGCGGGCAGGCATTAATAATTTTCAGAAAACGCTCGACGATGATGACATCACCAATGTGAATAAAGTATGGATCTATCAACCAAGTATTGGAACCGGGTTTAAGATAAGCAACCTACAGATTGATTACGCGTTTACTAATCTTGCCAATCAATCTAATCCGTTATATACCCATGTTTTTTCTTTAAAAGTTGATTTGAAGAAGAAAGAAAAAAAATAACCAACCCTAATGAGAACGACGAAACTCTATACCATGAAGAAAATTTTTACACTGTTACTGCTGCTTGTTGTGGCATTTTGTGTCAAGGCACAGCAGTATAATAATGAGTGGATACGTTATAATCAGACTTATTATAAATTCAAAATAAGAAGTACAGGTTTGTACCGTATTTCTAAATCAGCACTGGATGCGGCAGGCATTGGTAGTACACCGATAGAATTTTTTGAATTATGGCACAATGGACAACAGGTTCCGTTTTACCCGTCGGTGTCATCTGGTATCCTTCCGGCAAATGGATATCTTGAATTCTGGGGTAGAATGAACGATGGTAAGCCAGACAATGCCATGTATCGTGATCCTGCCTATCAGCATACCACCGCCACCAGCCTGGTAACCGATTCATCTTCTTATTTCTTAAGTGTAAATACCAACCAGTCTGGTTTCCGGGTTTTGGACGGAACCAACGATGTAGCATCGAATACACTTCCCGTAGAGCCATATTTTATGCACACCGTGGGTCATTATTTCCAAACCAGGATCAATGGTGGATTTGCAGCCGTTGTGGGCGAATATGTTTATTCTTCTTCTTTTGACAAGGGTGAATACTGGAGCAGTGGTAATATTTTTCCTGGGTCGCCGTTGTTTCACACACTAAATAACTTGTATACATATAATGGAGGTCCCGAATCGTCAATACGATTTGGAGCTTCAGGAATCGCTCTTAATCCACGCAGTGTTAAAGTATCAGTCAATAGTACCGAGATCAAGGATACGTTGATGGATTATTTTAATGATTTGCACACAACTGTTCCGTTTTCAACTTCATTAATCAGCTCTAACTCGGCTGTTGTAAGGTTTGGCAATACAGCAACGATAGGAAGTGACCGATATGTTGTTTCTTATTATGAACTTAATTATCCCCGAAGATTTGATTTTGATAACAGAAATAGTTTTGAATTCCATTTACCTGCGGATAACGATGGTTATTATCTCGAAATAACTAATTTTAATAGTGGTTCCGTTCCGCCAGTGTTGTATGATCTCACTTTCGGTACTCGGTATGTTGCAGATATTTCTACACCAGGAACATTAAAATTTGTACTGCCAGCTTCTACAACGGAAGGGAATTTTGTGTTGGTGAATGCCGATATCGCTAATATCGTTCCTGCTTTAACGGTGAGGAATTTCATCAATTACAGTGATGCTGCTAACCATGGTGATTACCTTATTATTACTCACCCCTCGTTGAATATTGGAACCGCTGGTCGTAGACCAATTGACGAATATCAGGCCTACCGTTCATCAACAGAGGGTGGTGGATTCACTGCAAAAGCGATTGATATCAATGAACTGGTCGATCAGTTTGCTTTCGGTATCAATAAGCATCCTCTTTCCGTTCGTAATTTTATCAGTTATGCCCGTAATAATTTCTCACAACCCTTAAAGAATGTTTTTCTTGTGGGACGAGGTATGACATACAACGAATACCGGCTCAACGAAGGTGATACATTAACGGATAAGCTGAATCTGGTACCTACTTTTGGTGTTCCTGCATCCGATAACCTGATGAGTTCATTGGATGTAACGAGTCCTGTTCCTGCTACTCCAATTGGTCGTTTATCTGTTATTAATGGTAAAGAAGTAGAAGATTATCTCGAAAAGATTATTGAGTACGAAACTGTACAGCGAACTTCACCGAATACTTTGGCTGGCAGAGAGTGGATGAAAAATGTAGTGCATGTTACCGGGGCAAGTGATCCTTATCTCGGTATTGTTTTATGTAACTACATGGGTGTGTATAAGCAAATGATTGAAGACACCCTTTTCGGAGCTAAAGTGTTTACTTTCTGTAAAACATCTGCCAACCCGGTAGAACAACTGACAACCGAAAAAATTGAGGAATTGTTCGCTGAAGGAATAAGTGTGCTTACTTATTTTGGTCACTCTTCTTCTACCACACTTGAGTTTAATCTTGATAACCCTCAATCTTATAATAACCAGGGTAAATATCCAGTGTTCTTTGTGAATGGATGTAACGCCGGTAATTTCTTTACTTATTACCCGCAACGGTTCCTGGTAAATGAAACCCTATCGGAGAAATTTGTATTAGCAAAACAAAGAGGTAGTATCGCTTTTATGGCCAGTACCCATTTTGGTATTGTAAATTACCTGAATATTTATCTCAATAATTTATACAATACGATCGGCAAACAGGATTACGGAGCTTCGTTGGGTGAAATCAACATGCTATCTCTTCAGGGCCTGGTAAACGCTACCGGTCCATATGACTACTACGCCAGGATGCACGCCGAAGAAATTACCTTGCATGGAGACCCGGCAATTAAGCTGAACGTGCAACCTAAGCCGGATTACGTAATCGAAGAACAACTTATTAAAGTAGATCCTGCTTTTATTTCAGTAGCTGAAGATAGTTTCAAGCTAAGAATCAAGGTTGTGAATCTTGGTAAAGCAACCGGTGATTCTGTGCGGCTTGAAATAAAAAGGAGATATCCGGATGGAAGTACTGGTGTTATATACAGTGTTAAACTTCGTGCTATCAACTATGCCGATTCAATAGTATTGAATGTTGCTATCATTAATACGCGAGACAAGGGCAGCAATCAGATTATCGCTACTATTGATTCTGATTTGATGATCGATGAAATGGCGGAGAATAATAATACCGCAATAAAGGAATTCTTCATTTATGAAGACGAAGCGCGTCCTATATATCCCTATAACTTCGCGATCATTAGTAATGCAACTCAAAAATTACTTGCTTCAACTGCCAATCCGTTCAGTTCGATGAAGGACTATGTAATGGAGATTGATACAACGGAGCTATTCAACTCTCCGGTGAAAGTAATTAGAACACAGTCTGCACCCGGCGGTATTCTTGAGTTTACTCCCGGAATCACTTACCTGGATAGTATTGTATACTATTGGCGAGTATCCCTCGTTCCTCCTTCCGGTGGTGATTATCGTTGGAATGGCTCTTCATTTGTTTATATTAGTGGAGATGTTGAAGGGTTCAACCAATCGCATTATTTCCAACATGTGTATTCTGGTAAGGAACGAATAGCCCTTTCCGGCGACCGCACCTGGCAGTTCGACGGCAATATTAATAATGTGTTTATAAATAATGCGGTATATCCTACCGGTGGTACGCAGCAATCAGGTTATGTGGTTACGCTGAATGGCCAGGGAGGAATAGGACCAGGTTGTAATTACAATGAATTAATCTTTAACGTAATTGATCCACTCACTTTTAAACCATGGAGAAACGACTATTCTGGTCCTACGGGATTATATAATAGTGTTAGGGCTACGTGTGGAAGTCAACGTGAATTTAATTTCCAGTACCTGTTTACGGACAGTGCTAACAGGAAAAAGGCAATGGATTTTATGGATAATGTGATTCCGGTGGGAGCCTACGTAATAGTAAGATCGAATTCGCACTACGATGCTGCTGCAAGTGTTTTTGTAAATAAATGGAAAGATGATACTACCCGGTATGGTTCAAACCAATCTTTGTATCATAAATTTTTGCTGGCAGGATTTGCAACAATTGATGACTATAACCAACCCCGCGCATTCAACTTTATCTATAAGAAAGGGGATCCGTCGTTCGTTCCTAAATTCGCGTTCACAGATAGTATTTTTGATCCGGTAACATTATCCGCAAACTGTATAACGCCCGATACACTTGGATTTATCACATCGCCCAGGTTAGGTCCCGCTAAGCAATGGGGCGAAGCGATTTGGAGAGGTAATAGTGTGGAAAATCCAACAGATGATCAGCCTAGCGTTGATGTAATCGGTATTGATGCGAATCAAAACGAGTCATTGCTGTATTCATTGGATAAAAACACTCAGAATTTTGACCTTTCAAACATACCTGCACAAATCTATCCGTTCTTGAAACTGAGAATGCGGAACCTCGATTCAGTGAAATTATCACCGTACCAATTAAACTACTGGAGGGTACATTATACGCCAGTTCCGGAAGGCGCTATTGCACCTAATTTGTTGTTTTCTAGCAAGGATACCCTTGAAATTGGCGAGTCCCTGCAGTTTGGTATCGCATTCAAAAATATCAGCAAAGCAGCTTTTGATAGTGTAAGGATCAAGCTGATTATCATAGACAGAAACAATGTGCAGCACGAACTGTTTCTGCCTAAAGGCAGACCAATTATCAGTGGCGATACTATAATGGTACATTTCACGATTGATACGAAGGACTATCCGGAGCATAACATTATGTACCTGGATTTTAATCCTGATAATGATCAACCAGAACAATACCATTTCAACAACTTCCTGTTCCGGAATTTCTATGTGCGTCCTGATAAAACACATCCATTACTGGATGTAACTTTCGATGGGGTGCATATCCTCAATCGTGACATTGTTTCGGCAAAACCACATATTGTAATTAAACTGAAGGACGAAGCAAAATTCATGCTGCTCAATGATACCGCGTTGAGTTCGGTTCAGTTGAAATACCCGGATGGTACTTTGCGTACTTTTAATTTTGATAACGATACATTACGGTTCACCCCGGCTGCCTCTGGCGCGGAGAATACCGCATCAATCGACTTCTTCCCGCAATTCGTTCAGCAATACAGTGCTGAGGGAGATGAATACGAATTGATAGTTAGGGGTAAAGACAGAAGTGGTAATAAAGCCGGTGAAATTGAATATCGTGTTACGTTTAAGGTGATCTCGAAACCGATGATCTCAAACCTGCTGAACTATCCAAACCCATTCAGCACTTCTACCGCATTCGTATTTACAATTACCGGAAGCGAAATACCACAGAATATCAAAATTCAGATATTGACAGTAACTGGTAAAGTAGTGCGGGAGATCACAAAAGATGAATTGGGTCCATTGCATATCGGAAGAAACATCACAGAATTTAAATGGGATGGAACCGATCAGTACGGTCAGAAACTGGGCAATGGCGTTTATCTCTATCGGGTAGTAACAACCCTAAATGGTAAAGCGATGGAGAAATACAAGGCTGAAGGAGATAATACCGATAAGTACTTTAATAATGGATATGGTAAGATGTACCTGATGCGATAATCCATCATTTTTAAATAATAAAAGGCTGCCTGCAAAGGCGGCCTTTTTATTTTATCGAGATCGAAAGCCTTCACGGATCGTTTTCCCTCGCAGCAGAAAACGTTGGCAAGAGTCATAAACACAAGGAATGGGTGCATCTCCGCATGGATTGCCCTCGTCGCCAAGTTGGTATTCATTTCCTTCGCAAGCGACAGTTTTAAATATCGGTTTTTCTATTCCGGCTGTTTGAATCAATTGCTTTGGGGTAAAATAAGAACGAATGCGATATGCCGAATAGATATTCAATGATAACCCCGAAATCAATAACACCCACAAAGCCAATTTTCTTAATAGCGACGCTGATCCAAAGCTATTGGTGAAAGCTAAGCATGTTAGAAATGGTAATATCATGATAAAGCCAAGACCGAAACGGGGATCAGGGGCCTTAATAAACCAAAATAAAGTTCCTGTTAATGCTGTAATCAGCGCAACTTTCATTGCATCGCTTGATCGGACAATCTTTTTAATGAATAACAGGCAAGTGAGAATGGATATTACAGCTAAGATAATAATGATTTTATCTGCCAAGGAGAGATTACTCCACCAGGTTGGGCCCCATTCATTAATACTCATGGCGAGAATACGATCTATTTTTTCGGCAGAATCTCCACCCCTTGTCCTTGCATAGGTAGTAACGTATTTCTCCTGCTGAATCGCGGAATCAGTGCTGTATTTCCAGTCAACATTAAAAAAATCAGAGAAAGTGGAAGGATAGAAAGGGTATCCGCTTGTTATCAGATTTCTTGCCTGGAAGGGTAATACAATAAGTAATGAAAAAATGCAGGTAATGGTCAATAATTTTAATTTCTTCAATTGTATCAATCGAAATAAAGCAAAAAATCCAATTATGACGATTGGGATCGTTGAAAATTTGATTGTAAAAGTAAAAGCGGTGAGTAACAAAATCAGCACCCATACAGATGCAGTGGATCGGCTTTCACGGGTACTTAGTAGTAAGTAAAATATCGCCCCGATAAAAATGAACGCTATAAAATCGGGACTTGCGGAAGTTGCAGTAAGTCTTATTTGTGTATACCCCCAAAAATTAAACAGCACTAAAATAAACCAGAACAAACGATTTGAATGAGCCGGTTTCATGAAGAAGCTATAGTTGATCCTGGTAATGATAAAAAGCAGGTACCAGATGAGTATAGTTATGTTAATATAAGTAAGCGCTCCGCTATTCGTAAAGTTGAATCGGAAAAGAGCACAACTGACAAACCAACTGCTTTGAAATCCATACCTGCCATCGAGATGAACCAAACCCGGTACGACTTTATATTCTTCAATCCATTTTATTAATTGCAGATGATAGGCGAGGGTATCTGGATGGTAGATCACCCAACTCCCCATGATAAGTAATAAAAGTGCGGCACTGATAAAAAAATAAAGTACAGCTTTATTAACCTGCCTGAAATTGCGAAGATGTTTCCGGAAACGGGCAGTGGTTGATTTTTGAAACGCGATCAATAAAGCGGGGATCAGAAACAGCAACTGGATATAAAGACCTCCCAGGGGTAACCAAATGGAGATTATACCAGCTAACACGGTGATGGTAACCATTCCCATCAAACACGTAAGACTGAAAGAAAGCGATAATGTTTCCCGAGTCATTCTTTCGACAAGATTACAAGTAGCTAGCCCCCATGTCCAGCAGAGAAAGCTGATATAAATGCAGGAAATGAGTATTAAAAGCATAAATTCTTCTTGCCTCTGATTATTGCCAATTATGCATCCTTGTTATAAAATATATCGATCAGGTGGTTTTGCGATAAATATCGGGGCCAATCATCTTCTGCTGAATACGCCGTATTTAAAAATGCAATAGATCGCTCTTACTCCGTCCTTCCAGGTTATTTTTTTTCCTTCCTGGTAGGTTCTGCCATAATAAGCTATTCCTACTTCGTAGATTCGGATGTTTTTGATCCGGCTGATTTTAGCGGTAACTTCTGGTTCAAATCCGAATCTTTTTTCCCTCAGTTTTATTTGCGCCAACACTTCTTTTCTGAACATCTTGTAACCGGTTTCCATATCGGTAAGGTTCAGTTGAGTGAAAAGATTGCTCAATGTAGTTAGCAGTTTGTTACCGAGCGTATGAAAATAGAATAATACCCGGTGAGGACCCGTACCCATAAAGCGAGATCCATAAACCACATCCGCATGCCCATCAAGAATCGGTTTTAACAAGCAATTGTAGTCTATCGGGTCATATTCAAGGTCGGCATCCTGAATTATTACAATGGTTCCTGCAGCATTCTCCAAACCAGTATGAATACAAGCTCCTTTGCCCTGGTTTCTCGGATGGACATAAAGTCGGATCGAGGGATGTTTTTGTGAATATTCCCGTACAATAGGCATGGAATTATCGGACGACGCATCGTCTACCACGATTATATCTCTTTCAACGCCCGTAACAGGGGTGTTTAATACTTTATCAAGAACGGGGCCGATACGGCTTTCTTCATTATAACAGGGGATTATTATGCTTAATATTTCCAAGCGATGGTTTTGTCGGGTGAAGATAATAAAGCAATCGGTTATTTTTCCAAACGAAATCCGCTTTGGATCGTTTTACCCCTCATTCGCAAACCAGGACGTATTATATATAAACAAGGAAGATCGGTAGCATAGCACCTCGGGTTCCAATTGTTAAGTACTTTTTCTGGTATACGAACAATAATGGAATCTACTTTTATTTCGCGTATGGGTGGTATTGGAAGCGGTAAGGGAGTTATCGCATACTGATAATACTTCTGATTGATAAATTTCATTCCTGTATAAGATAGAACCAGCACGGCAAAGACAAAAAGCAAGTAGGAAGGTTTTAGTTTATTACCTGCAAGCTTATTTAATTTACCTGGCATCTGAAACAATAAGATGGCGCCACAAAGCAAACTTCCATGGGCAAAACGGGGATCTGGTGCGATAAAAAACCAGGATAGGATGTGCAGAAATAATACCAGTACAAAATAATTTACTACGGTCGAATAGGTTCTTGACGTTCTCCTGAAAAACACAAAATGCAAAAGAAATCCTCCCAACCCTGCAATTACAATTGGTTTATCATACGCGAAAAGATGTTGGAACCAGCTAATGATCCATCCGGGAAATGGTAGTTGCCTTGTAATTTCTATATCCTGGTACATCACATTTACCCGGTTATAATACTTTATATAATCTCTCAGTTCCGTGATTATTGCTGGATCCGTTTTCCAATCGACCGGAAAAAAATCGAGACTCGTTGAAGGATAAAATGGATATCCTGAAACCATTACCGTTCTTGCTATAAAAGGAATCAGCAAGCAAGCGCTTAAAAAAATAGTGCTGGTTGCAAATAGCCATTCTTTCTTCTTCAAAAGTTGAACGAGAGCAAAAAGCGTGAGCAGGAGCAGGGGATAATTAATAATACGTACGGTAAAGAGGTAAACGGGCCAGAGGATCCATTCTAAATAAGGAATTTGTTCTTTTTTATCCTGGTTGATAAAGGATATAAAAAGGGTAGCGATAACAGCGGTACTTATAAAATCGTAATTGGCGGTGGATGCATTTCCCCTGATCATAGGCCAGCAAAGAATCGAGATAACAAGTGCCAGGACTAGTGGAATATTAATCGAAGATTTGGCAACTGAGTTGTCTTTGAAAGTAGAGACCATTTTTGTGATCAGGAATGCACTGAACCAAAAAGAGATCACCGCGTTCAACGCCGTATAAGAGTTTATAAATTTACCAGCACTGAAAAAAAACGCTATTGAGGAAAACCAGGAAGAATTAAATCCAAAACGTTCATGCAGGTTTACAATCCCGGGTACGGTACCATATTCATTTATCCATTTTGTCATCTGAATATGGTAACTCTCGGAATCGTCCATCATTATTGGCCCGGCATTTACAAGAAGAATCATAATCCATACAGCGGCAATTGCGAGATATTGTGCAGCCGATACTTGTCGGATCTGAAAAAATAGAGTCTTATAAATCGGTATTAGCTTATTTCTCCGGATCAGGCTGATAGTAATTATTAATGCTATGGTGAGAATCGCCACCAGGAAATTGATGGGCATGAACAATACAAGAATCTGGGTGATTATTGTTACGCATAGGAGACCAGTAAAAGCATAAAAAATCAGTGGGCGCGACGAATCTTTATTTTGATTTGGTACGAAGCTGTAAAACAAACAGCCGGTAGCCACACAAATCGCAGAAATGAAGACATGGAAAACAAATAAAAGAAACATTGAAAATTGCTTGAATGGCTTGATTTAATTTATTACGCCTTTCTTTTTTATAATTGAAATTTGCACAACATAGTTAATAAAACTGATTGGATCAGAGCGAAACAAAATTTATACGATTAATGTCCCCTCATCTGTATCATTACTTATTCTCAATCCTAATTGTTTGGAACAGTTT
>Ga0190271_10002866_pt1 | contig 10642 bp, 11 predicted proteins | sample Popmic356T_FD_133747 | JGI IMG/M metagenome (GOLD analysis project Ga0190271, IMG submission 133747) | Populus adjacent soil microbial communities from riparian zone of Weber River, Utah, USA - 356 T | ecosystem: Environmental > Terrestrial > Soil > Riparian zone | place: USA: Utah | collected... | reverse complement strand
CGGGCGTCGCGTGCGACCCCGAAGTGTCGCGGCGAGCAGTTCAGCCGTAGGCCTCGCGCTTGCGACGATCGCTCGCTGCGCTGATCGGCCGCGAAACCTTCTACTACTCGACCGTGGCCTTCTCGATCATCGTCGGCTTGACGGGCAGCGACTCGAGGTAGGCGCCGCCGTCGGCCCAGAGCCGATTCTGATCGAGCCCGCCGCTCGGGTCGCCGACCTGCACGAACTTGTCCACGATGTCCATGCCGCTGACGACCTTGCCGAACGCCGAGAAGTTGAATTGCGGGGCTGCGAGGCGGCTGTTTTCGCCGTAGTTGATGAATACCTGCGTCGAGTTCGTGTTCGGCCCGGCTTTCGCGAACGCCAGCGTGCCGCGCTCGAGCGCAAACAAGCTCGGGTCGTCGTTGAAGTGCCGGTCGTCCCAGGCTTTGTGCGGGTCGCGCCAATTGATGCCGAACTGCGCGACGAAGCCCGGCACGACGCGCGAGACCGGCGTGTCGTCGTAGAACCCCGAGGTCACGAGCTCGACGAAGCGCTTCGCCGCGTTCGGCGCGGCCTGCGGGTACACCTCGATGACGACCTCGCCTGCCGTCGTCGCGAACCGCACCGTCGTCACCTCGGTCAACGCGGGAACGGCGCCCTCCTTGCCGGGCAACGGCGCGAGCTTCGCTTCTTGCCGAGCGGCCGGCGCCGTGTTCGTTGCGGGCGCGCTCGCGCCCTGATCGTTGCTCGGCTGACAGCCGCCGAGCAGCAGCGTAAGCACGGCCCAGGACCGGATCGTGAACGTCGTCTTCATGAGCACATCTCCCCGTCGATTCGGGCGACTCTACCGCGCGCCGATTGCGCGCGGCAATCGCGCCGCCGATACTGCCCCGGGCCGATCGGTGGGGGAGATCTCGATGCAGCAGCCGGCAGCGACACTGTCGCGTGCGGACTGGCGCCTGATTCTGCTCGCGAGCTTGGGCGGTGCGCTCGAGTTCTACGACTTCGTCGTGTACAGCCAATTCGCGCGGTACATCGGCCTGAATTTCTTCCCGAACGACGACGAGATGGTGTCGCTGATCCTCTCGTTCAGCGTGTTCGCCGTCGGCTACTTCGCTCGGCCGCTCGGCGGCATCTTCTTCAGCCACATCGGCGACCGCCTCGGCCGGCGGCGCGTGCTGATCGTCACGATCCTCGCGATGTCGGCCGCGACGGCCGGCATCGGCCTGCTGCCGACGTACGCGCAGTGGGGCATCGGGGCGTCGATCCTGCTCGTGCTGCTGCGCATCGTGCAGGGGTTCTGCTTGGGCGGCGAGCTGCCGGGCGCGATCTCGTACGTCGTCGAGACCGCGCCGCGCCGTTCGGGTTTCTCGGTCGGTGTCGTCTTCTTTTGCGTCAACACGGGGGTCGCGCTCGCGGCGCTCTTGAACCTCGTCGTTCACGAGCTGCTGACGCCCGCAGAGATCCAGGCTTGGGGCTGGCGCATCGGTTTCCTCGTCGGCGGCGGGCTCGGGCTCGTCAGCTTCGTGCTGCGCCTCAAGCTCGAGGAGAGCCGCGAGTTCGCGCGGATCCGCGCCGTCGCCGGCGCCTCGGCCGTCCCGATCGCGGAAGTCGTTCGCAAGTACCCGGTCGCCGTCGTCGTCGGCGTCGCCATCCTCGCCGTGACGGCCGGCTTCAACGGCCTGCTGTTCGCGATGCCGGCATTCCTGCCGCAGGCGATGGGCTACGAATCCGTGCGCGCGATCGAAGCGCAGAACGTCGCGCTGATCATCATGTCGTTCGGCCTGCTGTTCGTGGCGTGGCTCTCCGACCGCGTCTCGCGCAAGGCGCTCGCGTTGACCGGGACGACGTTATTGATCTTGCTCTCGTGGCCGTTCTTTCGGGCTGCGCAAGAACAAAGCGTGAACTTGATCGCGCTGTTTGCGATCGTCGGCGTCGTCGGCGCCGTCTGCGCCGGCACCGTCATCGCGATCGCGGCCGATCTCTTCCCGACGCGGATCCGCTTCTCCGGCGTCGCGCTGTCGTTCAACCTGGCCTTCACGTTCTTCAGCGGGCTCGCGCCCGTCGTCGCAGCCCTGCTGGCTCGCAACACCGGCGTCGCCGCAACGGCCGCGTACTACATGATCGGCTGTGCCGCGCTGTCGTTCGTTGCCGCGCTCGTCATGCATCGTTACGACGGGCGCATCCTTGCGGATTTGGCGAGCGACGGCCGGCCGGCTTGAAGCGCGCGCGATTCCGCCCGCCTCGGGCGCAATCGCGTCACTATCTGCATTCGTACGGGCGCACCTGCTCGCCGGGCCGCCACTCCCAGACCTTGCTCCGCGTCACGGGCGCCGTGAACGTCGCGCGATCCGTGACGGTCATCGTGTACTCGAGACGGCTGCCGTCGCCGTTCAGCGTGAACCGCTCCGCTATCGCCGCACCGGGCCCGAGCGGAATTCCGGTCCCGTTGAACCAGCGGTAACCGACATTCGTCGTCGTCACGACGAGCGTTGCGCCGTCCCACTGGCCGTACGAGTCGCCGAGCAGCGTCGCAGCTGCGCTGCTCGGCGCCGCGGTCGACATCTTGATGCGCCGCACGGTGTCGTACTCCTCCATGCGCAGGAGGATGTCGTCACCATCTTTGACGAGCTCGATGGGATACGGCTGCTCCATGATGAACGGCATGCCCTTCGCCGCGCAGTTCGCCGTCGGTTCGTCGGTGAGCGGATTGAACGCCGCGCGCACGGCCGCAGCGCTCGCCGTGAGCGGCGGCGGCTCGCCCCAGAACGCAGGCGGGCTCGTCGCGTTCGTCCACACGCGGAAGATCCCGAGATTCTGCGAATCTGCAGTGACGGCGCCACGAATGTCGCGGCCGATCGTCTGCTGCGACCAGCGCGGCCGGATTCCCGCACCGAACAGGATCTCCTCGCCGCTCGGCAACAGCATGTTCGTGAGCCACAGCACGTTGTCGGCCTGTCGACCGCCGTTGCCGGCAACCTTGACGCGCGTTCCGGTGGCGACCACTTCGGCCGTCAGGCCGAAGCGGCTCACGATGCTGACGGAGTTCGACTCGATGTCCCACAGGCGCTCGACGCCGTCCGCGCCCGCCCCGCGCATCTTGAAGCGCACGTGCGGGTTCGCCCACGCCACCTCCGTGATGACTCCCTCCGCCTCGACGAGCGCGCCGCCGCGGTCATAGACGAGCGCCGTCGAGTGGTGTGCGTGCGCGCCCGACACGAACGACGCGCCAGCGAGTGTGTACCAAATGCATTTCATCGCTCGATCCCTGTTTGGTCGATCCCTTTTGCGGCGAATGTGGCGGCATTCCCGGGCGCCGCGACACACGCGAGGAAATTCCGCGCGGCAACCGGATCCCTCGGCCGCGGGGTCGCGAAGCCGACGAAGGTGATATAGCTCTGAAACTCGGCGGGCAACGGCCCGAGCAGTTCCATGCCGTCGACGGGCAGGATCTCGCTGACGAGCGTCAGCAGGATCTCGGCGTCGCCCGCGACGACTCTCGCGGCTGCGCGGGCGGAGCCTTGCTCGAGCACCGCTTTCGCTCTCATCTCGGCCGCGATGCCGAGTTGCTCGAACATGCGCTCGATGTGCACGCGGCTCGCCCCGTCGAGCGCGTATGCCACGGACTGCGCCTCGAGCAGCGCCTGCTTGATCGCGCTCGCCGAGCTGATGTCGAACCGGCGCGTGCCGGCGCGAATGCCGAGCCCGATGCCGGCGCGTCCCAGCAGCACGGCGGAGCCCGGGTCGGCGTGGCCGGGGGTGAGCTCCAAGATGACTTCCCTCGTCACGAACGCGATGTCGACGTCCTCGCCGCCTGCGATTCGCCGCCGGATCGACGCAGAGGTGTCGTACTCGATGGCGACCTTGCGCGCGGTATTTCGCTCGCAACCCGGCGCGACGACCTCGAGCGCAGCGCGCACACCGTTCGACGACAATGCAATCAACGGTGCACTCTGCGAGCCGGATTGCGCCGCCGTCATTCCTAGCCACGCAAACGCGGCGATGAAGACTGCCGCGCCGCGCACGCCGCGCGTCATCGTTCTTCTGCTTGCGTCGTCGTCATGGGGCCCATGCCCCACACCTGGATCAACGCGGGCTCGTCTTTGGCGCCGTCGTAGTGGATGCCGCCGGCCTTGTGGAAAACGTAGGTGCCGGGTTTCACGGCCACGGTGCTGTCGGGATCGTACTTGGTTCCGGTTCCGAGCCACCACGTGCCCTCGAGCACCACGAAGAACCGATCCGTGGAGTGGAAGTGCGGGCGGCTCATGTTGCCGGGCAGCCAACGCAGCTGGATCACGTACGGCCCAGGCTTCGTCGGATCGCCGAACAGGACGGCCTGCTCGTTCGTGCCCGCTTGGTTACGCACGAACTTGATGTCCGCGGGCGCAACGAAGTCGACTGCGGTCCGATCGACGTCGCTCGTCGAAATCGCCGGAACGGCGAGCGTCACGATTCCAAGGGCGGCAGTGAAGAGGCGAGCGAGACCTTTCATGGTGCGTCCTTCTTTGGAGTGTGAACCGCCATGATGGTAGGCCGAAACCGGGCGGCGCGCGAGCGCGCCCAAGGCCCGCTTCCGCGGAAGCGTCTCTCGCGTCGCACGGGTTACCACCCGTGCAATTACCTAGGTTGCCGACCTTCTGCGCGTCGCCACATAGTCTCTGAGCGCTTTGTTCACAGCGGCGGAGTCGGGAAAGAGTTCCCGTAGATCGGGATCAATGAGAACCAGGTTCGTGCCTTCTTCGCGATGGCGCTTAGCGTACTTCCCCCGCACCCCCGATTTGATGACATCGGACGGATACTCGCGGCGCAGCTCGTCTTTCTTACTGCTCATAAGCACGACGCTCTCGTGGCGTCATCGGCCTTGCGTTGATGATTCGGATTCTACCATCACGGTCCGTGAAGGATACGACCAAGAACTTGCCCGTCTTCGTGGCGCCGAATATCAGGAACCGCTCCTCGTCTGCTGAATGATCGGGATCGGCCGCCGTCGATGAATACTCGTCAGCGAAAATCTGTATCGCTTCCTTGAAAGTGACTCCATGCTTCTGCTCGTTGTTGGAGGCTTTCGTCGCGTTCCACTCGAAGTCCACGATACGCTCTCATGACGCGCCGTCTATTGCTCGTCTGTGCGCGTTGCAGAGCACCGAAATCATCAGCCACGAACTCCAGAGCACCATTCTCATGCCGCCACGCGTAAACCTCAGGCCACATTTGCGCGGAAATCGCGCACCCAAGGCGCGTTCCGTCTTGTCCAGTTGAAGTTCGGAGACAGCGAACCGCATTCGGCGACCTTAGCAATCGGTCACGGGCAGAGTCGCCGCTCCAAACTGCACGGAACGTGCAGTTGAGTGGATCCTCAGTCGCTACGCGGGCGTGAATCGAGCCGCGGCGCCCATTCGCCGGGGCCGAAAAACTGCTCGATCAACCCGCCGAGGCTGCCACCGTACACGGCAACGGCAGCCGCTTCGCCGCCGTCCTCGAATGTCGCGGCCCGCACGAACTCGAGAAACGGCTCGCGGTCGTGCGCGAGCGCGCGCACGCAGTACCGCGCAAGCTCGTAGCTCAAGTCGAGGCCCTCGTCCGCCCTCCGGAACGAGTCGCCGCTCCAGAATTCTTGGATCGTCTCTTCGTTCCAGAACGCATGATGCTCGGCGAGCCTGTCCGGATCCATGCGCAACGGCCGGTTAGCGCAAATCTCGTTCTCGAACGTCACTGCGAGACCTTCGTTCAACCACAGAGGGATCGGCAGTGATCGCAGATAGCAGTGCGTCAGCTCGTGCGCGATCGTCGCCTCTGTCTCGGGTATGTCGTGGTATGGAATCGCGACGTGGCCGTACTCGGCATTCAAAAAAACCCCTGCGCTCAACGGGTGCTCGCCGTCGGGGTAGAAGAACGCGCTGTACTGATAGTAGGCGTCCTGCGTGTCGAACAGCATGACTACGCCCTTGCTGTCACCGCGATCGTCGACGAGGCCATCGAGCTGGGTGACGATTTGCTTCCAGGCCCGCTCAACGAAGCGCTCGACGAGCTCTGCCTGACGCGCAACGAGCGGCGAAAGAACAAGAAATCTCGGCGTTTCGCGCATGGCGTATGGCGGCCCGAGGTGCCGCGCTGTCGCATTGAGCCAGGCGCGCGCGGCCGCCGACCAGTGCTCGTGCGCGAGCTCGCTGGGCAGAGAGCCGATGATCTGGCCGATCGCCGACCACTGCGGCCGGGGGTACCCTTCGGCGATCGGCATGTGCGCCGATAGTGCCTCGTCGGTTAGCAGGAGCGGCGAGCTCGGAGCCTTCATGCCGCGCCGGCCGCACCAAGCATGCTCTCGATTTCGGCATGCCCCTTCTTGCGTGCCCACGCCAACGGCGTGCTCCACAGGGCACCGGCCGCGTTCGGACTCGCGCCGCGCTCGAGCAAGAGCTCGACGGTCGCGCGGTGCCCCCACCGCGCCGCAAGTCCGAGCGGTGTCGAGCGGTACTCGTTCTCGACGGCGTCGATCGCAGCACCGTGATCGAGGAGTAGCCGCGCTTTCTTCATATCGCCGCTTTGGGCCACGTCGTGCAGCAACGTCACTTCGTGCCAGGTGCAATGCTGCGCGCTCATACCGTGCTTGATCAGGAGTGCGGCGACGTCGTCGTGCTTGAAGTAATAGAACCGCCCCCACTTCGACACCGGCGGCACTTGCGCGCCGTGCTTCAGCAGCAAGTCGAGCATCACGCGGTCGCGCTTCTTCGCCGGCATCATGAGCACGCCCTCGGCCCACGACGACAGCTCGTTGCGCACGAGCTCGGGGCGTGCGGCGAGCAGCCGCTCGACGTCCTTGCGCTTGCCGTCGTGGACGGCGCGGTCGAAGCGCAGCTGCTCGTCGTCTTGCGCGTAGTCGATCTCGCCCGTCTCGACCCACTTGTGCGCGAGCCCGCGCGACAGGGCGCTCTCGAGCAGGCCCGCGATCTCGTCGAAACCGCGGTCGCGCGCGATCGTCAGCAGCGTGTCGCCGAACGGGTAGCTCTTGTAACCGGGGTCGTAGGCGCCGCGATCGACGAGCGCGCGCACGAGCTCCACGTGCCCTTCGCGCACGGCGAAATGCAACGGCGGCGTGTAGTTGTACTGACACGTCGCAAGCTCGGGACGCCGAGACATCAGCTGCTCCGCACGCGCCAACTCGCCCGCGCGGCAGGCGGAGAGCATCTCCCAGACTTCCGTCGTCGTGGAAACGGCGCCGCCGTGCAGCGTCATCCGTAACTCACGTTGCATCTCGACGGGGACGATCATCTGGATTCCTCGCAACTACCCGGCGATCGCGCCCCAATCGGCGACGAGCCGCTCGGCCGTTCGCCACGCGAGCGCTTGCGCCGTCAGCGTCGGATTGTGCGCGCCGCTCGTGCCCATGACCGACGCGCCAAGCACGCCGAGGTTGGGTACCTCGTGACAGAAGCCCCAACGGTCGACGACGTTCGTCTCGGGATCGTCGCCCATGCGGGTCCCGCCGTAGGCGTGCGTCGAAACACCCATCGTGCCGAGGGGCTGACGCTGCGTCGCGACGGCGCCGGCCTCGAGGAACCACTGTTCCATTTTGTCCTGCACGAACGCCGCGACGCGCTTCTCATTGTCCTTATGATCGGCCGTGATGCGGATGACCGGATCGCCGAGCGGATCCTTGACCGTCGGATGCAAGTCGAGAACGTTGTCCTCGTACGGCAGCGTCGTCTTCTGCAAGTACGAGTTGACCCAGCGGTCGGCGTTCTCCATGACGAATTGCTTCCACTGCGCGCCCCACCGCGGCGCGCGGCCAAACGTCGGCATGCTCGCGGCCGCGATCGGCCGCTGGTCGGAATACACCCAGAGATTGCCGCCGCCGATGAAGTCGAGCCCGGCGTGATCGAAGTTGTCGTCGGCGAAGTCGTCGACGGCGACGCCCTGCGCCGGCAGGCCGTACCAGCGGTTCAACGGGTGCGGGAACAGTGCGAGCACGCCGCCGGCCTGGTTGTGCGTGAAGTAGTGGCGCCCGACCTGGCCGCCGTTGTTCGCGAGCCCGCGCGTATACGCCGCCGAAGTTGAAAGCAGCAGCAGCCGCACGTTCTCGTACGTGTAGCCTGCGAGCAGCACGACGGACGCCGGCTGGATGTAGGTCTCGCCGTCCTTCAGGTACTGCACGCCCGCGGCGCGCCCGTCGGCGTCGACGTCGATGCGTGTGACGTGCGCCTCCGTGACGACCGCGAGCTTGCCCGTGCGCTCCGCGCGCGGGATCGTCGAAACCGCCGTCGAGTTCTTCGCTCCCACGTGGCAGCCGCCGCGGTTGCAGAAGCCGTGGTACAGACACGCGCTGCGGCCGTCGTAAACCTCGGAGTTCACGGCCGCGGGGCCCGGGAATGGATGCCAGCCGAGCCGCCGCGCAGCACCCGCCATGAGGTCCGTGAACTCCGTGCCGCGCAGCGCCGGCATCGGATACGTGCGCTCGCGCGCGCCCTCGAAGATGTTGCCGCGCGGATCGATGACACCTTTGACGTTGCCGGCCTGCCCCGAGACTCCAACCGCGCGCTCGACCTTGTCGTAGTAAGGCTCGAGCTCGTCCAGCCCGAACGGCCAGTCCTCGACCGTCGAGCCCTTCGGGAGGCGCCCTACGCCATAACGGCGCGTCGTCTCGCCGACGACCTTGAAGTCCCACGGGTTCAAGCGCCAGCTCTGCGCCCAGTAGTGCAGCGTCGTGCCGCCGACGCCGTTCATCATCACGTGGACGCTCGCGCGCGGATTGTCTGGAGCTGAAGCGTTCGGCCGGTGAACCGGAATCTCGCGGTTGCACTTCTGCGCCGCCTGCGGCCAGCCGCGGAAGTTGTTGCGCAGCTCGTCGGGCGCGAAGTCGCGCGCCGAGAGGCGCGTGCCGGCCTCGAGGCCGACGACGTTCAAGCCGGCGGCCGCGAGCGGCTCGACGGCGACGCCGCCCGCGCCGCCGAGGCCGACGACGACGACGTCGGCGCGGTCGAGGCTAGTCGCCATCGCGCTCGCTCGCCGTCGGGTGCTCGTCGAACTGCGTGTGGTCGTAGGCCGAGCTTTGCAGCGGCTCGAGCTTCGCATCCATGCGCTGCTGCTCGGCCGTCACAGCGAGGCGCAAGCCCGGATAACCGATGAGCTCCCAGCCGATGAAGTCTTGGTTGCCGCCGTAGTGCGGGTCGCCGAACGTGCCTTCGAGCGTGTGCCCCAGCACGAGCTCGAAGAACGCGCTCGACGACGGCGCGAATCCGGGGGCACGGCCTTGCTCGAGGTCGTCGATGAGCTCGTCCTGCCGAGCGGGCGGCAGCGCCGCGAACGAGCCGCCGGCCTGAGAGCGCGCGTACGACTCGAGCGCGGCGAGGCTGGCGGAATAGGCCGAGCGCTGCGCCGCTAACGCATCGCCCAGGGCACGGTCGATGTAGCGCGCGGCGCCGGCCTCGAACGCGCCGGGGCCGTTCGCGTCGTTCGGGATCAGCCGCGCGACGAGCGCTTCGAGCGTTGCGGCCTCGGCTGCGGTCAGAGTGGCGTACGGCGCGGTGCTCGCGGCCTGCGCCAGGACGTTCGCCGGCACTGCGGCCATCGCGCCGAGGGCGGCGCTGCGGCGCAGGAGCTCGCGGCGAGAGAGGCGGCGCCTCATCAGTGCGCGAGCGGCTTGAGCTCGGGCTCGACCCCTGCGGGCAGCGGATGCTCGTCGACGTTCAGCAGCATCGACACCATGCTGTAGTAGCCGAGCGTGAAGATCACCTCCGCCATGCCCTGCTCTCCGAACGCGGCCTTCATGGCGGAGAACGTATCGTCGCCGACGCGCTTCGTCTCGAGCAGCTCGGCGCAAAAACGCTGCAGCGCAGCCTCGTTCGCCTGCATCGACTTCGGGCGCTCGCCGGCCGCGATCGCCGCAACGATCGAGGGATCGAGGCCCGCCGACAGCGCGGCGGCCTTGTGCGCGTTCCATTCGTAGTGCGCCGTCCAATGGCGCGCCGCCATGAGGATCGCCATCTCGCGCAGCGGCGGCGGCAACGTGGAGTTGAAGCGGACCTGCGCCCCGAGCTCCTGGGCGAAGTCGCCCATGAGCGGCGCGCGCAACATAACGTTGAACGGCCCGTTCGGCGCCGTCCTCGGGCCATCGAGGACGTGGCGCATCATCGTTTTCTGCGGCTCCGTGAGCTGCGCCCACGCCAGCGGCGGAAACCGATTGCCGACGAGCTTGAGGTCCGTGGGATCAGCCTGGGTAGCGGTTACCGAGGAGGCCGTGCTTTGCGCGGCGAGATCCACCCCCACTAGCAAGAAACCCAAGCCGCAAAGCCACGTGGCGACGAGTCGACTACGCATGGCTGACTCCGAGCGATAGTGGTTTGAGCTACGCTGGCGGAGACGATACACCACGTCCGCGTTGCAGCGTACAATTTCGCGCGAACGCCGCGCCGTTCCACACCTTTAGAGGCTGCCGCCATCGCCACCGAACACTTGAGCGAGACCCTGGTCCTGCCGACGCGTAACTCGCCGCTGTTTCACGTCATCGACCCGCGTGTGTTCGGGCGGCCGGTGCTCGACGAGCTCTGCGCGCTCGCGACGCGCGCCCGGTTCCTCGCGAAATCCGATGCCGGCGCACGCGCGTTGCGCGACCTGCTCCCGACGCGCCGCGCGATGCTGTATTTCACGCAGCCGTCGACGCGGACGT
>Ga0190271_10002865_pt1 | contig 10642 bp, 6 predicted proteins | sample Popmic356T_FD_133747 | JGI IMG/M metagenome (GOLD analysis project Ga0190271, IMG submission 133747) | Populus adjacent soil microbial communities from riparian zone of Weber River, Utah, USA - 356 T | ecosystem: Environmental > Terrestrial > Soil > Riparian zone | place: USA: Utah | collected... | reverse complement strand
TGCCTGGTACCGCGCGATTTGACGATGGTGAGCGCGCGATTGCGTTCGCCGCCACGCACCAGGTACGACAACTGGATCCAGTTGTCGGCGATTGTCGAGACCTGCAGCTCGGTGGCTTCCGACCGCGGGTCGTCGCCGTTGACGAGTGCGGTTATCACCGCGGTGATGTGGCGATCGCGAAGCTTGTAGATGAGGCGGTTGCCGATGGCGCGCGCGGAGCTGAGTGCTCCCGTCCTGGAGATTGCCGACAATGGATCGATGACCACGCAGCGCGGCCGGTGATCGGCGATCTGCGCGGAGATGCGTAGCAGGTGCTCCTCGGCGTTTACCGAATCGGTGCGGCCCGAATACATCTGCAGCATGCCGGACTTCAGGTGCGCGTCCAGATGAATGCCGACCGACTTGAGATTGCGCCGGATACGCTCGCCGCCCTCGTCGAAGCTCACGAACAGCGTTCGCTCGCCGCGCCGGCAGGCGCTTTCGGTGAACAGACCCGCGAGTGTGGTTTTCGAAGTGCCGGGCGCGCCGGTGATCAGCGTGCTGCTGCCGCGAAACAAACCACCCCCCAGCATTTGATCGAGACCTGCGAAGCCTGTGGACACTCGCTCGGTGGTGGCTTCCTGTGGAACGTCGGTGGGCCCGGGCGAGGCCACTTCCATGCCGTGCGGACCGAAGCTCAGCGGAAATTCGCCAGGCGCGAAAGCCGTGCCGCGATATTTCGAGATCTCGAGGCGGCGTAGCGGAATTCCTTCTTCCAAGCGGCGGTCGAACCGCACCACGCAGTCCACCATGAACTGCATGAAACCGTAGTTCGCGGCGTCGGCGCTCGCGACCTCGCCGTCGATCTTCGTCGTGATGATGGCGGTGAGCTCGCGGCGCGAGAGCCAGTCACGCAATCGGTAGATTTCGCGCATCTTGGCGCGCGGCGTGCGCAGCAAAGACAACAGGACGTCGATGCCATCGAACACCACCCACTGGGCGCCGATTTCCTGCTGTTTCGCCTCGAGCATGGCCAGCAGGCCGCCGAGATCGAAGTCTCCGGCAGCCACGAAGGCAGGCGAGAGTTGTGCGTTCATGAAGAACAGCCGCTTGCGCGACAAGGCGGCCAGGCCCCAGTCGAACGCCGCGGCATTCGCGAGAATCGAGTCGATGTTTTCTTCGAAGGCGACAAGGATGCCGGACTGCTTCGACTTGCGGGCGGCGCCTACCAGCGTTTGCAGTGCAAATACGCTCTTGCCCGTGCCCGGCCCACCCATGACTAGTGTGGTGCGGTTGCGCGGGAGTCCGCCGAAACTGATTTCGTCGAACCCCTCGATGCCGGTGGCGACCTTCGAAAGAAGTTGTCCGGCCCCGTTCTTCACTGCCATCGCAGATGCTCCTGCCCCATGCTGATAGGGTGCACACAGCATCGAGAAGCTTCTGTACGGTAGCGCTCATATAGCGTCACAGCGACAGATTATTTATTGCGAATGCGATTGTTGCTGTATCAGCTCCACGAATTGCTCACCATATCGGGCCAGCTTTGCCTGTCCCACGCCCACGATCGTTGCGAACTCCTGCAACGTCGTCGGCTGGCGCTGCACCATGTCCCACAAGCTTGCGTCGTTGAAGATGATGTAAGGTGGCATGCCCGCTTCGTCGGCGAGCCGCTTGCGAAGCGTGCGCAGCAATTCAAAGAGTGCGCTGCCCGAGCTCGTCGCCGTCTTTGTCGCGAGCGCCTTCGATGCCTTGCGACCGCGCGCGGGTTTGACCGACTCGCCGACGTGAACAGCCCGCTCGCCTTTCAGCACCTGCCAGCTCGCTTCATTCAACGTGACAACTGCATACCCATCCTGGGACTGCGCCAACAGGCCTTGATGCAACAACGCCCTGGCGAGATCGCGCCATTCCTGCACGCCGAGATGCTTGCCGATTCCGTAGACGCTCAAGCTCGCATGGTCGTTCATGAGGACACGCTGGGTCTCGGCGCCGCGCAGGATCTCGATCACATAGGCAACGCCGTACCGCTCACGCCGCTGCGCGAGTCGCGCTACACATGACAGAAACTGTTTCGCCTCCGTCGTCCGCTCGATCGTTGCTCGCGGCTCCACGCAGTTGTCGCAGGCATTGCACTTGCCGGGAAAGATCTCGCCGAAATATTTCAGCTGCACGGCGCGGCGACATTCCCCCGACTCCGCGTAGCTCAGCACCTGTCGCAACTGCTGCCGGGCCATGCGCTGTTCGTCCACCAGTGGCTCGAAGGTCACCGGATCGACCTTCTGCGCAATGATGTGCTCGGCAGTTCGAATATCGCCCGCACCGAAATAGAGAATGCAGCGTGCGCGCTCGCCGTCGCGGCCGGCCCGCCCGGATTCCTGGTAATAGCCCTCGAGTGTCTTTGGCAGGTCGTAGTGAACGACCCATCGCACATCGGGCTTGTTGATGCCCATGCCAAAGGCGATGGTGGCGACGATTACCTGCGCATCATCGCGGATGAATTCTTCCTGATTGTCGCGACGCGTGATTGCATCGAGACCGGCGTGGTACGGCAATGCCCGGATGCCATCGCTTTGAAGCTGCGTGGCCAGTTCATCCACGCGCTTGCGCGATAGGCAGTAGACGATGCCGGCGCCGCTCTCACGACGCGCCAGCTCGGCCAATTCCGGGTATGTCTCCCGCGTCTTCGGGCGCACGGCGTAGTACAGGTTCGGGCGGTTGAAACTCGCGACATGGATGCGCGGATCGCGCAGGGCGAGTTGCTTCACGATGTCCAGCCTGACCCGCTCCGTGGCAGTGGCGGTGAAGGCAGCGATTGGCACTTCGGCAAAACGCGTGCGGATGCGATGGAGCTGCCGATACTCCGGACGGAAGTCATGGCCCCACTCCGAAACGCAATGCGCCTCATCGACGACCAGCGCGGAAATGCCGCGGGAGGCATGAACCCTCGGCAGGATTTCGCTTTCAAACTCGGCTTGAAGCAACCTCTCGGGAGCCACGTACAGCAGCTTGAGCTCGCCGCGCTCGAGGCGCGCAAGCCGCCGCGAAACTTCAGAGCGTTCGAGCGAGGAGTTGATGAACGTGGCGTCGATGCCGTTGTCCTGGAGCAGGCGTACCTGGTCCTGCATCAACGCGATCAAAGGCGATATGACGATGCAAACGCCGGGACGAAGGAGCGCCGGTAGTTGAAAGCACAGCGACTTGCCGCCGCCAGTTGGCATGATGGCGAGGAGGTCGCGGCCGCGGAGGATGTCGGCCACCACCTCTTGTTGCCCGGGACGAAAAGAATCAAAGCCAAAGCGTTGCTTGAGCTCTGCCGCAAGGGCGGTGGGAGTCAGGGCGGCGGGCAGCGCGTCGTTCATCTCGCCAAGAATAATCGCGTACCGCTGCGCCGGTGTGGTTCAAATCTTGGCGTGAGCACTACATTTCTGTGGCAAGGCGCGCCGACGATTACTGCTTGACTCGAATTCTCCCCGGGCGGTTTGGCTCTTCCATCAAGAGTTCAGTCTTCCCCGATTGCGCACGAAAGCTGATCGTGAATCCGCTGGGGAGTCCCTGGCGCCCGTATCGATTGCCACCCAGATGGATCAGCACGCGCTCCTGCACACCATCGACGTGCCAGATCAACTGACCGTCTTTTTCCGATATCACGACCGTGGTGCCGGCGCCGATCACGGGCACGTACGATCCCAGTAGATCTGCGTTCGGCAATCGAACAGCGCTTCCGGACTCGGCCTCTTCGATGGTCTGGAGTTTCATCAGGACGGAGTCGAAATCGGATCGCGCCCGATCATCGGTAACAGCAGCACGCAGCCGTTCAATCGCCAGTGCGTGCGCCTTGCTCAATGCGATTGACGCGTCGACTGCGATATCCGGCTTGACGCCGGTTCCTTCCCAACTCGTCTTGGTAATCGCGTTCTCGCCTCGGGCCACGGGCACGGCCAGCGCGAATTGATGGCTCAACGGCACGTGCCGTGGCGATGTTGCACCTCCAGCCGTCGTCTCCCCCACGATCAACGCGCGCTTGAGCGCCTGCAAGTCGTACGCAACGCCTTCACCGCCAGAGAATGTCCGGCTCGAAGTCAGCACGAAAACCGGTTTGCGGATTCCGTAGGAGAGTTCTCCCAGGTTTGTCGTGCTGAACTCCTGCACGCGATTTCCTTCGCGATAGTGAAAGCTGTCGATGACGTACGGATCGCCTTCGCTCAAATAGCTGATGTACAGCGCAACCGTGTGTGGATCACCACCATAATTGCCGCGGTTGTCGATGATCAGGGCGTCAGTGTCGTGCAAGAAGGCGAACGCGGCGGTAACAGCAGGCCGCGCGCCTTCGAGAGTGGGAACGCCGTTCACGCGCATGTAACCGACATTTCCATCGAGGATCTCGAGCTTCGAAATTGAGCCATTGTCTTTGCGTATTCGCTCCACTTCCTTCGGCGAGGGCGGGGCGGGCGGCGAGGGTGATGCAGCTGGCAGCGGAGCAAAGCTGATGTACACACGCAGGTGCTTGTCGTGTGCGACGGTGTACAGGTCGTCGCTCAGCGCTTGCGCAAGACCCAGCGGTGAGGTGATTCCTTTGTAGGCATTGGCCTTCTGCTTCGCACGCACCATCGCCGCGAGCTTCTTCGCCGTTTCGGGAATCACATACCGTGATTCCAGTTCGGCGGCGATCTTGTTCAACAACTCCTTGCGGAGCGCTGAATCGACTTTGGCATCAACACCATCGGCCGCGGGCAATGCGCAGGGCGCGCAACACAGCATGGTGGCAGCGGCGATGATCGAAGGGAGGCCAGTCACGGGTTTCATGGCGGGAGTGTGCCCTCCCGGACGGGGCTGCGGCAAAAATTCCTACAGGTAATACCGGCTGACGCCTCTGCCCTGAGTGGATAGTCATGGTCACCCTCTCGCCAAACTATCGAGGGAGCGGCCATGAAAAGTCCGATCGGTCTGTTTGTAGTTCTGACGTCGCTGCTGTGCGGGTTGGGCGCGCCGGCCTGGGCCGATCCAGGATATCGCCTGGTTCCGGTGACGGACGACGCCGGCGCCAGTGACCTCCTCGTCATCGATCTCAACCGCCGCGGCGAGGTGGTTGGCGCGAGTTTCACCGACAGCGGTTTGCGTGCCTTTCGCTGGCGCGCCGGCCAGTTCACGGATTTGCACGACGTCATCGATTCCACTTCGAACTTCACCGAAGCGGTCGGCATCAACGATCGCTCGACGATCGCGGCCGTTCGCAACAACATCATTACGGAGTCGTTCGAAGGAGTCTTGTTGCGCGGATCGCAATTGACTCCGCTCACCGTTGTAGCTGGCGAGACGCAGGTGTTTCCGCTCGACATCAACAACCGCGAACAGATCATCGTCGACAGCCTGGGCGGCGCGCAGAGCGGGTCCTTCCTGGTCGATGGCGACAACGTGCAGTTCCTGGAAGGCCTGCCAGGCGAAACCGATTCGACGCATGCCATCGCGATCAATGAGCGCGGCAATATCGCTGGCAATACCCGAACAGCCGCCGGCAGCCGCGCGGTTCTGTGGGAGGACGGCGCCATCATGGATCTGGGCCTGGTGCCTGGCGCCACTGCCAGCTTTGTTTATGCCCTCAACGATCGCCAGCAGGTGGTCGGCGTCGCCAGCATCGGAGGCGCATCGCAAGCCATGCGCTGGCAGGACGGTGAGATGACGCTCCTGCCGCAGCTGCAGGGTCAGGCGGCGAGCACCCCGGCGGGCATCAACAATTGGGGCGTGATCGTCGGCAACACGATCATCCTGCAGCCCGAGTTCCGGTCGACGGCGACGCTCTGGTTAGGCAGCCATGTCGTCGAGCTGGATAGCCTGGTTCGCGCCGACGATCCGCTGAAGCCATTTGTGCACCTGGAGAGCGCCGAACTCATCAACGATCGCGGAGACATCGTCGTTGCGGGTGTCGACTCACGTACGCCTGGGGTGCGAGCGACTTACTTCATGACGCTGTTCGATAACTAGAAGCGACAACTGCCCGGCAGTTGAGTACCCTCACGACCAATGAAGGTGAGGCTCAGGCGGGTTGTAGTTTGGGTGTCGGCGGCGCTCTTGCTCGCATTTGTACTGCTGTGCCTGCCGTACGACCCACCCAAGTGGACGGCGAGCGAGATCTCTGAACGGGTCGACCTGCTCAATGAGAACTCAGCCGTTACCGCGCCGCACATGAAGCTTGGCAAGAAGACGCGGGAGGCGAATCTCGCTCTTTTCGAGAAGGTGGAGAGCGGGCAGCCGCTCAGCGCGGAGGAAAGCGCCGCCTATCGCGTGCTGTACCAATCGATCCTCAAAGACAAGCAGTCCGAGCTGAAGCTGCTGGATCACCAGCTCACGGTTGTCACCAATTTCAGGATCGAGGAAAAGAACAACGTTGGAACGTTCGGGATCGAAGGTTCTCACGACCATCACGATGCCTCGGCCGCCGAAAACCTCTCGGCGTTGAGGCGGGATCTCGAGCAGCTGGAGCAGGCGAGTGGAGCGACCGCGTCTTATGTGCGCGTGCGTGCCGCTATCAGTGCCTACAAGAATCTCACCGACGTCATTGCGCACATGGGAACGGCGCCGCAGACCAAGTCCGTGGCCAATGAACCCAAGACACCGGCGGACGAAATTCAACAGCAGTTCGAAGCGATGATGGTTCACTACAAGCGCGCGCAGTTCGAACCGGTCAACTCACCCGCGTACGTCACCGAAGTTCATCTGGCGCTGGACAGTTACGATGCTCTCGTCGCGTACGTGCAAGACCGCATCTACGGTCATCTGGGGCCGTTGGAGCGAAGCCTCAGCGGTCGATGGGGCAGCTGGCGATCACTCGGACCCTCGCTCAGCGGGGTTTCGCCAAACCGAATCCCCCGCAAGGCGCGTTCGTAATTCTCAATTCCTTTTAGCGCGATCGTTCCCTTCGTGTCGTTCGCGCGGCTGTGATCGCGATTCCGCCGGCTTCTGCGACTCGGAACGGCTGGGCCGCTCGGCCTGAGGGCGCTCGACACGCGGTTGCTCGTTGCGCTGGTATTGCTCCGAGCGTTGACGTTGTTCCGACTGCTGCCGCTGTTCCGATTGTTGGCGTTGCTCCGACTGCTGCCGCTGTTGCGCCTGTCGTTCGACGGCCTGCCGCATCGCTTCTTGCGCGCGCTGGGGCCGCTCACGTTCCTGCTGCTGATGCTGTTGCTGCTGCTGCTGCTGCTGCTGCTGCGCTTCGCGCGACGTTCGCTGCTCTCGCTGTTGCCGCGCCTGGTCTTCCTGCCGCTGCCAGCGCTGCTGATTCGCAACTTCGCGTTGCTGCGAATCTTCGCGCTCCTGACGCTCGCGCACCTGCCTGTCACGATCCACCCGCACGCGATCGGCGATGGCTCTCGGTTCGTAAACAGAAGAGGCCGGCGGCGGCGCCGATTCCTTGACCGGACGTTCCACGCGTGGCGGGCGATCCTGATAATTTCGTTCAGGGCGCTCGTTGACCTGGCCGCGAACAGCCGGACGAGCATTGCGTTCGATCTGTGTTAGCGCCGCTTGCCCACTCGTCGGCCGGCGCGTGAAATGCGCTGCCGCTGGCGGCGGATCACGTCTGACGACGACCTGGCGAGTCGCGAGGGATGCAGGCGGTAAGCGCACATTCGGGCGCCTCGGCCCGCCCAGACGACTCTCGCGCCCGGGCGCAATCTGTGGTGGCGCCGCGCTGACAGTAGTGCGCGCCAGCTCCTGCTGATTGAAGCGCCCGCGATGGTCGCCGGTGCGGCCTGCGGACGTGAACGCGCTGCGCGGCATCGCCGTCACGCCGCCCGGCACCACGCGATTGCGATAGGCGGTGTCACTGATTCTGTTTGCGACGGCTTCGCTGAAGCGTGCACGACTCACATACGTGTTCGAGAAATTCACGCGCTCCCAGTAGTTCCGGCTGAAATGCCGCCCCGGCACATAGACTTCGCGCGGGCCGAGCGGGAACCACGAGACATTGTGACCGGGCGAGCCACCCCAACCCACGAGCGCCGGCGCATACACCGCGCGCACGTGCCGCGGCCCGGGCACCCAACACCAGCGATTGCGGACGTGTGCCCATCGGCCGTAGTGAAACGGGGCATATCCCCAACGCGCATCATCGATCCAGCTCCAGCCCCACGGCGAAACCCACACCCAACGGCCATATTGATAGGGTGCCCAGCCCACGGCGACGCGCGGGGTCCACACATAGCCGTACTCGGCTTCGGAGCTCCACGAGCCGTTGTCCTCGAGATCCTGGTAACCCGTGACGTCAGGCGACACGTACTCGGCGGTTCGTGAAGACGCTACGCGTTCATCGCGTCGGTCACGTTCCAGGCTCCAGGAATCGAATTCGTCTGGCGCGCCCAGCGTGCCGTACCGCGCGACGAGATCATCGACTCCCGTGAACGTGACGACTTGCTGCGCATGGACGACGATGTCTTGCGAGGGGCCGGTGGCCTGCAGTTCGCCCTCGCTGACCTTGACGACGGTGGTCTCGCCAGCGTCGTTCACTTCGACACGATAGTTGCCTGGCCGCAGCACAGTCAGCGCGACATTCGGCGTGTCGATCTCGATCTGCTCGCTGTCCCGAAGGTCACGCACGCTGACGTTGAGCACGCCCGCGGTCACGCGCATCTGGATCGTGTTGTCGTCGACGTTGAGAAACGAAAAGCCGGTATTGCTGCCAAGGCGCACCGCTGCCGGCCCGACCTGGATCTCGGCGCGCGCATCCGGCTCTGCCCACAGCTTGTCGCCGGTGGTCAGCGGACGGTTGATGAGCGCCGGCGCCCATTCTTCTTCGCCGGCCGGCTGCATCGAAACTTCGCCCTCGATGTAGCTCAGGCGCGCGGCGCGGTCCGGCGGGTCCGGCTCATACGTCCCGCTGTCCTGCGCGTGGGACGGGCCCCACATGAGACATAAGAGAAGTGTCGCGATTGCTCGAAAGGGAGTGCGTGCCATGGTGCTCATCATAGGCCGGGCCTCTGAACCCTTCCTGAACGAATCGGGTATCGTGAGTGCTTGTTTTCATGGGGGATCTCGCAGTGAAACTCACTAGGCTTGCAACCCGCTCTTTGGTGGCCACCGCCTGCTTGTTGGTCGGCATCGCGACCGCCACCGCGGAAGAATTCGGTTGGCGAGGCCCGGACGGCAAAGGTGTGCCGGACACCGAATTCAGAAAGAGCTCCAACGGCTTTGCCGGCATGTTGCTGACCACATCGGATCCCGACTGGGAAGCCAAGTGGAATACGCCCGAGCATGTAGCCCCCGCATTCAAGGAGGCGACGACGGTTCGCAACGGCGAGACCGTCTTCACGCTGGTCTTCCTGGTAAATCCCAAGGTTGGCGCAAACGGTGAAGTGGACGTGAGCTGCGATCTGAAAGTGACCCGCCCAGACGGCACAATCAACATCGACGAGAAGAACGTCGTGTGTATGAAAGGACCACTTTTGGGCAATCCGTTCAATATGCGACTGGCAGCGCCGGTGTTGGGATTCGTGGGTGAAGACACCGACCCAGTCGGCACGTGGCAGGTCGATGTCACTTTGCGGGATGTTCCGCGCGATGTGACCTTGAGCCTGCATACGACGTTCGAGCTGCTTGCCGGTCCGCCGGCAGTCGCGAAATAAATTACTTCACGTAGGCGCGCACGACGCTTTCCAGAAACTCCCGTCCTTCGTAGAGAGACGTCACGCGGAGTTTCTCGTTGAGCCCGTGTGCATTGTTTTCACCGGGCACGCCGAACATTCCGCTCATGCCATAGGTCGGGATACCCGCGCTCATGAGAAAGCGGCCGTCAGTGGCACCCGCGGTCATCGAGGGCGCGACCGGCACGCCGGGCCACAGCTTCGCAGCCGCGGCGCGCACCGGCTTCATGACTTCATCGGTGAGCTCCGGCGCCTGCGAGCCACTGCGACGGCGCACGATGTCCACCTTAACCTGGGTGTCGGCGACCGCGTTTTCGAGCGCTCCTTTCACCTGCTCGGGAGTCGTTCCCTGCATCACGCGGCACGACAGCGTCGCGGTCGCGCGTTGCGGTAACGCGTTCGGTGCATGGCCCGCCTCGAGCTGGGTGGTGACGCACGTGGTGCGAAGGAGCGGGTTGTAGTTCGGGTCGTTCACCAGCGTCGCCAGCGCCGCCTGGTCGTCGGGATTTTTAGCAACAGCGGACATCGCTGCGCCGACCTCGCCACCGAGCGTCGGACCTGTCACGCGGAAATATTCGCGCACGACGGGCGTGAGCTCGAGCGGAAACACCAGGTCCTCGACCTTCAGTGCTGCGCGCGCCAGGCGATAGATGGCGTTCTCGCGCTCGGGCCGCGAGGAGTGCCCACCCTTGTTGGTCACTTCAAGTGTGTACACCTGGTGGATCTTCTCCCCGGCCTGCACGTGCAGCACCAGATGTTTCTGCCCGTCGGACGAGAGCAGGCCGCCTGCGCCCTCGTTGAGTGCGAACGCGGCGTCGATGAGCTCGCGCTTGTTCTTGAGCAGGTAGTCCACGCCGTTCACGCGGTTGGAGGTCTCCTCGCCGCAGGTGAGCGCCAGGATGAGGTCGCGCTTCGGTTTGAAGTTGCGCTCGCTCTTGAGACGCAGCATGAGATCGAGGAATACGGCAGCCATCGCCTTGTCGTCGACCGCGCCGCGGCCATAGAAATAGCCGCCTTCTTCGATCAGCTTG
>Ga0190271_10002864_pt1 | contig 10645 bp, 8 predicted proteins | sample Popmic356T_FD_133747 | JGI IMG/M metagenome (GOLD analysis project Ga0190271, IMG submission 133747) | Populus adjacent soil microbial communities from riparian zone of Weber River, Utah, USA - 356 T | ecosystem: Environmental > Terrestrial > Soil > Riparian zone | place: USA: Utah | collected... | reverse complement strand
GTGCACCCCGACGACGGAGGCGAGGAGCGAGGTGCGCACCACACTCCCCTGACCGGTGCGGCCACGCTCGTGGATCGCGGCGACGACGCCGTAGGCGCCGTACATCCCCGACAGCAGGTCGGCGATCGGCACCCCGACCCGTTGCGGGTCGTCAGGCCCGGAGCCGGTGAGCGACATGACGCCCGCCTCACCCTGCGCGATCTGGTCGTAGCCCGCGCGGCCACCCTCGGGTCCGTCGTGCCCGAAACCGGTGATCGACAGCACGACGAGGCGTGGGTTGCGTTGCGTGAGCTCCTCGATGCCGAGACCGAGACGTTCGAGCACTCCGGTGCGGAAGTTCTCGACGAGCACGTCGGCGCGGTCGACGAGGGAGAGCAGCACGTCGCGGTCCCCGTCGTCCTTGAGATCGAGGGTGATCGACTCCTTGTTGCGGTTGGCCGACAGGAAGTAGGTCGACTCCCGCTGGCCCGGCTGCCCGACGAAGGGCGGCCCCCATCCACGCGTGTCGTCGCCTCGACCGGGGGTCTCGACCTTGATGACCCGGGCGCCGAGGTCGCCAAGCATCATCGTGGCGTGGGGGCCGGCCAGCGCACGGGAGAGGTCGACGACGACGAGGTCGGACAGTGGGCCGGTGCTGCTCGTCATGGAGGCGACCCTAGTGCGCGGCCGGCACCCGGTCGGCACCTGGCGCTTGGACCTCGACGGAGCGATTCAACCCAGAACGGCACCGCGGGTGGCTCAACCCGAGGTTGTGCGCGCCACCTCGGCGCGCAGTGCCAGCCCGTCGCGGATCACCCCGGTCGCGAGGGCGGCCCCCACGCCCTCACCCGCCCGGATGCGCAGGTCGAGCACCGGCTCGAGGCCGAGCTCGCGCAGCACAAGGGCGTGCGCCCGCTCGCGTGACCGCTGGCCTGCCACGAGATGGGCAGCGACGGCGGGTTCGAGCCGAGCCGCGGCGAGCGCACTCACCGACGTCGCGAGCCCGTCGAGGACGACCACTCCCCCGGCCTCGGCGACGCCCAGCACGACCCCGCAGATGACGGCCAGCTCGCCTCCGCCGAGGCGACGCATCACCTCGTGCCCCGACACGTGGCCGACGCGCCGGAGGGCACGGGTCACGACGTCGCGCTTGCGCTCGGCCATCGCCGCATCGGCCGAGGACCCACGTCCGACGACCTCCTCGGCCGGCAGGTCGAGCAGGGCCGCGGCCAGTGCCGCCGCGACGGTCGTGTTGCCGACCCCGACCTCACCGAGGGCGACCAGGCCGGTGCCCGCCAGCGCAGCACCGCGCTCGCGTCCGAGAGCCAGGAGGGCGGCATACGTCAGCGGGTCGAGCGCATCTGTGGTGACGAGATCGCCTCTGTGGCAGGCGATCCCCGCATCAACGAGCTCCACGTCGAGGCCTGCCGAGCGAGCCGCGACGGCGCCCATCGACGTGCCCGCGCGGGTGGCTCGGGCCACGTCTGACGTGACGGACGCGTCGAAGGCACTGATGCCGTATGCCGTGACGGCGTGGTCGGCGGCCGCGATGAGCAGGGTGCCCCCACCCTGCGCCAACGGCAGCGCCGTGATGCGGTCGAGCACCGTGTCGAGAACGCCAAGCGAGCCCGGGACGGTGAGCAGGTCGTCGGCGCGGTCGCGGGCCGCGACGACCTCGGTCGGTGCGGGTGCCCGCAGGTGCGAGGCCGGAGCGTCTCGGTCGGTCCAGCGCTCGCGCATCACGACCTGCTCCAGCGGGAGCCGCTTCGACCAGCCAGCACGCTCGAGACCTGGCTCCGGGGGGCGTTCGTCGGGCCAGCCCAGGCAGAGCCAGCCCAGGGTCTCGACCCCCTCGGGCAGGCCGAGCAGCTCGGCGAGCTCGGTCGGCTCGAAGAGCGTCACCCAGCCGAGTCCGAGGCCGTGGGCGCGAGCGGTGAGCCAGATGTTCTCGATCGCTGCCGCGCACGACCACAGGTCGGCATCGGGGAAGGTGGCGCGCCCCAGCACACCGGCCGCGGGGGTGCGGCGGTCGCAGGCGACGACGACACCGAGGGGCGCCTCACGGATGCCCTCGAGTCGGAGGTCGAGCAGCCCACGAGACGACTCCTCCGCCATGTCTGCGGCTTGTCGCAGGCGGCTGCGGTCGGCCATCAGGGCTGCGGCGTCGCGCGTGGCCGACTCGGTGACGACGACGAAGCGCCACGGCTGCGAGTGGCCGACCGAGGGGGCGCGATGACCCGCGGCCAGCACGGCAGTGAGCACGTGGTCGGGCACGGGGTCCGGGCGGAAGCGCCGGATGTCGCGGCGCGCACCGACGACCCGCTCGAGCGCGGCCAGGTCGTCGCGCATGGCCCAGGCATCGGGAGCCTGGGCCCGCTCGGCCGCCGACGTGGCGTCACCGATCGTCGGCACGGGTCGGCGGAAGCTCACGATGCCGAGCGTAGTTCGTTCCCCTCGACGCGCCCATCACGCCCGCTGCGCCTGCCGCCGAACGCCGTCTGGGAGGGACGTCGCTCCAGCGGTCCAAACCACGAATTGACCTGTGCTGAAACGACGTTGACTGCCCAGGGCTCTTGATAACGTGTCGAACATGTGTTCTACTAGAGCCAGAGGAGGGGTGTCATGCCATTCACGGTGGACGTGCGGTCACGGCTCGAGCAGGGGCTCGTCGTGACCATGCGTCAGAGCAGTGAGCGTCGGGTGACCCCGTCCGCGCATCAGGTCGTTGCGGCCCTGATGTCGCCGGTCGCTCCGGCCCTGCACCCGGAGCCGGGCGTCCCTCCTGGCGATGAATCGGGCGACGGATCGGGCGCGATCCCGCGCCGGCGAGCCGGTGGCAGCGGCGTTGCGAGTGCCGGTGGCGATGCTGAGCGCGCGGACGGCGAGAGCGCAGCGCTGTTCGAGGCGGCGATGGCGGCTGACCTGGCCTGGTTCGAGGGCGGGCAGCGGGTCAAGGGCATCGCCGATGACCACCAGCTCGAGGCTCTGGCCCGGCTGCACGCCACTGCGGTCGCCGAGCTCGCTGCCCGGCACAGCCAGTCCTGGGTCGATCGCACACCGCTGTCGGCCCGCGAGGCCGTCGTCATGGAGGTCGCCGCGGCGACGGGCCTCCCCCAAGCCGACCTGTCCCTGCGGCTCGAGCTCGCCACCGCTGCCCCGGCGCGCGCTGGGTTCCTGCGCGAGCAGATCCGCACCGGCGCCACCAGCCTCGACCGCGCGTGCGAGATCGTCCGCGAGAGCCGCCACCTCGACGACGAGAACGCCGACCATCTCGCCCGCACCACCCTGGCCCCGACCCGCGACGGCGCCGGCCTGACCGGCACCTTGTTCCGCCAGCGGCTGCGCCGGGCACTGCTCGCCGCCGACGCCGCGGCCCAGCAGGCCCGGGAGGCCCGCCGCCGCGCCGCCCGCCGTCGCAATGGAGCCCATGCCGACATCTATGACGACGGCACCGGTCGCCTCACCGTCATCAACGACGCCGACAAGATCGCCGCAGCCATCGACCGCGCCGACACTGCCGCTCGCGCGGCCCGTGCCGCTGGTGACCCCCGCACCTTGAGCCAGCTCCGCGCCGACTTCCTCACTGGCGCCGCCATCCACGGCTGGCCCACCGGCGACACCGGTGACGCCGGCACCACCGATGGCACTGGCACCAGTGGCTTCGCGGGTCAGTCTCCGTCACCGGCCGGGCGCGCCGTCATCGTCATCCCCTTCGACACCCTCCTCGGCCGCGACGGCCACCCCTGTGAGCTGACCGGCCACGGCCACCTGAGCGCCGCCCACGCCCGCGCCGTCATCACGGCCCCGGGCTCCACCTGGCAGACGCTCCTCGCCGACCCCGCCACCGGCCGCGCGCTGGCACTCTCCCCCTCCTACCGCCCCACACCCGAGATGATCGAGCACGTCCGAGCCGTCGACGGCACCTGCCGCGGCCCGGGCTGCACCGTCCCCGCTCGACACTGCGACCTCGACCACGACACCCCGTGGCCCCACGGCCCCACCCACCCCCACAACCTCACCGCCCAACACCGCCAGCACCACCGCATCAAGACCACGGGGTGGTGGAGCACCACCCGAGACGAGGCACTGCTCACCTGGCGCACCGCGGCCGGCCGCACCTACACGACCCACCCCAAGGACTGGCTCGACAGCCACGGCTCCCACGACGCACCCACGACAGAGGCCCCTCCCAGGTCAGGCGCCGCGTCGCCCCCGTCTGCACCCGATCCGGATCCGCCACCCTTCTGATCCCCCTTGAGTGGCCCCTGCGTCACATCTGCGTCCCTGCTACGCGTCGACGTCGTCGAGGCCGTTGATGACGATCTCGAGAAGGCGAGCCAGCTCGTGGCGCTCGCTGCTGCTGAGGCCGCGCAGCGTGTCGCTCTCGACGACGTTGGACTCTCGCACCGCCGCACTGAAGAGAGCCCAGCCGTCGGTCGTCAGCGAGACGAGGGTGCGGGTGCGGTTGGTCGGGTCAGGACGCCGCTGGAGCAGCCCGCGACCGGCCATCTTGTCGAGCCGGTGCGTCATCGACGAGGGCGCCACGTTGGACAGGTCGGCCAGGTGGCTCGGGGTGAGGCAGGTCTCGCCCGCCCGCGCGAGGGCGGCGAGCACCGACCACTCGCCCTGGGTGAGGTCGAGGTCGGCGAACTGCCGGACGTACCACTGGTCGAGCTTCTTCGTCACGGCATACACGGCGGTGATGACCCGCTGGACCGACTCCTCACCGCCGGCCGCCACGTAGGTCGCGACGTCGGCCGAGTGCTCCTGCTGCGCCGTCTGCCGTCGCTTGGCTGCCATGAACCGCATTGTCGCACCCGCCGGGTGAGTGCTAGAGTTTCGAAGTCGAAGTTCGTATTCGAAATATTTGAGGCCGAAGCAGTGTTGCGATGCTTCGGCCTCCTCACGTCGTCAGAAAGGGTGTGAAACCTCGTGCGCACCAAGCTGCTCATCCTCGCCTCCTCCATCGGAATGCTCGGCTGGGGGACGGTCCTGCCGTATCAGTACGCGTACGCGGCCAACACCCGTGACTGGGGTGCCCTCGTCGCGGCACTCGCCAGCACGCTCTTCTCCGTCGGCGCGCTCGTCGCGGCCCCCTTCGCCGGGCGCCTTTCCGACCGCTTCAACCCGGTCACCGTCGCGGTGCTCGCCAAGCTGCTCGCAGCCGTCGGCGTCGGTGGCCTCGTCTGGGCCACGACCGCACCCGCCTTCCTCACCGGCATGTTCGTCTTCGGCCTCGGCCTGACCGCGGCCGGGCCGGCTGCGTCGGTGCTCGTGCTGCGCTGGACCCCGAGCGACGACCGACGCAAGGTCTTCGCCTACAAGTTCACCGGCGAGGCCATCGGCATGGCGGTCGGCGCCTTCGTCGCCGGCCAGTTCGTCGACCTCGACCGGACCGACGGCATGACCTTCGCCTTCCTGGCGGCATGTCTCGGCTTCGCGGTCTCTGCGCTGCTCGTCCACGTCGCCGGAATCGGCGCGCCGACCGACCTCGCCCCCGAGCTCGCGGCCGGCGAGGCCGAGATGAAGCTCAGCACGGCGGACGCGATGCGGCGCATCTTCGCGGTGCCGGCCCTCCGCTGGACCGCGGTCGTCGCCGTGACGCTCGCGCTTGGCTTCTACGCGCAGTTCGAGTCGGGCCTGCCGGCCTACGCGCTCACCGTGCTCGACATCGACGAGGCGGCCATCGGCCTGGCGGCTGCCGTCAACTGCGTCGTCATCGTCGCCCTCCAGGTCGTCGTCGTGCGCCTCACCGCCAAGCGCGGCGCCGGCACCCTCCTCATGGCGGTCGGCGGCATCTGGGTGCTGGCCTGGGTCGTGCTCTCCGCCGCCCAGTTCACGCCCGAGATCGCCTCGGCCCTCTTCGTCACGACCTTCGGCATCTTCGCCGTCGGCGAGACGATGTATGCCCCGGTGCTCAACCCGCTCACCGCGAGTCTCGCCCCGAAGGGTCTCGTCGGCACCACCCTGGGCCTGTTCACCGCGATCCAGACGACCTTCTCGGCACTCGGACCGCTCGTCGCCGGCGCGCTGCTCGGGCTCGGTCTGTCGAGCGGCTTCCTCACCCTCCACCTCGTCATCAGCCTTGCCGCCGTGTATGCCGCGTGGCGCCTCCGTGCCGCCCTGCGGTCACGCACGGGCGAGGTCGACGAGCTGGTCGTCGACCAGGCCAACGATCGGGCCATCGGGCACGACGACGAGCAGGCGGAGCCGCACCACGTTCGTCCGCAGCATGCTCGGCAGGAGCCCGTCCCCGCCACCGCTTGACCCCTTCCGACCCCTCCGCGGTTCGGGGTGATGCCCGACAGCCACCCGCTGCCCGGGCATCTCCTCGACGTCGGGGGCGCCGGCCCTCAGCGGGCCAGGTCGGCCACCGGCGTGAGCAGCCTCGACCCGACCATGCCGACGGTGCTCGACAGGGTCGACAGGTAGTCGGTGCGCAGCGGCTCGGCGCCACGGATCTCCCAGAGCACCTGCGCGTTCGTCCAGGCCGCGTCGCGCGCCCGCCCGATGCTCCAGGAGCCGACGAGGTTGACCAGCGGCGCGGCATACTGCCGGTCGACCTCCAGGTGGATGCCGTCGAAGAACGACTGCCGCACCTGCTCCTGCACGGAGGCGAGCAGCCCGGTGATGCCCTGGTAGTCGGACTCGACGCCGGGGCTGTCGAGGGTCAGTCCCAACTGGCGGCAGGTGCGCACGACCGCGATCGGCAGGTCGTGGTTGATGTGCGCGTTCATCCCTGCGAGCGCGAACTGGATCGAGAGCACGCCCGGCGCGTGGCGCTGCTCGAAGAGCGGCCGCCACGCGCTCACCGGGCGCGTCGCATCGACCGCCTCGAGGTAGAGACCGGCGAAGACGATGTCGAGCCGCGTCATGAAGGCGCTGTCGACGAAGCCACCGGCCGCGAGCCGGTCGCGCACGAGCTCGGTGACGGTGAGATACATGCCGTTGAACGCGCGCACGCCGTCGCCGTCGGCGAGGGAGGACTGCACCTGACCCATCCTGGCCACGAGCGCATCGACCGAGGGGAACTGGCCCGGCGGGGGTGGCTCCGGACGGTCTCCGCCGATCCGACTGGTCACCGCGCTGACGATGCTCGACCACCACCCCATCCTCGGACGCTAGACCCGAGCGCCAGTGCGTGGGTGTGATTCAGCGAGGCCGACGCCCATCGGGGCTTAACGGGTGGACGCGGCCCCTGCTGCGGTCCAAGACTGCGATGCGTGCCGACGCCCGCCAAACCGATGCACGCGAACCAGATCGAGGTCACGCCCGCAACGGTCGCCCGGTTGGTCAGCCAGCAGTTCCCCGCCTGGGCGCGGATGCCGGTGCGCGCCGTGACCTCGCACGGCACCGTCAACGCGATCTTCCGCATCGGCCCTGATCTCGTGGCGCGCCTGCCGATCGAGGCCGGCGACACCGGTGACGCAGGTGAGGTCGAGGCTCGACGCGCCGAGCTCCTCGGCGAGATGGACGCCGCCCGGAGACTGCTGACCGTCTCTCCGGTCGCCGTGCCCGAGCCTCTCGCTCTGGGCGAGCCCGGCGCGGACTACCCGCTCCCCTGGTCCGTCTACCGCTGGGTGCCCGGAGTCGCCGCCCGAGACACGAGCGCCGCGCACTCACCCCGCTTCGCAGAGCAGCTCGCGGGCTTCGTCGGTGCCGTTCGGTCCCTGCCCACCGACGGGCGCACCTTCGAGGGCACGCGCCGGGGTGGCCACCTCACCCGGCACGACACCTACGTCAGACGCGGGCTCGACCGGAGCGCCGGGCTCATCGACATCAACGGCCTGGCCGCCCTCTGGGAGCGACTCCGGACGACCCCCCTCGCCCCCGCCGACAGCTGGACGCACGGCGACCTCATGCCCGGCAACGTGCTCGTCGGCGGGGGCGGGCTGAGCGGCGTCATCGACGTGGGGCAGCTCGCGGTCGCCGACCCGGCCCTCGACCTCCAGCCGGCGTGGAACCTCTTCACGCCGGCGGCTCGCGACGCCTATCGCGAGGCCCTCGCCTGCGACGACGACGAGTGGGACCGCGGCAAGGGCTGGGCCTTGGCGCAGGCCATCGGCTGTCTCTGGTACTACCGCGAGACCAACCCGGTCATGTCGCAGACCGCGCACCGCACGCTCCAGGCACTGCTCGACGCCGGCTGAGGTGACCCGGTCAGGCGACGAAGAGGCAGAACGGGTGGCCCGACAGGTCGGCGAACACGTAGAGCGGCTCGTCAGGGTCGTCAGTGCGGTCGAGGAGCAGCTCCGCTCCGAGCGCCTCCGCTCGCCCGCGCTGCCTCTCCAGCTCGTCACGGCTCGAGACGGTGAAGTCGACGTGCAGCTGCATGGGGACCTCGTGGGTGGGCCAGGTGGTCGGGGTCAGCTGGTCGACGAGCTGGAACGCGAGCTTTCGCGTCCCTGCGGAGTCGACGAGCACGAGCCAGTCCGCATCGTCGGCAACGTCGGCGTCCTCGACCTCCGCGTCTGCCGGCGGCTCGTCCCCGGGACGGTAGCGAAGCCCGAGCAGCTGCCGATAGAACTCGGCGAGCTGGCGGGGCCTCGCCGTGTCGAGCACCGTGTGCAGGAGCTGGGGATACTCGGCCATGAGACCTCTTCCGTGGGAACGAACGGATCCGCTGCCCCCAGCGTGCCATCCTCGGCGAGCGCCTGGTCGTCTCAGACCCGGTTGAAGGCCTCGATCCGCTCGATCGCCTCGGCCACGGCGACGCTCCCCGCGGCAAAGCTGAGCCGCACCGAGTGCGCGCCCGAGCGCCCGTCGAAGTCGCCACCGGGCGTGATCGCCACGGCGGCGTCCTCGAGCAGGGCACGCGCATAGGTCCCGGACGTGCCCCACCGCTCGAGCTGGGGACCGAGGTCGGCCCAGTAGTAGAAGGCGCCGTCGGCTGGCGCAGACTCACCCCAGCCCAAGCGAGATCCGTTGTCGAGCAAAAGCTTCCGCGTGCGGGCGAACTCCGCGACGGCGTCGTCGCACTCGAGGTAGGACTCCTGGGCGAAGGCCGACACGGCGGCATACTGTGCCGGCGCGGGCGGGCAGAGCGCGACGTTGCCGGCGAGCGCGTCGACGGGTCGCACGAGGTCATCCGGCAGGAGCATCCAGCCCAGGCGCCAGCCGGTCATGCCCCAGTACTTGCTGAACGACGAGATGACGATCGCCGACTCGTCGACCTCCCACGCACAGACCCCCCGCGGATCCACCTGACCCGCCTCGGGATACGTGACCCCGTGATAGATCTCGTCGCTGACGAGACGCACCCCATGGGCCCGACACCAGTGCGCGATGGCAGCCAGCTCAGCCCGATCGACCATCGTGCCAGTGGGATTGGCAGGCGAGGCCACGATGAGTCCCGCGAGCGGACCGCCGGCGGCCGCCTCGTCGAGCAGCTCCGGGGTGGGCTGGAAGCGGGTGCCCGCACCGCAGTCGATCTCGACCACCTCGCAGCCGAGGGCCGTGAGGATGTTGCGGTACGCCGGGTAGCCGGGTCGCGCGAGCGCCACCCGGTCCCCGGGGTCGAAGGCCGCGAGGAAGGCGAGCACGAAGCCGCCCGAGGATCCCGTCGTCACGGCCACGCGGGCAGGGTCGACGTCGACGGCATACCACCGGCCGTAGTGTGCGGCGATCTCGGCACGCAGCTCGTGGATGCCGAGCGCGGAGGTGTAGGTGAGGGCCCGGCCGGACGCGTGGATGCGGGCAGCAGCCGCGGAGACGAGAGTGGGCGCACCACCGGACGGCTCACCGGCGCAGAGCGACACGACGTCGCGTCCGGCGGCACGCAGCAGGGCCACGCGGTCGAGCACGTCCATCACCTCGAAGGGCGCCACCCGCGAGCGGCGGGAGGCAGTCAGGACGTGGGGCGTCTCGGTCACGAGCCCAGTCTCCCGCACGCATGGATCGGGGCGCCTACCATCTGCGCGTGAGCACACCCTCCGATCCCGACGTCACCCGCTCGATCGTGGTGGCCGGGTCGGACCCCGGCCGGGTCGCCCTCGCTTCCGTGCTGGCACGGCTCTCGGCGCGGCACTGGGTCGACGTCCTCGGGCCGGCGACCCTTGTCTTCGTGCTCGAGTGGCTGCTCGGACTGCCCCTCGCCGTCGGCCTCCTGCTCGCCGTCGGCACGGTCGCCGTGCTCGTCACGCTGCGCATCCGAAAGGCACGCCGCCACTTCACGCGGTCCTTCCCGGTCGGCGAGCGCCTCACCGTGACGGCAGGCTCCCGCGGTCTCGTCGTCACACAGGGAGACCGCGCTCCGACGGTCGACGCGCGATGGAGCACGATCGACGCGGCCACGCTGATGCGCGACCACCTCGTGGTCACGCGACGGGGCGCCCACGAGCAGGTCGTGCTGCCCGCCGCGGTGAGCGACGCGGCGCTCGTGGCCGCGGTGCGGGCCGGGATCGCGAGCACGACCGGCGATGCCCTGGACGCCCGGGGCGATGCATCGCTCGCCCCGGGCTCCGGCCGCTCCCGCGCGCATGGAGCCCCCGCGGACCCCGCACGGGTCACGACAACCGAGGTGGACGCGACGACCGTCGCCCGGATGGCCCGCGACTTCACCGTCGACTCACTCACCAGCGCGCGCACGATGCTGCTGCTGGGAGTGCTCATCGTGCTCTCGGTGGCCGTCCAGTTCTCTTCGAGTGCGACGACGCGGTGGGTGCTG
>Ga0190271_10002863_pt1 | contig 10648 bp, 9 predicted proteins | sample Popmic356T_FD_133747 | JGI IMG/M metagenome (GOLD analysis project Ga0190271, IMG submission 133747) | Populus adjacent soil microbial communities from riparian zone of Weber River, Utah, USA - 356 T | ecosystem: Environmental > Terrestrial > Soil > Riparian zone | place: USA: Utah | collected... | reverse complement strand
GGCGGGCGTCGTGGCGATCCCGCCGCCGCGGGGTGGTCCGACCCGGTGACCGAAGCCCCCGTCCCTCTGATCGAGCCACGAGAGGGGTTGCCGCCGGTCGTCGCCGACAGCGAGAGCCTGGCCGACACCGTCGAGGCCTTCGGCACCGCCACCGGGCCGGTCGCGGTCGACGCGGAGCGGGCCTCCGGCTACCGGTACGGCCATCGCGCGTACCTCGTCCAGGTTCGCCGGGCCGGCGCGGGAACGGCGCTGGTCGACCCGCTCGCGTGTCCCGACCTGTCCGCCCTGGGCGCGGCGCTGGCCGATGCGGAGTGGGTGCTGCACGCGGCCAGCCAGGACCTGCCATGCCTGGCCGAGGTCGGCATGCGCCCAGTCCGGCTGTTCGACACCGAACTGGCCGGCCGGCTGCTGGGCTACCCCCGGGTGGGGCTGGCCCCGCTCGTCGAGACAGTGCTGGGCTACGCGCTCGAGAAGGGGCACTCGGCTGCGGACTGGTCCACTCGGCCGTTGCCGCAGCCGTGGCTGCGCTACGCCGCACTCGACGTGGAGTTGCTCGTCGAGCTACGCGACGCCCTGCACGGTCAGTTGCACGTGACCGGCAAGCTCGGCTGGGCCCTCGAGGAGTTCGAGGCGCTCGCGACGTTCCAACCGCCCGGACCCCGGGACGAGCCGTGGCGGCGCACCTCGGGGCTGCACCGGGTCCGCGACCGGCGGCGGCTTGCCGCCGTCCGCGAGCTGTGGTCCGAGCGCGACCGGCTGGCCCGTCGCCGCGACCTGTCCCCTGGCCGGGTGCTTCCCGACGCGGCCATCGTCGAAGCGGCCCTGGCAATGCCGAAGGGGCCGGCCGAGCTCGCCGTCCTGCCGGTCTTCCGGGGCCGGGCGCAGCGCCGCGAATCCGTCCGGTGGGCCAAGGCCATCGCGCGGGCGCGCGCGACCGCCGACACCGACCTACCGTCGCTCGCGGTGCGCTACGACGGGCCGCCGCCGGCCCGATCCTGGGCGTCCCGGGAGCCGGCGGCCGCTGCCAGGCTCACCGCCGCCCGTGCGGTGCTCGCGGAGATCGCCGAGGCACACGGCTTGCCGGTCGAGAACCTGCTGGCACCGGAAACTCTGCGCCGCGCGGCGTGGACGCCCCCGGACCCGCCGACCGAGGACGCCATAGCCGCTGCCTTCCGCGACCGGGGCGCCCGTGACTGGCAGATCCGGCTCACGGCCGGGCCGGTCAGCGAGGCCTTCGCCGCGCTTCCGGCCGCCTGACCGCGCAGGTGCGGTGGCCGCTACGTCGGGGCTCGCCACACCGAGGCCGATGTCGGGCCGGTCACTCCGAGGCAGACGCCGAGCCGGAACCCGAGCCCGAGCCGGAACCCGAGCCGGAACCGGAGCCGGAGTCCGCTCCGTCGTCGGAGCAGCCGGCCAGCCCGAAGGCAAGCACGGCGACGGTGGTGGCGGACCAGGCGGCCAGCCGCGAGTGGGGACGATTCATGGGACGGCGATCCTCTCTCTGGGACGGTCCACGTCCGGCAGCCGACGGCCGCGCACTGTGCGCGCACCCGCGTACAGCAGGACGAGGATGGCGGCCACCCACCCGATGTGGAGCAGCCAGAAGCCGGGCCCGTCGGCCCGGTAGTCCGGGAACACCGGGCGCAGCGCCCGGTACACGGGGTCGTCGACGAGCTCGAACCCGACCACCCAGGTGATCTCGCGGGACCAGCCGTCGACCAGCAGGGCAAAAATGTGCACGACGCCGAGCAGTCCCAGGACGACCGCCGCAGGTTGCAGGCGCGGAACCACTCTCCCCAGCCACCACAGCACGGCCAGCGCGGCGAGCGGCAGCACGACCACGACCTGGCGGCCGGGCCACCAGTAGCCGTGCATGGTCAGCGCCACCCACGTCGCCGTTGCCCAGCCCACGAGCAGCGGCGCGACGACGACCGCAGCGCGGTATCGCATGGACCGGGCACCCAGCACGGCCAGCGCGGCGACGGCCGGCACCGCGAGCAGCCAGGCGGGCTGCCATGCCACCAGCCCGTAGGCGCGGTCGACCAGCAGCGCGACGAGACGGAGCGACCGCCCGACGTAGTCGGGCTGCACGCCCACGACCGAGAACTCACCGGTCTGCTCGAAGTGGTCGCCGGCCGCGTACACGGTCCAACCGCCCCAGACCACCCGGTGCACGAGCAGGTACACGGCGCCGGACGCGGCCAGGCCGGCCGACAGAGCGCCCACCGAACGCCAGCGGCCCTCGCGGGCCAGCCGCACCAGGACGACCGCCGCCAACGCGGCGGCCACGGGCAGGTACTTCACCCCGAGCCAGGGCAGGGCCGTCAGCGCGACTCCCAAGCCGGCCAAGCCCGGTGGCCGCAGTGGGCCGGTGGCGAGCGCCACGCCGGCGAGCAACGCCAGCGCCGCTGGCAACTCCGGATACACCTGCTGGCCGTAGACCGCCAGCGGTGCCGACGCACCGACGATCGCCGCACCCACTCCGGCCACGTCGACGGGAACGCCGAAACGCCGCACGGCAACCCACACCAGCAATGCCGACGTCGCTCCGGCCAGGACGGACAGCGCCGCCTTTGCGCCCACCCACCCGCCGAGTCCCACCGGCACAGTCAGCAGAACCGGCAGCAGTGGGTCGTGCGGACTGACCTGCCGGCCGTCCGCGAGCCGACTGGTCTGCACCGGCAGCTCGGCATCGAAGAAGGCCCGCTGTCGCCGCGCGTCCAACTCGTCGGCGATGTCGAGGTCACGGTCCTCCCACAGCGACACCGCGGTGAGCAGGTACTGGGGCTCGTCGACGGCCGCGTGCCCACCGTGGGTGGACCGGACACCGATACCGAGCAGTGCTGCGATCAGCGTCGCGACGGCGGCGGCGGCCATCGCGATGTGCAGCCGTCGGTTCGTCATCCGGCCGCCTCGAGCTCGGCGGCGTCGGCGACCCGCGCGACCGCGTCGACCAGATCGGTCACGGGCACGATGCCGGTCAGCTCGGCCAGTCGCGACGGGTCCGCCCAGGTGTCGGGCACCTCCTCGGGTGCCGCGGGGACGACCTCGACGACGGGCTCGGTGCCGAGGACGGTGCCGACCGCGTCGACCGCGTCGCGCAGCCTGTGCGGTGAACCGGCGCCGATGTTGACTACGCCGGACGCCCCACGCAGGGCGGCGAGCGCACGGGCGACGTCCCGGACGTCGGTGAAGTCCCTGGTGCGGTCGAGGCCGCCCAGGACCCGTAGCGGGCGGCCCTGACGGGCTGCCGCGATCCAACGCGACAGCGCCATGTCCGGGCGCTGTCCCTCGCCGATCACGGTGAACGGCCGCGCCACCACCAACGGGGCTCCCGCGTCCACGCGGGCGGCGCACAGCTGCTCCGCCCAGACCTTGCTGGCGGCGTAACCGCCGACCGGGTCGCAGGGGTCGCTCTCGCGGCTCGCGCGGCCGTACCGGGCGCCGCCGTACACCGACGACGACGAGGCGACCACGACCGGCACGTCGGTCGGAATCGCCGCGAGCAGGGCCCGGATCGCCTCGACGTTGTCGCGTCGACGTCGACGCTCCACATCGGGTGCTCGGTCCCGCACGCCCGGGCACCCGGCGAGGTGGATCACCGACTCGGCCGCGCGCAGCGCCGCCTGCACCGCCGGATCGCCGTCGCACAGGTCGGCACGCACCGCCGCGACACCGGGCCGGGCGACCGGCCGCCGGTCAATCGCCAGGACAGGCTCGTCGCGCTCCAGCAGGTGCGACACGACCGCGCTGCCGACGAAGCCGGCGGCTCCGGTGACCACGACGGGCACGGGCGAACCTCCTCCTCGACGACGTCCAACACAGGTAAGCCTCACCAAACTCGACGTAGGTTAGCCTTACCTGCCGTGAGACGGAAGGGTGGCTCGTCCCTGCGCGTGGCGGGTGTGGTCCTCGGCATCGCAGTCCTGATCGCGTCGGCCAGCTACGTCGCGCGCGCCGTCGAGGCAGGGTCGCTGTACCGGGTCGCGTCGGCACTGCTCGCCGATCCGGTCGGGCTGGCGCTGGCGCTGCTCGTCTACGCGGGTGCCTTCGCGTTGCGGGCGTGGGCATGGCAGCGGACCATGCCCGGCCTGCCCGCCGCGCATGCATGGGCGGCTCTGCACGTCTCTCTGCTCGGCAACCACGTCCTGCCGCTGCGGCTCGGCGAGGCGCTCCGGGTCACCAGCGTCGTGCGCCGCACTCCGCTGCCGGTCGGCGCCGTCGCGGCGTCCGCGCTGACCCTGCGGGCTGCCGACGTCCTGGCAGTCCTCGGCCTCGCCGCCGCAGCCGCGCCCGCGGTGCTGGCGGCCGCCGGCCCATGGGGCGTTCTGGTCGCCGTCCTCGCCCTCGGCGGTGCGCTCGGCGGCCTGGCCTGGTCGCGCCGCCTGCGCGCCGCAGGTCTCCGCGTGCGCCTGCCCGGCATTGCTCCGCTGGCGGCCACGACACTGGCCTGGGTGCTCGAGGCCGCCGTCGTGTGGGAGGTCGCACGCGTTGCGGGCGTCGGCCTGACCCTGTGGCAAGCCGTCGCCGTCACCGCCGCAACGATCGCCGCTCAGACGGTGGCCGTGACTCCGGGCGGCCTCGGCACCTACGAGGCGGCGGCCACGGCGGCGATGGTGGCGTTCGGCGTACCCGCCGGCGAGGCGTTCGCGGTCGCTCTCACGACACACGCCGTCAAGACCGGGTATGCCCTGGTGGTCGGCACGCACGCGCTGGTCCGCCCGGAGCCCGGGTACTGGGGACGGTTCCGACTCCCGCGCCGCCCACCGCCCAGACCGCGGCCGCGGATCCCCGGCCCCGAGGCACCGGTCGTCGTCATGGTCCCCGTGCACGACGAGGAGGCGACCGTCGGTGAGGTCGTCCGGACACTGCCCCGGACCGTGCAGCGCCGTCACGTCGTCGCCCTGGTGGTGGACGACGGCTCGACCGACCGCTCGGCGCAGGTGGCCCGCGAGGCCGGCGCAATCGTCGTCGCCCAGCCGCGCAACCTGGGCCTGGGTGCTGCGGTTCGCCGCGGCCTGGCCGAGGCGGCGGCCCTCGACCCGGCGGCGGTCGTCTACCTCGACGCCGACCTGGAGTACGACCCGGCCGAGGTCGCCCGACTGGCCGCCCCGGTGCTCGATGGCTCGGCCGACTACGTGGTCGGCTCGCGCTTCGCCGGCGACATCCGCCGGATGCTCCCCCACCGGCGCCTGGGCAACGTCGTGCTCACACGTTGGGTGCGCTGGATGGCCCGCCTCCCGGTCACCGACGGCCAGAGCGGGTACCGCGCGTTCTCCCCCCGCGCGGCCGCCGAGGCAGAGATCATCCATGACTACAACTACGCCCAGGTGCTCACGCTGAACCTGGCCGGCAAGGGGTTCGTCTACCGCGAGGTGCCGATCAGCTACGCGTTCCGCGCGTCGGGCTCGTCGTTCGTGCGCCTGGGCCGATACCTGCGCTCGGTGGTGCCCGCCGTACGCAGGGAGCTGAACCGGCCGGCGTGCTCAGTCCTCGACGACGTGGTGGTCGAACCGCTCGCGGGCCGCCGTCCAGGCGTAACGGTCGAACCGGCCGTCGTCGCGCAGCGCGTCGACGGCGTCGTAGGCCATCACCAGCGCGTGATGGGTGTTGTCGTGCGCGAACAGGCCCTGGCGGCCGAAGGTCACCACGCGGCGGAGCATCCGGGCCCACATGTCGACACCGGCGAGATCCTGCTCGAAACCGATCCGGTACACCGGGTAGACCTGGCCGAGCCGGCGGGTCTCGACATGCAGGTGGTTCACGGCCGGTAGGCCGGTGCGGGCCAGAGCCTCGTCGACGAGGTCTCCGAGCGACTCGTCGTCGAGACCCCAGACCTCGTCGGTCATCGAGCACGGGATCTCGGCACACAGGACGGACCGGTCGGCCGGGTCGTCGGCACTGTCGCGGTAGTTGGCGGGCTCGGAGATGCGCGTGATCGGCGTCTCGAGGCCCGGCACGTAGTGTGCGTCGAACCTCGTCCACCGTCCTCCCCGGTGGACGACGTACACCAGCAGCATCGCCCGGAACCGCAGTCGGCTGGCCGACTCGATGTCGGCGAGCGACGGCGCCGGTCGGCAGATCCGGGCCAGCACGGGCAGCGGCAACGTGGAGAACACGTGGCCTGCGGTGAACTGGTCCGCGTCCTGGGTTCCGACGATGACCTCGTCCTCGACGACCCGCACGCTGTCGACCTCCGCCTCGAGCCGGATGTCGGCGCCCGCCGCCGACGCCGCCTCGGCCAGCGCCTCGACGATCTGGCCGAACCCGCGTCGCGGGTAGAGGTAGGTCTGCCCCTGCCCGTCGCCCCGGCTCCCGCGCACCATCCGCCCGGCGATCTTCCAGGCGGTGTCGGCCGAGACGCGGCGCCGGGCCTGGACGCTGCTGATGCGGTCGCCGGGAAGGCCCCACAGCTTCTGCGCATAGGGCCCGTACAGCTCGTCGTAGAGCGCCGGCCCGAGGCCCGCGCGCAGCACGCCCGCGTAGGTGTCGGAGCGTGCTTTTCGCAACGGTGATGTCGCCGAGTCCCGGGCGATCCGGGCGACCAGCGGCGCCGGCAACTCGCGGGCAAGCTCGCCCGCACGCAGCGGGAAGCCGACCCACCGGCCGGCGACCCGGAGCCGGCCGTTACGGCGACGGGTCTGCAGGTCGTCACCGAGCAGCCCGCGGAGATCGGAGAGCACACGGGGCGGCGTGGAGGGATGCAGCCGATGGGACCCGTGGTCGACCCGTACGCCCGCGATGTCGAACGAGCCGGCCAGCCCGCCGACCCGCCCGGCCCGCTCGAGGAGGGCGACCTTCAGACCGCGCCGGGCAGCGCGCCACGCCGCGGCGAGCCCAGCCGGGCCGGCGCCGAGGACGACGAGATCATACGAGCCGTTCATAGGGATGTCGCCGAGCCTAGCGCCGGCACCGCGCCCCGCACGGTGCTGCGACGATCATCGGGTCTGCGTGTCCTCATTGGTAGCTTAGGCTAGCCTTACTCTCGATGAGCATCGAGACCATCGCGGCCGGCAACCGGCTCCACCCCCTCGGCCAGGTGCTCCAGTCCGTCGCCGAGGTCGCACCCGGTTTCGCGCCGGCGCCGCCGGGACACGACATCGCGGTGTGGTACCCGTCGAGCCGGCTCACGCACCCGAGCGGATCGGCCCTGCGCGCACTGCTCGACGACGCGGCGCGCCGATGGGCCGTCGGTCCCCACGCCGCTGCCGCGCTCGCCTTCAAGGGATATGCCTGGGCGGCCACCCTTCCGGTCCTCGTCGGCTGGGTCAGGCACCGTCGCGTGCCGATCTTCGAGACCGATCGCATCCGGGTCGGCATCTCCCCCCACATGCCGTACGTACGTTTCGACCTGACCGACGCCACGGTGGCTGTGCTTCCCGACGACCCGGCCGCCGCACACCCGGCCGTCCTGGTGATCCGCAACCCAACGGACATGCTCCGCGCGGCGAGAGTGGCGCTGGTCGACGACCACCTCGCCGCCGTGGTCGCAGCACTCCACGGTGCCACCCGGGTAGGCGAACGGCTCCTGTGGGGAACGGTCGCCGAGGCGATCGTGCAGCCCGCGCTGCTCATGGCGGAGGGTCCCGTAGCCGATCGGGTCGCCACCGCGCGCACGCTGCTGGACTCGTGCGGCGAGCGCGTCCGCGACCTGGTCGACATCGTGGAGGGTCCGGGCGGACCACGGGTCCGGCGCCGGACCTGCTGCCTGTGGTTCACCGCCCCCGAGGGCCGCGGCAGGTACTGCGCGTCGTGCTGCGTCGTCCACCGCTGATCCACCCTCTAGCCTGACCGGATGACCGGCGCCTCGCTGCCGTTCGTCGCCGACGTTCGCCGTGCGCTCGCCGCGGTCGCCGATCCGGCCAAGGCGGCGCCGATGCAGGCCTACATGAAATCGGTGATGCCGTTCCACGGGGTTCCCAAGCCCGCCCGGACGGCGGCGCTGCGGCCGGTGTTCCGGGCCCATGTGCTCGCGGACCGCGAGACTTGGGAGGCGACCGTGCGGCTGCTCTGGGACGGCGCGGAGTACCGCGAGGAGCGCTATGCGGCCACGGACCTGGCTCGGCACCGCACCTACGCCGCATGGGCGACCGACGTGCGCTCGATCGCCCTCGACGACCACCTGATCGTGACCGGCGCATGGTGGGACCACGTCGACGAGGTGGCGATCCGACTGGTCGGACCGCTGCTGAGCGCTCACCCGGTTCAGATCGACCGAGTCGTGCGGGCCTGGTCCCGCGACGAGGACCGCTGGCGGCGCCGGGCCGCGGTGATCTGCCAGATCGGATGCCGGGACAGTACGGACACCGCACTTCTCGCCGAGTACATCCTCGCCAACGACGACGATCCCGACTTCTTCCTCCGCAAGGGCATCGGCTGGGCCCTGCGCGAGCACGCCAAGACCGATCCGGACTGGGTGCGCGCCTTCGTGGCCACCTACCGGGGACTCCTGTCCCCCCTGTCCACCCGAGAGGCGACCCGAACCCTGCCCCCACACCCCGACGCTCGTGTCCCAGAATGATCACGTTAAGAGGGTCTGTCCCCCCGTTGCCAGGTCTCCAGACCTGGTGAAGGACCCCCACACCCTCTTAACGTGATCATTCGGCGACGGCGAGAGCACGGGGGGCGAACGGCCCTCGCCGGTCCGGGTTACCGGCGAGTAGCATCGGCTCCACACCCGAAGGAGGCGCTCGTGCCGCGTGTCAACCGCCACGTCCGCGACGTCGTGTTCGTCGACGGTGTCCGCACCCCGTTCGGCAAGGCCGGACCGAAGGGGATGTACTACGAGACCCGCGCGGACGACCTCGTCGTCAAGTGCATCCGCGAGCTACTACGACGAAACCCGCAGCTGCCGCCCGATCGCGTGGACGACGTCGCCGTGGCCGCCACCACGCAGATCGGCGACCAGGGGCTCACCATCGGGCGCACCGCAGCCCTGCTCGCCGGTCTGCCCCGATCGGTTCCCGGCTACGCCGTCGACCGCATGTGCGCCGGCGCGATGACCGCCGTGACGACGACGGCGGCTGGGATCGCCTTCGGCGCGTACGACGTCGTCATCGCCGCCGGCGTCGAGCACATGGGTCACCACCCGATGGGTGAGGGCGTCGATCCCAACCCGCGCTTCCTGGCCGAGAAGCTCGTGGACCCGTCGGCCCTGGTCATGGGCCAGACCGCGGAGAACCTGCACGACCGGTTCCCGCACCTGACCAAGGAGCGGGCCGACGCGTTCGCGGCCGCCAGCCAGGCCAAGCTCGCCAAGGCCTACGTCGACGGCAAGGTCCAGCCCGACCTGGTACCCGTCGCGACCCGCAGCGCCGAGCAAGGCTGGGGTCTCGCGACCGCCGACGAGCCGCCACGCCCGGGCACCACCGTGGAGGATCTCGCGGGGCTGAAGACTCCGTTCCGCCCGCACGGCCGCGTGACGGCGGGCAACTCCGCCGGCCTCAATGACGGTGCGACGGCCGCCTTGTTGGCCTCGGCCGATGCCGCGGCGGAGCTCGGCCTGACTCCCCGCATGCGGCTGTTGTCGTACTCGTTCGCCGGTGTCGAGCCCGAGTTCATGGGTGTCGGTCCGGTCCCCGCGACGGACAAGGCGCTGGCGCACGCCGGCCTGACGATGGACGACATCGGCCTGGTCGAGATCAACGAGGCGTTCGCCGTCCAGGTGCTCGCCTTCCTCGACCACTACGGCATCGCCGACGACGACCCCCGCGTCAACCCCTACGGCGGCGCGATCGCGCTCGGGCACCCGCTGGCATCGTCCGGGGTCCGGCTGATGACCCAGCTGGCCCGGGCCTTCGAGGACCACCCGGAGGTCAGATACGGCATCACGACGATGTGCGTCGGCATCGGCATGGGGGGAACGGTCGTCTGGGAGAACCCCCACCACGCCGACTACGGCGCCGGTGACGCCGAGGAGGCGGCTGCGTGATGGCCGGAGCAGACACCGCGGAGTTCCCCGGCGAGGTCGTCACCCGGGCGCTCGTCCGGTTCGTCGACCTTCCACTCGGTGCCGGCCGGGCGGCGCTGATCACCCTCGACAACGGCCACGACCACACCAGGCCCAACACTCTCGGGCCGGCCAGTCTGCTCGAGCTCGACCGGGCACTCGACACCGCCTACGGCGAGCCGGGGCTGGTGGCGGTCTGCCTCACCGGCAAGCCGTTCATCCTGGCCGCCGGCGCCGACCTCAACGGTGTCGCGCTCGTGACCCGTCGCGAACAGGGCGTCGAGATCGCCCGCCTGGGCCACCGCGTGTTCGCTCGGCTCGGTGACGGCCCGGTCCCGACCTTCGCGTTCGTGAACGGGCTCGCCCTCGGGGGCGGGCTCGAGCTGGCGCTGAACTGCACCTACCGCACGGTCCACGAGTCCGTGGCCGGCGTGGCTCTTCCCGAGACCTTCCTCGGACTCGTCCCCGGGTGGGGCGGGTCGTGGCTGCTGCCCAACCTGGTGGGCCCGGACAAGGCCGTCACCGTCATCGTCGAGAACGCGCTCAACCAGAACCGGATGCTCAGGGGTCGCCAGGTCGCCGAGCTCGGTATCGCCGACGCACTCTTCGACGCCGCCGACTTCCTCGAGCAGTCGTTGCTGTGGACCGCCAAGGTCATCCGCGGCGAGGTCGCCGTCGAACGCCCCGCGGTCGACCGGG
>Ga0190271_10002862_pt1 | contig 10648 bp, 6 predicted proteins | sample Popmic356T_FD_133747 | JGI IMG/M metagenome (GOLD analysis project Ga0190271, IMG submission 133747) | Populus adjacent soil microbial communities from riparian zone of Weber River, Utah, USA - 356 T | ecosystem: Environmental > Terrestrial > Soil > Riparian zone | place: USA: Utah | collected... | reverse complement strand
GTGGTGCCATTGATCGGCACCGAGCACTCGTTCGTACCTCCGGCAATGCGCCCACCAAAAGTGAGCTGGTTGCAGACAAAGGTGCCGTTCATCTGTTTGGAGAAAAACTTGTCCGCGCGACCGAAGGCGACCCAGATGGGGCCGGCAACGGTGCACGTCTTGTTCTCCGTACAAATGGTTTTGTAACCGGGCGGACGGTTTCCGGCGCTTGCGCTCAGCGCAAACGTACCGGCGAGAACGCCGAAGACAACACTGCGAAATTCCATATTCGCTCCTTGAAGTTTTTACGATCCATCGCGCAAAGGCACGCAGCCCGCGCGCGCCGAAGGGTAGCAGGAAACCGGTGTCAGGAAACCGGTGTCATTGCGTATGGGGGAGTTGCGGGCGGCGCAGCTCAGCCGCCCTGCTGCATCAAGGGTTTAGGAGAACGCTTGGCCGTCGAATTCGCGTGCCTGTACAACGACGCGGTCAGGACAAGCCTACTTGCTCTTCTTCTCCGGAACAGCTGCCGGGTTTGTGGCTGCCGCCAGAGTCGCCTTGCAGACATCTTTTTCGCCCTTCATGCGATCGAAGAAGCCTCCTGCGATCACCGTCGCTCCTCCGGTCGCTGCCGCCATTGCACCCGACGCCACTCCTTTCGCACCCACGCCAATCCTTGGACTCACCAATGTTCCTTCCAGCCGGATGAGCGGGTTGGTGAACATGCCTGGACTCACGCCGATCCCTTTGCGCGGGCGCGTATTGAAGTCGAGCAACAGCTTCTCGGTGCGCAGGTCGATCTTGCCCTCGGCGGTGATGGTGACCTTCTCTGTCTGAAGCACCACTGGATTCACGGTGACCTCGCCATTGACGATGTCGGCGCGCGCGATCGTGCAGTCGAGCTTCATGAATGGATCGTCCTTGGAAAAGGGATTGAGCTTCTGGGTAAGCTCTGTCACGACACCTCCTCCGTAAGCACTGACGAGCCCGCTCCTCACCTTTCCCGCTCCCTGCGTCAACAGCAGGTGCCCGTTGGCGCCTGACGCCATTTGCCGCGGTGATTTCCCACGGATCTTGATATCCACTTCCAGCCCGACCGGAGGCACATCGGTACGCGCGATGTCCTTGCTCCCCAGGTTTGCCCGCACGTCGCTGAGGTCGATCTTCAATTCGAGAGCGGCCGTCCCATCGCCGACGGGCACGAGGGAGCCGGAACCCTGCAGCGTGCCTTCATGCGCGCCGGCTGCGCGCATGTCGAACACTATCTTCCCGTGATCCATGCGCAGATTGGCGTCGAGGTCCTTGACCGACCTCTCGCCGAGAATCAGTTCGCCGCAGACCAGGTGCAGCTTCGCATCGGTGTCCTTCATCTTGTCGAATGGAAACGGTTCCTCGCTGAACACGAAATTCTTCGGCGGCTCTGGTCTTGCCGGCGTCGCCGGTGGCGGCGCTGTGGGGGGAGTCCCAGGCGTCCCCGCTGTCTCCGTCGCTGTTGCGGCTTGTTTGTCAGGGAAGAATGGCGTGAGGTCGAGCCGCGGCGATGAAAGATCGGCCTCTATCTTTTTCCCCTCAGTCAACAGAAACGAACCTGCCAGCTGCTGCTCGCCCAGCGTGGCTTGCAGATCCTTTGCCTCGATATGGCCTTTCGCAAGCTCGAGAGAGCCGCTGGCCGAGACCTTCAACTCCGGCAACGTGGCGCGCAACTTCGCCAGGCTTTCAGCGGTCATTTCGAATTTGAGCGAGGACTTCCGGTCGTCGGTGTGTTGCATGCTGCCATCGACGCGCAGGGAAGCTCCGGCGATGGCTGCGGTCAGGGCCTCGAACTTCACCAGCTTGCTCGAATACACCGTGTGTCCAGACACGGTAAGCGGCGCCACAGGCACCCCGCTGACTTCGAACACGCTGGCAAGACGCGCCGCATCCGCGGCCGTGGCTTCGAACTTGAGATCGGACCCAACCAGGCCGCGTGTCTTGAGCGTGCCCTTCACACTGGCATCGAGGTCGCCAACCTTCGCCTTGAAGTCGAGCTGCCTGTGCTTTCCGACATCTTTTATGTGGGTGTCGATCCGCACCGGCCCGGTGGCGACGACCGGAAGTTTCAGCGCAGTCAACACCGGACCGATTTCTGCTTTCTCGACCTTGATCGTCAGGTCGGCGCCAGCCAGGCCGCGCGTCTTGAATGTCCCCTTCACGCTGGCCGCCAGATCGCCAAGCGTCGCCTTGAAGTCGAGTTCCCGGTGCTTCCCGACATCCTTGATGCGTGTGTCGATCTTCGTCGGCCCGGTGGCTATGACCGGAACATCCAGCGCGGTGAGCAAGCCACCGATATCCGCGTGCTCCGCCTTGAGCGTCAGATCGCCGCCGACCAGGCCCAGCTCCTTGAGCGTGCCGCTGATGCTGGCCGAGAGTTCCGCAGACTTCGCCTTGAAGTCCAGACTCGTGAGCGCACCCTCGTCCTTCACTCGCCCTTCGATCTGCAACGAACCTTTGGCGATGAGCGGTAGATCCAGCTTCGTGAGCATGGAATCGATTTCCGGATGCTCAACCTTGAGCGTCAGATCCGCGCCGTCCAGTGGATTCCAACTACCGATGGCGCCTTTGACATCCAGCGCGAGTTTGCCCAGCGACATCTGCATGATCAGACGCATATCGCGCTGGGCCAACAACGATTTGATCGTTCCCAACTCACCCTTGAGCGTCATGGGATAGGCATCGAGCTGGCCGTGGCCATCCAGCGCCAGCAGATCGTCCTGGCCGGGCGTAATGGTCAGCTTTTCGAACAGGACGACGTGATCGGATTTCTGCGCTTCGCGATAAACGAGACGCACGTTGTTCAACACGGCGCGATCGATAACTACCGGGACTTCGACTTCGGCAGGTTCGTCTTCGAGCTCGTCATCGCTCTCATCTTCCGCATCGGCCTCATCAGCCGCATCGGCTTCACCTTCCACTTCCGGTGTGCCCATGACCCAGTTGCCTTTACCGTCGGACCCCCGTTCCAGCAGGATCGTCGCGTCGTGCAGTTCGAACAAACGGACTTCCGGCGGCCCGGAAATCAACGACCAGAAGCCTATCTGCACGATGGCCTTGCCGAACTCGACCATCTGCGGCTGCGAGCCGCCCTGCGCATTCCCCAGGCGAACGCGTTCGGCACTCACGTCGATGACCGGAATCAGCTTCAGCCTGAATGGGCCATCGATGGCGAAGGGACGGCCGATGCTCTGCGAAACCATCGCTTCGATGCGGGCCTTGTGTCGGCCGAGATCACCAAACGCGAGGTAGAGCGCAATGACCAGCACCACAGCACCGACGATGCCGAAGAACCAGGCAAGGAATCGTTTAAGCGTCATGTGAGCTACCTTCCGTCAAATGGAACTCCGAAGCTTCGCGACTTCGGCTGCGGTGACTGCGGCGCCCTGTCCGCCCCAGATCGCACGCATCCAGGTCGCAAGATCCGCGATCTCCTGATCACTGAGGTGTTCGGCGAAACCCGGCATCGCCTGCATACGTTCGAGGCCGGGAAAATCCTGTTGCGCGATGCCATGCATGACCGACGTCAGGAATCCCCGCGCACTCGGGATACGCAACGACGAATTCGATCGCATCGGCACCGAAACATGAGGCACGCCCTGACCTTCGATGCCATGGCAGCCGGCGCACAACGCGAACCAGGTGCGTTGACCCGACTCGCTGACCTTCACGCTGACCTTGGCAGGCATGATCGGCTTCACTGGCGGTGGCGGTTCACCCAGCAGATAGGCCGCCATCGCTGTGAGATCCGCGTCGTCCAGGTATTGCGTCGAGAAATGCACGACTTCGAACATCGGACCCGTCATCGATCCCACGGACGACACGCCGAGTCGCATGAAGCGCGCGAGGCCATCCGGCTCGAATCCCACGAGCGCGAGCGTGTCACGGGTAATGTCGGGCGCTTCGACGCCGTCGATGATGCCGCCCTCGAGGTAACGGTCGCGCTTCATCGCCATCATGAAATTGCGAGGCGTGTGGCATTCGCCGCAATGACCGAGCGCGTTGGTCAGATAGCGGCCGCGATTCCATGCGGTCGACTTCGCCGCATCAGGCTGCTCGGGATCCCGCAGCGCGAACAGGTTCCACGCGCCGACGAGCGAGCGAATGTTGTTAGGGAAAGTCAGGTCGTTGGCAACGTTGGGGCGGTTTACGGGTTCCTGCGCCATGAGGTAGGCATAAATGGCATCCACATCATCGGCCGTCAGGTCGCGATACGACACGTAGGGCATGGCCGGGTACAGGTGCCGGCCTCCTGGAGCGATCCCGTCACGCAATGCCCGATGAAAATCCCTGCGCGTCCATTTGCCGATTCCGTATTCCGGGTCGGGCGTGATGTTGGTGGCGTGGATCTCCCCGAAAGGTGTCTCGAATGGCAGGCCGCCTGCCCATGCCGGCCCATCTTTATATGTGTGGCAGGCATAACAGTCCGCGGCAACGACGAGATAGCGGCCTCTTGCCGCGAGCTTGCCCAACTCCTCCGACGAGAGAGGCGAATCCAGATCGGCGGCAACCACCGAACGCTCCAGGACACCGAAGTGCAGCGTCGCAAACGCCAGCACGCCGAGACCGGCAAACACGAGGACGATGCGAATCCAGCGTCGCATCGTTCAGTCCTTCACCAAACCCGGCGTCGCCAGTACCACCTTGCGAACCGCTTCGTAGTAACGAACGTAGCCGGTGCAGCGACAGATGTGCCGGTCGAGCGCCGCGTGAATGACGCGTTCGATATCCTGGCGTGCGACGGGCTGTCGCTTGAGCTGATCGAGCAAGACCGTCGCACCGGTGACGAACCCGGGCGTGCAGTAACCGCATTGAAAGGCGAAACCCTCGATGAACGCCTGCTGCACCGGGGTGAGCTTCACGACTTCGCCCCGCTCATCTCGCTGCGCATGACCTTCGATCGTGCGCACCGACTTGCCCGCAAAAAAATGCGCGCCCGTGATACACGTGCGCCATTCCTCCGATCGCCCGTCGGGATGATCGAGGATGACCGTACACGCATGACAGACACCTATGCCGCACCCCAGTCGCGAACCGGTAAGGTTCAGCTGCTCATGCAGGAAATCGATCATCATCGTCGTTTCCGGAACCTCAACCGGTCCCACCGCCTTGCCATTCACGGTGAGGGACAACGCGCGCGTGGTGATGGTCATGACAAGGCCGCCTTGATCTTGTCAGGCGTGATCGGGAAGTCGTAGAAGCGCACGCCGATCGCGTGGTGAATGGCATTGGCGATGGCCGGGATCACTGCGATCACCGTGACCTCCGCCATGCCCTTCGGCAGATCGCCCGGCGATTTTGGTTCGAGCGACTCCGCGCTCTGGTGCCAGACAGCCACATCATTGCCGCGCGGCAGCTGGTAGCGGTTCCAGTTCCAGGTCCCGTTGCCGGGCCCGTCCTCATACAGCGGCAGATATTCGTGCAACGCGTGACCGATGCCCATCGCGATCCCGCCCTGCACCTGACCCGAGATCAGCTCCGCGACGATCGGTGGCCCCGGATCGAGAATGGAGTGATGCGACAACACATCGACTTTGCCGCTGCCGAGGTTGACCGCGACTTCGACGAGCGTTGCCATCGGCGCGTAGTAGCGGGTACCGGCGTTGTTCAGTTGTGTCGGTGGATAGAAAACCGCGGCGCGCTCGATGAAATGGTAACCACCATCTTTCATTTTCGACTTGCGCGATGACGATGCACCCGCGCCATATTTGAGCGCGAGCGCGTCAACAGGCAGGCGCAGCCGTCCCCCATCGGGCACATCGAACTCCGCTTCGGCCCACTCCCAGCGATTGAAGGTATGCACACTGACCCCGGTGACCAGGCCCAGCTCATGGGCCTTGGCGGCGACGCGGGCGAACGAAAGCGGCTCGAGAGTGCCGGCCACCAGTTTGCCGTCGACGACGCGCAGGTCCTGGTAACCGAGCGACGGTGCCGCTGTCGCACTCCTTCCCCACAGGCGCAACGCAGCGGGCCAAAGACCGAAGCGCACCAGCGCACGCGCGGACTCACGCGTGGCATGACCGAGGAAAAAGGCGCTGTTCGACGCGCTCATCGGCGAGGTGAATGACGGAGTCCACCGCGGATTCCGTGCGAGCTTGTCTTCCATCGCCTGCGACATGGTGAACTGCTGCTCGCTCGCGGTAAGTGGCATCTCCGGCCACTCCACCACGCCGTAGAAAGTTCGATCGGGAACGCGGCCCAGGATGCGCCCGGCAATGATCGGCTGTGATGTCGTGGTACCGGTTCCGATTTCGGTCGCGACGTGGCGCAACGTGACGCGCCCGTCGGGGTCGACTTCCAGCGTTGCGATGGCGGCTTCACCACCCGTGCCGTAATCTTTTTGCACGTGCGCGAAGCCGACGCCATAACGCCTGCCGGGATTGGCCGAGTCGTACTTCATCTTGCGCGTGGCCCGCTCGGTCCACATCGGATGCACTTTCGCCCGCTCGAGAATCTCGTCATTGCGCAAGGCACCGATCGGCACGGCTCCCTGCGTGTTTTTCATCCCGGTACGAAAGACGTTTTTCAGGCGCAGATCAATGGCGTCGATTTCCAGTGCCTGGGCGGCTTCATCGACCAGCATTTCGGTCGCCGACATGGTCTGCAGCGTGCCGAAGCCGCGCATCGAGCCACCCTCCACGGCGTGCGACGCCAGCGTGGCAACCGAGAAGTCGCTGCGCGGCAGATAGTAGATAGATTGAGCCGCGGTCGCCCCGACCATGCCGACCGTCATCGAATAGTTCGCGCGACCACCGCCGTCACACTTGAACTCGCCTTGCATGGCGCGAAACCCATGCGTCTTGCGATCGACGAGCAGCGCGTATTTCATCCAGAATGCATGGCGCTTCAGCCCCATCTGGAATTGTTCGAAGCGGTCATTGGCCAGCCGAACCGGCCGGCCCTCGCCGTACAGTCCCGCGAGCACGGCAAACAAGGGAAACACGTGGTGGTCCTTGGTGCCGTATCCGACCGTATGACCGCACTTCAGGTCGACCTTCCTCGCGGCGAACTTCGACTTGGACAGCATCTCCGCCGCGCGTTCCGCGACCTCGAACGGCGACTGCGTCGCGATCATCATGCTCAGGATCTGGGTCGCCGGGTCGTACCAGACGTTGCCGTTGTCGGTCTCCATCGCGGACGCGTCGATCGACTGGGAAGTGTAGGAGCGGCGCAGGATCAGCGCATCGTCCCCGGCTGCCGCGAACTCCTTTTCTATGCGTGTCGCAGCGGCCATGCCGCGGGCCATCGGATCGCCAGTGCGTGACGGCTGCGGCCACTGCGGCTGATCATCCTTGAACCCGGCAAAAATGATCGAGTCCCTGATCGGCGAACTTTCGTCCGGCGCATCCGGAGTCGCTCCCTCGATGCGCACATAACGCGCGGCGCCGTAGTTAGGCGGCGGGTTCGGGCCCGTGACCGCGCCATAACGGACGACGGTCTCGTCGAACTGAATGCGCCGCTTGGCGGCGTCGAATCGATCGAAGTCCTTGTAGATCAGCAATGCGACCGGCTCGCCGAGCAGATGCGGTGTTTTTCCCCGCGGGACCAGGAACCATTCACCGTAGAAATCGGCATGCGGCATGCTGACGCCGTCACGCTGAAGATCTTCAGCAAACACCAGCCGGTCAGGCTGCAGGTCCTCGCCCAGGACGGATAGATCGACGCCTTCGAAAACCCGATCGGCGCGGGCAACCCGGATCAGGAACGCGTGGCTCTGCTCCTTTGGCCAGCCGGGAATATCCCGAGCTCGAAAATCACGCGTAAATGTTTTGGCACCGGTGACCTTCTGGATCGCGTCGACGCGAAAGCGCGGTGTGTCCTTGCCGTCCAGCCAGTCCGCGGGCGGCGGTTCCCCATTGTTCACCAGCGTGCCCGACGCCGGGGAAGCGAACATGCTGATATGAATCGTTATGCCCGCGACCGCGCCAGTCTTGAAAAAATCACGACGTGATATCGAATGGCTCATATCCACCTTCGGTCGGCGGTGAAATCGATCGTGAGCCAGAACGCCGGCGTGGCCGCGTTGAGCCGCTGCGAAAGGTCGGCTCGAATTTCATCCGCCATCGCGACATCAATCTGGGATTCCGGCGGCACCAGTATGTGGATCTCGACGAATCTCCCCCGACCCACCTTTGCTACATAGCTCGAATAATCGGCAAACTGGCGCTCCTTCACGACATCCTTCATGACAGCGTGAACCCGGGCGTCCAGCTCATCCGGCGCGACCTGGAGCACATCGCTGATGGAGCGCCACAGGCCAATCATCGGCATGGGCAACATGATGAGTGCCATGCTGAGCAGCGCGATTGCGTCCAGATACGGAATCCACTGCTGGAATCGTGTGCCTGCGAGCGCCGTGGCGATGACAAAGCCGATCAGCAACGCGAGGCTGAGGCACGTGCTCACCGCCCAGCTCCGTGCATCGAGTTCAAGCATCGGCGACTGAAGTGCCTTGGCCCTCCGCCGCAGGACCATGGTCATCGTGAGACCGATCGCGCAGAGGATGCCCGCCCACCAGGCGGCCAGCCCGTATTCCACCTGGTGGCCGCCGCTGGACAACGAATTTATCGCGTCGACCGCGGCGTATATGCACGCGACCGCCAGGATGCTGTCGCGCAGCACACCGACGAGGGGTTCGAGATGCCAGTAGCCAAACTGGAAGCGTTGACTCGTTCCCCGGGCAATCAGCTTCACCACGAGCAGTGACACGATCGTCGGCAAGACATCGACGAAGCTGAACATGCCATCGAAGATGATCGCTTGCGAGCCGGTTGCGAGTCCGCTTGCGACGCCGAGCACGCCGAGCAACACCGTCAAAGCGATCGAAAACTTGAGGGTGCCTTGTTCTCCTCTAACCATCGGTCGATGGTTACTCAGCGCCTCCGGATCGGCCGTAAGACCAATGTCCGATTGAGCCCGAAGCGATGCTTCGCGCACTGTGCACGCGGAGGTGCCCGTGAACCACGCATGCCGATCCCGACTCGGAAACACTTCGGTGGCCGGCCTGTTGCTGTGCGCCATCTTCACATCACTACCGGGCTTCGCGGAGACGGTGCTCGACACGCTTCCCACGCTCGAGGCCGTAAGCAGCCGCCTGGAACTGACGCCCGAGCAGGAAGCGAAGCTCCGGCCGCTCTTCGAGAAGCGGATGTCAGAACTGCTGCAGGCCCAGCTCCTCTTTCAACGGGCGTCCACTCCTCAACAGAAACGCAATGTGCTGAGCGAGACGAAACTGGCCGGCGATGCTTTCAATGCGCAGGTCGAGAGTGTGCTTTCGCCGTCGCAACAACATGAATGGCGCGAGTTCCGTTCGGAACAGCGCGAAAAGGTCAAAGAGCGAGCCGAAGACAAGCAGTCATCGCAGTAATCGCCTGCGATTTCGCTCGATAGCACCCCTCGGTAACTACTGATTGACGACTCAGCGTCGGTCGGGGGATACGTGTGCGCGCGTAAGTTAGCGGTAACATTCTCAGGGGGTGAGCACGGGACGGAAAAGGAAATCCGTTTTTCGATTTACGTAACTAGTCGACTTTTGATGCGGAGCGCAGCGCGTTCCGCGGCATTTACGAAGGGGAAGTTAAATGGTTGCGAGTCTCAAGAAATTCGCCGTAACGCGCAAAAGCGTCGTTGCGGCGTTCATCTGTGTCACTGCCATGTATGCGTCGACGGCCAGCGCTCAATGCCTGACGTCGAATCAGACTGGCACTAACAATGGCTTCTATTATTCGTTCTGGAAGGACAGCGGAAACGTCAGCTTCTGTTTGCAGAGCGGCGGGCGCTACACATCCCAGTGGAGCAACATCAACAACTGGGTGGGTGGCAAAGGCTGGAACCCGGGCGGGCGCCGGGCGGTTGTCTACTCGGGCACGTTCAGTCCCAACGGCAATTCGTACCTCACGCTCTACGGGTGGACTCAAAACCCGCTCGTCGAGTACTACATCGTCGATAGCTGGGGCTCCTGGCGTCCACCAGGTGGATCCGGATTCATGGGCACCGTTACGAGCGACGGCGGTACGTACGATGTCTATCGCACGCAGCGAGTCAACCAGCCCTCCATCGAAGGCACCCGAACGTTCTATCAGTACTGGAGCGTCCGGCAGTCGAAGCGCGTGGGCGGAACCATCACCACGGGAAATCACTTCGACGCATGGGCCAGCTACGGCATGAACCTGGGCAACCACAACTACATGGTCATGGCGACCGAGGGATATCAGAGCAGCGGCAGCTCTGACATCACGGTAGGTGGCACCAGTTCATCCTCGTCCAGTGGTGGCGGTTCGTCGACCTCGAGCAGCGGCGGTGGGGGCAGCAAAAGCTTCACTGTGCGTGCGCGCGGCACGGCCGGTGGAGAATCCATCACGCTGCGGGTCAACAACCAGAACGTGCAGACCTGGACGCTGGGCACCGGCATGCAGAACTACACGGCGTCGACGACCTTGAGCGGCGGCATCACGGTGGCTTACACCAACGACGCCAGCGGCAGAGACGTGCAGGTGGACTACATCCAGGTGAACGGGTCCACACGCCAGTCGGAAGCCCAGAGCTACAACACCGGCCTCTACGCCAACGGCAGTTGCGGTGGTGGCGGCAACAGCGAATGGATGCATTGCAACGGCGCCATCGGCTACGGCAATACTCC
>Ga0190271_10002861_pt1 | contig 10650 bp, 8 predicted proteins | sample Popmic356T_FD_133747 | JGI IMG/M metagenome (GOLD analysis project Ga0190271, IMG submission 133747) | Populus adjacent soil microbial communities from riparian zone of Weber River, Utah, USA - 356 T | ecosystem: Environmental > Terrestrial > Soil > Riparian zone | place: USA: Utah | collected... | reverse complement strand
TGGAGACGGGTGTGCGATTGCTGCCTCTCTCGGTGGCGCTCCTGCTCACTGCTGTTGCCATCCCCAAGTACCGGCCACAGGCCGCGCCCCGCACCGTCGTGCGGTGGGGATTGATCGCACTTCTCGCCGGTGTGGTATCCCTGGTCGCCGCCCTCGAGGTGGGCGTCGGGCCGGAGATCGTGGCGGTGCCAATGCTCCTCACCGGGCTTGGTGTCGGCGCGTTGGCCTCACAACTGGGAGCGGTCACGGTGTCGGCCGTTCCCGACAAGGAGACGGGCGAAGTCGGTGGTCTCCAGAACACCATGACCAATCTGGGTGCTTCCCTGGGCACGGCGCTGGCCGGCTCGATCCTGATCGCGGCCCTGACCACGTCTTTCATTCAGGGGATAGAGGACAACCCGGATGTTCCCCCCGAGGTGTCGTCTGGGGCCGAGGTCGAGCTCGCCGCGGGAATCCCGTTTGTCTCCGATGCTCAGCTCGAGTCGGCGCTCGATGATGCCGGTGTCCCGTCGAGCGTGGCCGAAGCCATCGTCGCCGAGAACGAGCGGGCGCGGATCAACGGCCTCCGAGCGAGTCTGTCGGTGCTGGCTGTATTCGTGGGGGTGGCCTTGTACTTCACCCGATTGATCCCGATGGAGCCAGTAGGCACGACTTCGGGGGTCCCTGTCGAAGTCTGATCTCGGCGGTCAGCCGAGAACCGGGTGCCGGTCCCCGGCCGGCTCCCATTCAGGTGCCGCAACCTCCGTGATATGAGGCCGGTCGGCCGCAGTCACCCAAAACCCGATCAGCGCCGCCGCGATCTCGGGATGGGGATTGTGGGCACGATGCACGATTCCGATCGGCTCGGTGTAGACATCACCAGCCGAATAGTGCTCGGTTCGTCCTTGGTACTGCAGTGACACGATTCCCCGGAGCAGCACGAAGTAGACGGTCCCGTTGTGGACATGCCACGAGGCGGTGCGGCCGCGATTCAGCTCGGATAATTGGATGTTGATCCGTGCCTCGGGATCGCGAGGCAATCGGGTCTCGATCTCCTCGTACAGGACCTGGCGGATATGTGACCCGTCTTCTGGCAGCAGACCGGATATGCGAAGGGCGAGGGTGGCGGGGTCGACCCGATGTTCCTTCATAGCCCGTGCATCGTGTCGTGGATCAGATGGTCGACCACCGCCTCGAGGGCTTCCCTCTCACCCGCTCCGGAATCCAATGCCGCGCGATGGACGGCGAGCTGTCTGTGGGCGCTGGTCCCGTCGCTGACGATCGTTCGCATGTGTCGCAATTCCTCGATGACGTCGAATTCGAGGGCGTCCTGGGCCAGCATCTCGATGATCTCCTCGACTAGATCGGCGATGGAGACGAGCTCGCCACGACCGAAGTCGATCAGGGAACCGTCCGTCCCGTAGCGCTGCGCCCGCCACATGTTCTCCGAGATCAAGAAAGGCGAGTAGACCCGCCATCTCTGATTGCGCCGGCGGAGCCGGAACAAAAACCCAAGCAGGCACAGATAGAAGGCCGCCACGGTCATGGCGTCGTCGAGCCGGGTGCATACGTCGCTGACCCTCATCTCCAGAGTCGGGTAGCGGGCAGAGGGCCGGATGTCCCACCACAGCTTGGTGGCGTCTTCGATGATCCCGGCTTCCACCAGGATGTTCACGGTTCGCTCGTACTCGCCCCAGGACTCGAACTCCTCGGGGACCCCGGTCCGGGGCATGTTCTTGAAGATGATGGGGCGGTAGGCGAGGAGGCCGGTGTCGGTCCCGGCCCAGAATGGAGATGAGGTGCTGAGGGCGAAGATGTGGGGGAGCATGTAGCGGATCTGGTTCATCAGGTCGATGCGAAGGTGCTCGTCCTCGATCCCCACGTGCACGTGCATCCCGCAGATGACCATCTGGCGAGCGACTACCTGGTAGTCGGCGGCGATGCGCTGGTATCTGGGCTGCTCGGTCGGTTCTTGCTCCATCCAGTTGGCGAAGGGGTGGGTCGAGGCGGCGATGATCGCAGCCCCGTATTCCTCGACCACGCCGGAGAGGTCACGGCGGAGGCCGGAGAGGTCGTCTCGGGCCTCGGACAGCTTGGCGCAGACCTTGGTGCCCACCTCGATCTGAGCCTTCAGGAACTCAGGGGCCACCTGTGGCCCGAGCACTTCCCGCAGTGAATCCCACAAGTCAGGAGGCGGGTCTTTCACCAGATCCCGTGTCTCCCGATCGACGACCAGGTACTCCTCCTCGATGCCGATGGTGAAGGCGGGACGGTCGACCACAGGTGAAACCTAGATGCCGCTGGCCAGGGTGTGACGTCTCGTGAGAGCGCATTCCTCGCGGACATGACAACCTTCGAGATGATCGTTCACCAGGCCCATCGCCTGCATGAACGCATAGACTGTGGTCGGGCCGACGAACGACCACCCGCGTCTCTTCAGGTCCTTGGAAATGGCCGTCGAGACCTCGGTCGTCGACAGGATCTCAACCGGGGGAGGGGGATCGGGCTCGGCCCAGGACCAGAAGTAGGTTGCCAGTGAGCCCCGCTCCTCGATCAGTTCGAGGGCGCGGCCCGCATTGTTGATCGTCGAGCGGATCTTGCCCTGGTGGCGGACGATCCCGGCATCGGCCAGCAGTCGTTCCACGTCTTCCTCACCGAACCCGGCGACAGTGGCAGGATCGAATCCGACGAACCCTGCCCTGAAGCTCTCCCGCTTGCGCAGGATCGTGAGCCAGGAGAGACCTGCCTGGAAGCCCTCGAGACAGATCTTCTCGAACAGCCGGTTGTCGTCCGTGACCGCCCGGCCCCACTCGTCGTCGTGGTAATCCCGATAGATCTCAGGCTCGGCTCCCCACCAGCAGCGCGGGACTCCGTCGTCGCCGATGACCAAGTCCATGGGCAGACACTATTTGATGGTTTGTTTCTCGCTGCTTTAGCTTGCTTTGTCCGGGCCGGGCTTAAGTTGTCCCCATGAGATCGAAGACGGTCCGGGATGCTTTGTCGGGCGCTGTGGCCGCCGCCGTCGCTCTCGGGGTCTCCGAGTTGGCCGCCGGATTGCTGGGTCTGCCCTCGCTGATCGAGGGCATGGGCAACTGGGTGATCGACGTGGTTCCAACTCCGCTCAAGGAATGGGCCATCGCCACATTTGGCACCAATGACAAGCTGGTCCTCCTCATCGGGATCGTCGTGCTGACGCTTCTCCTCGGGGCGTTGGTGGGTGTCCTCGCCCGTAATCGCTTCGGGATCGCGACCGCGGTGTTCATCGGGTTCGCCGCCGTGGCTTCCCTCGCAGCGCTCGATGACCCACGAGTGTCCCTGGGCGTGGCGGTGATCCCGGCCGGATTGGCGGCTATCACCGGTCTGGTGACACTGCAGTGGTTGTACAGGCAGAGTGCCGACACCGTCGTGCCGCCGGCTGATAGCGATGCCCGGCGGGACGTCTCACGACGCGGCTTCGTCATTGGCTTGGTTTCTATGTTCGGGGTCGCGGTGCTCTCCGCCGGCATTGGTCGGGCCTTGGTGAATCGTGCGACGCGTTCGGCGGCGGGGCGAGGCGATGTCGCCCTTCCCACAGCCGCCGAGGCGCTACCCGCGGTCCCCGAAGCTGCCGAGCTTGGGGTGGAAGGGCTGAGCTCGGTGATCACACCCAATCAGACCTTTTATCGGATCGATACCGCATTCCTCGGGGTCCCCCGTGTCGAGATCCAGGATTGGGCCCTCTCCATCGAAGGGAGGGTCGACAGCCCCTATTCGATCTCATATTTCGATCTTCTCGACATGCCAATGGTGGAGAAAGACGTGACCCTGTCCTGTGTCTCCAACGAGGTCGGTGGTGACCTGGTGGGGAACGCCCGCTGGCTCGGTGTTCCCTTGGCCGAGGTCCTCGATCGGGCGGGAGTCAATGATGACGCAGAGCAGCTGGTCGGCCGCTCGGTGGACGATTTCACGGTCGGCTTCCCGGTCGAAGCCGTTTACGACGGCCGCGACGCCCTGCTCGCCGTCGGAATGAACGGCGAGCCACTGCCGATGGAGCACGGTTTCCCGGCCCGTCTGGTCGTGGCAGGCCTCTATGGCTACGTCTCTGCGACAAAATGGCTCTCGTCGATCGAGCTGACCGGATGGGACGATTTCGATGCCTACTGGATTCCCCGTGGCTGGGCCAAGGAGGCACCGATCAAGACCCAGAGCCGGATCGATACTCCGACTCAGGGTGCGTCGGTGCCGCCGGGGATGCGACAGGTCGCCGGTGTGGCCTGGGCGCCGCATCGGGGCATCTCCAAAGTCGAGGTGAAATTGGGAGAGGAGGCCGAGTGGGTGGAAGCTCGGCTCTCCGAGCCCCTGTCTGACAATTGCTGGCGGCAATGGGTGATCGACTGGGAGGCCCCGGCCGGGACCCACCAGATCCAGGTCCGGGCCACCGATGGGGAGGGCAGTGTCCAGACCGACGAGGTCCGCCCACCTGCCCCCGACGGCGCTACCGGCTGGCACACCGTTCGGGTCAGCGTGGGGTAATCACGCTTGATCGGTTGCGGCGATGGCCCAGGAGAGACCGAGGTCGCCGCTGGACAACGCAAGACGGAGCAGCCACCCCGTCTCCGGGCTGCCGTCGTCGAACCAATACCAGCTGAGACCGGTGACAGCGTTGCCCATGGATTCGGGGTCTGCCGGCCAGTCCAGGTCGGTGAGCATCGCCACCGCCCACCAGGCCAGATAGCGACCGGCGGCGGCGCCCCGACGGCGCCCGTGTGCCCCGCCGGACGATGCGGCCCAGGCCATCCACGCCAGACCATCGCCGGCGTCGATCGTGGCGAGGCGTGCTCGTGTCATGCCCAAGGCCGCGATCGCCGCCAGGTGGTCGCCCTCCACGGCCGCCGCCTGTGATCGTCCATTCGACTGATCGGTCCATGGCTCGACCAGGTCACTCAGGGCGGCTAGGGAGTCGCTGTCGTCGATCGTCGCCACCTCATCGGGCAGGGGGACCTCGACGGTGTCGGGTACCGGTGGGGCGGGCGCCTCGACCTTGTCCTTCTTGTAGATGGCCGTTGGATACGCCGGTTCCCAGGTCAGGAGGGTCGCGGGCAGGTCGGGGATGGTCACATCCACGTTTTCCCCACGGACCACCCTCTCCGCCGCAACCGTGTCCCGCTCAGGCCCGGGAGGGAGGGCCGGGGCCAACTCGACCCACGTCTTCGTGCTCGCCGCAACCTCGGGCAGAGGGCCCAGGGCGAAGCGCGACTGGCCCTCGGCTACCACCGGTCCGGCGATCGAAGCCGGCGCCTCCAACACGAGGCGATACCGAATGTGCTCCTCGACGCCCCAGACCTGTTTTCCCCTACCGACCGCCTCGGCGCATCGATGCCGAAGCTCGATGAGGTCGTCCCAGCTCCGGCTCGAGCAGAGCCCGTCGACGATCCGGAGCAACTCATCGGTGTCCGACGACTCGATTGCTTCGATGGCCCGCGGGGAGATCACGGCTTGGGCCCGATGGAGACCGGCAGATCACGTCTCGACCAATCTGAGAACGACCCGATGTAGACATCCGGCATGGGCCGACCGGCGATGACCAGCGCCAGGGCCCCGTGGCAAGCGTTCACCCCGCTGCCACACGAAACGACGCCATCGTCGGGGAAGTCCCGATAAGTCTCGGCCAGGTCTCTGCTCGCCCTGAATCGTCCGCCGTGGAGATTGATCGAGAGTGGATAGTTCACCGCGCCGGGGATGTGCCCTGCTTTGGGGTCGATCGGCTCGGTCTCTCCCCGATACCGCTCGGGTGATCTGAGATCGGCGAGGAATCGTCCCTCGAGGTCGTCGTGTCGTACCACGCCGGTGTACCCGGCCACCTCAGGGTATGCAGCCGGCTCCGGCGTGACCGAGCCGGTGTCGATGGGGAAGCCGTGGCCGACCCACTCCTGAAGACCGCCGTCGAGGACCCTTACCCGGCCCGGATGACCGATCGACTCCAACATCCACCACATGCGTGCCGCCACCGCTCCCCCTTGATCGTCGTATACAACGACGGTGCCATCCGGAGACAGGCCGAGACGACCGAGTGTGGCGACGAAGTCTGCGATGTGTGGGAGGGGATGCCGCCCATCTCCTTCGTTTCCGGCCAGATCGCGGTCCAGATCGACGAAGACGGCACCCGGTATGTGCCCTCTCTCATAGGGCTCCCGACCGGAGGTGGGCGCGGTCAACGACCAGCGAAGGTCGAAGAGCTTCACCTCCCCGAGGAGCCGGCTCAGCTCAGTCGCCGAGATCAGCGGGTGGTGCTTCGGGCTCATCCCTGCCTCTGATCTCATCGCCGAGACCGGAGACGGTGGTACCGAGGGCGGCGGCGAACGATCCAGCTGCCCGTTTCAGGCTCGCCCGGGTGTCGGGGTCGCTGAGGGCGGCCGAAAAGGATGCCGCGACCTGATCCCAGGCGCCGGCCAGGGTGGACAACGCCTTCTTCACATCTTCTTCTGTGGGGCCGGCGTCGGTTGCCGCTTGCCGGTAGGCGCTCCACAAACGGTCCTTCAGGGCTGACCATGCGACGGAAGCGGCATCCCAGGGGTCTGTCTCCCCGTTCGACGTAGGATCGGGCTGGTGCGTCTCCACCTTCTCGATGGTACCTACGAGCTGTTTCGCTCCCACTACGGGCGCAGAGACACTGTCACCAGCCCCGACGGGGCCGATCTCAAGGCGACCCTCGGGATCATGGAATCGACACTCGCCCTGCTTCGTGAGCCGGGGGTCACACATCTGGGCGCCAGTTTCGACACCGTGATCGAGTCATTTCGCAACATCATGTTTCCGGCCTACAAGTCATCGGCGGGCATGGATCCCGACCTTCTCGCCCAGTTCCCCATCGCCGAGACCGCCCTCGAGGCAATCGGCGTCGTCGTCTGGCGAAACATCGAGTTCGAGGCGGATGACGCCATCGCCACTGCGGCGGTCCGATGGGTCGAGGACGTGGAGCAGGTGGTCATCGCCACACCGGACAAGGACTTGAACCAGCTGGTGATAGGGGAGCGGATCGTCACGTACAACCGGCGGGAGCAGAAGTTGCTCGACGAGGCGGCGGTGGTGGAGAAGTTCGGGATCCATCCCGAGTCGATACCCGACTACCTGGCTCTGGTCGGTGACACGGCCGACGGGGTGCCGGGTCTGCCCGGATGGGGGGCGAAGTCGGCGGCGACTGTGCTGTCCCGTTATCCCCGTCTTGAGTTGATCCCGGAATCGTTTGCCGACTGGGAGGTCATGGTGCGAAGCGGCGACAAGCTCGCCGCCGTACTCCGGGCGAACCAGGAGGCCGTGCATCTTTTTCGCGAATTGACCACCCTTCGCCTGGACGTGCCGATCGAAGAGTCGCTGGCCGATCTCGAGTGGAAGGGCGTGCCCCGTGCCCAGTTCGAGGACTTCTGTGCCTCGGTCGGATTCGACCCCGATTCGATCCGGGTCCATCGCTGGGCCGAATAGCTGCTAGGCCGCCGCCTCCGGCTCTTCGTCGGCCCCGGTGAACTGGGAGTTGTAGAGGGCGGCGTAGGCGCCGTCGAGGGCGATCAGCTCGTCGTGGTGGCCTTGTTCGACGATGCGCCCGTCCTCCATCACCAGGATGAGATCGGCGTCGCGGATGGTGGATAGTCGATGAGCGATGACGAAGCTGGTGCGGTCGGTGCGCAGGGCGGCCATCGCGTGTTGGAGCAAGGCCTCGGTGCGGGTGTCGACGGAGCTCGTGGCCTCGTCCAGGATCAAGAGGGCCGGGTCTGCAAGGAAGGCACGGGCGATGGTGATGAGCTGCTTCTCGCCGGCGCTCACGTTGCTCCCCTCGTCGTCGATCATGGTGTCGTAACCATCGGGAAGGCTGTGAACGAAGCGATCGACGAAGGTCGCACGCGCTGCGTCGAGGATCTCGTCCTCGGTGGCATCAGGGCGCCCGTAGGCGATGTTCTCTCGAATCGTCCCTCGGAACAGCCATGTGTCCTGTAACACCATTCCGATCTCGGAGCGGAGGTCTGCGCGGCGCATGTCTGCGATGTCGACGTCATCGAGGGTGATCCGCCCCGAGTCGAGCTCGTAGAACCGCATGATCAGATTGACCAGCGTGGTCTTGCCCGCGCCGGTCGGCCCGACGATCGCCACCGTCTGCCCGGGCTCGACCTTCAACGAGAGATCCTCGATAAGTGGCCGGTCCTCGTCGTACCGGAACGAGACGTGCTCGAAGGCGACCCGCCCGTGCGGGTCCTCGACCATGACCGGTTGATGGTCATCGGCGATCTCCTCATCTGCATCTAGCAACTCGAACACACGCTCCGCCGATGCCACACCCGACTGGAGGAGGTTGATCATCGAGGCGATCTGGGTGATGGGCTGGGCGAACTGGCGCGAGTACTGGATGAATGCCTGAACGTCGCCGAGTGTCATGGTCCCGCTGGCCACCCTCAGGCCACCGACCACGGCGACGATCACGTAGTTCAGGTTCCCGATGAACATCATGATCGGCATGATCAAACCGGAGAGGAATTGGGCGGAGAAGCTGGACTCGTACAGGGCCTCGTTCTCCTCCTCGAAGCTCGCCTGGACTTCGCGCTGGCGCCCGAACACCTTGACCAGGTTGTGACCGGTGAATGTCTCTTCGATCTCGGCGTTGAGGGTCCCGGTGCGACGCCATTGAGCTACAAAGTGCTTCTGCGACCGCTTCATCACCGTGCCCGCAACGATCATCGTGAGCGGGATGGTCACCAGCGCGATCAGCGCCAGTGTTGGCGAGATGTAGAACATCATCGCGACCACGAAGACGACGGTGAGGAGCGAGTTCAACATCTGGCTCATCGTCTGTTGGAGGCTTTGCGACACGTTGTCGATGTCGTTGGTAACTCTGCTCAACAACTCACCGCGGGGTTGGCGGTCGAAGTAACGGAGCGGAAGCCGGTTGATCTTGTCCTCGACCTCGGACCGCATCCGGAAGATGGTCTTCTGGACCACGTCGTTGAGCAGATAGCCCTGGAGGTAGCCGAGCAAGGCCGAGCCGAGATAGATGGCGAGCGCGACGAGGAGCACTGCCCCCAACGCGCGAAAGTCGATGCCCTGGCCCGGGACTACGTCCACCGCAGTCAGCAGGTCGGCGGCCTGTCCCTGGCCGGCGGCGCGTGCCGCTTCGATCGCCTCGGCCTTGGTCATCCCTGCTGGGAGCCGCTTGCCGATTGCACCGGCGAAGATGATGTCGGTGGCATTGCCCAACACCTTGGGCCCAATCGCCGACAGACCGACGCTGAGCACTGCGGCGACGAGCACTGCAACGACCTTGGGACGCTCCGGGCGAAGCCGGCCGAGCAACCTCTTGGCCGACGGCCCGAAATCCATCGACTTCTGACCGATCATCCCGCCCCCGAACGGCCCACGGCCCGGCCCTGGCCCCGCCACGACGCGTTCTGTGGTCTTCATCGTCCGATCGCTCATGAGGCCACGTCTGCTCTCAGCTGCGATTCGACGATCTCGATGTAGGTCGGGCACGTCGCCAGGAGGGACTCATGGGTCCCGAGACCGACTACAACGCCATCCTCCAGAACAAGGATTTGGTCTGCGTTGGCAATCGTCGACACCCGTTGGGCGACGATCACCACCGTGGAATCAGCGGTGTAGGGCTTGAGCGCCCGACGGAGCCGGGCATCCGTGGCCAGGTCGAGGGCGGAGAACGAGTCGTCGAAGAGATAGATCTCGGGACGGCGGATCAAGGCTCGAGCGATGGCGAGCCGCTGACGCTGTCCTCCGGAGACGTTTGTGCCTCCCTGTGCGATCGGTGCCTCGAGCCCCCCTTCCATCGCCCCCACGAAATCTCGGGCCTGGGCGATCTCGAGGGCGGCCCACATCTCCTCTTCGGTGGCATCGGGCTTTCCGTATCGCAGGTTGCTGGCAACGGTCCCCGAGAAGAGATATGCCTGCTGGGGGACGAGACCGATCTTCGACCACAACGCGTCGGCTTCCAGATCTCGTACGTCCACGCCGTCGACGAGCACCGTTCCCTCGGTGGTGTCGATCAGACGTGGGATGAGGGTGAGCAGAGTCGTCTTGCCGGCGCCGGTGGATCCGACGATGGCCGTGGTCTGGCCAGGTCGTGCCACCAAGCTGACATTGTCGAGAACGGGATGCGTGGCGCCCGGATACATGAATCCGACTTCGCGCAGCTCGAGCTCGCCGTGACGATCGACCTCGGTCACTCCTGACTCCGGAAGCACCACCGACGAGTTGGTGTCGAGAACCTCGGCGATGCGGTCCGAGCTGACCGCCGCCCGGGGGATCATCACCAGCATGAAGGTGGCCATCATCACCGACCAGAGGATCTGGATCAGATACGAGAGGAAGGCGGTCAGGGCTCCGATCTCCATGGCACCGGATTCGATCCTCATGGCGCCGAACCAGAGCACGGCCACGCTGGACACATTCATGACCAGCATCAACACCGGGAACATGGCCGCCATCCAGCGTCCGACCTCGACCGAGACGTCGGTGAGCTCGGTGTTGGCCCGGCCAAACTTCTCTGTTTCGAACGGCTCACGGACGAAGGCGCGAAGCACCCTGATGCCGGACGTCTGCTCACGGAGGACCCGGTTCACCGTGTCGATGCGAGCCTGCATCAAGCGGTATCCGGGCACCATGTGGGAGACGATGAAGCCGATCGCCGCACCCAGGACC
>Ga0190271_10002860_pt1 | contig 10650 bp, 10 predicted proteins | sample Popmic356T_FD_133747 | JGI IMG/M metagenome (GOLD analysis project Ga0190271, IMG submission 133747) | Populus adjacent soil microbial communities from riparian zone of Weber River, Utah, USA - 356 T | ecosystem: Environmental > Terrestrial > Soil > Riparian zone | place: USA: Utah | collected... | reverse complement strand
TCGCGGTACACATTGAACGCGACACCGGCCGGGTCGCTCGCGAGCAGCCGCCAGCTCAGGAATACCTTGCCGTCGCTTTGCTGGACCGCGACCAGGCCGCGATCCAGCTTTTCCATGAAGCGCGGCTTTCCCTTCGCCGCAAGGGGCAGTGCTGCAATCACCACCAGCGCCGCCAGGGCGCGCGGCATCCATCTCCGGGCTTTCATGATTTTCCTTTTCCCCAGAGCTCTTCGTACTTCCAGCCGGTGAGATCCTCGACGACAGCGCGATTCTCGGGTGTCGGGGCGGACGTGGCGCCGCTCTTGAATCGCTCGATCTCTTCCATCAGCACGGCGTGCGTGTGGCTGTTGAGCCGGAAGCGCAGCGAGACGATGAAGCCGAACACCATGACGCCGATGACGCCCACTCCCATGATGAGCAGCACGGCGTTCACCACCGACTCGGGCTGCGACATGGACTTCGGAATGAGCCCGGCGAGATTGAGGATCTGGCTCACGGCGAAGATCGCGAGGGACTGCATGAGTTTGCGGATGAAGGTCATGACGCCGGCGAACGCACCTTCGCGCCGGCGGCCGGTGACGACTTCATCGACGTCGGGCATGTAGTTGTAGACGCTCCACGGGATGTAGTTGAGCGCGCCGCGGCCGAGGCCCGCTACCACCACCGCGACGAACAGCCACTTGAGGTCGATGACGCCGGTGCCGTACAGCAGCAGCATGCCGATCACGCTCGACGCGAACAGCGTGATGGCGATACGGTAGGTGGGTGCCGCGTGAATGTGGATGCAGAGCCAGATGGCCACGCCCACCGAGACGAGCTGCGCGCAGGCCATCACGGTGGTGATGTCCGAAGTGGTCGCGACGGTACCCGCGAGCGCAAACGCGACGAAGTAGGCGAACACCCCGTTGAGGATGTCCTGGCTGATGTAACCGCCGAGATACATGCCGAGGTGCAGGCGGAACGCGCGGATGCGCAGCGTGGCGGCCAGGTCTTCGTAGAGCTGGCTCAGATTGCTGAACGGCGAGCGGATCGGCACGGGCTCGATGCTGACGATCTCTTCGCGCGGACGTTCCCAGGTGAACAGGAACACCGCGAGCGCCACGAACACGAAGAACACCGAGAAGATGATGCCGAGGTAGAGGAAGGTGTCGGCCGATTCCTTGCCACCGAGCTGCGCGATGATGACTCCCGGAAGCCACAGCGCCGCGATGTTGGCGATCTGGCCGCAGATGATGCGCGCACCCGCGAACTTGGCCTTGGTCTTGTAGTCGGGCGACATCTCCGCGGCCAGCGTTTCGTACGGGATGATCTCCATCGCGTACACCAGCTCGAAGAAGCAGTAGGTGATCAGGTAGTACCAGAAGCTCTGGCCTTCCACCCACATGAGCGCAAAGCTCGGCACCAGCGGGATCGCCAGCAGGATGAAAAACCGCCGACGCCCGAAGCGCTTGCCTAACCACGTGTGGTGGAAGTGATCGGAGATATAGCCGATGACCGGCGAGAAGAAAGCGTCGAGCAGGCGGGCGGCGACGAAGATGATGCCGGCTTCGGCGGCCGTGAGGCCGCAGAAGGTCGTGTAGAAGAACAGGATCCACATGCCGATGATCGACATCGCGCCGGCGCCGAGAAAATCGTTGGCGCCATAGGCGAGGTAATGGCCGAACCGGACCTGGCGTGCTGACATGGGGCCTTCCTGAACGTGCTGCTTTTTGTTGTTAGATGAAGGCGCGCTTGAACTCGCCGAGCGCGAGGATCGCCATGGCCTGGCCATAGGGCATCGAGGTGAGCGGAATCTTGCGGTAGCCGTCGAGATCGCTGAACACCGGCGTGCCGAAAGATACGTTCTTGAGCTCGCCCGACTTGTCGATGTTGGCGAGCACCGCTTTCACGGCGCGAACCCCGGCTTCTTCGAACTCCTCGCCGATATATCCCTTGCGCACCGATTTGAGGATGCCGAACGCGAAGCCGGCGGTGGCCGAGGCTTCGAGATAGGACTTCGGATCGTCGATGAGCGTGTGCCAGAGGCCGCCGGCATCCTGGTATTTCACCAGCGTGCGGATCTGCCGAAGGTGGGTCTCGAGCAGGAAATCGCGCAAGCCGTCGCCCGGCGGCAGGTCGAGCAGCTCGATGAATTCCGGGATGGCGATGGTGACCCAGCAGTTGCCTCGCGCCCAGAGCGCATTGGCGAAGTGATGCCGGCCGTCGAAGGTCCACCCGTGGAACCACAACCCGGTCTTGCGATCGACCAGGTACTTGATGTGCAGCATGAACTGGCGGCGCGCTTCTTCGACGTACTGCGGGCGGCCCAGCAATTTGCCGATCTTGGCGAGCGGCAGAACGCTCATCATCAGCGTGTCGTCCCAGAGCTGCTCGCGGTTCTCGGAGTTGAACACGATGTGCTGGAAGCCGTTTTCCTCGGTGCGCGGCAGGCCGTCCATGAGCCATTCCGCCCATTCGTCGAGATACGGCAGCCAGGAGCTGTCGGGGCTTTCTTCGTACAGGTAGGCGAGCGTGAGGAACGGCGCGACCGTGTTGATGTTCTTGGTGGGCGTACCCGCGGCGAAGCGGTCGCGAAACCAGTTGAGCATGATTTCGCGGCAGCGCGCGTCGCGCGTCATCTGGTAGTACTTGTAGATGCCATACAGGCCGACGCCGTGGGTCCACTCCCAGTCGTTCCACCCCTTGGTGTCGATGACGCGGCCATCCGGCAGGCGCAGCAGGAACTCGCCCGAGGTGTCCTTGATATCCACGAGATTGCGGATCAGCAGCTGGATGGTGCGGTCGATGTCGGCGGATTGAATGCCGTGGGCCAGATTGGGCACGAGAGAACTCCTGGGGACGTCTAACTAATCGAGGTGGAAGAGGGGGGTCAGCGGCCATTCATTGGGCCGTCCGTCCGGTTGCGTGTACATCAGGTCCTTCATGTACACCCACCAGCGCTTCATGACCGGATGTCCTGGCAGCAGGTCGCGCTTGTGGTGGTCGCGCAGCTTGAGGACCGCGAAGAGGTGCATGTCTTCCTCGTCGAGGAAGATCGAGTAATCGTAGACACCCGCTTCGCGCAGCACCTGCACGAGTTCGGGCCAGATTTCATCGTGACGGCGCTTGTATTCGGCCACCACGCCAGGCTTGAGCTTCATGCGGAACGCGTAGTTCATTGGCCCGTCTCGCGGAGAACGATGATGGACTTTGCCGGCACTTCGACCCGAATCGTGCCCCGCGACACGCGCGCGCCCTTGAAGGCTGCCGGTTTCACGGCCGCAGGGTTGTCGAAGGTGTTGTGGGCATCCATCGCCGCTGCCGTGAGAATCGTTCCCGAGAAATTTCGCGGTGTGGCGCCCGGGATCGTGAGCCCCGCCGACACCGACTCGCGCGGATCGAGATTCACCAGCGCGATGTACAGCTTGCCATCGGTGCCGCGGGCGGCGGAGGCGGTGAGCGTCGGCGCGCTGGCTTCGCCCAGCTTGCGTCGCGGCGCCTCGAGTTCCACCGGCAGGTGCGTGGCGCCGCGGAACGGCTTGTACATGTGGAATACGTGATAGGTGGGCGTGAGCAGCATCTTGTCCTTGTCGGTGAGGATCATCGCCTGCAGCACATTGATGACCTGCGCGATGTTGGTCATGCGCACCCGATCGGCGTGGTCGTGAAAGATGTTCAGGTTCACCGCCGCCACCACCGCATCGCGCAGCGTGTTCTGCTGGTAGAGAAAGCCGGGATTGGTGCCCGGTTCGACGTCGTACCACGTGCCCCATTCATCGACGTACAGGCCCACGCGCTTGTCGGGGTCGTACTTGTCCATGATCTTCGAGTGTTCGGTGACGATCCATTCCATGCGGTAGGTGCGCACGACGGTGGCCCACCACTCGTCTTCGGTGAATTTCGTGGCCGTGCCCTTTACGTCCCACTTGCCGGTCGGCAGCGTGTAGTAGTGCACGCTGATCGCGTCCATGTACTTCGTGGCCTCGCGCATCAGCACTTCGGTCCAGGGCAGGCCGCTGCCGTTCCCGCCGCTCGCGATGCGCAGCGGCTTCGCGCCTTCGGGCGCCTTCATGAACGTGATGTAGTGGCGATAGAGATCGGCGTAGTACTCCGGCCGCATGTTGCCGCCGCAGCCCCAGGTCTCGTTGCCCATCGCGAAGTAGTTCACCTTCCACGGCTTGTCGCGGCCGTTCTTGCGGCGCAGTTCCGCCAGCGTCGAGGTGCTGTCCGAAGTCATGTACTCGAGCCACTCGGCCATTTCGCGCGGCGTGCCCGTGCCCACGTTGGCGTTCACGTAGGTATCAGCGCCGATGAGTTCCGCGAAATCCATGAACTCGTGCGTGCCGAACGAGTTGTCCTCCACCACGCCGCCCCAGTGCGTGTTTACTTTTCGCGGACGCGATTCGCGCGGGCCTATGCCTTCGCGCCAGTTGTATTCGTCGGCGAAGCAGCCGCCGGGCCAGCGCAACACGGGTACGCCGAGCTCTTTCAGCGCTGCGATGACGTCGTTGCGATACCCGCGCGTGTTCGGAATCGAAGACTTCTCGCCGACCCAGATGCCTTCGTAGATCAGCCGGCCCAGGTGTTCGGCGAACTGGCCGTAGATTGCCGGGTTGATGACGGCCCCGGGCGCGTCGGCGCGCACGGTAATGGAAACCGGCGCCGTTGCGCCGTGCGCAATCTGCGATACGAGCAGACAGACGGAGGCCGCGAGAAACGTCGATGAGATATTGCTGTGTTTCATGGAGTCCTGGACGCGTCGGGCAGGGAAGGATGCGAAGGATCGAAGCTGCCGGCGTCTGGCGCGAGGTGCTTTGCCAGGCCCGCGGTGAGTTGCGGATCCGCGGCACGCAATCCCTCGACCACCATGCGCGCCAGTGCGTAAGCGCCGTACTCGCTGTGATGCGTCTTGTCGCGGCCCTCGTCGGCGAACGCCCGTGGCGACACTTCGGGGCCGAGCGCTTCGTAGAAGCGGATGCTCATCGGGGTGAGATCGATGAGTGCGACGGATTCGTCCTGGGCAACGGCACGAACCGCGGCGGGATAGTCACCCAGGGTGGGTGTGATACGGGCCGCTGCGTCGAAGTTCCGGCGCTCGGGCGAGGTGACGAGAACCGGCGTCGCGCCGCGACGCCGGACTTCGGCGATGTAGGTGCGCAGCCACGAGCGGTAGGTAGTCGCGGCTTCGGCGTAAGTCTGCGGCCACTGAACCTTCTGGTCGTTGTGGCCGAACTGGATCATCACCCAGTCGCCCGGCGCCAGCGTCGACAGCAGTTTGTCCAGTCGCAGCTCGGTGACGAAAGATTTCAGCGTCTCGCCCGATTCGGCATGGTTGGCAATGGCGACGCTGGACCCGAAGAACCGGGGCAGCATCTGCCCCCAGCTCGCGCTCGGCGCGACTCCCTGATCCGTCACCGTCGAATCGCCGGCGAGGTACAACGTCGGCACGCTGGCGGGTTCAATGGTCAGCGCGCTCACGGGCGGGTCTCCGCCGAAGTCCAGCGACAACTTGTCATCCCAGGTCGCGCTACCGAGTTCGCGCGGTTTGAGCGCCACCTTTGAGCCCCCGGTGGCATTCGCAGGCAGCGGGGCCAGTTCTGCCGTGCGCACGTTCACGATGAAGCTGAGCCTTTGCACATCGACTACATCCGTCTCGAGCATCAGGCGCCGCTGCTCGGCCAGCACGCGCGCGTGAGTCCGGTGGCGTTTGCTGCCGAGGTCCAGCGTCACTCGGTAATTTCCTTCCGGCACGCGCACGGAGAATCGCCTGGAGTCCGGGGTTTCAAATCCGAAGCCCCGCTCGGAGTCGTACAACGGGTGGCCGGCCGCGTTGCCGCCCTTGCTGAAATCGAAATTGAGAGGAGGGGCCGCCCCAAGCGTGCTCGACGACAGCAGTAAGCCGCTGAAAAGCACTGAAAATCTTTTCATGAGCAGCTGGCGCGCGGGCCACGGTTTCGGGCCGGACGAGCGCCGTCGACGAAAATGTTCATGGGCCCCCCGCCTTCGCCGTTCTTCACTTCGATCGAGTTTGATTGCTTTTTATCGTAGTTGATCGGTTTGTGCCAGCGTTTCCCGGGACCGTCTGGTGGAGGCTCTTACATATATATACGGCTTGACTGCCACCTCCCGTCTTTCGTGAACGCGAGTTCGCGAACGACGCGCGTCGCGTCGACGGTCCTGGAAACTTCGTAGGCTTCCGCTTTTCACTCTGGTACAGTCGCGCCCCCGAAATATGGGGCGTTAGCTCAGTTGGTAGAGCAGCTGACTCTTAATCAGTAGGTCGTAGGTTCGACCCCTACACGCCCCACCATTTTCACGCTGTCCTGAGGCGGCAGGTTAAATTCCGCCGATGGCCAAGCAACCATCTCGTGATGATCCATCCAAGCCGAAAGCGCACGGCTACGCCTACAAGAAACAGTTCTATCAAAGCGCCGACGTCGCGGCCGACTATGACGAGCATCGCTTCCGCACGCCGAAGCGCCAGCGCCGCAATGCGCGCAAGTGGGACGCGATCCAGAAGGCGCTGGCGCTCACCGAGAACGTAAAGTCCATCGTCGATCTGCCCTGTGGCACCGGCCGCTTCACCGGCAATCTCGCGCGCGCGGGATACCAGGTCGTGGGCAGCGACATTTCCATCGAGATGATGCAGCAGGCCGCGAAATTGCCGGCCGTGCAGCACGCCAACATCGCCGGTTACGTGCGCGCCGATGCCGAGGCGCTGCCGTTCCGCACGAAATCGGCGGACTGCCTCATGAGCATCCGGTTCCTTTTCCATGTCGACGGCGAGACGCGCCGGCGCATGCTGCGCGAGTTCGGCCGCGTGTCGCGCCGCTGGGTGATCGCCGACTATCGGCACAAATACTCGGTGCGTTATGGCGTCTGGAAGATCGCAAGCTGGCTGAAACTCACGAAACGCCCATTCGAGCGCGTGTCGGTGAAGAGCATGAAGGCCGAGTTCGAAGACGCAGGGCTGCACGTCCTGAAGATCGTCGCCGTGCGGCGCTGGTTGTCGGACAAGTGGGTGGTGCTGGCGGAGGCCGGACATATCGACCCCGCGAGTCTCGTCGAAAAGCTCAAGGGCACCGAATACGCGGATCTCGAGATCACCGAGAAACTGGGCGAAGGGAAACGGTCGGTGGTCTACCGCGCACGATGGCGCGGCCGGGAAGTCGGCATCAAGGTGTACAAACCCGCGGCGATCGCCGGCCACGCGCGCAAGCACAAACTTCCGCTGGCCGAGTTCGAGCATCGGCGCAACCGCGCGTTCTTCGAAGCACGGGGCATGGCGAAATACGTGGCCGAGCCGCTGGGTTTCGTGGTCGAACCGAGGTTTCAGATGTCGCTGCAGGAATGCCTCGACGGCGAGGTCTATTACTTCGCGCAACGGGAGCACGCGGAATTCATCTCACCGCGCTTCATGGAAGATCTCGCCGAGCTCGTCTCGCTGAGTCACCAGGCGAAGCTCTATGACATCGATCTGCACGCCATGAACGTGATGGTCGACCGCAAGGCCGGCACGCCCAAGCTGTTCGACTTCAACCAGATTCCGTTCACCGATCGGCCGCAGAACCCGTTGATCGGGCTCGCGCTCAAGCTGGGTTTGTTAGGGCGCGAGTCACGCGATCTGCGCAAGCTCGCGCAGTTCAACAACTTCGACCGCGTCGAGCGCAAGCTGCTCAGGTTCTACAAGGCCTGAGCTGCCGCGGCGAGTTCAGCTCGCTTTCTGCGTGAGCAGCGGGTCGTTGTCTTCGAGCTTGATGGCGTCTTCCGGCAGCATGGCGGGAATGCCGTCCTTGATCGGGTAGGCGAGCTTGCTCGTCGGGCAGACGATCAGCTGGCGAGCTTCCGAAAAGAACACCGGTGCCTTGGACACCGGGCAGGCGAGCATTTCAACGAGTCGTGAGTCCATGGGCGAAGGATAGTTCTTTGTTCAGCTTTCCGCCGCTCGCGTGGTGGTAATGAGCCAGCCCAGGGCCAACGCGACTCCGATGCCGACCACCTGCTGACTGCGGGTCCATTGCACGATGGTGCCGTCCATGGCCGAAATGCCGACGGCGGTGATCACGAACCAGATTCCGGTCTGCAGCGTGACGCTCATGATGCCGGCGTTCTGCATGAACTTGATGGCGATGATGTAGGCCGTGATCCCACCGCAGAATGCGGCCAGGGATGCCAGGGCGACCTTGAGGTCGAGCTGCCCCGCCGGCCAGGCACGCGAGGCGTAGACAAAGCCTCGGGCATCAAGCAGCCCGGAAACGATGGTCAGAAGCCCCACCACGACGAGATTTCCCAATTGGCCCATCATTATGTCCCTCCTCCTGAGGCGCCCGAAGGATAGCCAAATCCCGGATAGCGCGCCCACGGCGCGCAACGCGTAGGTCCTTCGAGCTTGTTTCGCTATAATCCGCGCCCCTCGCGCGTGGCCGCCATTTTTAGGCAATACGGGCCGGGCGAAAGTGGCGGAACTGGTAGACGCGCTGGATTTAGGTTCCAGTGGGGTAACCCGTGAGAGTTCGAGTCTCTCCTTTCGCACCACTCGCCTGCGTGAACAAGTTTGATGAGAGGAATTGATATGCAGGTTTCATTGACCGCCACGGGCGGGCTCGAACGTCGCCTAGAAGTCGCGATTCCCGCGGCGCAGATCGACGGCGAAGTGTCGCAACGCTTGAACAAGATCTCGCGCACCGCGCGGCTCAAGGGCTTTCGGCCTGGCAAGGCGCCGATTGCGGTCATCCGTCAGCAGTACGGAGAGCAGGTGCACGGCGAGGTCATCAACGACCTCATGCGCGCGTCGTTCTCCGAAGCCGTCGCCCGCGAGAAGCTCAACCCGGCCGGTGGCCCGCGCATCGAACCCATCGCGATGAACCCCGGCGCGGATCTCAAGTACGCCGCCGTGTTCGAAGTGCTGCCCGAAGTGAAGCTGAAGCCGGTCAGCGATCTGGTCCTCACGCGCCCCGTGGCCGACGTCGCCGACGAGGATCTCGACGCCATGCTCGACACGCTGCGCAAGCAACGCCCGGCGTTCAACGAAGTAGCGCGCGCGGCCGCCGCCCCCGACCGTGTCGTGGTGGATTTCGTCGGCAAGATCGACGGTGTCGAATTCGACGGCGGCAGCGGCGAGGGTGTACCCATCGTCATTGGCGCCGGCCAGGTGATGAAGGAATTCGAAGACGCGTTGTTGGGCGCCAGCGCTGGCGATACTCGCGAGTTCAACGCGACGTTTTCGGCCGAACACGCCAACAAGAAGCTCGCAAACAAGACCGCCACCTTCAACGTCAAGATCGTGAAGGTGGAAGAGCAGGTGCCTGCGCCGCTCGACGAAGCCTTCGCCAAGGGCTTCGGCATCGCCGATGGCAGCATCGAGACGCTGCGCTCCGAAGTGCGCGCCAACATGGAGCGCGAGCTCAACGAGGCGATCCGGCAGAAGGTGCGCGGCCAGGTGCTCGAAGGCCTGTTCAATCAGAATCCGCTCGAACTGCCGCGCCAGCTGGTCGAAGAGCAGATCCAGGAATTGCAGGTGGAAATGCTGCGTCGCGCGGGTGTGAAGGACGCCAAACAACTGCCGCCGCGCGAACCTTTCGAGCTGCCGGCCCGGCGCCGCGTGGCGCTCGGCCTGCTGTTGAATGAGCTCATACGCAGCGCCAATCTCAAGGTGAGTCGCGAAGCCGTCCTGGAAAAGTTGAACGAACTGGCGGCCTCGTATTCAAACCCTGATGAAGTGCGACGTGCCTACTTGCAGAATGCAGACATGATGCGTCAAATCGAGTCGCAGGTACTCGAGACCCAGGCCATCGAATGGGTGCTGGGCCAGGCGAAAGTGGTCGATAAACCCGCGACTTTCGCCGAGCTCACCAAGTTCGGCCAGGCCGACGCCTCAAGTAATTAGGAGAAGACGATGAATGAACGCGCATTGAACCTGGTGCCGATTGTCGTGGAGCAGACCGCGCGTGGCGAGCGCTCGTACGACATCTATTCGCGCCTTCTCAAAGAGCGCGTGGTGTTCGCCGTGGGTCCGGTCGAGGACTACATGGCCAATGTCATCGTCGCGCAGCTGCTGTTCCTCGAGTCGGAGAATCCCGAGAAAGACATCGCGCTGTACATCAATTCGCCGGGCGGGTCGGTGAGCGCGGGCCTCGCGATCTACGACACCATGCAGTTCGTCAAGCCGGACGTCAGCACCATCTGCATCGGCATGGCGGCGTCCATGGGTGCGGTTCTTCTCGCCGGAGGCGCCAAGGGCAAGCGTTTCATGCTGCCGAATTCGCGCGCCATGATTCACCAGCCATCGGGCGGCTATCAGGGCCAGGCCAGCGATATCCACATCCAGGCCCAGGAAATCCTCAAGATTCGCGAGCGCCTGAACGAGATCCTGGCGCGCCATACCGGCCAGACGGTCGACAAGATCAAGCAGGACTCGGAGCGCGACAATTTCATGAGCCCCACTGAGGCGGTCGCTTACGGGCTTGTAGATAAGTTACTCGACAAGCGCGTCGCTGCTCCTACACCGCCAACGACCTAGAGTTTCCCTGTATCGGCCCTGCGTGGCCGTCATTTGCGAGCCGCCTCGCAGTTCTCGACAAATCCCGTATAAACAACGGCTTCCGCCAGAGCGCCCCTTGGGTTCCGCGGAAGAGGCGTGATATATAGATTCCCAAAGCTCGCGGGCATGCG
>Ga0190271_10002859_pt1 | contig 10655 bp, 10 predicted proteins | sample Popmic356T_FD_133747 | JGI IMG/M metagenome (GOLD analysis project Ga0190271, IMG submission 133747) | Populus adjacent soil microbial communities from riparian zone of Weber River, Utah, USA - 356 T | ecosystem: Environmental > Terrestrial > Soil > Riparian zone | place: USA: Utah | collected... | reverse complement strand
GGGCGGCGCACAACACGAACTCGACGGTGGCGAACCAGGACGGCATCGGCCCGCTGCGGCGCGGCGTGGTGCTGGTCCCGTGCGAGTCGCTCCGGTTCCTCGAGGGCCTGTCGGGCGGCGGCCGCAACCCGCTGCTCACCACGCTGGTCGAGCTGCTGAACGCCCCCGACTCTCAGCAGGCGGGCTGCTGATGATCAAGACGGCCCCGCGGATCTGGCAGCTCGGCCTGATGGTCGCGTTCGTGCTGTCGTGCTTCGGGGTGCTGCTCTACCTGTGGCTCGCGTTCGGCGGGTCCTCGCCGCTCCAGCCGCAGGGCTACCGCTTCCACGCGAACTTCCCAGAGGCGACGCAGCTGGCGCAGCAGGCCGACGTGCGGATCGCCGGCGTGCCGGTCGGCAAGGTCGTGAAGATCGAGCGCGGGCCCGGCAACACGACCGACGCCACGATCGAGATGCGCGCGCGGTACGCGCCCGTGCCGCGCGACACGAAGGCGATGCTGCGGACGAAGACGCTGCTGGGCGAGACGTACGTGGACCTGACGCCGGGGAACGAACGCGCCGGCACGGTGCCCGAGGGGGGCACGCTGCCAAGCGGGGCGGTGGCGGCGACCGTGGAGGTCGACGAGATCTTCCGCAGCTTCGACAGGGAGACGCGGCTCGCGTTCCAGACCTGGATGCAGACCCAGGCCGTGGCCTCGGAGGGCCGCGGGGCGGACATCAACGCCATCTTCGCCAACCTGCCCGAGTTCGTGTCGGCCTCCGAGGAGCTGCTCGCGGAGCTGAACGCGCAGTCCGATGCGACCAGCAGGGTGTTCCGCTCGACGGGCGACTTCTTCGACGCGATCAGCGAGCGCCAAGGCCAGCTGCGCACGCTGATCACGGAGTCGAACCGGCTGTTCGGCACGATCGCCCAGCGCGACGAGGCGTTCGCGGACATCTGGCGCGAGTTCCCGCGCTTCGAGCGCGAGAGCATGGAGACGCTGCCGCGGCTGACGCAGTTCTCCGAGCGGGCCGAGCCGATCGTGCGGCGGTTCCAGCCGGCCGCCACCGAGATGGGGCCGGCGTTCGCGGCGCTGCGCGATCTGAGCCCCTCGATGCGGAACTTCTTCGAGCGGCTCGGGCCGGTGATCACCGCGTCCGAGAGCGGCGTGCCCGCGCTGGAGCGCACCATGCGCCGGCTGCCGCCGCTGCTCGAGGACTTCGAGCCGTTCCTCCAGAACCTGAACCCGATGGTCCGTTACCTCGGCGAGCACCGGAGCTCGGTCACGGCGTTCGTGGGGAACCTGGTGGGCTCGACGCTCGACCGGGACGTGAACCTGCAGCGGACCAACGATCCGGTGCACTACATCCGGGCGGCGCAGCCGCTCGGGCCGGAGGCGCTCAGCTTCTACCCGCGCCCGCTCGGCAACAGCCGGGCGAACCCGTACTCGGTCCCCGGCTGGCTCAGCCGGCTGGCCAGCGGCCTGCCGGTGTACGACACGCGGTCCTGCGCGAACGGGGGACCGCTGGCGCCCGAGGCGTCGGAGCCGCCGGAGCTGCAGCCGCTGATCAAGCAGTTCGCGTTCCGCACCGAGGGGCGCGACGTGGCGCGGCCGGGCTGCGTGGCGCAGGGGCCGTTCCCGGGCTTCGGGACTACTTTCCCGCAGCTTCGGGCTGATCCCTAGGCGGCGGGATTCCGAGCGCGGGCCTGACGCGCGCCTCGCGCGGGCTGCGCCCGGACCCTTCCTAGGCGCCGACCGCGACCACTCGGGCCCGGATCGACTCCGCCAGCCTGCGGGGCTCGATGCAGAACAGGCTGTGCGGGTCGCCCGCCGCCGCCCAGATGCGCTCGTGCTCCAGGAGCGACTCGTCGAACAGCACGGGCAGGTCGTGCCCGAACGGCGGCACGCCGCCGATCGCGTACCCGGTGGCGGCGCGCACCTCGTCCGCGGCCGCCATCCGCACCTCGGCGACGTCGAGCGCGTCCGCGACCTTGTCCAGGTCGATCCTGTGGCGCCCGCTTGCCACGCAGAGCACGGGGTCGCCGTCCGCGACGAACACGATCGCCTTGGCGATCTCGGCCTCGTCGCATCCGACCGCCTCGGCCGCCTCCTTGACCGTGCGCGTGGACGCGTTCAGGCGCTCGACGCGCACATCCAGGCCCAGCTCGCGGGCCCGCTCCGCCAGCTTGTCTCTCACGCCTCGACGCGCTCCCGGTCGGGCTCTCGCTCGCCCAGCTCGACCCCGGCCGCGGCGGCCAGCTCGGCCAGGGACTCCTCGAGGTCGGCTGCGAACTCGTCCAGGTCCCAGAGCAGGTCGAAGTCGCCGACCAGCCCGAAGTTGATGCGCCCGTCGTAGGAGAGCAGCGCGATGCCGAGCGCCTGGTTCTTGGCGAGCGGGACCATCGGGAACGGGTCGAGCATCCGGCGGCCCAGCAGGTAGAGCGGGAACTGCGGGCCGGGCACGTTCGTCACGACGACGTTGAAGAAGCGCTGGCGCGCCATCAGGCGCGAGGCCTGGCCCATGATCGTCGAGGGGGCGAAGCCGGACAGCTCCGTCATCACCTGGGCGCCGACCGCCTGGCCGCCGGACTTGAGGCCCTTGAGCTGCTCGCTGACGATGTCGAGCCGGGCCACCGGCTCCTGGCACCAGACGGGGAGCGGGGCCATGATCGCGGCCACGCGGTTGCCGAGCGCGCCGCGCTCGACGTCGGCGCGCACGCTCACCGGGACCATGGCCTTCAGCTCGAGGCCGTCGGTGTCGATGCCGCGGCGGCGCAGGTGCCGGCCGAGGCCGCCGGCGACGACCGAGAGGACGACGTCGTTGACCGTGCCGCCCAGCTCGTCCTTGATCGCCTTGACGTCCTTCAGGCTGGCGCGCACCCAGGTGAAGCGGCGATGCGGCCCGATGTCCTTGTTGTAGGGCGAGGAGGGGGCGGGGTTCAGCCCGGCCCAGGCCATGGCGCCGACGCCCACCGCGGCGTCGCGCGCGCCCGCGGCGATGCGACGGGGACCGCGGAGGACCGCCTTGACCGAGCGGCCGATCTCGGCCGGGATGGTGGCGCGCTCGAGGAGCGCCTCGGCGAAGAGCTGTGCTCTGCTCGGGAGCGGGCGAGGCAGCCAGCGATCGCCGGGATCGGTGGGCGCGGCGGGCTCGGGCGAGGTGTCGAAGAGCACCGACATGATGTCGACGCCGGAGATGCCGTCCACGAGGGCGTGGTGGGTCTTGGAGAGGACGGCGAAGCGGCCGTCGCCGAGGCCCTCGACGAGCCAGACCTCCCAGAGCGGCTTGTCGCGGTCGAGCTGCTGCGAGAAGACGCGGCCGGCGAGGTCCTTCAGCTGGCGCTCGGAGCCGGGCGAGGCAAGCGCGGTGGAGCGCACGTGGTAGCGCAGGTTGAAGTGGGGGTCGTCGACCCACTTCGGGCGGCCCTGGCCGAGCGGGACGAAGGCGAGCCGCTGGCGGTAGCGCGGCACGAGGGGGAGGCGACGTTCGAAGGCCTCGAGGAGGTCGACGTAGGGGGGAGGGGGGCCCTCGAACAGCATCACGCCCGCCACGTGCATGTGGGAGGAGGCGTCCTCCAAGTGGAGGAAGGACGCGTCGAGGCCAGTCAGACGATCGCCTGCCATCAGTGCGTCTGAAAGTACTACAGGGCGAGCGAGAGCTGGTCGTCGTGCGGGGCCTGCTGGGCGGCTTCCTCGTCGAGGCCGGCCACGCGGACGCCCACCAGACGGACCGGCTGGGGCGGGTCGAGGCGTCTTAGGAGGTCGACTGCGGTGCGCCACACAGTGTCGAGGTCGTTTACGGCAGCGGGGAGGGAGCGGGCTCGGGTGACCGTGGAGAAGTCGGCGTATTTGACCTTGATCCCGATCGTGCGGCCACGTGCCTGTTGTCTCTCGAGCGTCTCGCAGAGCTGCTCGGTGAGGCGCCGAAGGTGCGGCTCGAGGTCTGGCAGGCCCCGGAGGTCGTAGTCGAAGGTGGTCTCGCGGGACTCGGACTTCGCTGCGCGGACCGTCTCGATGGCGCGCTCGTCCTCGAAGCGGGCCAGGCTGCCGAGGTAGGGGCCCAGGCGGGGGCCGAACCATTCGGTGAGCATGTGGTCGGGGGCTGAGGCGAGGGCACCGAGCGTCTCGATGCCCTGTCTTTGCAGCCGTTCTGCCGTCTTGGGCCCGATGCCCGGTATGAGGCCGGGGCGGGATTGCGCGAAGCGCTCACGGGCCTGCTCGGCGGTGAGCTCGACGAAGCCGTCGGGCTTGTCGGCGTCCGAGGCGACTTTGGCGACGAGCTTGTTGGGCCCGATGCCGATGGAGCAGCCGAGGCCGGTGCGCTCGGTGACCGTGGCCTTGACGCGACGCGCGGCAGCGCGGGGACGCTCGAACTCGCTGAGGTCGAGGTAGGCCTCGTCGAGGCCGACGACCTCGACACGCTCGACATGGTCGTGAAGCACGGCCATGACCTCGCGGGAGCGGGCGCGGTAGTGGTCGAAGTCGGGCGGGATGAACACGGCCTCGGGGCAGAGCCGGCGCGCCCGCTCGGCGGGGGTGGCGGAGAAGACGCCGAACCTGCGCGCCTCGTAGCTGGCGGTGGTGACGACCGCCCTCGGCCCGCTGCCGGCCACGACGACCGGCTTGCCGTGGAGCTCAGGCCGCCGCTGGAGCTCGACGCTCACGTAGAAGGCGTCCATGTCGACGTGTGCGATGAGCACGGTACGGACGCTACGCGGCGGGCCGGACCGTTTCGACTGTCCCGCCTAGGTGTTCCATATCAACACCAGGACGGGACGGTCGCAAGGAGTGGATCCGCCGGGGTCGCCCCGCATCGACTGTCCCGCCTAGGGGGGTCTATATCCCCACAGGACGGGACAGTCGCGCCGGTAGGGTGCGCCGCCATGGCCGGACCGACCATCGGCCTCTTCGCCATCAACTCGCACGCGTGCGCGGAGCCGGAGGCGGCCGCGCGGATCGCCGCCCTCGCCGAGCGCCTGGGCTACGACTCCCTGTGGGCCGGCGAGCACGTCGTCGTGCCATCTCCGCGCGTCCCACCCTCGCCGATGGAGCCCGAAGAGCCCATCCTCGACCCCCTCATTGCCCTGGCCCACATCGCCGCCCAGACCGCGCGCATCAAGCTCGGCACCGGCGTGATCCTCCTTCCCCAGCGAAACCCGCTCGTGCTCGCCAAGCAGGTGGCGAGCCTCGATGTGCTGAGCGGCGGGCGGCTCATCCTCGGCATCGGCGTGGCCTATCTCGAGCCCGAGATGCGCGCCATCGGGGTATCGATGGAGGGCCGCGGCGCCCGCGCGGACGAGTACCTGGCCGCTATGCGCTCGCTGTGGGAGGACGAGGCGCCCTCGTTCAGCGGGCGTTTCGCCAACTTCGAGGGCGTCGACGCCCATCCGCGCCCTGTGCAGCGCCCGCTGCCGGTGGTCGTGGGCGGGCACACGCGCGCGGCACACCGCCGCGCCGCCCGCTCCGCTGACGGCTGGTACGGCTTCATGCAGGGCCTCCGGGCGATGGCGGAGCAGCGCGAGCTGATGCGCGCCGCCATCGAGGAGACGGGCCGCGAGCGGCCGCTGCACGTCTCGGTCACCCCCTCCCGCCGCCTCAACGTGGAGACCGTGAGCGCATACGCCGAGCTGGGCGTGGACAGGCTGATCGTCGCCCCACCGGTCGACCTTTCACCGCAGGAGCTGGAGAGGTTCGTGAAGGCGAACGCGCCAGCGCAGATCGGCGCCGCACGCAGCACCTAAGGGCGGCCCCGAACCGCCCCCCTCCCTAGCCCGCAGTAAGCGCGGCGCGCCCAGCACCCCGCCCGGTCAAAACAGCCCCCTCCATGTACCCGCACACCCACTGGTCCGAGCCGCACACATAGAACGGCGGCTCATGCGTCCCATGCAGCGGCCCGACCGCCATCACATCCCCCGGCCGCCACGAGGTGATGTAGCCAAGCGTCCAAGGATCGACGCCCCACCGCCGGAGAAACACCGCCTGGAGAGAACGCCGTGCCTCGTCACCAAACGCCCCGACCATCTCCTCTACCAACACGTCCTCGAGCAGCTCCTCGGGCGTCGCCAGGAACGGCCCAAGGCGCTCCGGCGGCACGAGCGTCGACATGATCCCCTCGCGCTGCGTCCAGGTGCCGCCGATCAGCCCGGTCTCCATGTAGACGGAGCCGTTCTGGCCGCCCCGCTCCCAGAACGAGTCGGGCCAGGCGAAGACGGCCTTCGCGACCACGGCGTTCTTCTGGCGGTGCAGGGAGTCGAGCCGCTCACGCGACACGCCGCTGACGGCCACGCGCCGGAGCGGCCCGACGGGCAACGCGCACACGACCGCCTCCGCGTCGAAGCGCTCGCCGGTGGCGGTGAGGACCGTGCAGCGCGGCTGCGAGATCCGCACTTCGGTCACCGGCGTCGCGTAGCGAATGCGGTGGCCGAGCTCGGCCGCCACGGTCAGCGGCACGGTGGCCGATCCCTCCGCCACGCGCTGGCACTCCCAGACGTCGTAGTCGTAGAAGCCGTGGGCGCCGGAGGCGGCCTCCTTGCGGAGGTCGGAGAGCAGCGACGTGCGCTCGTTCGACTCGGCGGCGAGGGCGTTCGCGGCGAGCTCACGCGCGCGCACGACGTTCGGGGTGGCGCCCCGTTGGCGGAGCCAGGCGGAGACGGAGACGTCGTCGAGCTCGCGAGCGCGGGGGTGGGACCAGGGGTCGTCGGGGTCGACGGTCTTCGTCAGCTCGGTGAAGGCCCGCTCGACCTGCTCGTAGCTGCGGCGGTCGGCGTCGTCGAACCAGGGGTGGTCGTGGCCGACGTGACGGCCGTCGGTGAGGAGCCACGTGTCGCCGCCGGGAAGGTCGGGAAAGGCGGGCACGAGCGTGAGGCCCAGCTCGCCCACCAGCTCCGTGTAGGCCGTGTGGAACGGGGCCACGACCTCGCCGCCCAGCTGGACGAGGCGGCCGTCGGCCAGCGTGGTCTGCTCGACCCGGCCGCCGGGCCGGTTGCGGGCCTCGAGCACGACGACGTCGGCGCCGCCCTTGGAGAGCTCCCGCGCCGCCGTGAGGCCGGCGAGGCCGGCGCCAAGCACGACGACGTCGTGTCGCATCAGGTCGGCTGGTGGATAGGCCGGACGAGGAGCTCGTTCACGTCGACGTGCGGCGGCTGGGTGAGGGCGAACATGACGGCTCGCGCGATGTCGTCGGCCTCGAGGGCGCCGCTCGGGCGGTTCTCGAAGAAGGGCGTGTCGACGACTCCCGGCTCGATCAGCGTGACCTTGATGTCGGTGTCCGAGATCTCCTGCCTGAGCGCCTCACCCATCGCGGTCACGGCGTGCTTGGTGGCCGAGTAGAGCGAGCCGGGGAGGGCGCGGCGGCCGGCGACCGAGCTGGTCAGGATCATGTGGCCGCGGTTGCGCCCCCTGAAGTGGGGGAGGGAGGCGCGGATGGAGAGGGCGGCGCCGAGGACGTTGGTGTCGATCATCGACTTCCAGTGCTCGACGCTCTCCTCGAGGAAGCCGCGATTTGCGCCGAAGCCTGCGTTGGCGAAGTAGGCGTCCATGCGGCCGAAGCGGTCGAGCGTAGTGGCCACGAGGGCCTGCTGGTCGTCCCAGTCGGTGACGTCGCAGCGCGTGGCGACGGCCTCGCCGCCCAGCTCAGCGGCGAGCGCCTGCAGCTTGTCCTCGGAGCGCGCCGCCAGGACGAGGCGGTAGCCGAACTCGGCGGCTCGCCGGGCGGTGGCGGCGCCGATGCCGGTGCTGGCGCCGGTGATGACTAGAACGGGTTCGTCGGCCATGGCGCGAGTTTCTACCAGGCCGTTGCTTCCCCGGGGCTACGGGCCGAGCCGCTCGATCTGCCAGCCGCCGTCGGGCTGCGGCAGATAGCGGAAGCGATCGTGCAGGCGGTTGGGGCGGTGCTGCCAGAACTCCCAGGCGTCGGGCACCAGGCGGTAGCCACCCCAGTCTTCGCGCACCGGGAGGTCGCGGCCCTCGTGCTCCTCGACCAGCGCCGCGACGCGCTCCTCGAGCCACTCGCGGCTCGGCACCGGGCGGCTCTGGGGCGAGGCGAGGGCGCTCACCTGGCTGTCGCGTGACCGGCCGCGGGCGTAGCGCTCGCTCTCCTCGCGCGGGAGACGCTCGACCGGGCCCTCCACGCGCACTTGGCGGCCGAGCGCGGGCCAGTGGAAGAGGAGCGCGGCGCGGGGGTTGGCCTCGAGCTCGCCGCCCTTGCGGCTGCCGTGGTTGGTGTAGAAGGCGAAGCCGCGCTCGTCGACGCCCTTCGCCAGCACCATGCGCGCCGAGGGGCGGCCGTCGGGGGTGGCGGTGGCGAGCGCGACGGCCTCAGGCTCGGCTTTGCCCGTCTCGGCGGCGGCGTCGAACCAGCGCCGGAAGAGGGCGAGCGGGTCGGGATCGAGGTCGTGCTCGTCGAGCGGCCGGTCGCGCGGGTCGGTCACCGGCGGCAGTCTGGCGGATGAGGGTCAGCGGCCGCCGCAGGCCTCGGGCACCGGCGCGGCGATCTGCCTGCCGATGGACCCCTCGCCGGGGCGGCCGGAGACCTTGCAGAAGGCGTAGCGGCCGGTGTCGAAATGGACGAGCACGCGGTAGGGATGGCCGATGGATGAGGCCTCGTTGCGCTCGGTGGCGGGGGCGGCGCGGGTGACGGCCAGGCACGAGTAGCGGCCCGTGGTCTGGGAGGGGTCGAGGTGAGCGCCCTGGCCGTCGACGCTGCGGGGATACGGCTCGCACTCGACGGAGCGGATGGGGCCGTCGAGGGCGCCGGCGGCGACCCGCTCGCGAGCGTCGGCCTGGATCGCGATCGGGAGCGCGGCGACGAGCGTGGCCCGGGCGGCGAGGTTCCCTCCGGCCGGCGTGCCGCGCTCGAAGCGCGGACGCTGCTCGGCGCGAAGCTGCGCGACGCGCTCGGCGGTCTGCTCGGCGCGCTGCTGGCGCTCGGCCTCGGCGCGACGGTCCTTGGACTCGTCGATGCCGGGAGCCAGGATGAGGATGAGCCCGACGATGGCGAACGGGAGGAGGGCGACCGCTATGCGCCCGGAGCGCGGAAGCTTGCCCCAGACCCACTTGGGGATGCCGGCGACGCCGGGCATGGGCTCGTAGCGGTCGGATTCCATACCGCGGGACGAATGTTGCACACCCTGGGGCACGTTCCCGGTAGCTTACATGTATGAGGCATGCACATGTTGATGCTGCGAGCGTTCCGGCGGATGAGGGCGGGAGCGCCGGGAGCTCAACGGCCGAGGGCGACCTCGCACGGGGCGCGAACCTTCTCGGCGCCGTCTCACTGGCGGTGACGGACCGCATCCGGGTCGCCGCGGAACGGGGCGCCGCGCACGGCGGGTCCGCGCCGGCGGCGCTCGTCAGCCTCGCGGGGTACCTGGACGGCTCGCCGATCGATGCCGTGCGGAGTCCGCTTGCGCTGACGCACTCGGCGACGGTGCGGCTGGTGGACCGCCTGGTGGCGGCCGGTCTGGCGCGGCGACGCGAGGGGCCGGACCGGCGGTCGGTGGCCGTGGAGCTGACGCCCGCGGGCCACACGGCGGCCGCCGAGGCGGTGAAGGCACGAGCCGAGGCGCTCGAGGACGCGCTCGCAGACCTCGATGACGCCGAGCGAACGGAACTCGCGCGCCTGCACGCAAAGGTGCTTGGCACCCTCACCGAGGGCCGAGCCTCGGCGGGCCACATCTGCCGCCTCTGCGACAGCCACGCATGCGGCCACGAGGAGGGCCACTGCCCCGTGACGCAGGCGGCCGACGCGGCGGAAGAGCTGGCGGCGGCTGCTATCGGGCCCCTGCGTCCGGGCGAGTAGCCCTCTCACGGGCCTGCCTTCGATTCGCAATGCCCCAGAACGTCGATTATGTGAACCGGCTACTACAGATCACTGGTTAGCTAGCCTCGGCCCACTTCTGGATCGCGGAGAACAACGTCGGAAAGAAGGCCGGCGACCTTGCCATCTGGCATGAGGCCGTAACCGCCTGGAACGAGACGACCAAAGGACCCCTAAGGTGGAGGCGGCTCAGGCGGCTCGCGAGGGAACTTCGTGCCCACCGCGACCCGGCTGTCGCTGTCGACTACACGCGAGTTGACATAAGCACCCCGGCCCTGTCGGGTTTCCTCGCGGGCTTCGCCTCCGCAGAGGCGCACTTCGGCGCCTCGCCGAGCGGGCACCCGCGTTTCGTGCTCAAGCTGCGAGCGGACGACACCGCCGTTCTCAGGCTTCTCGCCAGTCGTTTCGCGGTTGGCCGGCTCATCCGGGTGCCGGCGTCGCAACACGGTTCTGCTCAAACCGCATGGCTCGTCACGAGACTCGAGGAGCTTCGCTCGCTCGTGACGGTGTTCGACGGTCAGCCTCCCCTCGGTCGTGCGGGCCGGGTTTACGACCACTGGCGCGAGCTGGTCATCGCCACGGAACGGTCGGCGTCAGCGCTCCGTCCGAGAGTGGACCTGGTGCGGGACGCGCGGGGGTACCGGTCCGGAGGAGAGCTGCGGGTCTCGCCACCCAACCAGGACATGAAGCGCATGCGCTATCTCGCCGCGCTCCTGAGGTGGGCCCGTGACACAGGTCCGCCGTACACCGCGACCTCGTATGAGAAGTGGCGTCGCCGAGCCAATCCCGAAACGCCCAACCGGAACACGCTGGCGAGCTTCTTCGGCTGCTGGCGAGACGCCTTGGCCGCTGCGGGGC
>Ga0190271_10002858_pt1 | contig 10656 bp, 12 predicted proteins | sample Popmic356T_FD_133747 | JGI IMG/M metagenome (GOLD analysis project Ga0190271, IMG submission 133747) | Populus adjacent soil microbial communities from riparian zone of Weber River, Utah, USA - 356 T | ecosystem: Environmental > Terrestrial > Soil > Riparian zone | place: USA: Utah | collected... | reverse complement strand
GACCGTGTCAGTGGCGACGTGCTCGTGGATGCGCTCGTCGAACCCCTCGAAGCGGGCCGAGAGAAGCGTGAGCGCCTCCTCCCCGGTGAGCTCGTCGACGAGAGCCTGGTCGAGCTGCCGTCCCTGCGGCGAGAAGGCGATCACCCGCCGGCCGCCGCTGTCGCCGTAGACAGCCTCGAGCGCGGCGCAGACGACGTCCACCCGCAACACCATTCCGGCGCCACCGCCGTACGGCTCGTCATCTACCTGACCGCCCGTGAGCGGGGTGTAGTCGCGGTAGTTGAGGAAGCGCAGATCGAGGCCCGAGCCGAGCACGGCGGCGACAGGCCGCTGCTCGGTCAGCCAGGCGAAGGCGTGCGGAAGCAGGGTGAAGACGTCGATCTGCATCGGCAGCGAGATTAGCCTTCGGGCGCGAAGCCTGGCGCAATCACGATCCGGCCCCCCTCCAGATCGACCGCAAGGACGCAGTCCTCGACCATCGGCAGCGAGAACCCGCTCTCGAGCTCGAGCACGTCGTTCGCCACCCCCGGCGTCACCTCCGTGACCCGCCCGAGCGCGCGCCCGCCCTCTTCCACCGCATCGAGGCCGACGAGCTGGAAGACATAGAACTCACCCTCGCCGGCCGGCGGCAGCTCCGACGCAGGGATCTCGAGCGCGGTGCCGCGCTCGACCGTGCGGTCGAGTCGGACGACCAGGCGGCCGCCTGAGCGCTTGCTCTCGACAACGGCGGCAGGCTCGCGGCCGGCGTACACGGTCGTGCCGGCCGCGAAGCGGTCCGGATCGTCGCTCGGCCGCTCGACGACGAAGGCGCCCCCGAGTCCGTGCGGGCGGCCCACCCGTCCGACCGTCACCCAGCGCGCCTCCGGGCCGTCAGCGGACGTCAACGATCTCGAGCAGCGCCCGCTCGTGCTGGCGCCCCCCGCTCGCGCGGACGAGCGTTCGGAGTGCCCTGACGATGCGGCCTTGGCGGCCGATCACCTTGCCGATGTCCTCCTCGGCGACATGAAGCCGCAGGACGATCGCGCCGTCCCGCTCGATCCGCTCGACGCGCACCTCGTCGGGCTTCTCCACGAGGTTCCGCGCGAGGTAGGCGAGCATCTCTTCCACTAGTGCTCCTTCGAGTAATGCTGCCTAACTTCCGCGTCGTGAGCACCAAGCGAGAGTCCGCACTCGTCCGCAGCCAAGGCCGGCGGCCGCGGGAAGGAGGAGAGTGGGCTCTCGCGCAGCGTGATCGCGGGGTAGAAGCAGGCAAGGATTGCTCGGAGGGGCACTGGTCTAGATCCCCTGGGCCTTCATCAGGCGCTTGACCGAGTCGCTCGGCTGGGCGCCCTTCCCGATCCAGTCCTGGATCTTGTCGGCGTCGAGAGAGATCGTCGACGGGTTCGTCTGCGGGTTGTAGCGCCCGACGATCTCGATGAAGCGTCCGTCGCGCGGCGAGCGCCCGTCCGCGACGACGACCCTGTAGATCGGGTTCTTCTTGGAGCCCACGCGGGCCAGTCTGATGCGAGTTGCCATTCGGTCCTTTCGTTCGCTCTAGCGGCGCCTCTGGGCCGCCGCCATCGACTGCAGATTGGGCATCTTGCCCTTCCCCATCTGCTTCACCATCTTCGCCATCTGCTTGCGCGCGTTCAGGAGCTGGTTGACCTGCTGGACGGTCGTGCCGCTCCCCTTCGCAATCCGGGCCCGGCGCGAACCGTTGATGATCTCAGGCCGGCGGCGCTCGTCCACGGTCATCGAAAGGACGATCGCCTCGACCTTGCTCAGCTCCCGGTCGTCGACGTCGGCGCCCTGCAGCTGCTTGCCGAGCCCCGGGATCATGCCCACGATCGACTTGAGCGGGCCCATGCGCCGCATCATCCGGTAGCTCTGCAGGAAATCCTCGAAGGTGAACTGCCCGGCGCGGAGCCGGCGCTCCATCTCCTCCTGCTCATCGACCTCCGCTGCCTCCTCGGCCTTCTCGATCAGGGTGAGGACGTCGCCCATGCCGAGGATGCGCGAGGCCATGCGGTCGGGGTGGAAGTACTCGAGCTGGTCGAGCTTCTCCCCCGTGGACGCCAGCTTGATCGGCTTGCCGGTGACCGCCTTGACCGAGAGCGCGGCGCCACCGCGCGCGTCGCCGTCGAGCTTCGTGAGGACGACGCCGTCGAAGTCCACGCGCTCCTGGAAAGCCTCGGCGACCGCGACGGCCTCCTGGCCGGTCATCGCATCGAGCACGAGGAGGACATTGTGCGGCTTCACGGCCTTGCGGACGGACGCGAGCTCCTGCATGAGGGGCTCGTCGATCTGAAGTCGGCCGGCCGTGTCGACGATGACCACGTCTCGGCCCTGGGCCTCCGCCTGCTCGATCCCTCGGCGCGCGACGGCGACCGCGTCCTTAGTCGAGCGGTCGAGGTAGACCGGGATCTGGATCTGCTTGCCGAGCTGCTCCAGCTGGTCGACCGCGGCCGGCCGCTGCAGGTCGGCCGCGACGAGCGCCGGCGCCTTGTCCTCCTGCTTGCGGAGGAGCAGCGCGAGCTTGGCCGCGGCGGTCGTCTTGCCGGCGCCCTGGAGGCCTGCGAGGAGGATGACCGTCGGCGGCCGTCCGCTGAAGGCCAGCTTCGAGCCGCCCGAGCCCATCAGCTCGGTCAGCTCCTCGTGGACGATCCGAACGACCTCCTGGCCCGGCGTCAGGCTCTTCGTGACCCCGGCGCCTCCGGCGCGCTCCCGCACGCGGGCGACGAACTCCTTTACCACCTTGAAGTTGACGTCGGCCTCGAGGAGCGCGAGTCGGATCTCGCGCATGGCGCGCGAGAGGTCCTCCTCGGTGAGGACGCCGCGCCCGCGGAGATCGCCGAGCGCGCCCTGGAGCTTGTCGGAAAGCGTGTCGAACATGGCCGGCGGGAAGTGTAGCCGCGGGTTTCCCGCGGCCCAGCTTCAGTGGCGCAGGCCGGAGAGCCCCTCCCGCCGCGTCGAGGGGCCCCCAAGGGGGGATCACGGCCCCCTGATTCGAGGCTAGCGCGGAAGTCTGTACGGGTGGCGCGCCCAGGTGCGCCGAAACCGTGTCAGTCGCCGTGGACGAGCGCCCGCGCGAAGTCCTGCGGGTCGAACGGCTGCAGGTCGTCGAGCGTCTCCCCCACGCCGACCAGCTTCACCGGAAGGCCGAGCTCGTGCGCGACGGCGACCGCCACGCCTCCCTTCGCCGTCCCGTCCAGCTTTGTGAGCGCCACGCCGGACACCCCGACGGCCTCGTCGAAGAGCTTCGCCTGACGCAGGCCGTTCTGGCCGGTGGTGGCGTCGAGGACGAGCAGCGTCTCGTGCGGGGCGCCGTCGAGGCGCTGCGCGATCACGCGCCGGACCTTGGCGAGCTCCTCCATGAGGTTCGTCTGCGTGTGCAGGCGCCCTGCGGTGTCGACGAGTACGACGTCCCGTCCGCGCGCCTCGGCGGCGGAGATGGCGTCGAAGGCGACGGCGGCCGGGTCGGCGCCGCGCTGCGAGCCGACGAAGTCGGCGCCGGCGCGGCCGGCCCAGATCTCCAGCTGCTCCTCGGCGGCCGCGCGGAACGTGTCTGCGGCGGCCAGCACGACCGAGCGCCCGGACTCCTGAAGCCGGTAGGCGAGCTTGCCGATCGTCGTCGTCTTTCCCGTGCCGTTCACGCCGACGACGAGCACGACCGCAGGCGGTCCGTCGAGCGCCAGCCGTTCCTGACCCTCGACGCTCACGAGCTCGGCAACGACCTCCTCCAGCCCCTGGACGAGCTCGTCCTGGCTCCCCGGCTCGAGCTCCTCCAGGCGCCGCACGATCTCGACCGTCGCGGGGACGCCGCAGTCGGCCGCGATCAACGCCTCCTCGATGCGCTCCCAGGCCTCGTCGTCGCCGGGGTCGAAGAGAAGGTCGCGCGTCAGCGCCTGCCGGCTCGCTGACAGGGACTCGCGGAGACGGCCAAGCCAGCCGCGGCGCTTCGACTCGTCCTCGACCGGGGCGTCCTCGCGGTCGCCGAGGAACTCCGCCCACGTACGCATCAGGCGCTGAGTGCTTGAGCCTCGGGCGCCGCCGGCAGCCGCTTCGAGACGACCTGCGAGATCCCGTCCGCGCCCATGGTCACGCCGTAGAGGATATCGGCGGCCTCGATCGTCCTCTTCTGGTGGGTGACGACGATGAACTGCGCACGGCCGGAGAAGCGGCGCAACAGGTCGGTGAAGCGGCCGATGTTCGCGTCGTCGAGCGCGGCCTCGACCTCGTCGAGGAGGTAGAAGGGGCACGGCCGCGCCAGGAAGAGCGCGAAGAGGAAGGAGATGGCGCCGAGTGCCTTCTCGCCGCCCGAGAGCAGCGAGAGCCGGGTCACGCGCTTGCCGGCCGGCTGGAGCTCGATCTCGATCCCCGGCTCGCCGCCGTCCTCGTCGGCGACCCTCACGATCCGGCCGCTGCCGCCGGGGAAGAGCGTGCCGGCGACCTCCTCGAAGTGGCGCTCGACCTCTGAGAGCGTCTCCTCGAAACGCCGCTCGACTGTCTCGGCCAGCTCGTCGCGGAGCGCTTCCAGCTCGGAGAGCGAGCGCTCGAGGTCCTCGCGCTGCTCCGAGAGCTCCTCGAGCCGGGCCTTCTCGCGCGCATGCTCTTCGGCCGCCAGGGGGTTCACCTGGCCGAGCGCCTCGCGGCGGCGCTCCAGGCGCTCTAGCTGGCCGCGGAGCTCGTCCGCCTCGTCCTCCGTGAGGGCCTCTCCCTCGGCGTCCTCGGGGAGTCGGCGCAGGATCTCCTCGCGCTCGGCCTCGAGCCGGGCCCGCTCGATCCCGACGGCCGAAAGACGCTCGGCCGCTTCTGCCGCTGCCCGCCGCAGCTCGGCCTCGAGCCCGCCCAGGCGCCGCAGCTCCTCGCCGAGCTCGCCCGCGCGGCTCCCGCCCGCGTCGACCCTGGCGCGGAGCGGTGGCTCCAGGCGCGCGCCGCGCTCGCCCGCGGCCGCCAGCGACATCGCCGCCCGCTCCGCCAGCTCCGCCAGGGCGCGCAAGGCGTCCTCGCGAGTCGAGGACTCCGGCGCCGGGGCCGCCGTCTCGGCGCCCGCCGCGAACCAGCTCTCCCCGCCGGAGAGCGCGACGAGGGCGTCGCGCCCCTCGGCGTGCGCCTGCTCCAGGCGCGAGACGGCCTCAGCGAGCTCGACGCGCTCGGGCGCCCATGCGCCGGCCGCGGTCAGCGCCCGCTCGTAGCTCGCCGGCTTCGGCGGCGCGGGCAGGCGCGGGCGGTCGGCATCGGCGCGCAGCGCTGCCGCCGTCTCCTCGGCCCGTTCGCGCCGCAGCTCGAGCCGCTCGACGGCGCTCCGCATGCGGTAGAGCGCAGCGGTTGCCTCCTCGTGGCGTCCGGCCGCCTCGGCCAGCCCCTCCTCGGCCTTCCGCCGCTCCGCGAGCACACCTTCGAGCCGCTCGTCGCGTCGGCGACGCTCCTGCGTGGCCTCGGTCAGCCGCTCGTCGACTTCGGCGAGCCGCCGGTCGTTCGCCTCGAGCTCGGCCGCGGCCAGGCGCGTCTTCAGCCCTTCGATCTCGACGACGAGCTTCTCGGCGCGCTCGGCCGCGCTCGCCTGCAGCGCCAGCGGCCGCAGCCGCTTGCGCACCTCGTCCTCGAGGTCGCGCGCGCGCTCGACCTGGACGTGGACGCGCGCGAGCTTCAGCTCGGCCCGGTGGCGTCGCCGCTTGAACTTGCCCAGACCGGCGGCCTCCTCGACCAGCGCGCGGCGCTCCTCCGGCTTGGAGACGAGAATCTCCTCGACCCGGCCCTGAGAGATGATCGAGTGCCGCTCGCCCGCGAGGCCGATGTCGGCCAGCAGCTCGACCACGTCGGTGCGCCGCACACGGGCGCGGTTGACGAGATACTCGCCCTCGCCCTCCCGATGGAGGCGCCTGACGACCGAGAGCTCCGCGACATCGAGCGGCCCGTCGCCCGCCTCGTTGTCGAAGAGGAGCTCCACCTCGCACCAGCTTGCCGCGGGCTTGTCCTTCGAGCCCGCGTAGAGGACGTCGTCTGGCTTCTCGGCGCGCAACTCGGTCGGGCTCAGGCTGCCCGCGGCCCAGACGATCGCGTCGGCGATGTTCGATTTGCCCGAGCCGTTCGGGCCCACGACCACGGCCACGCCCGGCTCGAGCCGAACCTCGACCGGATCCGGGAACGACTTGAAGCCGCGGATCTTGACCGCACGGAGGTGCAAGGCGCCAAGTCTGACGATTCGGACGGACGCCGCGTCAGGCGGGGGCGCGCAGCTCGAGGCAGCTCACGCCCTGCAGCTCGAGCCAGATGCGGCCCTCGGCGCGCACGACCCGCAGGAGCACCGCGTCGCAGTCGGGGCAGCGCGCGACCGATCCGGGCGCCTGCGTGTAGACGACGAGCGCGCCGATCTCCCGCACGGCGCCGCACGAGCCGCACGTCGAGCGGGCGACCGTGATCTCGGCGACGAACACCTCGCCGAGCGCGCCGCCGAGCGCGTTGCCGTCCAGCATCAGGTCTGCAGTGTCCATCTCATGCTCCGCTCGGGCCGAACCGCTCGGTGCGGACGCTGCCCGGCTCGTAGCCTATGGCCACCAGGCCGTCCGCGGCTACCTCGACGAAACGCGTCGGGCCGCAGACGAACGCGTTGGCCTCCCCGCCCCCCTCGAAGACCTCGGCGAGCATCTCGCCGTCGATGCGGCGCGCGTAGCCGTCCCAGGCCTCCGGCTGGGCGCGCGTGAGCGTGTGCACGACCCGGAAAGCCGGGTCGGCGCGGGCGAGTGCGTCCAGCTCCTCCCGGTAGATGACGTCCTCTAGCGTCCGCGAGGAGTAGAGCAGCGTCGCCGGGACGTCGAGTCCCGCCGCCGCCCGGTGGCGCAGCATCGCCATGAGCGGCACCACGCCCGAGCCGCCGCCGACCAGGTGGAGCGGGCCACCCGCCGAGCCGTCCCAGACGAAGTGGCCGCCGATCGGGCCGCGGAGCTCGAAGCGGTCGCCGGCGCCCAGCTCCTCCGTCAGGAAGGGCGAGACCTCGCCGTCGTCGAGCTCCTCCACCGTAAGGACGAGACGCTCTGCGTCGGCGGGCGTGGCGATGGAGTAGCTGCGCTGTGCCTGGTAGCCGTCCTCCGCGGTCAGGCGCACGTCCACGTGCTGACCGGGCCGGTGGCCGGCCCAGCCGGGGACATCGAGGACGAGGCTTGTGACGCGCGGGGTCTCGGGCACGAGCTCCACGACCTCGGCGAGAAGCCAGCGTAGAGCTCCTAGCGGGATGATGGCGGGATCGATCTTCATTCCGTTAGGAGCCCTCAGTCGCCCCAGTACCGCTGCTCCCGCCACGGGTCCCCGTAGAGGTGGTAGCCGAGGGACTCCCAGAAGCCGGGCTCGTCCTCGTCCATGAGGCGCAGGCCGCGCACCCACTTCGCGCTCTTCCAGAAGTAGAGGTGCGGGACGAGCAGGCGCGCCGGGCCGCCGTGTTCGGGGTCGAGCGGCTCGCCGTCGTAGCCGAACGCGACCCAGGCCTTGCCGCCGGTGACGTCTTCGAGTGGCAGGTTGGTCGTGTAACCACCGTCGCTCCAGGCCATGACGTAGGCGGCATCGGACTCGACGCCGTCGAGGAGCGTGTCGACGGAGACGCCCTCCCACTCGGTGTCGAGCTTCGACCACTTCGTGACGCAGTGGATGTCCTTGGTGATCGTCTCGCTCGGCAGCGCACGGAGCTCGTCCCAGCTCCAGCGCGCCAGCTCCTCGCCGCCCTCCGCGATCGTGAAGCTCCAAGTCTCGGGCGACGTGTGCGGCGTCGGGCCGGCCGAGAGCACCGGAAAGTCGTGAGTCTCGTACTGGCCCGGCGGGATGCGCCCGCTCTCGTCGGTCTCGCGCTTGCCTCGGAAGCCGCGGGTGATGAAGCCCATGCTCGTCCTTCCGCTCGTTATCGCGAGCTTAGTCGCAGCGAGTGGGCCCCGCGTTACAGCCGCTCGACGCCGCCGCCGCGCCCCACGATGACCTCGGAGACGAGCTCGGGCGGGAACAGGCCGTGCTCGACCACACCCGGCGTCGCGGCGAGGCGCGCGGCCAGCTCGGCCGGGTCGCCCACCGGGCCCAGGTAGTCGGCGATCAGCCCGCCGTCGGGGCTGGGCGGCACGTCCCGCAGCTCGGCCGGGCCCACGCGGGCGAGCGTCGCGAGCACCCCGTACGAAAGAAGCTCGAGCGGAACGGGTGGGCCGAGCGCTGCGACGAGCTTGTCGGCGGAGAGGATGACGACGAACCGCTCGGCCGCCGCGGCCACGATCTTCTCCCGCGTGTGGGCCGCGCCGCCGCCCTTGACGAGCCAGCGGTCCGGCGCGACCTGGTCGGCCCCGTCGACGGCGAGATCCAACCGGTCGAGCTCGTCGAACGGCTCGACCGGCAGCCCCAGCTCGCGCGCGGCGCTCTCGGTCTGGAGCGAGGTGGCGACGCAGCGCAGGCGCAGGCCGCGGCGCGCGAGCGCCGGCAGGAAGTGCGCCACCGTGGAGCCGGTGCCCAGCCCCACGAGCATCCCGTCCTCGACGAGCTCGGCGGCCGCCTCGGCGGCCAGGCGCTTTTCGTCGTCGGCGCTCACGCTCTCAGCGTAGGATCCCGGGAGGATGTCCTCCGAGACCGAGCTCGCGGGGAGGGTCGCGCTCGTCACGGGCGGCGGGCGCGGGATCGGGCGCGGGATCGCGCTCGAGCTGGCCGACGCCGGGGCGCGCGTAGCCGTCGCCGCCCGCACACGGGAGCAAGTGGAGGCGACGGCCTCCGAGGTCGGCGGAGTCGCTATCGAGGCCGACGTCTCCGACCGCGCCGACGTCGAGCGGATGGTCGCCCACGCGGAGGCCGAGCTCGGCCCGCTCGACATCCTCGTCAACAACGCCGGAATCGCGCTCTGGGAGGCGAGCGCCTGGGAGCTCGAGCCGGAGGAGTGGTGGCGGATCCTCGAGGTCAACGTCCTCGGGGTCTACCTCTGCTGCCGCACAGTGATCCCGGGCATGATCGAGCGCGGGGGCGGCAGGATCGTCAACGTCGCGAGCGGCGCCGCCTACCTGCCGGGCAGCACGTCGACGGCCTACAGCGCGAGCAAGGCCGCGGTGCACCGCTTCAGCGAGACGCTCGCGACGCAGCTCGAGCCGCACGGCATCCCCGTGTTCTCGATCAGCCCCGGCCTCGTGCGCACCGAGCTCATCGGGGACAACTTCGGCGACGACGCGCCCTGGACCCCTCCGGAGCTGGCGCCGCGGCTCGTCCGCGCGCTTGCCGGCGGGCGCCTCGACGCGCTCTCGGGTCGCTATCTCCATGCCGAGCACGACGACATCGACGACGTCGCGAGCCGGGCGGACGAGATTGTGGCCGCCGATCTCAACGCCATCCGGCTGCGCCGCTGATGCCCACGTTCCGGGCCGGGATCGACCTCGGGGCGACGAAGATCCAGGCGGTGGTCGTCGGCCCCGACCACACCGTCGTCGGGCAGGCGCGCCACCCGACGCCGACGGAGGGCGGGCCGCCCGACGTCGCTGCGAGGATCGCCGACTCCGTCCGCGAGGCGGCCGAGGGGGCAGGAGTCGCGGTCGAGGAGCTGGGCGGCATCGGCATCGGCTCGCCAGGCGCCGTCGACCAGGAGGCGGGCTCGGTGGCCTCCGCGCGCAACCTGCCGAACTGGGAGGCTCCCTTTCCGCTCGCCGGCGCGCTCACCGAGGCCCTGGGGCCGCCTACGCGCGTCGACAACGACGTCCAGGTGGCCGTTCTCGGCGAGTTGGAGCTGGGCGCCGGCAAGCCGTTCTCCTCCTTCCTGGGCGTCTGGTGGGGCACGGGGGTCGGCGGCGGCATCGTGCTCGACCGCAGGCTCTGGCTCGGGCGGGGCGCGGCGGGCGAGATCGGCCACATGGTCGTGAAGCGCGACGGGGCACGCTGCCCTTGTGGCCGCCGCGGCTGCCTCGAGGCGTACGCGGGCCGCGGAGCCATGGAAAGGCGCGCGAGAGAGCTTCACGAACGCGGCCACAAGACCGGCCTCTTCCACCTGATGGAGAAGCGCGGGCGCGACCGGCTGACGAGCGGCGTCTGGGCGGATGCGCTCGACCGCGACGACCATCTGGCCAAGGATCTGATCCACCGCGCCGTCCTGGCCCTCGGGGCCGGCATCGCCTCGGCCGTGAACCTCCTCGACGTGGAGGCCGTCATCATCGGCGGCGGGCTCGGCACGCGGCTCGGCGAGCCGTACGTCGAGAAGATCGCCAAGGCGATGCAGCCGCACCTCTTCGTCGACAGCCGGCCCCCGGCCATGGTCCCGGCGGCGCTCGGCGACCTCGGCGGCGCGATCGGCGCGGCGCTCCTGGTCGAGCCCTAGAGGCTCTAGCTCGCCCCGAGCTTCTCGAGCGCCTCGCGGGCGGCAACCTGCTCGGCGGCCTTTTTCGACGCGCCCCGGCCCGTGCCGGCGACCTCGCCTTCGATCGTGGCGGCGCATGTGAAGCTGCGGTCGTGCGGCGGCCCCTCCACCGTGACGACCGAATACGTGACGGAGAGCCCGCGCCGCGCCAGCTCCTCCTGGAGCTCGGTCTTGTAGTCGACGTGGCCCTCGAGCGCGTAGTCGATCCGTTCCTGGAACGCATCGACGATCGGGCCGCGGATCGGCTCGAAGCCGTGCTCGAGGTAGAGCGCACCGAGGCAGGCCTCCACGAGCGCGGCGAGCACGTTGCGGTTGGCGGCCAG
>Ga0190271_10002857_pt1 | contig 10657 bp, 10 predicted proteins | sample Popmic356T_FD_133747 | JGI IMG/M metagenome (GOLD analysis project Ga0190271, IMG submission 133747) | Populus adjacent soil microbial communities from riparian zone of Weber River, Utah, USA - 356 T | ecosystem: Environmental > Terrestrial > Soil > Riparian zone | place: USA: Utah | collected... | reverse complement strand
GCGGCGATGTCGAGACCGAGCTGAAACCCGGGGCGCCGCCACGGCACCCACACGACGCGGTCGCCGTAGATCTCCTTCGTCAGCTGCTCGCCGTCGCTGGCCGTTGCGATGGCGATGCCGCTGTCCGGATGGAGGTGGTCGACGTGGGTCGCGTCGACGAGGCCGTGCATCGCCGTGTCGATCGACGGTGCGGCGCCCCCCTTGCCGTGGAGGCAGAAGTCGAAGGCGGCGACCATGTCGTCCTCTCGCTCCTCGCCTGGGTAGACGTCGACCAGAGCGCGGAGCCGGTCGAGGCGCAACACGGCGAGACCTCCCGCGGTCAGCGTGCCGAGATCGCCGCCCGAGCCCTTGACCCACAACAGCTCGACGGGCTCGCCGGTGACCGGGTCACGCTCGGAGCCCTTCGCCGATGCGTTGCCGCCGGCGTAGTTCGTGTTCCGACGGTCGGACCCCAGGCGGTTCGAGCGGGCCAGCAGTTCCTCGACCACTGCGTTCATGTCGATCCCCTCGTCGCGTGGTGTGACCGCATCCGGGCGCGGAGATTCCCCGATTCGAGAACCTCCGCGCCCAGAACGCAGCGCTGACCGCTCATGGCAGGTGGAACACCTCGTCGAGTGCCCGCATCTGACGGTCGCCCGCGGTCCCGTCGTCGACGAAGTACGGAGCCATCAGCGCCTGCCATCGCTCATTGACCGGCTCCGACTGCATCGACTGGACGGCATCGGCGAGCGTGGCATCGGTCTCGAAGTAGCCGAACAACGTCCCGTCACCGTCGAGGAACAGCGAGTAGTTGTGCCACCCGCAGCGGTGCAGCGCTTCACGCATCTCGGGCCACACGACCTCATGGTGTTGTCGGTAGTCGTCGAGCAACTCGCGTCGCACCTGGAGACGGAAGCCGATCCGATTCATCGCGCGAGCTGGTTCATTCCCCAACGTTGCTCTCGTCGTAGACCGAGAACGGTCCCATCACGATGCGCAGTCCGCTGTCTCGCGTCGGATCCACCTCGATGGTGTACTCGCCCATCCTGCCGGCCTCGAACGTGGCACCCTCCTCCGCCGTCAACTCGCCCGTGGCGATCGCGTGCGCGGCGTAGAAGGTCAGGTAACCGAGATCGACGAAGCTCCACAGGGCGAACTGCGGGGCGCACCCGTTCTCGGTGTACGTGCGCATCTCGTCCGGCAGTCCGAGCCCGGAGACCTTGACCGTCTCGCACAGCCCCTCGTCCTGCATCGCCTTGGCGGCCGCCGCGATGCCGACGGTGGTCGGCGCCATGATCAGCTTGAGGTCCGGGTGGGCGTCGATCAGGGCGAGCGCCTGGTTGTAGGACTCGTCGGCGTCGTCGTTGCCGTACACGGTGTCGACCAGCTGGAGCGAGGCGTAGTCGGGCTCAGCGAGCACCTCCTCGAACGAAGCGATCCAGGCGTTCTGGTTCGCGGCGTCGGGGGATGCCGAGAGGATGGCGATCTCGCCGCCTTCTGGGCCGAGGATCTCGGTCGCCATGTCGGCCATGACCTGGCCGGTCTCATCGAAGTCGACCTGGGCGACGAACAGGCTCTCCCCCTGCCCGGACGGGATCGGCGAGTCCCAGGCGACGACGGCGATCCCGGCATCGGCCGCCTCCTGGACGGCGGGTTCGATCTGGTCGCCAGCGTTGTTGGAGATCATGATCGCGTCGACACCCTGGGTGACGGCGTTCGTGACGAACTCGATCTGCCCGGTGCTGTCGGTGCACGATGCGGGACCGACGAACTCGGCCTCGCTGACGCCAAGCTCGCCCGCCGCCTCGAGCGCGCCTTCGTTGGCCTGGTCGAAGACGGCGATGCCTGTGCACTTCGGGAGCAAGATGCTCGAGAAGTCACCACCACCACCGCCACCGCCACCGGCTGCCGTGTCGTCCGCCCCGGCGGCCTCGGTCGCCTCCGTCTCGGCCGGAGTCGTCTCCTCGGAAGCGGTCGTCGGTTCGGCGCCCGGCTCGGACGTCGCGCCTGCCTCGGTATCCGGCGCCAGGTCGGTCGCGTCCGGCTCGGCGGTGTCATCGTCGTCGCCGCCGCACGCGGCGGCCGAGAGCACGAGTACGCCAGCAAGCGCCAGCGAGAGCTTGGACAGTTTCATCTTGTGGTTCCCCCTTTGGGTTGTGGTTGATCGATGCGACCGCATTGCCGCCTCATATCCCCGCCGGCTCTGTCGACGCCGTGACCGCCGATCCCGGAGGTCTGCTGCGCGGAGACCTGACCCGGCCGTGCAGACGGTCGATGGCGTTGCGGGCCAGCACGGAGCCGATCAAGATCGCTCCGATCACGCCCGTCTGCGTGTTACCCCCGACGTTGGCCAATCCGAAGCCGTTGCGCAGGTTCAAGACGATGAGCACGGCCAGTGCGACGCCGCTCATCCGGCCCGACCCGCCGAAGATGCTGACGCCGCCGAGGAGCACGATGGTGATGATCTCCAGCTCGAACCCGGTCGCCAGGTCGCCGCGCACCGTGCCGAGACGGGCCGCGAACAGCACGCCGGCGAGTCCGGCCGCCAGCGACGACGCAAGGAACAACCCGAAGCGGATTCGGACGACGTTGACGGCCGAGTAGCGGGCGACGTCGGCGTTGTCGCCGATGACGTACAGCACCCGCCCTGTCGCTGTGCGATCCAGCACCACCCACCCGACGGCAAACAGGACGATGAAGATCACGACAGCGAGCGGCAGCGGGCCGATCAGGTCCTGCTGGCCGAGCCGGTCGAACCAGCCCGGGAAGTCGCCGATCGACCGGTCCTCGACGAGCACCCTGGCGGCTCCCCGCCACCCGATGAGCCCGGCGAGGGTGACCACGAGCGACGGAAGCCCGACACGGGCGATGAGGAACCCGTGGATCAACCCGACGACACCGGAGGCGGCGAGGGCGACCACGATGGCTGCCGCCAACGGCACGCCGTTCTCGTGCAGCGCGGCCAGCACCGCCGCCGACCACGCCATCACTGCCGCGACCGACAGATCGATCTCGCCGGCGATGATGACGAAGGTCATCGTGACGACGACGATCACCTTCTCGATGTGCAGCTCGAAGAGATTGACGAAGTTGTCGACGCTGAGATAACCGCTCGACTGGGTCACGTTGAAGATCACCGTCGCCAGGAGCACGGCGCCGAGCAGGAGGTTCCAGGTGTTCTTCCACGCCCACTCACCGGACTGCATCGTTCGCTCGCTCGAAGACTCGCTCGGCTCACCCATGGGTGGCCCCCTGAGGAATCGCGCTCGACGCGCTCGATTCCCGCCCCGCCTCGCTGACGATCTCCTCGCGGGCTCTCGCCCGGAGTCGTCGCCCGAGCGCGACGTCGAGCAACACGGCGAGCACGATGAGCGCGCCGAGGATGGCATCACGCCAGAACTCGCTGATTTGCTCGACCCGCACGAGGCTCTGGTCCAGCACGGCAATCAGGACGGCGCCGAGGAATGCGCCGACCACGGTTCCGGAACCGCCGAGCGTGCTGACCCCGCCGACGACGGCGGCGGCGATCGCCGCCAGCTCCAGCCCTGACCCCGCCGTGACGTTGATCGTGCCGAAGCGGGCGACGAACAGGAACCCGGCGAACCCGGCGAGCCCGCCCGCGACCACGAAGGCCAGCAGCAGCACCCGCTTTGAGCGCAGACCGGCCTGGCGCGCCGCTTCGGGGTTCGATCCGACGGCATAGAGATGGCGGCCGCCGCGGGTGTACTGCAGCACCAGCTGGAGGACGACCACGATGACCAGAGCCATCACGAACATCGTCCGCACCTCGTAGTCACCGATCGTGAACAACGTGCTGCTCGGCATGTCGACGAGCCACTGGGGGAGATCCCCGGTGGAGATGGTCTTTCCGCCGGCGTGGTTGACCAGCAGGCTGCGGAAGATCGCCAGCGTCCCGAGCGTGACGATGATCGACGGCACTTTGGCGAAGGCCACCAGCACGCCGTTGACGAGTCCGAGGACGACGCCGATCGCCACCGCCATCATGACGGCGAGGACCGCCGGCAGTCCCTGGTGGCTGGCCAGGAACTCCGCCGTCAGGTACGCCGAGACCCCGACGATGGCGCCGATCGAGAGGTCGATGTTGCGAGTGATGATGACGATCGCCTCGCCGGCGGCGAGGACGGCGGTGATCGAGATGGCGATCAGCAGGCGGCTGATGAAGCGAGAGCTGAGGTAATCGTCGACAACGAGCGAGAACACGACGAACGCGACCCCCAGCACGGCGACGAGCGAGAGCTCCTTGACGCGCTCCGGACGGAGCCAGTGTCGCCGCACTCGCGTGCGGACCGGGACGGCGATCGCGACGTCGGAAATGCTCACTGATGCAGCCAGTCGACGATGCGAGCGAGCGAGCGCCAGACCATGAAACGGCTGCGAGCGAAGGAGCGCCAGCGAGGGAGCGGTTGACCGCGGCCTGCGTGGCCGGGGAACGAATTGGCGTCTGCGTGGCCGGGGAACGCAGTGACGACCGTCATGCCACACCAACCGCCGCCGTCATGATCCGCTCCTGCTCCAGGTCGGTGCCGGCGAACACGCCCATCTGGTGGCCCTCCCGCATCACGACGACCCGGTCGCTCATCGCCAACACCTCCGGCAGGTCGGAGGAGATCAAGACGACGGCGACCCCAGCGCGGGCGAGCTCGCCGATCAGCTCATGGACATCGGCCTTGGCCCCGACATCGATGCCCCTGGTCGGCTCGTCGAGGATCAGGACCGACGGCTTGACGTCGAGCCACTTGGCGAGCATCACCTTCTGCTGGTTGCCACCGGACAGGTTGGCGACCGGCGCGGCGAGCGATGACGCCTTGATGTCGAGGCGGTCTCGGTAGGTCGCTGCGGTCGATCGCTCCGCGGCGCGGTCGACGAGGCGCCATCGGTTGACGAAGCGGCGCAGGCCGGCCAGGGTGATGTTCGTCGTGACGGATTGGGGGAGTGAGAGGCCGAGTCGACGACGATCCTCCGAGACGTAGGCGATGCCGTGGCGCATCGCCTCACGCGGGCTCCTGATCGACACGACTGTGCCGGCGCGCTCGATCGTGCCCTCATCCGCCGGCGCCACACCGAACAGGGCCTCGGCGACCTCCGTGCGACCCGAGCCGACCAGCCCGGCGAAGCCGACCACCTCGCCCTCGCGCACCTCGAACGACACGCCGTGGAAGGCGCCCCGTCGTCCGAGCTCGACGGCTCGCAAGGCGACCGCACCGGGATCGTGCGGCACGCGATGGAAGAAGTCGCTCAGCTCCCGACCCACCATGTCGCGGATCAACGTCGCCTCCGTGACCTCGCCGGCAGGTCTGGTCGAGATGTGCGCGCCATCGCGGAAGACCGTGATGCGGTCGCTCAGCTCGAACACCTCGTCGAGCCGGTGGCTGACGAAGAGGATGGCGACGCCGGATGCGGCGAGGCGGCGAACCTGACGGAACAGCCGCTGCACCTCGAATGCCGACAGCGCGGCGGTGGGTTCGTCCATGATCAGGACCCGGACGTCACGCGACATCGCCTTGGCGATCTCGACGGCCTGCTGAGCACCGACGGTCAGCCCGGAGGCCACGGCTCGCGGGTCGACGTCCACCTCGAGCTGGCTGAGGATCTCGCCGGCACGGCGGTGCAGCTCGCGCCACCGCACAAGTCGGCCACTGCCCCCGGTGCCCATGAAGATGTTCTCCGAAACGGTCAGGTCCGGGAACACCTGCGGCTCTTGGTAGATGCAGCTGATCCCAAGGGCCTGGGCATCGGCTGGCCCCTTTAGCTCGACAGGTTTGCCGCCTGCTGTGATCGCGCCGGCGTCGGGCGTGAGGAGCCCGGTCATGACCTTGATGAGCGTCGACTTGCCCGCACCGTTCTCGCCGACGAGCGAGTGGATCTCGCCCGCTCGCAGGTCCATCGAGACGTCCCGCAGGGCATGCGTCGACCCGAAGCTCATGGAGACGTCACGCACGGCGAGTGCTGGTGCGCCGTCAAGGTCTTGACTCACTTCATCGAACTCTTTCGACGGGAGAGTTGGATCGTTTCAACCTCATAGCGACGTGATATCAGGTTCCCCAGCCGGCCTGCTGGCCCCCGATGCGTTCGGCCCGGATCTGGTCGCCGTAGCCGGAGCGCCGGTACGCGTCAATCGGGTCCGGGTCGAGGCCGGCGTTCGCTCGGTGCTCGGCGAGCATTGGCCGAACGTCGGTGTTGTACGCGTCCATCACGACGGCGTTGGCCTGGAGCACATCACCGGCTCGCTGTGCCATCTGGAGCGCGTCGGCATCGACAAGGAGCGCCTTGGCGGTTGCCTCCTGCACGTTCATGACGGAGCGGATCACGGCCGGGATCTTCTCCTCGATGTTGTGGCACTGGTCGAGCATGAACACCACCCCAGCAGCAGGGTCGAGGGCGCCCGCCGAGACGATCTCGTGCATGATGCGGAACAGCTGGAACGGATCCGCCGCGCCGACCATCAGGTCATCGTCCGCGTAGAACCGCGAGTTGAAGTCGAAGCCGCCCAACTTGCCGAGCCGCAAGAGGGTCATCACGATGAACTCGATGTTCGTCCCGGGCGCGTGGTGCCCGGTGTCGAGGATGACCTGGGCCCGCTCTCCCAGTACGACGCAGTGCGCGTACGCGGTGCCCCAGTCAGGCACGTCCGTGGTGTAGAAGGCCGGTTCGAAGAGCTTGTACTCCAGGAGCATCCGCTGGTTGTCGCCGAGCCGTTCATAGGTCTCGGCGAGCGCGGCGGCGAGGCGCTGTTGGCGGTCGAGCAACGAGTCCTGTCCGGGATAGTTGGTGCCGTCGGCGAACCACAGCTTGAGGTCCCGCGACCCGGTCTCGTCCATGATCTCGATGCACTCGAAGAGGTGCTCGACCGCCTTGCGACGCACCGCTGGATCGGGGTTGGCGACGCTGCCGAGGCGGTAGTCGTCGTCCTGGAAGACGTTGGCGTTGATGGCACCGATCCGCACGCCGTGATCGGCAGCGTGGGCGGCCAGCTTGCCGTAGTCGTCGACCTTGTCCCACGGGATGTGCAGCGCCACGGACGGCGCCGTTCCGGTGTGGGCGTGCACTCGAGCAGCGTCGAGGATCTTCTCGTAGGGATCGCGGGGCACGCCCGGTTGGGCGAACACCTTGAAGCGCGTGCCCGAGTTGCCGAAGGCCCATGAAGGCAGCTCGATCGCCAACTGGTCGAGCCCGGCTGCGACTGCTGGACTGGTGGTCATTGCAAGGCGCCCCCTCGGCGGTTGCCGCAGTCTTGAATCGTTTCAGGATCCTAGAGTACGCTCCGGTGCGATTGCAAGCGCCCCCTCAACCTCGCTCATGGTGCGTCGCGCCCGGGAGCACGTGATGGCGGGCATCAAGGACGTCGCGCGGAGAGCCGGGGTCTCGGTGGGGACCGCATCGAACGTGCTCAACCGTCCGCACCTCGTGCGCCCCGAGACCCGAGCCCGCGTCGAAGCGGCGATCGCCGAACTGGGCTTCGTGCTGAACCAGCCGGCCCGGCAACTGCGCTCCGGGAGCAGCACCACCATCGCTTACGTCCTGCTCGACGCCAGGAACCCCTTCTTCACGGACGTGGCGCGAGGCATCGAGGAGGTGGCGAGCACCGAGAACCTGACGTTGTTCCTCTGCAACTCGGATCTCGATCCGCGCCGGGAAGCGCAGTACCTCGATCAGTTGCTGATGCAACGAGTGAGGGGGGTGCTGATCACTGCCGTCGACTACACGAACGAGCGGCTGCGGGCCTTGCCGGCGAATGGCGTACCGGTCGTACTCGTCGATCGCGTCTACGACGCAACTGTCGAAGCCGCCGAGGACGGCTGGTGCAGCGTCGGCGTGCACGACGTCGAGGGCGGGCACGTTGCGGTGACCCATCTCGTCGAGCGCGGTCACCGGCGCATCGCGTACGCCGGTGGACCGATGAGAACTCCTCAGGTGGCCGATCGGCTGGCGGGCGCACGGCGGGCGATGGAGGACGCTGGGCTCGACGATGACCAGCTGACCGTGCTCCCCACGAGTGCGCTGACCGTGGAGGAAGGTCGGAGGGTCAGCCAGCGCATCCTGGGGCTTCCGGCGCGAAGACGCCCAACGGCCGTGTTCTGCGCCAATGACCTGCTCGCGCTCGGCGTGCTCCAGCACATGACCCAGAACGGCGTGGCGATTCCGGAAGCGATGTCGCTCGTCGGCTACGACGACATCGAGTACGCCGCGGCGGCCGCCGTCGCGCTGACGTCCGTCCACCAGCCGCGCCATGAGATCGGCCGTACCGCCGCGCAGCTGCTCCTGGAGGAGGCAGCAGGGCGCGAGGGACACCAGCACCGCCATGTCGAGTTCAGCCCTGAGCTCGTGGTGCGAGCGTCCACGGCGGCCCCGCGAGGTCTCCGAGCCACGCCTACAGCCGGTTGACGGTCTTCCGTAGCCAGTCGAGCGTGACCTCGTTGAACCGGTCGGGCGCCTCCATGGTGACGAGGTGTGGCGCGCCGGGGAACACGACGAGCTCGGAACCCGGGATCGCCCGGTGCAGCTCCTCGGAGGCGGCAACCGGGAGCAGGTAGTCGAGCTCGCCGACCGTGACGAGCGTGGGCACAGTGATCTCTCCGGCGCGCGCACGGAGATCATGCGTGAGATTGGCTTCGATCTGCCCGAGCAGCCCGTCGAAGGTGGCCGGGTTCGACTTCATGTGATCGCGCACGGCCATCAGCCGGTCGAACTCGGTGGACATGAACCGTGGGCTGAACAGCAGCGGCAGCGTCGCGTCGTAGTAGAAGTCGACTCCTCCCTCGACGAGGAATCGCTTGAGCAGACCGAGGCTGTACGCGGTGTAGCCCTCCGTAGCGAGCCAGCTCGAGTGGGCCTGGACGCTGAGGACTCGGTCGGGGTGGTGGATGGCGATGTGCAGGGCGATGGCGCCGCCGAGTGACGACCCGGAGAGGTGACAGCGTTCGATGCCGACGACGTCGAGCAGGGCGACGGTGTCGTCGGCCATCTCCGCGACCGTGTACGCACCTGGTGGCGTGTCGCTCTTGCCAGCGCCCCGGTTGTCGAAGATGAGCGCCCGGAACTCCTGCTTGTAGGCCTCGACTTGCGGCATCCAACGGGTGCCGTCGGCGCCGGTTCCTCTGATCAGCACGATCGCCGGCGCATGGTCGTCGCCGAACAGCTCGTAGTTCAGCTCGAGGCCTTCTGCGATGCGGACGCGCGGCATGACGGAGTCACCCTTCTCGTGCGGGGGGAGGAGCGGTGTGCGATCGGGTGGCACCGCAGCGTTCGAGCTCGACGGCCACGGAGATCAGGAACGGTTCGCTCCACGGTCGTCCCGTCAGCTGCACGCCGATCGGTAGTCCGTCGCCATCGAGGGCGACGGGCACCGTGACGGAAGGGAGTCCGGCGACGTTCTGCGGGACCGTGTACGGCATCACCGCATCGCGGAGCGGGATCGTTGCGCCGTCGACGTGCACCACATCCGGATCGGCAGTGGTGGTGGGACCGGTCGCGCCGACGACCGAGACGATGACGTCGACGACGCCGAACGCCTGCACGTACCGGGCTCGACCGGCGGCAGCCTGTCGCTTTGCGTCGAGGTACGCCGAGAGCGACACCTCGGCAGCTCGTTCGAGTCGACCCCGAACGTCAGGCCCGTACGTCGCGGCGCGCGCCGGAAACGTGCCGAGCACCGAGTGGTGGACGTCGTATGCCTCCGCCATCTGCAACGGGACGAACGTCTCGTAAAGCGACTGGCCGTCGGGCAGTTGCAGCTCGAGGCGTCGCGCACCGAGCCCCGCCAGCGCATCTGCGACGGTGTCGACGGCGGCGAGGCGTACTGGGCCCGGCGAGAGACCCGACGGCGGATCGGCGACGGCGAACCGCACCGAGCTCCAGGCCGGTGCGCCGCCGGCTACGTCGAGCGCCGGCGCCTCCAGCGTCGGAGGGTCGGCTGGGTCCGGGCCAACGGTTGCAGTCAGCGCCGGGTAGAGAAGATTGGGGTCGCTCGTCACGAAGCCAGGGGAGTCGAACGTCGGCGCCAGCGGCACGCCGCCGGTCCTGCTGATCCGCCCCGGCGTCGTCTTCAACCCATAGACGCCGCAGAACGAGGCGGGGATTCGAATCGACCCTCCCGTGTCACTGGCAACAGCGAGCGGGATCATCCCGGCGGCGACCCCCGCGGCCGATCCGCCGCTCGATCCTCCGGTGATTCGGTCGAGGTTCCACGGGTTGCGGGTCGACCCGCGCTCGGCGTGCTGGGTGGTGATCCCCCAGCCGAACTCGTGAGACCGTGTGGTGCCCACCACGACGGCGCCGGCGCGCCGGAGAGCAGCGACGACGGCGGCGTCCGCGGCGGCACGCCGACCGGCGAGCACGAGGGATCCATAACTGACCTCGGTGCCGGCGACGTCGAAGAGCTCTTTCACTCCGACGGGCACACCGTGGAGGGGGCCGCGGCGGCGCCCCTGCGCCGACTCATCGCGAAGGTCCTCAGCGTCTCGCTCCGCACTCGCGTTCACCGTGACGAACGCGCCGATACTGGCGTCGCCGCGCTCGATCGCGTCGAGGCTGGATCGCACGGCGATCGCCGGATCGTCCGTCAGTCGCGACGTCGACGTCACGGAAGCAGCTCGGGTACCGGCCGGTATCCGGCACGCTCGAGCGACGGTGCGCCACCGAGCACCCAAATGATCACGAG
>Ga0190271_10002856_pt1 | contig 10657 bp, 5 predicted proteins | sample Popmic356T_FD_133747 | JGI IMG/M metagenome (GOLD analysis project Ga0190271, IMG submission 133747) | Populus adjacent soil microbial communities from riparian zone of Weber River, Utah, USA - 356 T | ecosystem: Environmental > Terrestrial > Soil > Riparian zone | place: USA: Utah | collected... | reverse complement strand
TCCTCGCGGCCGTCGCGTTGGCGATATTTTCACTGCGGCCTGATGCCCCGGCGGAGGTCGCGGGAACTCTTGCAGGAGTTCCGGCGCGCATCGCGCTCGCCGTGCTGCCGCTTGACGATCTGTCCACTGGCAACACCGAGGAATACTTCGCCGCGGGCATGCACGACGCATTGATCACCGATCTGTCGAGAGCCAGCGCCATCAAGGTGATTTCGCGCACCTCGACGCTGCCGTACCGCGACACGGGCAAGAGTCTGTCGACGATCGCCGGGGAGCTGGGTGTGGACCTGGTCATGGAAGGCTCGGTGCTGCGCGCCGATGACCGCGTCCGCATCACCGTGCAGCTGCTCGATTCCGATGACAACCACCTCTGGGCGGAGCAATACGAAGGTGACGTCCACGACGTGTTGAATTTGCAGAGCCGCGTGGCGCGGGCGGTGGCGGAGGCGGTAAAGGTCAAACTATCGCCACTCGAACATTCGCGTATGGCGGCTACGCGCCCGGTCAACGTCGAGAGTTACGACCTGTACCTGAAAGGCATGCAGCTGCTCGAAAAATCACCCGCCGAATTCGATGCCGGCATCGACTTGCTGCAGAAATCCACCGATGTTGATCCCACCAATGCGCTGGCTTACGCACGCCTTGCGTCGGCGTACGCCCGGCGCGCGCACGCACCCGGCGCGGCGAAGTCGTTGTACCCGCGCGCCACGGCGTACGCACTCCAGGCAACGGGGCTGGATGAAAATCTCGCCGAAGCGCATCAGACGCTGGCCCAGATGCGGCTGTATTTCCATTGGGACTGGCCTGCGGCCGAACAATCATTTCGCAAAGTCTTCGAGCTCAATCCCAATGCCGCCGCAACCCACGCGCACTACGGCTGGTTTCGCGTGTTGCACGACGACTGGCCGGGAGCAATCGCGGAGGCGAAACTTGCCGCAGAGCTCGATCCAAAGGACCCGCTCTGGGGGTGTTGGCACGGGTGGCTGTACCTGCTTCATGACGAATACGCGCCGGCCGAAACCGAACTGCGCCGGGTGCTCGCCGCGAATCCTGACTACCCCTGCGCCAACCACGTGCTCGGACAAACATTGATCCGGCTCGGCAGGAACGAGGAAGCACTGGCTGCGTTTCAAAAAGCGGCGGACGTGAGCCCACGCTGGTCGTGGGGACTTCCGCAAGGCCTGGCTCTGGTCGGTCGCAAGGATGAAGCCCGCGTTCTCGCCGAAAGGCTGGAAAGCGCCGAGTTTCCCGATGCATGGGGACTCGCGGAGGTGTACACCGCGCTCGGCGACCACGATCGCGCGTTGAAGTGGGTCGAATACGGTTACGAAATCCGCCGCGACTGGATTCCGTGGTTGAAGGCGAACACTTTCCTGGCGCCGCTGCGCGAGGAACCCCGATTCAAAGAGGTCTTGCGCAGGCTCGATTTGCCCATCAATTGAACCTGAAGCGTAGTTCGTGCAGCGAATTGTCCTTGAGCTTGATGGTCAGCTTGCGGCAGCCCGTCCAGCTCGCGTTGGTCTGCCAGTTGTAGGTGAAAGTATTTGTGCCGGCATCGAAGCTGATGCCCGAAGGGCCGTTCGCCGTGTCGTTGAGGGGCACCACGGTCGCGCTGCCGCAGGTCAATGAACCGACGGTCGCCGACGTGAACGAAGCCGTGTTCGTGACATACCCGCCATTGCCATCTGGCAGTCTCCAGCGGACAGGCACCAAACTACCGCGTGCCACCAGATTGAGTGTCGGAGGTTCACTGGCGGGAGCCAGGAATCCCTCGAAGTTGAACGACGAAACCACGGTGAACGAGTGCGTGACGGCCGTCGTCAGGGGAACGGCGTCTTTGCCAGTGACTTTGAACGTGCGCGCGCCGGCGGTTCTGGTGTTGACCGGTTGCCCACTCGCCGTCGGGCCGACGCAGCTCTGCAGCGACACGTTGTCGGTGCAGATGTAGTCGCCGATCACGTCCTGGTAGAAGCCATAGGTCACGCCATTCGCCGGTGCGGTGATCGACACAATCGGCGCCACCTTGTCGATGTTGCGCGGCACGCTCGTGAACGTAGCCGCGTTGCCAGCGTTATCGGTGACGACCACCTGTCCCGTGACCCCCGTACCTTCGGAGTTGATCACCAGCGGGCTCGCGGTGCTGGTCGACGCGAGACCTGAGAGCGCATCGCTGCGCGTGAACGGAATGCTCACGTTGGTCTTGTTCCAGCCGTTGACGTTCGGCGCCGGCGAAGGCGTGCCGAAGGTCAGCACCGGCGGCGTCGCGTCGCGCTTCACGGTGACCGAACTACTTGCCGTTCCGCCTCCCGAGACTACGATGCACGTGAACGTGGCGCCCGCGGTGTCGGTGGTGACGTTGCTGGTCTCGCAACCGTTGCTCGAGACAACGCTCGCGGGTGATTCGTTGACGGCCCAGCTCACTTGCACGTCGTTCGTGTACCAGCCGTTGGCGCCCAGGTTGCCGGCGACCGTGGCTTGAACTGTCGGCGGCGACCGGTCAATGGAAACCGCTGACGTGTTGAAGGTGGCGCTGTTGCCCGCGCCATCCGTCACCATCACCTGGGCACCGAGGTTGGCGCCGTCGCCGGTGATGACAACAGGACTGCTGGTGCTCGTCGAAGCCACGCCCGACATGGCATCCGTCGCATCGAACGCGAAGCTGACATCGCCGGCGAACCAGCCGACCGCGTTCGGCGACGGTGATGGTGCGCCGAATGCGAGCTGCGGCGGTGTGGCGTCGCGCTTCACAGTGACGGATTTCGTCGTCGAGCCACCCGCGGATATCGCCGTGCAGCCGAAGGTAACGCCGGCGGTATCCGCGACGACATTATTGGTGTCGCAACCACTGATTGAGTCGAGTGGCGCGTGTTCACCGCTGGTCGTCCACGCGACCTGAATGTCGCTGGTGTACCACTCATTCGCGCCGAGCGTGCCCAAGATGTTTGCGGTCACCGCGGGAGGCGACCGATCGATGTTCACCGCGGGACTCGGGAATGTGGCGCTGTTACCGGCGGAATCCGTGACCACGACGTCGCTGCTGAGGTTGGCGCCGAGGCCCGTGATCAGAAGTGGATTGCTTGTGCTCGTCGTCGCAACGCCCGAAGTAGCGTCGCTGGTGGTGAATGGAATGCTGACGTCGCCACTATGCCAGCCCAGGGCATTGGCCGTGGGCGACGGGGCAGCGAACTCGAGTTGCGGCGCCGTGGCGTCGCGCTTGATGGTCACCGACTGAGTAGTCGAACCGCCCGCTGATGTGGCCGTGCAGGTGAACGTGACGTCCGCGGTGTCAGTCGTGACGCTGCTGGCGTCGCAGCCTTCACTGGATTCAATGGGCGAATTGAGGTCGACGGTGCTCCATGAAACCTGGACGTCACTGGTGTACCAGCCGTTGGTTCCCATCGAGCCCGACACATTGGCCGTGACCTGCGGCGCCGAGCGGTCGATGTTGAATACCGGCGTGGTGAAAGTGCCGCTATTGCCAGCAGCATCGGTGACGACAACCTGTTCAGTCAGTCCCGTGCCTTCGCCCGTGATGGTGACCGGGCTACCGCTGCTCGTGCTGAATACGCCGGACAATGCATCGTCCGCCGTGAACGGAATGCTGACGTCAGTGGAGTTCCAACCCGAAGCCCCTGGTTCGGGAGTTGGTGCGCCAAAGGTCAGTGTAGGCGCGACAGTGTCGCGGCGAATCGTGATCGATTGGGTGGCCGTGCCGCCGAGGGAAGTCGCCGAGCACGTGAACGTCACGCCGGTGGTGTCCGAGGTGACCGAGTTTGCGGTGCATCCGCTGCTCGAGCTGACGGTCGATTCCGCGTCACTCACGGTCCATGAGAGGTGAACGTCGCTGCGATACCAGGAGCTGTGGCCCCCGGTGCCCGTGATGTTCGGCTGAATGACGGGTGGAGTGTTGTCGGGCGTGACGACCGGCAATCCGGAGATTCGGAGGACGGCCTGTTGCGAGGTCGTATACATGCGGCCGGCCGCATCGAACGCAGTCTCCCCCACGCTACTGAGCCAGAATCCTTCCGGCGACCGGTTCGGCACATTGGGTATTGTCGTGATGATGCCGGTAACGGCGTCGACCCGGCGCACCCCTCCATCAAGGATGAAGATGTTGCCGCCGGCGTCGACCGAGAACGCATAAGTCGCCGTGGAGGCTGCGGTCGCCGGGCCACCGTCGCCGGTTGCGCCGAACGTTCCATTGCCGATGACAGTCGTGATGATGCCCGTCGTCTTGTCGACTTTTCGAACGCGGTTGTGTTGATAGTCGACGATGAGCAGGTTCCCGGACCCATCAAATCCGACCTTCATCGGATAACTGAGCGAAGCGGCAGTCGCCGGACCGCCGTCACCGATGGGACCGGTGTTCAAGCCGTTTCCGGCGACCGTCGTGATGATGCCCGTGCCCGCCGCGACCTTGCGAACGCGGTGGTTAGAGTGGTCGCTGAAGAAGATATTCCCGGTGCTGTCAACGGCGACGCTGTAAATGAAGTTGGTGCGCGCCGCGGTTGCCGGACCGCCGTCCCCCGCGAAGCCGTTGACGCCCGAACCCGCGACCGTAGTGATGATGCCCGTCGTCTTGCTGATGCGGTACAGCCGTCCGCCGTAGCCGCCAGCGACATACAGGTTGCCGGACGCATCGAGCGCGAGGCCGGCAATTTCAGCGGGAAAAGCGGCATTGATGGCCGGTCCACCTTCACCCTGATACTGATTCGTTCCGGTGCGTCCGGCGATGGTCGTCAGCATGCCAGTCGCCGCGGAGACTTTGCGGACGCGGCGATTGTTGGAATCGGAAATGTAGACGTCGCCATTGGTATCGACGACGACGCCGCGAACATAGTCCAGGCAAGCGTCGCGCGGCGCGGAGCTGTCGCCGCAGAAATAGCTCAGGCTGTTGCCCGCGGCAGTGCTGATGATCCCGGTGTCTCGCGCCACTCGCCGCACTTTTCTTTGCATGTCATCGCTGAGCAGCAGATCGCCGCTGGAATGGATCGCGATCGAATCCACATAGCCCAAACCATTTTGAGTGGCCGGCACGCCGTCGGGCGTTGGAGTGGTCACCTGTTGGCCGTTGCCTGCGACTGTGGATATCAAACCAGTCTGCGCGTTGATCCGGCGCACACGGTAGTTGGCCGTCTCGGCGATGAAGATGTTTCCGGACGCGTCAATGGCAAGACCCGCTGGGGTTGCGAGCCTCGTGGTGGCGGCGGGAAGGTTTTCGCCACCAAGTCCAAGCTGGCCGGTGCCGGCAACCGTGGTGATGATGCCGGTGGTCTTGGTGATCTTGCGGACGCGGTTGTTGTTCGTGTCGGAGAAGTAGACGTTGTCGGCAGCGTCGACCGCGATGCCTTGCGGTGAATTGATCAGCGCTGAACCCGCCCAGCCGCCGTCACCGCCGAATCCAGCGTTGCTGCTGACGATGGGAAAGGGGAGGGTCAAGGAGAGTTTGCAGATGCTGTTGTACGTATTGTCCGTGTAGTAGATGGCGCCAGTGCTATCTACGGCGAACTGCCGGGGTGCGTACTGCGTGCAGGGTCCGGCAGGTGTTCTATCGAGCGGCGCGCGCTGAACAACGCCTCCGGTCGCCGGGTTGAACTGGTAGAGCACGCCGCCGGCCGCGATGAAGCCAGTGCCGGTGGGGCCGAAGAAGACTCTATCGATGGAATTCCATAGCTGAGAAACCTCAGCGGGCGGCATTGTGAAGAGCAGCGATGTCACCGGGTCTCGCCTCAGGAGCCGGTGATAGAACCAGTCGACGACGTAGATCGTGCCGTCCGGGGTTGAAGCCAGTGAGTCGGGGTTCACCGAAGCCTCGAGAGCGGGAAGGTTGTCCATCAACCGCCCGCCGGCAAATGTGTCCAGGGACTGGGAGTGAGCCTGACCGGCGACAGCAAGCACCAGGGCGCCGACTAGATAGCGGCGCATATGCGTACGGATCATTATTCTTGTCTCCCTGATGACCCTGGGCCGGGTCGGCGCTGATCATAACGTCAGGTCGGGTGGTTAGTCGCCGACCTGGATGATCTCTGTCACGGATCGCCGATTCGTGACGCGCGAGGTTTTGGCGTCAGCCGAGCAGCGCCCGCAGCTTGTAGACCAGTTCTAGGGCTGCGCGCGGCGTCAGGTCATCGGCGCTGACGGCTTTCAGTGCCGCCTCGAGCTCCAGGAGCCGCGGATCAGGTGGAGGCGGAGTAGGTGGTTCGAGGGGTAGCTGGGCCTGCGGACTGTGAGACGCGGCGGCGCGCCCCCGCGATCGTGGGTTGTGGGTGGCTGCGTCACCGTGCGTTGTCGCCCCCTTTTCGAGTGCCACAAGATATTCGCGCGCGGCGGCCACCACCTCGCGCGGCACACCGGCGAGCTGCGCGACGGCGAGGCCATAACTGCGGCTCGCGGGGCCTTCCTTGACCGCGTGCAGGAACACGATGCCGTCGCGATGTTCGGTGGCGTCGAGATGCACGTTGGCACAACCGTCGACCTCGTCGGCGAGACTGGTGAGCTCGAAGTAGTGAGTCGCAAACAAGGTGTAGCTGCGATTCACCCGCGCGATGTGACGGGCGACCGCCCAGGCCAGCGACAGGCCGTCGAAGGTGCTGGTACCACGGCCGATCTCATCCATGAGGATGAGACTCTTGTCGGTGGCGTTGTGCAGGATGTTGGCGGCTTCAGTCATCTCCACCATGAACGTGGAGCGTCCACCCGCGAGGTCGTCGCCGGCGCCGATGCGCGTGAAGATGCGATCCAGCGGACCGAGCACCGCGCGATCCGCCGGCACGAAGCTGCCGACGTGGGCGAGCAGCGCAATCAAGGCGTTCTGCCGCATGTACGTGCTCTTGCCGCCCATGTTGGGGCCGGTGACGATCAGCATGCGCCGTGACGCGTCGAACATGAGGTCGTTGGGCACGAACGCGCCATCGATGAAGTGTTCGACCACGGGATGCCGGCCGCCACGAATTTCCAGCCGTGTCTCGGCCACGAGCTGCGGCTCAGTCCAGCTCAACTCCGCGGCGCGTTCGGCGAGAGCACTGAGTGTGTCCAGCGCCGCCAGCGCATTGGCGGTGCTCTGCAGCGCGGCCAGGCGGTCGGTGAGCTGGGTCAGCACCGTCTCGTAGATCTCGCGCTCGCGCGCCAGGGACTTCTCGCGCGCGCCCAGAACCTTGTCTTCGAAGCTCTTGAGCTCGGGGGTGATGAAACGTTCCGCGTTCTTCACGGTCTGGCGGCGGATGTAGTCCTTGGGGACGTTGTCCGCCTGGGAACGCGACACTTCTATATAGAAGCCCGAGACGCGGTTGTAGGCGAGCTTCAGCGATGAGAGGCCCGAGCGGTCGCGTTCGCGGCGTTCGAGCTCGAGCAGGAATTCGTCGGTGTGCGTGGCGATGCGCCGCAGCTCGTCGAGTTCCGCGTCATAGCCGGTCGCGATCACCTCGCCGTCGCGCAGCATCACCGACGGTTCCTCGGCGATGGCCATCTGCAGCAGAGTCAGGACGTCCGCGTGTTCACCCACGGCGGCCGTGAGTTCGATGACCAGCGGCGCCTCGATGCGCTTGAGGCTGGCGCGCAGCGCCGGCAGCGCGGCGGTGGAGGCGCGCAGGCTGGTGAGGTCGCGCGGCCGTGCGCTGCGCAGCGCCACGCGCGCGAGGATGCGCTCCACGTCGCCGATGGCACGCAGCGGTTCACGCAAGGCTTCGAAGCGCCGCGCGTCGACCAACAACGCGATGGCCTGGTAGCGCCGGCGCAGTTCCTGCTGATCGGTGAGCGGACGGTTGAGCCAGCGGCGCAGATTGCGCGAGCCCATGGGGGTGACCGTGGAATCCAGCAGCGCAAACAACGTCGCCGAGTCCTGGCCCGACAGTGACACGTCGATCTCGAGATTGCGGCGCGTGGAGGCATCCAGGTGCAGGGTGTCGCGGCGTTCCTCCACGGCAAGCGTCGTGATGTGCGGCAGCGCGGTTTTCTGCGTCTCGCGTACGTATTGCAGCAGCGCGCCGGCCGCCGTAATCGCGAGAGGCAGGTCGTCGGCGCCGAAGCCACGCAGATCGAGTGTGCCCAGTTGATCGGTGAGCAGCCGTGAGGCGCTCGCGAACTCGAAGTGCCAGGGCGGACGGATGCGTTGCTCACCGTGAGTGATCACGGCGATCTCGCGCGCGTGATCTTCCGGAACCAGCAACTCCGCGGGCTTCAATCGCTCGAGTTCGGCTTCGAGTGCGGCGTCGCCGTCGGCCTCGAGCACCGAGAAGCGGCCGGCGGCCAGGTCGAGCCAGGCGAGCCCATAAACCACGCCATCTTTTCCCGCGCGCCGCGAAACGGCAGCCAGCAGGGTTTCGCGGCGCTGCTCGAGCAGCGCGTCATCGGTGACGGTGCCGGGCGTGACCACGCGCACGACCTGGCGATCGACCGGCCCCTTGGACTTGGCGGCGTCGCCAATCTGTTCGCAAATCGCTACCGACTCGCCTTTGCGCACCAGGCGGGAAAGATAGGTTTCGACCGCGTGATAGGGCACGCCGGCCATCGGAATGGGTTCGCCCGCGGACTGGCCGCGAGTGGTGAGCGTGATGTCGATGAGCTTGGCGGCGCGGCGGGCGTCGTCATAGAACAGCTCGTAGAAATCGCCCATGCGATAGAAGAGGAGTGAGCCCGGATGCTCGGCCTTGATGCGCAAGAACTGCTGCATCATCGGTGTGTGTCCGGCGCCGGCATTCGGCGGATTGCTGTTCGAACTCAATTCTCAGGTCCCCCGCGGCGGCGGAAGAGCGCGCCGGATGCGGGAGCATCATAGCCCAGACGATTTTCAGACCGACGTCCATGGCCCTCAAGACTTGGCGAGCGATTTCACGGCGGAACCGCCGGTGAGCATGACGATGCCGATGAACAGCAGCTTGAGTCCGAGCAGGATCCCTAAGACCCAGGGGCCTGACATCGGGAAGCCCGTCCACAACATGATGCCGAGCAGGATGGAGACGACGCCTGAAAAGGTCAGCCACCCTTGTTTGGTCGACGTGCCGGCGGCGATTTCGGCGAGGCCGTCGATGATGAAATAGAGCGACAGGAGAATGGTGAGGAACGCGGCGGCGAACGCCGGATTCACCGCCAGCAGCAGACCGCAGATCAGCGTCAGGCATCCCAGCAGGAGCCTCAGGATTCCACCCTTTCCGACGCCGCCTTCCTTGAAAGCCCAGATCATGCGGAGAACGCCTCCGGCCATCACCAGGATGCCAAGAAGGAGCGCGATCGACAGTCCCGTGATTATCGGCGCAATCATGCAGAGAAACCCGAGGATGATCGCGATGATGCCAAGGGTGGTCATGCGTTTGCCGTCGATTCCGGCCAGGGCGATGGGTGTGTTCATAGGAAGGTGTTGCTCCAATTGTCATTGATATAGGTCAATCGACGTCACGGCTTTCTAGCACCCGGCCCGGGGGGGCGCTGCAAAGGAACCGCACGGATGGGAATCGATGCGAGAATCGCGGCGTGAACGTTCCCAATGACGCAGCGCTGGCGGCTCTGACCCGCGAGGCCGGGGTGCAGCTGCACCGCGCCTCTCGCCGGCTCGTCACCGCCGAATCCTGCACCGGCGGCTGGATCGCCAAGCTCGCCACCGACATCGATGGCAGCTCCGATTGGTTCGACTGCGGTTTCGTCTGTTATTCGAACGCGGCCAAGACGCGCGATCTCGGGGTGCCGGAGAAACTCATCGAGAGCGATGGCGCGGTCAGCGATGCCGTCGTGCGCGCCATGGCTGAAGGCGCCATCGCGCGTACCGGCGCCAATGTGGGCCTGGCGGTAAGCGGAATCGCCGGCCCCGGCGGCGCCGTGCCGGGAAAACCGGTAGGCACGGTGTGGTTCGCGCTGGCGTACAAACAGGAAGACCGCCTCGAGTGCCAGGGCCACCTCATCCAGTTCGCCGGCAATCGCGATGCGGTGCGCCGCCAGGCGGTCGAGTACGCGCTCAAGCTTTTGCGCGCGCTGCCAAACCACGTCTGAACATGCTTCGGTTGTTCTTTGCGCTTCAGCCGACGCTCGAACAGAACACGGCGCTGACGGCGCACGTGGCTCCTCTCGTCGCGCAGCTCGAGGCGCGAGCGGTGCCTGCGCAGAATCTGCACGCCACGCTGTGTTTTATCGGGGCAGTGGAGGAGGAGCGGGTCGATGCGTTGCGCGCCGCGGCAGCGAGCATTCGCGGCCGGCCGGTGCGGCTACGGTTCGACGCGCTCGAATACTGGGAGACGCCGAAAATTCTCTGCGCAACGACTTCCCGGGATTCGTCGTCGGCGAGTGAGCTCGCGATCGCGCTGGGTGAAGCCGCGGTTGCCGCGGGATTTGCTCCGGACATCAAACCGTTCCGCGCGCATCTCACGCTGGCGCGCAAAATTGCCGCGGCGCAGGTCGCGACGGTGCCGTTGCCGCTGCCGATCGAGCCACCGATGGTGATGAGCGCTGACAAATTCGTGTTGATGTCGAGTCGCCGCGAGGGAGCGATCTCGATATACAGTGGTGTCGATTGTTGGCCACTGTATGGGGCCACCGTATGACTGAAATTCTCAGTGTTTCGCATAGAAATAGCTGTGTATTTATACAGGCGCCTGTGCTAAATTTTTTCCATCAAAACTCGCACGCAAAGACAAGGGGATTCAGCGATGGATGAAAACCGCAAGAAGGCGCT
>Ga0190271_10002855_pt1 | contig 10658 bp, 7 predicted proteins | sample Popmic356T_FD_133747 | JGI IMG/M metagenome (GOLD analysis project Ga0190271, IMG submission 133747) | Populus adjacent soil microbial communities from riparian zone of Weber River, Utah, USA - 356 T | ecosystem: Environmental > Terrestrial > Soil > Riparian zone | place: USA: Utah | collected... | reverse complement strand
GTTTCGTTTCGTTACGGCGCGACCGACCCCATGGTGCTCGACAAGGTCAACCTCGAGATCCACGCCGGCGAATTCGTGGCGATCACGGGCGTGACCGGCGGAGGCAAGACCACGCTGTTCAAACTGTTGTTAGGCTTGCAGCAGCCCACCGAAGGAGCGATACATCTCAACGGTCAGCGCGCAACGCCTGCGCTCTGGCAGGCATGGCGCGCGCAGATCGGCGTCGTGCGGCAGGATGACCAGCTATTTTCCGGGTCGCTCGCCGAAAATATCTCGTTCTTCGATCCGGACCTCGACATGGCGCGTGTGCGCGAAGCGGCCGCGGCCGCTGCGGTGAGCCAGGACATCGAGCGTATGCCAATGAAATATCTCACCCTGGTCGGCGACATGGGGTCGAGTCTGTCGGGCGGTCAAAAGCAGCGCATCCTGTTGGCCCGCGCGCTGTATCGCAAGCCGAAGATGTTGCTGCTGGATGAAGGCACGGCGAACCTGGATCCAGCCACCGAAGAGCTGATCGCCGACATGATTGCCGGGATGCCGATTACGCGCATCGTCATTGCGCATCGGCCGGCGCTCATCGACCGTGCTTCACAGGTGTTGAAAGTAGTGAACGGCCGCATCGAGACGGTCCGCGCGCAAGTACGGTTGGCGCAGAGCGCGTGAACGTTTCAGCGCAAGCGCGCATGATCGCTTCAGCGCTCGCGGGTGCTCATGCGGCGCAGCTGGTCGCGCACGAAGCGCCCGGATGCCGACAGCTCCGCTTCGCTCCAACCGCCAGCTGCCTTTGCGTCCGGCAGCAGCGTTGCCGCCGTCTCGGCCTTGTCGGCGATCGACCAATTCACATAGCCCAGTCTTTCGTGTTCGAGAAAGTCGAACCAGCGCCCGCATTCTTCTTCATGGACCGGGCCCGTGGCGTCGGCGCGGCAGGTGCCCCATTCGGTGACCATGAGCGCGATGCCGCGGCGCAGGGCGGCCGCAGCAAGCGTGCGCAAGCTCTGCGCATTCGAGCCCGCGTAGAAGTGCAGCGTGTAGGCGACGTTCGGCAGTGCCAGCGGGTCCGCGGCCGCGATATCCACGCGGTGCGACCAGTGCGGCGTGCCCGCGACCACCAGGTTGTGCTCGTCGTGTTCGCGAATGCTGGAAATGACGCGCTCGTGGAATGGCTTGATGCTCCTGGCCCATTCGTAACGGCTGTCTGGCTCGTTCCAGGTTTCATAGATGACATTGGGATAACGCGCATATTCACGCGCGATGTGTGCGAAGAAGCGGCACGCGGCCTCGCGTGCCTGCAGATGCGCATGCCAGTCGACGATCACGTAGATGCCGCAGTCGATGGCTGCCTCGATGACGGCGCGCACCTTGGCCGCTTCGCGGCGCGGATGCTCGAGATAGCCGCCGCGGTGCACGCCCATGGCGGCGCGCACGACATCGACCCGCCAATCGTCGCGCAGCCAGCGCACCGCCGCGGCGTTGTAGAACTGCGGCATCCACTGGCTCCAGAACAGCGACATGCCGCGCAGCTGGGCTACTGCGCCAGTTTCGCTTTCGATGCGGCCCTGTACCACGCGCAGGGGCGCTACTCGTCTTTCGCCTTTCACAAGGCCGGCGATGCTAACTACTGTGATGGAAATGCGCAATCATCCGTGCGGCGAGGGTGGCGTATATGATCCCGCTCGATCCGGCAGCGCTTGGTATACACATCGCCGTGCCGTTCGAGGTGCGCCGCCTGCCGCACGCGCGGCTGCTGTGGCTCAATGAGCGTTGGCTGATCGAGGCCGGGATCGCGCCGCATGACACGTATGCGCGTGCTGAGTTCGCGGGACGAATGCTGCACGATTTTGCCGTGACGTCGCGCGCTTCCGACCTGCCCGGCACGAGCGCCTGCCAGCACACTCTGTATGCCGACCGTTATGGCGGCTCGGGCGGTGCGCTACATGGCGGCAGTGGCCGCTGCGGCAGCAAGGATGGGTTCATCGCCAAGGGCATTGGCAGGACGCCGCTGGTCGCTGAAGGCGTCGACATCTATCACAAGAACGGGCGCATGTCGGTGGGCGAGGCCATCCGCGAGGCCGTCAATGCCGAGATCGCCAATCGTGAGTTGCCGTGGGGCGCGGTGCCGACCGTGGCCATCATCGATGCCGGCTTCGACTTCCCTTTTGGGGAGAGCGCCGAGCCACGCCGTGCCGCCATCGTCGTGCGGCCATCGTTCATCCGGCCCGCGCATTTCGAACGCAGCGTCTTCTTCGGAAAGGGCGGCTATCGCGATTCCGCCCAGTTCCAGGACGCGCTGCGAGTGCGTGATGCCACGCGCGCGGCAGTCGCGGCGCACACGACGTATCCCTCGCTACTGGAGATGTTCCAGCGCTTCGCACAGCAAATCGGCGTGGCGCGTGCGCGTCGCATCTGGCAGGGCCGCTTCCTGTCTTCGAACGTATCGATCGACGGCGCACTCGTGGACTTCGGGTCGTTCCGCGCGGTGCCGAATTGGCGCCGCACCATCGGGGTCGCCGGCGAATGCTTCGGCGCGGAAATCGAGCAGGTGCGCCAGACGTTTCTCTCCGTGGCCGGCTTCTTCGGAAAGTACGCACCGCAGGCGTTGGCCGGCCTCGATCCGCGCGCCTATCTACGTGAGCTCGCGGCGCTCGAGCGCGCGAGTTTTCTGGACACCTGTCTTGCGGGGTTTGGCGCGCAGACGATGAGCGACTCTGCGCGCGCGCACGAACTCGCGGCCTGCATCGAAACCTACTACCGCTGCCAGCAGGCGGCACGCACGGGTGTGGACGTCGCAGACAGCTGCCGCTGGATTCACGACGCTTTCACGGGACGCGCAGCGGCGCGGCCGGGAGCAGGCCACGAGCAGGCGGCCGAGGCCCAGTTGCTCAAGGTAATCCGCGCCGCGGAAGCCTCCGGGAAACTGGGTGGCGTGAGCCTGCGCAAGGCAGCCGAGTTTTTCCGGCCGCGCGCGCTGATGACTTACGACGCTTCGAATCGCCGCGCGCGCCGCATCGAGCGGCTCGCCGGCCGGAGCGAGGCGCCGCAGCTCGTGAAGCAGCACATCGCGCGCGAAATCACCTTCAATACCATCGGCCCGGCGCGCGTGCCCGTGGGCAAGCAATTTCTGGCCGTGGGATGAGCGTCAGTGGATATCAGCAGGAACATCGATTACCCGGAGAGCGAGTTCGAGCGGCAGCTCTCCGCGAATTTCGGCCACGCCGCCCGCGTGTTGACGAGTTCCTCACGGCGTACCGAAGCGCTGAAGGATCTGGGCGTCCGCCTGTGGCCGGCGGTGCGCTTGAATCAAATCGGATTTCTATACAACTCCAAAGGCTCGCCGGTGGCATTCGCCACCTGGGCGTTCGTCACCGAAGAGGTGGCGCAATCGATGCTCGCGGACCCGAACTACTGCATGGACATCAGCGAATGGAACGAGGGCGATCAGCTGTGGCTGGTCGATTTCGTCGCGCCCTTCGGCGAGGCGCGCAATCTCGTGCGCAAGCTTCAAGCCGTTAATCTGCCGGGCGCCTGGCGCGTGCGCGGCATCCGGCGCTATGCGGATGGCAGGCCGCCGCGGGTCGTGGACTTCAATCGGAAAGCTGCATGAGCATCGTGGGCTACAAGGCCGCGGGGCACGACGGCACGGTGTGCTGCATCGAGAACGGAGTGCTGCGATATTCAATCGAGGGTGAGAAAGATTCCGGCGAGCGCCACGCGCTCATCGAACCTGAAGAATTCAAATCCATTCTGGACAGGTGGCACACCAATCCTTCCGTGGTCTGCAGCGATAGCCGATCGATGGACACCCACCTGCTCGAATATCAGGGCATCAGTCTCGATGAGATCTGCTGGAGCCGCGCCTCGGCCGCCGGGCGCGAATTCGAATATGCATCCGTGCCACACGAGCTCGCGCACATAGCCTGTGCGTACGCGCTCAGCGATCTGCCGGAAGGACAGGAGTTCTACGCCCTCGTCTGGGAGGGGTACCTCGGCCGTCTCTATCACGTCGACAAGAACTTCCTCATTTCCAAGCTCGAGGTCATGGACTACGTCGGAGTCCGTTACTCCTTTCCCTATCATGCGACCGGCAGGGACGGCATGTACGGTCATTCCGCGGCCGGCAAGATCATGGCGCTTGCCGGTCTGGCGAAACCGGACGACGTTCGGCAGCCGCACGTCAAACGCATCACCGACCTGCTGCTCGATTCGTTCGTGACCCATGCCCGTCACGAACGAATCTCGCTCAATGGCGATCTGGACCTGCTTTATCGCGAGCTTTCATATCTCGACGGCAAGGCCGTAGATAGCCCCGAGTTCGTCGCGCTCTGCAAGGCGCTGCAAGAAGGTATCTTCAACCGCTTCTACGCAGTCGCGCATCGCAATGTCGATCGCAAGCTTCCATTGGTGATTGTTGGCGGTTGCGCGTTGAACTGCGACTGGAATACTCAGTGGCGCAACTGCGGTTTGTTCAGCTCGGTCTTCGTTCCACCGGTGCCGAACGATTGCGGAATCGCGATTGGCGTGGCCGCCGCGGTCAATTACATCAAGACGGGCCGCATGAAGCTGAGCTGGGACGTCTACGCAGGCGAAGAATTCGTCGAGGAGAATGGACATCTGGGGGAGCTGGGCTTCCGCGAGCAGGAGCTCGACCTTCAGTCACTGTGTGAAGGAATGCTGGAGCGTGACTGGGTCATCGCCTGGTTGCAGGGCCGTTACGAAATGGGGCCGCGGGCTCTGTGTCATCGCTCGCTGATCGCGGCGCCATTCCGGACCGAAATCCGGGATCGCCTCAATGCCATCAAGAAACGCGAATATTTCCGGCCCGTCGCGCCCGTGTGCCTGGAGGAGACGGTCAGCGAGCATTTCGACTGGCGCGGATCGAGCCCCCACATGCTGTACTTCCAGAACGTCAGCTCGCCCCAATTGCGTGCCACGACGCATCTCGATGGTACGGCGCGTGTTCAAACCATCAACGAGTCGCAGGATCGGAATACCTACGCACTGCTGCGTGAGATGAAGAAGGTCAGCGGGGTCGGGGTGGCATGCAATACCTCGCTGAACTTTCTCGGCAAGGGATTCATCAATCGTTCGAGCGATCTTGCGAAGTACGCCGGCGAACAGAAACTAAATGCGGTGGTCGTGAATGACCGCATGTACGTGAGGCCTGCGGGGCCAACAGCTCAATAGGCTCGATTGGGCAGTTCCAACGCGGCGTTATCGCGCGTGAACACGAACTCCTGCGTAACCACACGCCGCGGAACCGGCTTGCCGGCCGCGAGTTCTTTCACCACGGCCATGAGCTGCGGTCCCAGCAGTGGACTGCACTCCACGCTCACGTTGAGCTTGCCGGCGAGGATGGCCTCGAGTCCCTTGCGGCTGCCTTCGATGGAAATCACCAGGACGTCGCTGCCAGGTTTGAATCCCGCGGCTTCGATGGCCTCGATAGCGCCCAACGCAATCGTATCGCTGTGAGCGAACACCACGCGGATCCGGCGAACCTTTGCCTGCAGGAACTCCGCCATCAATTCGTGTGCCCGAGTGCGATCGAAGTCGGCGCTCTCCGAGCGAACCATGATGAAGCGTTGGTCGTGCGCAAGGACCTCGAAGAAGCCCTGATTGCGGTCGTTGGCGGGCGCAGAGTCCACCGTACCCTGCAGCTCGACGATGCCGATCTCGCCTGGAATGTCGCGGGTGTGCTCGAGCAGCCAGCGCCCGGCTTGCCGTCCCTCCTCGACAAAGTCCGAGCCGATCATCGAAACGTACAGGGAGTCGTCGCTGACATTGATAGTGCGATCCATGAGGATCACGGGGATTCCCGCTGACCGGATCTCACGCAGCACCACCTCCCAGCCGGTCTCGACCACGGGCGAGAAGGCGATCACGTCGACGCGCTGGCTGACGAAAGAACGCAACGCTGCCATCTGATTATCCTTGCTGCGTTTCGCGTCTGCCATTCGCAGGTCGATGCCGGCGTCGCGCGCGGCCTTGCTGATGGACTCGGTGTTGGCGGTGTTCCAGTTGGCCTCGGCCGCGAGCTGACTGAACCCGAGCACCAACTGCGGTTTGCGCTCCGCGCCGTAGTCGCCCGTGCCATCCGAGCAACCCACGAGTAGTGGGAACAGTAGCGAGGCCAGCGTCAGCAGTGCGAGGGATTTGATCTGTCTAGCGTGGCGACTCATGTGGGCTCACGAAGCCTGCGCCTTCGTACGGCATTTCAACAAGTCCGAAAGGGTGCGGAACCTACCCATTCGCTGTAAGTAATCGAGAGTTAGCTGGCCGAAGCCTTTCTCCTACCACCCGCCGCCACCGCCTCCGCCACCACCTCCGCCGGAGGAGCCACCACCGGAGGATCCGCCACTTCCACCGGAGCTCGACCCCGGAGCCACTGTTGCCGAGGATATTGCGCCGCTCAATGATGAGCCGAGGCTGGAGGCGAATCCGGCGACGTTACCGCCGTGAACATGGCTGCCGCCGTACCAGCCTGGCGAGTAGTGCGGATCCTTCATGTTGAATACGTCGACAAACCGCTCCGCCCATTTGTGCGCCACACCCAGCGCGAGCGCGGCGGGTAGATAGGTTTCGTAGAGCTGTTGCGTGAGCGGGGGCGGTGGTTTTGTGACGTTCTCGAGCGCTTCGCCTTCGGTCACCTGCAAGTACTGCTTGAAACCCAGGATGCGCGCGGCGAGCTCGGCGCCCTTGTTGGTCGGCGCCTTGAGTAGCTTCGCCCAGATGAAGTTCGACACGAATGTGGCCGCGACAATGCCGTCGGTCAACCAGCCTTGCAACGTGCCGAAGTACCAGTCCGCATCGATGGCCAAGACCACCGGGCACAAGAACGTGAGTGAGAGGACGAGGCCGGTGCGCAGGATTCCATACAGCAGATCGTCATGGTTGAAGGAAAAATAGCCCTTGGAATATCGACGATACAGGACATGGCCGTGCGCGTTGATCGCGCGGTTGATCGCGCGGCGATTTCCCTTGTGGAGCTCCACCGAGTCATTGACTCGAAACAGGCCTTCCAGCAGAGCGCGCTCATCGGCCGAAGCTTCCTTTGCGTTCGCGTCCTTGAGTTTCGTCAGCGTGTAGGTCTTCCCGAAGCCCAGGACGCCCTTCGACTCATCAATGCGCAGGTGTCCATTCACCGCGAGACTCAGCACGGAGGCCGTAAAGCCTGTGTCGTCGGTTTTCCACTCGAGCAGATAGCGCATTGCTGCCGGCGACATGCCTGCCGGCGGTTCGTACTCGGGGATGATCGTGCGAGCGGGCGGGTCGCGCCCGACGCGTTTCCACTCGAGGTAATAGCGATAGTTCACCCAGGCAAAGCCGATCGCGGCTATCAACAGCGGCCACGGAAAAGGCGCCTTCTGGCGACCCGGCAGGGTTTCAACGTGTGCGGCAGAGGCGGGTGCACCCGGGTTTTCCGACGATGCCAAGGTGCGGTCTTGCGCTCCCGCGGGATCGCGCGGCAATTCCGCTTCTACCGCCTGGCTGATGAAACCCTTGGGCCACATTGCAACGATAGTGAGTCCTTCGCGCCGCCCGAGCGGTTGCGTCGTCGAGTAGATCGGCGACTGGTCGACGATTGCCGCGGTGTACGCCCGACCCCGGGATCCCATCGGGCCTGTATAGGCTTCCATCCTGATCTGATCGCGAGGAATTGACTCGGGGAGGATGACGCGCGCCGTCGCATGATCGATGGGGAAATCCCAGCCGTTGCCTGTAACGTTCCAGTACAGCTCATCGTGTTCGGCGAAGAAGCCCATCTGCCGATCTGTGTGATACACGATTTCGTAGGTGTGCTCACCGACGGCCACTTTGCGATCCGGGTTCCCGAGGTAGATGCGCACGCCATTGCTGCGGCTCTCGACGCGCCATTGTTCGGGCGCGCCATCGCGCGTTGCCTTGTCAAACCTGAAACCCACCACGATATCCCGGCCGTCTGCAGCCCGGTAGATAGTGGGAAATTCGCGGAATATGCCGCGGTTGATGGCCCGGTGTTCGGCGTTGACGCGGATGGACTCGCGGACATCCAGCGTGCCGTCGGTGCGAACGGTGATCGTGCTGTCGAAGCTGTGAATGCGCTCCTCCGCGCGCGCCAGCTGTCCGCTCAGCAGGAGGGTTAGCAGGGAGGCCGTCCAGCCACTCTTCTTCATATGCACCTTTGCACGAGTCAGCACGATACACCGGATTCGACACGGAGAAGGTCCGGGAAAACTAACAATCGAGCCGGAGCGGCGATGCGACGGCCGTCATGATCGCGGACTGTAGATAGAAAAAACCCCCGGCGGGAAACCGCCCGGGGGCTTCGTTTCACTCGCCGAGGGCGGTCGCGGCGTCGAGCCGCGGCGCCCGGCGCGTCATTTATCGGCGCATTCGGAGTCCGGCAGCGGGGAAAGCGTGTAAATCTCCGTGCCCTCGCCAGTCTGCGGGCCTCTCGGCGTTTCAACCGTTCCGGGCCCTGACGCAACGATGCTCACCGCAACGTCGTCCGCGTATTTCACTGTGTACGTTCCGTTGCCGTGAATCGCAAACCCGCTCATGTTGCCGGCATAGGTATATTTGCCGCCGTCTCGCGAACTCGGCACGAAACTCACCGTGTTGCCGCCGCCCGTCACCGTGAACGGCTGTTCCAGATCGCACGCCGTGCCCACGCCGTGGAAGTCGCCCGCTCCACCTTCCATGCTGTACGGGCGCCCTGACTTGGTGTCGAACGCAAGCGAAGCCTTGCCGACGCCGCGCTTGCTGCGCGACTCGAAATCGATGCTGGCGGTTTCGTTCTTCTTCTCCGGACCGGTGTAGCCGTACTTCGCATCCGCTTTCAGCTTGCCGCTGGCGGGCTGCAGACTGGCGCCGCCGTTCAGCGTCGCCGTCACGGTGCCGCCGGCCGCCGAGCCGTCGCTCTTCACGCGTGGGATCGCCTCGAGATCAAAGGCGGTGCTCGGTCGAATTCCTTTGCGCTTGCCAGGATCGTTGGTGACCTTCAGGTCGATGCAGCGCCCGCTTTCCCACGGCGAACCCGTCGAAGTGGCCAACCCACGCAACATCGACTCGGCGACGATCGTCTGCAAAAAGTCAGCAGCGCGAATCAACTTGAAGGCGTTCTGGACTTCCTCCATCCGGAAGATGCTGTAGCCGCTCTCGTCGTTTGCTACGTAGATTTCCTTGCCGCCACGCTCGCGGCCGGTGGTGACTTCGAAGCTCTGACTTTGAAAATTCTCGAAGCCGCCCATCTTGATGTGATGATTGAATGCGCCGCCGTCGGCCGTGTCGATCAGGTGGGCGTCGTCATCCAGGTATCGCTCGTACTTCATCGTCGAGTGGACAAAGCCGCCGGTGCCGGGCTTGCCGCTGACGCTCATCTGCGAGTCCACGTCGATGTCGACCGTGACCTTGCCGTCCGCATCCGGGCAGGCGGACATTCGCGTCTTCATCTTCACCTTGCCGTTGAGGCCATCGTCTTTAACCTCGAACTCCATCGACTGCGTCATCGAGCCGTCCTTGTCGAACGTGAATTCGGCCGAACCGCTTTCGTGCCCGTGCTTGATCCCGCCCTTCTTGTTCAGCTCGATCAACTCCGCGTCGGACAGGTTGCCGGCGACCGCTGTGCCCAAGCCACTACCGATGAATCCCAGAAAGCTGCCCATGCCCATACCCATGAAGCCGCTGCTCATGCCCTCTCCGGTGAAGGCGGTCGCCTTGATCATCTTTGGCATTTCGACCTGCATCGCGCGCATCCGGCGTTCGTACTCCTCGCCCAGCGCCTTCAAGGCGGCGACCGCTTTCTCTTCGCCGCCGAGCTCTTTCTCTATGCCCGTGGCCTGCATCAGCCTGTAGTGCAGGTAATAGTCCACGGCCGAGATCTTGCGCAACGTGGGATCAGGTCCCTCGGCGATGAAATTATCAAGCTGCGCCTGGGTTGGAATGAAGTCGGCGTGCGGTCCAGAAGGGGCGGGCGCGGCGGCCGGATTTGTGCTCGCGACCGGCTTCTCGTCCTGCCGCGAACACGCGACGACTGCGATCGCGCAGACGACTAGTGACAATCTGAATTCGTTGCGCACGCGGTGCACCTTCTTGTTGGGAACTCGCAATCAGCCTCGACTTACAGCCGCGTGAACTTCCAGTTCACCGTCAATGTGCCGCCCTCCGCCTGATTACCCGGGATGGTTGTGGTCTGGGTGCCGGACACGATCTTGAGATCTGCCGGGATCGCCACGGTGATCGGCTTGCTGTTCGACGGCCAGAGCGACGCGAATGTCGGACCTCCCTTGGCGTCGTCATCGATCATCGTCGTCGTGACTGTCCTGGTGATCGGCAGTGGTAACGCCGGCATGGGCAGTTGCAGAACCATGTCGTGGCCGGTGCTGTCGACTTCGATCATCGAGGCGCCAGTCGACTTGCCACCCGGAGGCGCGGGGATGGCGCCGCCACCCTTGTTAGTCACCACCCGCTTGCAAACCTTGGTGTCCGTGCAGGTCATTTCGAATACCTGCTTGGAGATGGTCTCGTCGATCGCATAGGTACCGCTCTGCGACGTCGACCGCCACAACTGAAAGCGCGTACCTGACGCCAACTTGTTCGCCGCCGCGATATCGTCGCCGGCGGACTTGATCTCCGGCGTCATCACCATGTTGTTGCCGTATTCGGCGGCGGCTTTCTCCATGCAG
>Ga0190271_10002854_pt1 | contig 10659 bp, 7 predicted proteins | sample Popmic356T_FD_133747 | JGI IMG/M metagenome (GOLD analysis project Ga0190271, IMG submission 133747) | Populus adjacent soil microbial communities from riparian zone of Weber River, Utah, USA - 356 T | ecosystem: Environmental > Terrestrial > Soil > Riparian zone | place: USA: Utah | collected... | reverse complement strand
CCGCCGCCCCGGGCGCCGGCCGGCTCGTGGCGTTGTAGCGGACCGTGCCGCCGATCGACATCGTGGCGTCCTGCAGCCATCCGTCAATGTAGTTCTGATGGACGCCGGACCCGAGTGTCAGCTCGGATGCGTTGGCGGGGGAGTCTGCGACGTAATACCACTGGGTCTTGAAGCTCGCCATGGCGAACCGGACTTTGTAGATGCCGGCCGCGAGTCCCTCAAACGAGTATTGGCCGTCGGCAGCCGAGGTCGTCGTGCGCAGCGGGGTGATTGTGTTGCTCGAGTTGAACAGGTCCACGGTGGCCCCGCCCACGGGGAGTCCCGTGGCGTTGTAGCGGAGGGTGCCGCCAATCGATGCCGTGGCGTCCACCAGATACCCGTCGATGGACGTCAGGTGGTTACCCTCCTCGATGGTGATCCGCTGGGCATCGGCGGCGTTGTCTGCGTGCCAGTACCAACGCACGCTGCGCTGATCGGTATCCGGGGTGAACCGGGCAAGATAGTCGCCGGGGGTCACTCCCTCGAACAGATAGGTGCCATCCGCCTCTGTGGGCGTCGTGTACACCGGATGCACCAGATCACCGGTGGAGAACAGGTCGACGATGACTCCCTGCACCGCCGTGGCCCCATCTGGCTCGTACACCGTTCCCGCCACCGATGTGGTGGCGTCGCTCAGGTAGCCGTCCACCCAGTTCACCTGGTCGCCCTCGGCCATGGAGATCGCGGTGGCGTCGGCCGCGGTTTCGGCGAACCAATACCAGCTCTGGACGAAGGTCGTGGCGTCGGCGCTGAACCGGACCTTGTAGGTGCCGGCGGCCAAGGTCGCGACCTGGTAGGAGCCGTCGATCGCGGTCGTCGTAGTCGCGACGGGGGTGGTGACATTCGGCGTCAGGTAGACCGAGACGGTCGCGCCCGGCAGCGGATCGCCGGTCTGCTGGGCCCTGACCGTACCGGCGATCACCGCGGTGTTCGCCGCGCTCGCGGTCGGCGCGAACAGTCCGAACGCGACGAGGGCCACCACCAGCGGGAGGGTGACTCGCCGGAACATCTGGATCGAACGGGTCATGTCCCACACTCCGAATGGCACTGGTACTCACGGTCTGCTGGCACGGCGAACTGCGGAAGCACCACGAACCGACGCTGTCGATCGGAAACGCTTAGCGTGCGGGTGGTTCTCGAATGGCCTAGCGCCGCTTGTGCCAGTTTCGCCTGGGCGACCGGCGATCTCGGCGTCGATGTCGGTGGCCGTTGGGCGCCGTCACTGCGACACCACCGAGCGGTGTGCTGTCCTGCCAGCTCCGCACCGTTCCGGAGGTCGAGGCGTCGTCGGCCGCGGTTGCTGCCGGCGCAGACATCACCCCCAGGACCATCGGGGCGACAAACAGCACCGTGGACATGCGAGCAAGAACCGAACAGGCGGAAAGCCATGTCGCACACTCCACGACGAGACTTCGAGATATACAGGGGTGTCCGCGGTCGCGACGGATGGCGACCCCGGACTGCGGGAGCTTGGGGCTCGGACGGTATTACTCTTCGTAGTGGCCGAACCGTAGCAATACCACCACCAGAGTCAATGGCGGGAATCAAGGTTGACCTGAATGGGTACATCATGCGCCTTATGTACCGTCCCTGCTTGGAATGGAGGGAGCACCCATCCTCAATCGTGGCTTGGCCTTCACCCGTTCGCCGAGGCGCATTCCAGCCGGCCGGACGATCTGCCCATCGGCCGCGGATCTAAGCTCGCGATAAGGCCGGCCGACGCCCTAGATGCGTTCATGCCTCGACCGTTTCGGCGCGTCCGGCCTGCGGGTGGGCGCAAAAGCCCGACCTGACCCGGTGTCCGATCGGACGTGGCGTCGAACCCGCTCCGGTGCCTGCGCACTGGCCGATGCCTCGCTGAGCCTCTCCGACTCTCCGAATGGGACGACCCCGGTCGGACATCCTGGGGCTGACCAGGACCTGTCGGCGGACCCTGGCCCACTGTTACTTACCAGTCGTACCTGCTGGTGGCCGGGGGCACTGCGGAGATCGCCTGCTACTGATGGCCGGGCTCGACGCAAGCGACTGCAAGAATCTGCAAGAAGTTGCGCGACTGTTCGCTATCATGGCCCCATGTCACGACGACTGGCCGAAGTGGCCCGCAAGGTGGGAGTCTCCGAGGCGACCGTCAGCCGGGTGCTGAACGGGAAACCCGGGGTGTCGGACCAGATGCGCGAGGCGGTGCTGACCGCGCTCGACGTGCTCGGTTACGAAAGGCCGACGAAGCTGCGTGGTGAACGCGCCCGGCTGGTCGGCCTGGTCCTGCCGGAGTTGCAGAACCCCATCTTTCCGGCCTTCGCCGAAGTTGTCGGCGGGGCGCTGGCGCAGCAGGGGTTCACCCCGGTCCTGTGCACTCAGACCGGCGGCGGGGTCAGCGAGTCGGCGTACGTCGAACTCCTGCTCACCCAACAGGTCTCCGGCATCGTCTTCGCCGGTGGCAACTACGCGCAGCGCGACGCCGGCCACGGCCACTACCAGCGGCTGACCGCCCGCAACATGCCGGTGGTCCTGATCAACGCCTCCATCGACGAGCTCACCTTCCCCAGGGTGTCCTGCGACGACCAGGTGGCCATCGAGCAGTCCATCGGCCATCTCGCCGCCCTCGGCCACACCAGCATCGGCCTGGTCCTCGGGCCTGAAGATCACGTGCCGTCGGAGCGCAAACTGGCCGCAGCCAGGATGGTCTGCCAGCGAGTCGGCATCGAGCTGCCCGACCGGCTCGTCGCCAGGTCGGCATACTCGCTCGAAAGCGGCCAGGCCGCGGCCACCCGCTTGCTGCGGGAAGGCATCACCGGCATCGTGTGCGCGTCGGACCCGTTGGCGCTGGGCGCCATCCGAGCCGCCCGGCGGGTCGGGCTACAGGTGCCGACGGACATCTCGGTCGTCGGCTACGACGACTCGGCTTTCATGAACTGCACCGAGCCGCCACTGACCACCGTGCGGCAGCCCATCGAGCCGATGGGCCGGGCGGCCATCGACCTCCTGGTCGGACAGATCAACGGCGCGGCCGTCGCGCAGGACGAGTTGCTGTTCGAGCCCGAGTTGGTGGTGCGCGGGTCGACGGCGCCGGCCAGGAGGCGCGCCACCGAGCTCATCCAGTAGGTCACGTTTCGGTATCGTCACAGTCAGGTTCTTGCGCTGGATTGTTCATAGATTTAGCTTCATCGTCGTGACAGAGTCGTCGGCGTCGGCCCCAACCGCGGATCGGCCGGCGCCCATCGCCGACCGGACATGGTGGCGCAGCGCGGTGATCTACCAGGTGTACCCGCGCAGCTTCGCCGACGGGAACGGTGACGGAACCGGCGATCTCGCCGGATTGCGGGCGCGTCTTCCGTACCTGCGGGACCTCGGGATCGACGCGATCTGGGTGACGCCGTGGTACGTCTCACCATTGGCCGACGGCGGCTACGACGTGGTCGACTACCGTGCCATCGACCCGGCGTTCGGCACCCTCGACGAGGCCGAGGCGACGATCACCGAAGCACTGACCCACGGCATCCGGACGATCATCGACATCGTTCCCAATCACGTTTCCGATCAACATCCCTGGTTCAAGGCGGCACTGGCCGCCGGGCCGGGGGCCCCTGAGCGTGAACGCTTCTGGTTCCACCGGGGCAAGGGAGCAACCGGCGAGCAGATCCCGACGGGCTGGGTGTCGGACTTCCAGGGCAGTACGTGGACCCGCACCACCCAGCCGGACGGCACCCCTGGCGAGTGGTACCTGCACCTGTTCGCGCCGGCCCAGCCCGACCTGAACTGGTCGCACCCGGACGTCCAGGACGAGTTCACCGACGTCCTGCGGTTCTGGTTCGACCGAGGCGTAGCGGGAATCCGGATCGATTCCGCCGCCCTGCTGGCCAAGGACCCGTCCCTGCCCGAATACCCGGCGTCCATGGGACCCGGCGAACACCCGCACGCCGACCGGAACGAGGTCCACGACGTCTACCGCTCCTGGCGGGCAGTAGCGGACTCCTACGAAGGAACCCGGATCCTGGTGGGCGAGGTCTGGTTGACCGATCGGCAGCGGTTCGCCAGATACCTGCGCCCGGACGAGATGCACACCGCCTTCAACTTCGACTTCATGTCGCGGCCATGGGATGCGGAAGCGCTGCGCGAATCGATCGAGGAGACGCTGGCCGCGCACAGCCCGGTCGGCGCTCCGGCCACCTGGGTGCTGTCCAACCACGACGTCACCAGGCCGGTGACCAGATACGGCCGGGTGGACTCGTCGTTCACCTTCACCGCCAAGCGGTTCGGCACGCCCACCGACCTCGATCTCGGTCGGCGACGCGCCCGCGCGGCCGCGCTGCTGTCGGCCGCTCTTCCCGGAGCCCTCTACCTGTACCAGGGCGACGAACTGGGCCTGCCGGAGGTCGAGGACCTGCCGCTGGATGTGCTGCAGGACCCGATGCACTTCCGCTCCGAAGGCACCGACCCTGGCCGGGACGGCTGCCGGGTGCCGCTCCCCTGGTCGGGAACGACGGCGCCGTTCGGGTTCAGCCCCAACGGGTCGAGGTCGGAACCCGCGCGAACCTGGTTGCCGCAACCGGCGGACTGGGCCGAGTTGACGGTCGCGCACCAATCCGCCGACCCCACGTCCATGCTGCATCTGTACCGTGACATCCTGGCGCGGCGACGCACCGAGCCCGGACTCGGCGACGGGCCGATGACCTGGCTCTCCTCCCCCCGGGACGTCATCGCATTCGCCAGGGGCGACCTGATCTGCGTCGTCAACTTCGGGCGCGAGCCGATCGAGCTGCCGCCGCACGCCGACGTCGTACTGACCAGCGGACCGCTCGCCGGCGGCCGGCTACCCACCGACACCGCGGTGTGGCTGCGGGGGGAGGCCGCCGGATAGACGTCGCCGCCCCCACAGTCGCCGTGCTCCCACGCCCCGGATGTCAACACTTTCCACCCGACACACCGACCACCTTCTCTCGCCGATGCGCCCGGCACCCCGGCCGGGCCGCTCTCACAAAGGAGTGACGATGAGGTTCACCCGCATCACCGCGTTGTCCACCGCGGGGGTCCTTGCCCTCGGTGGGCTCGCCGCATGCAGCTCGACCGCCGATTCCGGATCCACCACCACCAGCGCCGCAGCGACCACCTCCGAAGCCGCCGACAGCTCGGACACAGCCGCCCCGGCGTCGCCGGAGGAGTCGTCTCCCGCCGCCGAGACCTCCTCCGAAGCAACCGAAGCCAGTTCGGAGGCGCCGTCCGACGAGCCGGTGACGATCCGGGTCGCCGGCCTGCTGCCCACTGCCGACGACGCGGCCAAGAATCAACTCGAAGAGCGGGTCACCGCGTTCCAGGAGAAGTACCCGAACATCACGGTCGAGACCGAGGACTACGAGTGGCTGAACTCGACGTTCACCACCCAACTCGCCGGCGGGACCCTGCCCAACGTCTTCGAGGTTCCGCTTACCGACGGCAAGACGCTGATCGCCAACGACCAGCTCGCCGACATCGACGCCGAGGTAAGGGAACTGCCCTACGGTGAGAGCTTCAACGAGACGTTGCTGGCCAACGGCCAGAACGCCGACGGGAAGATCTATGCCGTCCCGGCGAAGTCGATCTACGCGGTGGCGCTGCACTACAACCGCAAGCTGTTCGAGCAGGCCGGTCTCGACCCCGACAAGCCGCCGACGACCTGGGACGAGGTCCGGAGCTCGGCCAAGACCATCTTCGACAAGACCGGCGTCGCCGGCTACGGGACGATGGCGCTCGACGCCTCGGGTGGCTGGCAGCTTGCCGCCGGTGCCAACTCCCGCGGCGGTGTCATCGAAACGGTCTCCGACGATGGCAAGGTCGAAGCCACACTGGACGACCCCGCGATCAAGGAACACCTCGAGTTCCTCCAGGGCCTGAAGCAGGACGGATCGCTGCTGGCGCGTGCCGACATGGGTTGGGGCGAGATCAATGCCGCGTTCGGCGGTGGCGAGCTGGCGATGTACACCTCCGGCTCGGACGTCTACAACGCCCTGGTCGAGGGCAACGGGGTCACCGCCGATTGGGGCTACGGCCTGACCGCCATCCCAGCCTCCGGCGAGGGCGGAGCGCTCACCGGTGGCACCCTGGCCGCAGTTCGCAAGGACTCGACCGAGGCCGAGAAGGATGCCGCCGTCAAGTGGATCGATTGGTGGTACCTGTCGAAGCTGCAGGACCAGGACCAGGCCGTCGCCGACGCCAAGACGCGGGCCGAGGCCGACCCGGCCCAGGCCGTTGGTACGCCGGTGCTGCCCATCTTCTCGAAGGAGCTGTACGAGGAGAACCTCGGCTGGATCAAGGACTACATCAACGTGCCGCTGGACGACATGACCGGCTACACCGACGTGATGTTCACCCAGACCCTGGTGCCGGAGGCCGCGGTGGCCACCCAGGATCTGTACAACCAGCTGTTCCCGGTGGTCCAGGCCGTCATCACCGATGACGGTGCAGACATCGACGCGCTTCTCACCGCGGCCGACACGGCCGGGCAGAAGGCCATCGACGCCGCCGGCTGATCCGTCCGCCCGGTCGGGGGAGCACTCCCCCGGCCGGGCGGCCGCTCACCCAGGGACCGCGCCCGAGAGGAAATCTGTGTCGACCCAGCCGACAGTCTCCGGCCCGCCGCCGGCCATCGCCGGCGTCGCCGCGGTGCCGACGGACGACGTCGCGGGAGAGCCGGTCCTGCCGCCGAATGCCCGGCACTCGCCGTCCACCTGGACCCGCGGTGGTGGCTTGAGCGCGTTCCTGTTCGCCGTTCCTCTGCTCGTCATCTTCGGCGTGTTCTCGTGGTGGCCGATCATCTCGGCCTTCATCATGAGTCTGCAGAAGACCAACCTGGTCGACGCACCGACCTGGGTCGGGCTGGACAACTTCGCCGAAGTGCTGGCGGATCCACTGTTGCCGACCATCGTGCGCAACACCGCTTGGTTCGCACTTCTCGCCTTGGTCTTCGGGTATCCCATCCCACTGGTCGCGGCGGTGCTGATGAGCGAGCTACGGCGGCGCAAGGGGCTGTACTCAGTGCTGGTCTATCTTCCGGTCGTGGTGCCGCCAGTGGTCGCGGTGCTGCTGTGGAAGGTCTTCTACGATCCGCGTCCGCAGGGTGTCTTCAACACCGTGCTCGGTTGGTTCGGGCTCGGGCCGTACCCATGGTTGGCGGACAAGACGATGGCCATGCCGTCACTGGTGCTGGAAGCGACCTGGGCCGCCGCCGGCGGCACAGTGATCATCTACCTGGCTGCGTTGATCGCCGTGCCGGCGGAGCTGTACGACGCGGCCGAGGTGGACGGCGCGTCGGTGTGGAACAAGATCTGGCACGTCACAATGCCACAGCTGCGCGGCGTGCTGTTCATCACGCTGATCCTGCAGATCCTCGGTACCGCCCAGGTTTTCCTGGAGCCGTTCCTGTTCACCAACGGCGGTCCGAACCACGCCACCGAGACGATCATGCTGCGGGTGTACAACCTCGCGTTCGCCAACCTCGGCAACAACTACGGCCAGGCAACCGCTCTCAGCCTGATGTTGGCCCTGTTCCTGGCGCTGCTGTCGCTGGTCTACTTCCGGGTCACCAAACCCTGGAGCTCGACATGACGCGCGTCCGCACCGCCCGCCTCGGTCCCAAGGAGGACGATCGGGAACGCGGGGCGGTTTCGACTGCGGACTGGCGCCGCGCCGGGATCGCCTGGACCTGGCGCGGAATGCACGGGCTGCTCCTCGTCCTGCTGCTGATCTGCTGCCTGGGACCGCTACTGCTGCTCGCCAAGTTCGCGTTCACCCCGACCCAGGACATCCTCGCCCGTCCGATGGCCGTCTTCCCCAACGGCATGACCTTGCGCAACGTCGAGCAGGCGTTCGGGCGGTACCACATCGGCTCCTATTTCGTGAACACCGTCTGGGTCGCGCTCGGCTCGTGGTTCGTCCAGGTGCTGGTGGCGACCACCGGTGGCTTCGTCATCTCCGTGCTGCGCCCGCGGTGGGCCACGGCCTTGCACTGGGCCGTCCTGGTGACGTTGTTCGTACCGGCCGTTGTGCTGCTCATTCCGCTCTACAAGATCGTCGTCGACCCGCCCGTCGGCCAGACCCTTGTCAACAACTACCTGTCGGTGTGGTTACCGGCCGGGGCCAGCGCGTTCAACGTCGTGCTGGTCACCCGGTTCTTCGACTCGCTGCCCCGGGAGATCTTCGAGGCCGCCCGCGTCGATGGCGCCGGGCCGCTCCGGCTGTTCTGGTCCATCGTGTTGCCGATGAGCAAACCGATCATCGGCGTGGTGTCGGTGTTTGCGGTCATCGCATCGTGGAAGGACTTCCTCTGGCCGTTCCTGGTGCTCAAGTCTCCCGACGTGAAACCGCTGTCGGTCTACCTGCAGTCGATGGCCAACGACGACAAAGGCACCTTGATGTGCGCAGTGCCGATATCCACCCTGATCCCGGTGGTGATGTTCCTGATCTTCCAGCGGATGTTCCTGCGCGGCGCCGGTCTCGGGGGGGCGGTGAAGGGCTGACCGGTGATACCAACGAACCCATGAAGATCCTCTACACCGCCGAAGCACTCGCGACCGGGGCCGGCCGCGAGGGGCACGTCCGGACCAGCGACGGCCTGCTCGACCTCGAACTGGCACGTCCGGCAGCCATGGGCGGGCCGGGTGGGTCGGGCGGGCCGGGCGGGTCGGGCGGGCCGGGCGGGTCGGGCGGGTCAGACAGGGGCACGAATCCGGAGCAACTCTTCGCCGCCGGGTATGCCGGCTGCTTCCACTCCGCGCTCCAGCGGGTCGCCCGCACTTCTGGCGTCAGCATCGCCGATTCGGCCGTCGGCGCGCGGGTGAGCATCGGGCCGCGGACGGATGGGGTCACCGGTTTCGAACTCTCCATTGCCCTCGAGGTGGTGCTGCCGGGTATAGCACCCGAGGTCGCGAGGGCACTCGCCGACGCCGCCCATCAGATCTGCCCCTATTCGAACGCGATCAGGGGCAACGTGGAGGTCGCAATCTCGGTCGTGCAGGAGTGACACGTCAGCGGGCGTTGCCGCCCGCCGGTCGGGCCGGGTTACGGTGAAGCCCGTGAACGACACCGAACGCGGACCCGCGCCCATCGACCGCCGGACGCTGTTGATCGGCGGCGGCGGAGCATTGGCCGCTGCCCTCGCCCTCGGGGGCGCCTCGCCGGCGGCAGCAGCAGCCGAGGTGGCTGCGGCCGTCGAGTCGAGCCCGGCGCCCGCGTCCTGCCGGCAGCTGATCGCCGTGAATGCCGGCAGCTCGACCACGACGGTCGCCACGCTCAACGCCTGGCAGCGGTATCCCGACGGGTCGTGGCGCAGGCAGTTCGGGCCGATCCCCGCCCATGTCGGCAGCTTGGGAGTCGGTCAGGCATCGGAGGGGTCGTCCAAGACTCCGGCCGGCACCTTCGCCATGGACGTCGCCTTCGGCCGGCAGGCCGATCCCGGCACGACCATGCCCTACTTCACGACAGATCCACTGGACTGGTGGGACTGCAACCCCTCTTCGCCGACGTACAACCAGCATGTCCGGCGCTCGAGCAGCCCCGGCGGCAACAGCGAGAATCTGTACTACGTCGGTGCCCTCTACGACTACGCGGTGAACATCAACCACAATCCGCGGCGCGTCCCCGGCGCTGGCTCGGCGATCTTCCTGCACGTCACCGACGGCGGCCCGACGGGCGGCTGCGTGTCGATCGACCGGTCCGCGCTGGCCGCGATCCTGCGCTGGTTGAGACCGACACATCATCCGTACGCCACGATCAGGGTCGGCAGCAGCTGGACCCCGCTGCGGGTGCCGCTCTCCCAGGCCGAGAACTTCGTCGAGGAGCTGTACCGCACGGTGCTGGCCTCGATACCGTCGGCGGCCGCGGTGGCACCCTGGGCCCAGGCCGTCCACCTCGGCGCCGACCGCCGTTACATCGGCGACCGGTTCGGCATGTCCACCGGCCGCTACGACCTGATCACGCAGCGCGCCTACGCCGCTGTTCTGGGGCGCCGCGCCGACGCGACCTGGCTCGCCGTCAGGCGCAACACGCTGGCCCGCGGGGGAAAGGTCGGCGACCTGATGGTCGCCCTTGCCGCGTCGGACGAGGCTTGGAACAAGGCCGGTCGAGACTGGACCCGGTGGGTCCAGCGCACCTGCACGGCGTTCATCGGACGGCCGTCCTCCGACGTTTCGTCGTGGGTGGCCATGGCCAAGCGGTCCGGCCGGAGCGCCACCGCTTCCGCCATCACCCGGACGACGAGCTTCGGCCTGTACCGGCTCGACCAGCTGTACCGGCAGATGGTCGGCCGGTATCCGTCGGCCTCGGCCCGCAGCTACTACGGCCCGTGGATGCGGGATCGCGGTGACTTCGTGCTCCCCGGCGTGATCGCCTCCGGCTCCTTGTTCTGGAGCCGCGCCCAGTCTTCACCAGTCCCGGCGGCCGTCAGCCGGCCGGCCCACCCACCAGCCGGTCCCGCAGGCCGGTGGCCCTGGCCGCCGGCTGCAGCACCGCAGCAACCACCTGCTCCGCGGTGCCGATCACCCGCACGAAGCGTCGGGCCCTGGTCAGCGCGGTGTAGAAGAGCTCGCGCGTCAGGAGCGGCGAATCGAGATCGGGCAACGAAACGCTGACCCGGTCGAACTGGCTGCCCTG
>Ga0190271_10002853_pt1 | contig 10662 bp, 9 predicted proteins | sample Popmic356T_FD_133747 | JGI IMG/M metagenome (GOLD analysis project Ga0190271, IMG submission 133747) | Populus adjacent soil microbial communities from riparian zone of Weber River, Utah, USA - 356 T | ecosystem: Environmental > Terrestrial > Soil > Riparian zone | place: USA: Utah | collected... | reverse complement strand
CTGCCCGGCTTCGTGGTCGTTGCAGATGCCCTCAGAGCGATTCCGAATCCGCTCATCAATGAAGCCATTAGCGTGACCGTGCTTGCCGGAATCACCGGGTCGGCGTCGGGCGGCATGAGCATTGCGCTTGCCGCGATGTCAGACACATTTATTGCCGCAGCCGAAGCCGCGAAAATCCCGCTCGAGGTTCTGCATCGCGTCGCGTCTATGGCAAGTGGAGGTATGGACACGTTGCCCCACAACGGTGCGGTCATCACGCTGCTTGCGGTGACCGGCCTCACGCACAAGGAGGCCTACAAAGACATCTTCGTCATCACCATAACCAAAACAGCCGCGGTGTTCTTTGTTATCGGCTTCTTCTACCTGACGGGTATCTACTGAGAAATTTCGCGTGAGAAAGCGCTATTGTGGAGGCACATGGTCACAAACACCAGCAAACCGAGACCACCACTGCGCGCCCCGGACACCGGAAAGATTGTCAGCGCCGAGGAAGCGGTCCGCCTGATTCACGACGGCGATACGATCGCGACCGGTGGGTTTGTGGGGATCGGTTTTGCCGAAGAAATCGCTGTGGCTTTGGAGCAGCTCTACCTCTCGGAGGAAGTTTCTGCTTCACAAAAGCCCCGGAACCTAACGCTGGTCTATGCGGCGGGCCAAGGCGACGGCAAGGAGCGAGGGCTCAATCACCTTGGCCATGAAGGGCTGGTGCGGCGTGTGATAGGGGGACACTGGGGCCTCGTGCCCAAGCTCCAGCGACTTGCGATTGACAACAAGATCGAAGCGTACAATTTCCCGCAAGGCGTAATCTCGCACCTGTTTCGCGACATCGCGGCAAAGCGACCTTGCCACCTCACGCGGGTGGGGCTCGGAACGTTTGTCGACCCACGACACGGCGGCGGAAAAATCAACGAAAGCACCAAGGCCGATCTCGTCCGACTGATGGAAGTCGACGGTGAAGAATTTCTTTCCTATCGCACGTTTCCCATCAACGTCGGCATCGTCCGCGGCACCACTGCCGATCCAGACGGCAACATCACGATGGAAAAGGAGGCGCTGACCCTTGAGGTGCTCGCGATTGCAATGGCAGCCAGAAATTCAGGCGGCCTGGTGATCGTGCAGGTGGAGCGCATCGCTGAGCGCAATTCGCTCAATCCCAGGCAGGTCAAGATACCGGGCATCCTTGTCGACTGTGTGGTGGTTGCTAAGCCTGAGCACCACTGGCAGACATTTGCGGTCCAGTACGATCCCACGTTCAGCGGAGAGATCCGGGCGCGGCCTGGATCAATCAGTCCGATGGAGTTGAACGAACGCAAAATCATCGCGCGGCGGGCGGCGCTGGAACTTAACGCCAATAGCGTCGTCAACCTAGGGATTGGCATGCCTGAAGGCGTCGCCAACGTCGCCAGTGAGGAAAAGATCGCCGACCTGATGACGCTGACGGCCGAGCCGGGCGTTATAGGCGGCGTTCCGGCTGGCGGTCTCAACTTTGGAGCCGCGGTCAATGCCCAGACCGTTATCGATCAGCCTTATCAGTTCGATTTCTATGATGGCGGCGGCCTTGATGCGGCTTTCCTCGGCCTCGCGCAGGCAGACCAGCAGGGCAATCTGAACGTAAGCAAATTCGGTCCGCGCCTCGCCGGAGCTGGCGGCTTTATCAACATCAGCCAGAACGCAAAGAAAGTGGTGTTCGTCGGCACGTTCATGGCAGGCCGGCTTCAGTTGGCAGTCGAGGACGGTCGCTTGCGTATCGTCAAAGACGCCGACAAGGCGAAATTCGTCCGCGAGGTCGAGCATCGGACCTTCGCCGGCGACTACGCCATGAAGCGCGGCCAGTCGGTTCTCTACGTCACGGAACGTTGCGTATTCAAACTCACCAAGGACGGTCTGGAGCTCATAGAGGTCGCTCCCGGCATCGATATCGAGCGTGAAGTCCTAGCGCGGATGGAGTTCAAGCCGATTGTTCGTCGCAATCCCGCTATCATGGATCGACGGATATTTTCACCTGAGCCCATGGGTTTGCGCGATGATCTCCTACGCATGCCTTTCGAGCAGCGCCTCACTTATGACCCTGAACAAAATCTGTTTTTCGTCAATTTCGAAGGCCACGTGGTGCGAACTCAGGAAGATATCGAACGAATCCGCCGCGCGTTTGAGACCATACTTTCGCCGCTGAAACGGAAAGTCCACGTCATTGTCAACTACGACAATTTCCAAATCTACCCGGACAAGATCGACGAATACTCGGCAATGGTGCAGGACCTTGCCGACCGGTTCTATTCCGGAGCGACTCGCTACACGACCAGCAGCTTCTTGCGCGCGAAATTAGGTGACGCATTCAAGCGGCGTGCATTGGCACCGCACATTTTCGAGAGCGAAGCCGAGGCGCGCGCCCACCTACGGGAACTGGAAGGCAAAGGCGCAAGCTGAATGCCGACGTGGAGCGCGCAGATGCAACAGCACACAAAGCCAGCCGCCAACGTCACATCAGGAAAGCCAAGCAGTGGCGATGCGGCAAAGAACGATTTCGCTGCGACGGCGAAAATGTTCAGTCCGGGGGCTGTTGAAGCAATCATGGACATCGCTAAGCGCAGCGGCCCGCTTTTACACCGCTATGCCGAGAATCTTATGATCGGCGGGGATCATCAGATGATCGATGCGCGGACCGTCGCGTCTACTTTTCAAGAGTTTGTTCAAAAAGCTGCGATGGATCCTTCGCCCATCATCAGGGAGCAAGCCGCGCTCTGGAACGATCTGGGGCTGCTGTGGCAACGAAACGCTAACCGCATGTTCTCGAACCAACCGATCGAGCCAGTCATCTCCGCAGCCAAGCAAGATAAACGCTTCAAGAATGAAGCGTGGACCCAGAATTCCTTCTTTGACCTGATCAAGCAGCAATATTTGCTGATGTCACGCTATGTTGAATCTTCGGTCCGCGGGGTGAAAGGGGTCGATTCCCATACGCACCGAAAGACGCAGTTCTATACCCGCCAGCTCGTCAGTGCATTGTCTCCAACCAACTTCGCAGTGACAAATCCCGCCGTGCTCGACGCGACAATCGAATCGCGCGGCGAAAATCTCATCAGTGGCCTTCGAAATCTCATCGAGGATCTCGAACGCGGCGGCGGCCGGCTCAGCCTGAAGATGAGCGATCCCGAAGCGTTCAAACTGGGCGAAAACATAGCGAATACACCGGGAAAGATCGTTTTCCAGAATTCGCTAATGCAGCTCATTCAATACGCCTCGACGACATCCGAAGTTAAGCGCCGTCCATTGCTCATCGTTCCGCCCTGGATCAACAAGTTTTACATTCTCGACCTCAAGCCCGAGAATTCTTTCATCAAATGGTGCGCCGATCAGGGCCACACGGTCTTTGTGATCTCCTGGGTTAATCCGGACGAGAAACTCGCTGATAAAGACTTCGCTGACTATATGCTCAATGGCCCCGTGGCGGCCATCAACGCGATCGAACGCGCCACCGGTGAGCCCGAAGTCAATGCCGTAGGCTACTGTATCGGCGGAACTCTGCTTGCCAGCACGCTCGCCTATCTTGCGGAAACAGATGACCGACGGGTTGGCACCGCTACTTTTTTCACGACACTTCTAGATTTCTCGGATGTGGGCGAGATTTCGGTTTTCATTGACGAAGCCCAGCTTCAGCTGACCGAAGAGCATATGACGCGCGTCGGCTATCTTGAAGGCCACCAGATGGCCAACGCATTCAACCTAATGCGCGAGAATGATCTGGTCTGGTACTTCGTCGTGAACAATTATCTGCTGGGACGTGATCCCGCGGCGTTCGACCTGCTGTATTGGAATTCGGATTCGACCCGCATGCCGGCGGCCATGCAATCGTTCTATCTGCGCAACATGTATCAGGAGAATCGATTGAAGAAGCCGGGCGGAATCACTCTGGCCAATGTGCCAATCGATCTCCGGAAGATCGATGTCCCGGCTTATTTCCTATCCGCGCGTGAGGATCACATTGCTCCGTGGCCTTCGACCTATGCGGGGGCGCACCTAGTTTCGGGCCCGGTTCGCTTCGTCCTCGGTGCATCAGGCCATATCGCCGGTGTGATTAATCCACCCTCGGCCAAAAAGTATGGCTATTGGACCAACGACGCGTTGCCGGCCGACCCCGATGCCTGGCTCGAAGGCGCAGCGCAGCATCAGGGTTCGTGGTGGACCGATTGGGCCAATTGGGTTGGCGAGCGTAGCGACGGCACTGTTCCAGCGCGCGAACCAGGCTCAGGCGACCTCACTGCGATTGAGCATGCCCCGGGCTCTTATGTCAGGGTCCGCGCAGCCTGAATCATTGCAACGGCCAAACCAATTCTGAGTGTGACGACCCGATGCATTGCAGCCGCAGCCACGAACACGTGTGATCCAGCTATTGTGACCCATTAGTCGAGCGTCATGGTGACGTGGACGACTTCGGGATGATCCCGGTTCGTCTGCACGGGAAATCCACTCCTTTCAAATACCTTGAGCATTTGCATGTTTTCCGTCAGGACCTCCGCAACAAGCGTATTCAGTCCGGCTGCACGAGCAATGCCAACCAGATGGCGTAACAGAATTGGCGCAATTCCCTGTCTCTGGTACTGGTCAATGACTGTGAAAGCGACCTCAGCCTTTTGAGGCTGCACGACAACGTAACGTCCAGCGGCGACAATAACTTGCCGCCCGGCTTCGTCCATCAACGCAATCAAAGCCACGTGCTTCTCGAAGTCGACATTCAGGAAAAAATTTAATTCCCGATCGGAAAAACTTGGCTTCACACTGAAGAAGCGTCGATAGCGGGTCAACGGCCCGGTGCGATCGGCAGCCGCTAAAAACTCGGTGCGATCCTCTGGTTTGAAGGCACGCACTACCAGCCTGCGTCCGTCCCGCAGTGTTTCGATCGCCAAGTAATCGAACGCGTTTTCCATCGGGTCTTCGGCCATTATTTTCCGGTCCGGGCAAGCGCTTAGTGCCAGGAGCGGCACGTTGGCTATTCTAACATCAGGCGCGGCAGCATCACCACTTGCAGCCGCTCAATTGCCAGAGCGGAAACACCGCGCCGCGCTCTGCTCGGCAATTGCCATACGGGAAACTCAGCGCCGCGGACGGCGTTGATCCAATGTCGAAAGGGCCTCTCTCCAGCCCCCTGGCTAGAGCCCTTCGATGGAGGGGGTCGGCCCCGGACACCGGGTCGGTGGCCTTCCTATGTGAGGCTGCGTTCGGCAAGTTGCACTGGAAACTTCGCGCCGGGAGTGGCGTTAATTCGGACGTCGAGCGGGTCACACTCTCTCCATCCATGACCCCTCGAGGGAGGTCTCGGTTCGGACAGCAAGGTGGCCTGCCCGATAATTTTGTACCAGGCGAATTGAGAGACTAATTCAGGCGGCACGGTGAGACCGAGCGCTTAGCGGTTCTGAGGATGACAGTCAGTTCGTATGTGGTCGCCGACTGTTACTGGCAAGTCGAACTCCATTCTTGGCTACTGGCGATGATCTCGCGCTCGCTTGGTGTGGCGCTCTCAGCCCCGCACAAGCCGAAAACCTAAGTTAGCGGGAGGGACGCCCACAGCACAGCCGCCACTGCGCGGATCGCGGATAAAATCGGTCATATACGAGCGGTGGCGGCCCGCAACGACGCGCACGCCGCAGTTCTCCGTTGAGCGACCGATTGCCGTACCCACGTCAAGCGCCACGCGCCGGTAGCAGGTGTCCGTCCACTCCCAGACATTTCCGGCCATGTCGGCAAGCCCATACTCGTTCACGCCGAAAGCGCCGGTGGGCTTCACATTCTTATCAAGAATGTCTCGGCTTGATTCCTTTTCATAGCGCGCCAGCCAGCGCTTCGAGGGATCGGCGCTGTTTTCGGCACCGAGACTGTCGTCGCTGACGCGGCTTCCCGCCGCAAAAGCCCATTCCTCGTTAGTCGGCAGCCTGTATGCGCGCCCTGTCTTGCGGCTCAGCCAAGACGCGTAGGCGCTCGCATCGCGCCAGCTCACCTTGACGACGGGCTGCTCGCCGGACGTTTCATCTTGCGGCGACGCGGGGCAGCCACCTTCCTGCACGCACTGTTCGTACTCTGCTGCCGTAACCAGCCGCCGCATCAGCGTGAGCGGGGTTTTCTTAGCGCCTGAAACGACAGGCGCGTCGACGGGGTGCCCCCCGCGCGTGAATTCCCCGGCCTCGCGGTACTCGAATACGCGTGGCGCGATCGTCGCCAATTCCGGCTCGCCGGGCAGCGGAGCACCGCACGTCCCACACGACATGGCGAACGGCAGCGCGGCAATCATGCCAGCTCCGATCGCCATTGTTATTTTCACGAACAGCGGCATCGCTTGCGCTCCTCGTTACTTCGGCGGCGGCAGTCCACCTTGTGGCGGGCGGACTGTCATCCTTGCATCACCGAACCAGCGCTCCATGCAGCTTTGCGGCGGCCGGGATCGGACCCGGGGGTGAGACCTGTTCCATGAGATCGCTGTTCCACTCACCTTCGACCTTGAAGTGCGCGGTCGCGCCGAGCTCGACAGCCTCGATCAGGTTGTGGTTGACGTAGGCGTAGATGCCGGGCTGACGGAACGTGTAGAGCGCCGCTCCTGCGGAGCCGCCACGCACAAACCAGGTCTCAAGGTCGACCTCGGGGCGGTTCCGGAATTTGCCGGTCTCCCACACGTAGTCGCCGTGTCCCCCGATCAGGTGCGGCCGCGTATCGCGGTTAGCCTGCGAGTGGATGATGAGAACCGTCTCGCCGACCTTGGCGGTCATCGCGTTCTTGCCGGTCAGCGCGCCGGTCTTGCCGTTGAACACGACATGGGTCGGGATCAGCTTGCGCATGAGATCCATAGTGTCGGCGAAAGATTCGCCAAGAGACTCGTAGGTTTTGTATTTTCCCTTTTCATCGCGCGGCACGTAGAGATCGTGCTCGCCGACATAGTAAATGCGGTCGTAGCGGAGCGGCTTGCCGGCAGCATCCTTCAGGCCGTCCCGCGGCAAGACCATCACCGTGCCATGCATTCCGGCCGCAACATGCCAAGGGATCATCGAGCCTTCGGGCGCGCAGTGATAGACGAACACGCCCGGCCGGTCCGCCTTCCAGCGCAATACGGCCTGCTCACCGGGATTGACGAGCGTCAGCGCCGCTCCGCCCAATGCTCCGGTTGCGGAGTGGAAGTCGATGTTGTGGGGCATCGTGTTCGTCGCCGGGTTGATGAGCGTGAGCTCGACATAATCGCCCTCGTGCACGATCATCAGCGGCCCCGGCATGGAGCCACCGAAGGTCATTGCCTGGAATTTGGTGCCCGCCTCGTCGACGATGACTTCTTTCTCCTCAATCGACAGCGTGAATTCCATGATGCGGGGTCCATGGAGGCTGACCTGGTCGTGCGCATGCGCGAACGGCGGGCTAACCAGTTCCACCTTGTGGCGCGGAAGCTTGGGTGCAGGCCCGCGCGCGGGAGCGGGAGACGTGGCGGCGTTGGCCGGAGCGGCGAGACCGATGGCGGCGGCAGCTGTGGCGGCCATCAGTGCGGATCGTCGTGTCATCATGGGATCCACCTTCGTTGAAAGTTTCTCGATGAGCGGAAGATAAGGCCCCGCCGCCGGGGCTTCTTTGCGCTGCGACAAGGAACCGGCCACTTAAATCCTCCCGAGGTTGCGCCAGCACAAAGAACAGCGGGCCTTGGTCTCTATTCTTGCCGGCATGCAAGCAGACGGCTCACATATCGGCTTCGAGATGACGGTTGACGAGGTGATGCGGCGCTGGCCCGCGACCATCCGCGTCTTCCTTGATTTCCGGATGAACTGCGTAGGTTGCCCGATCGGAGGATTTCACACGGTGGACGACGCCTGCCGCGAGCACGGGGCCGCACCGCGAGATTTCCTGTCGGCGCTGCGGGCGGCAGCGGCGGCGCATGCGAACGGGTCAGACCGGCGGGCCTTCAGCGATGCCGAAGAGGCGGTGCGGATCACGGATGGTGATGCGCTGCCGCCCGCTTTCGACGAGGCCCTGCTGTTCCCACGCACTTAACACCCGGCTGACGGTATGGAGGGTTGTGCCGGTCATCTCGGCGACATCCTGGCGGCTGATCGGAAAATCGATCTCGATCCCGCTTTCAACCTTGCGGCCAGCCTGCTTCACAAGCCGCAGCAGAGCATGCGCGACGCGCCGCTCCACCTCCTCGGTTGTCATCTCGATCACGCGGGTATGCGCTTCCTGGAGCCTTTGCCCGACCGTCTGCAGCGTATTCGTCGCAAGCGCCGGGTGCTGGGCCACAAGGCGCGGCCACACGGCGGACGGCCAGGCCAGCGAGACGCTGTCCACGGCTGCGACCGCGGTCGCCGGGTAGTGTTTGAGGCCGATCGCCGGCGCGACGCCGAACACTTCACCGGCCGACACATAGCGCACCACGATCTGCTTGCCGTCCGGGGTGGTCTTTTCAGCCCGGACATGGCCGTGAAGCAGTAGGAAAAACGAGTGGGCCTCTTCGCCCTGCTCGAAAACATTTGAATTCCTGGGATGCCGGACGGCGCGGGCTTCCTTGAGAAGCTCATCCAGCTCCGTGGCAGCCAGCCCCGCGAAGAGCGGCAGGTGAGCGACCAGCGATCGGTCAACAGAAGCCATGCAAAGCGATCCCTAGAACCCCGCCATTATTGCACATCTTGCCAGCCGGCCTTTGCCCGGAACGTCCCGGGAAAAGGGGAATTCGCCCGCGTGTTTGCGCTGAAACAAAGACCGGCGGCACGGCCAGCCTCATGGTCCGGGTCACGGGCAACGTCATGCCCGGTTTCAAGGAGCGCACCATGTTCAGCTATGAAAACCACGTCCCCTCGCGGGCTGAAATCGTGATCGGCATGGCGGCGGATGCCATCCGGCGCTGGTGCGATCGCCGCGAGCTGGCAAAATTCGTGCAAGGCTACCCCGGCGAAGCCGGCCGGGTGGCCCGGGATCTTAATCTCGACACGGGAACTCTCGTGAAGATCGCGGGTCGCGGCAACGGACCGCCCGTCCTTCTCAATCGCCGTCTTGCGCTTCTCGGGATCGACCCCGAACAGCTCCGACAGCGCGAGCCGGCCGCGGCGCAGGACCTTGCACGCTGCTGTGCTCTTTGCGGCAGCAAGACGCGCTGCGCCCGCGACCTCGTCAGCAACCCCACAAGCAACCAGTGGAAAGACTACTGCCCCAACGAACACACACTTGCGGCGCTGACGCCGCTGCAAGCCGAGTTCGCCCCGGCCCACTGACAAGAAACTGAAGAAAAGGAAAATATGACATGCGACGATTTCTGATAGTCCCCGTAGCGGCGGCGCTTCTGGCCATCGCATGGCCGGCCGGCGCCGCCGAGTTCGAGATCAAGATGCTCAACAAGGGGGTGGAAGGCGCGATGGTGTTTGAGCCCTCGCTCCTCAAGATTGCGCCGGGCGACACTGTTAAGTTCCTCGCGACCGACAAGACGCACAACGCCGAAAGCGTTAAGGGCATGATCCCGGAAGGTGCGAAGCCCTTCGTCGGCAGGGTCAACGAAGAGATCACGGTGACCTTCGAGCAGTCCGGTATCTACGGCATCAAGTGCCTGCCGCACTACGGAATGGGAATGATCGCGATGATCGTTGTCGGCACGCCCTCGAACGAAGAGCAGGCGAAAGCCGTGTCGCATCCCGGCCGCGCGAAACAGATTTTTGCGGGCCTGTTCAGCAGGCTTGAAGCAACCCGTACCGCTGCCAAGTGAGTGAGAGGGAGCAAAGCCATAGCGGGAGAAGAACATGGCCGGCATTCCAAGACTGCGTGACTACCGGGGGCCGGCCCTTCTCTCCTATGGCTTTCGCCCCTTCTTCCTGTTCGGCTCGCTCTATGCCGGGCTTGCCGTTCTTGCCTGGTTGCCGGTGCTGAACGGACAGCTTGAACTTGCTTCGACGTTCGTTCCTCGCGACTGGCACGTGCACGAAATGCTCTACGGTTTCGTGCCGGCCGTTGTGACCGGCTTTCTTCTCACCGCCATTCCAAACTGGACCGGTCGTCTGCCCCTGCAAGGACTGCCCCTTCTGACACTGCTGGCTGTCTGGATGGCTGGACGCGTGGCCGTTGGGCTGTCGGCCCTAACCGGCTGGATCGCGGCGACAGCGATCGACGGCGCGTTCCTCCTGCTCGTCGCCGCTGCCGCTGCGCGGGAAATTGTTACGGGAAAGAACTGGGGCAATCTGAAGATCGTTGCGATCGTCGGCATTCTTGCCGCGGGCAACATCGCTTTCCATCTTGAAGCGCATTTCAGCGGCAGCGCCGATTTTTCTGTGCGGGCTGGAGTTGCCGCCATCATCCTATTGATTTCGCTCGTCGGCGGCCGCGTCGTGCCGAGCTTCACGCGCAACTGGCTCGCGCGCGGTAAGCCTGGGCGCATGCCCAGCCCCTTCGGGCGTTTCGACGTGGGTACGGTGGCGGCTTCGGCCCTAGCCCTGATACTCTGGATTGCTGCGCCAGACGGAGCTGTTACAGGGCCCGCTCTGATTGCTGCGGGGACAATGCAGCTGGTCCGGCTCGCCCGCTGGGCGGGCGAGCGCACGTTTTCCGACCGGCTCGTCCTAGTCCTTCATGTCGCCTACGCCTTTGTGCCCGCCGGCTTTGTCCTGATGGGCTGCGCGGCACTCGGCCTCATCCCAGCGACTGCGGGCATTCACGCGT
>Ga0190271_10002852_pt1 | contig 10663 bp, 10 predicted proteins | sample Popmic356T_FD_133747 | JGI IMG/M metagenome (GOLD analysis project Ga0190271, IMG submission 133747) | Populus adjacent soil microbial communities from riparian zone of Weber River, Utah, USA - 356 T | ecosystem: Environmental > Terrestrial > Soil > Riparian zone | place: USA: Utah | collected... | reverse complement strand
GTGCGATCTGGCGGCAATGGCAGCGACTACGTCGTCAACGGCGCCAAGCAATTCATCTCCGGTGCTGGTGATTCCGACATCTACGTCACCATGGTGCGGACCGGCGAGGACGGGCCAAAAGGCATCTCCACACTGGTGATTCCAAAGGATGCGCCGGGGCTTTCCTTCGGCGCGAACGAGCACAAGATGGGCTGGCACATGCAGTCAACCCGCACGGTCAATTTTCAGGATTGCAAAGTGCCGGCCGAGAACCGTCTGTCCGACGAGGGGATGGGCTTCCGCATCGCGATGGCCGGGCTGGACGGCGGGCGGCTGAACATCGCGGCCTGTTCGCTCGGCGGTGCCCAGTCTGCGCTTGACAAGGCGCTCGCCTATATGGCCGAGCGCAAGGCCTTCGGCCAGCCGATCAACCAGTTCCAGGGTCTGCAATTCCGGTTGGCCGACATGGAAACCGAACTGCAGGCCGCACGGCTTTTCCTGTATGCCGCCGCATCGAAGCTCGACCGCAAGGTTCCCGATGCGTCGAAATGGTCGGCGATGGCCAAGCGATTCGTCACCGATGCGGGGTTCGATATCGCCAATCAGGCGCTTCAGATGCTTGGCGGCTACGGCTATCTGCACGACTACGGCATCGAAAAACTGGTGCGCGACCTGCGGGTCCATCAGATCCTGGAAGGCACCAATGAGATCATGCGGGTGATCATCGCCAGGCATCTGATTGGGAGGCAGTAGGGCAGTAGGGCAGTAGGGCAGTAGGGCAGTAGGGCAGTAGGAATAGGCAAACCTGCAAGTCCCAACTGGCAAGCGAGAATCTACTGAACCCCTCCTCCTACTGCCCTACTGCCCTACTGCCCTACTGCCCTAAAACTCGGAGACACCATCACCATGACGACCATCGCTTTCATCGGCCTCGGAAATATGGGCAACCCGATGGCCGCCAATCTGGTCAAGGCCGGCTTCCAGGTGAACGGTTTCGATCTCATTCCGGAGAATCTGACCGCCGCGAAGGAAAATGGCGTCGTCGTAATGGCGAATGCCCCGGCTGCCGCCAAGGATGCCGAAATCATCATAACAATGCTGCCTGCAGGCAAGCATGTGCTGTCGGTCTATGACAGCCTGGTCAGCAAGGCGAAGAAGGGCGCGCTTTTCATCGATTCCTCGACGATCGATGTCGAATCGGCCCGAAAGGCGCACGCAATTGCGGCAAAGGCTGGCTATTCGTCGGTCGATGCGCCTGTTTCCGGCGGCACCGGCGGCGCAACTGCTGGAACGCTGACCTTCATGGCGGGCGGTGCAAAGGAGGCATTCGATCGTGCGGAGCCAATCCTCAAGCCGATGGCCGGCAGGATCGTTCATTGTGGCGAAGCCGGGGCCGGACAGGCCGCCAAGATTTGCAACAACATGATCCTCGGCATCTCCATGATCGCGGTTGGAGAAGCATTTGTTCTGGCTGAGAAATTGGGGCTCTCGCATCAGGCGCTTTTCGACGTCGCGTCGACGTCGTCGGGGCAATGCTGGTCGTTGACCACTTACTGCCCTGTCCCCGGCCCCGTCCCGACATCGCCTGCGAATCGCGACTATCAGCCGGGCTTTGCAGCGGGATTGATGCTCAAGGACCTGAAACTCAGCCAGGAAGCGGCCCAGGCGGCCGGTGCGGTAACGCCGCTCGGCGCCGAGGCAACGCAACTCTACGGACTGTTCAATGCGCAAGGAAATGCAGGCGTGGATTTTTCAGGCATTATCCGGTTTCTCCGCGGCGGCGATGGCGCCTGACGCGTCAAGCGACTGGTTGCGGGAAAAAGCGCGCTGTTCAGGTTTGGTTAAGCACCTGATAACCGCACGGTAACGATGTGCCTGTAGAACGCATGCCGAGGCGGACGACAAACCGCCGACGCTCCGGATCAGGTCTTGCGTACCGGAGCCAAATACCTTCGCACTGTAGCGTTCGCGTAGGCCATGCGTATATAATGGCAAAACCGCGCCTTCTCAGGCGCGGTTTTTCGTTGGTCTACTGCTCAGGAAATCTTCGACAAGCGCCGGAAATTGGCCTTCACACGACGGCTCGCCGGCCTCAGCGCTGCGTTCATCGAGCGCTCGGCCGCAACGCCGCTGAAAAGTGAAGGTGCGCGGCCGGACATCAGTTCCGGCCAGAACCGCATGGCGGAGCCGAAGAGGGACATCTGCGCGGCAAGAAAACCCTCCGAAGCCGCCACGGTCTTTTCCGTGAAAGCGCGCATCGTTTCCGTCTGCGGCGACGAACTGCGGGCCTCGGCGGCCATCAGCGGCAAACGCATCGCCGCCACCATGGGCGCCAGCATCAAGTCGCCGGCTATGCCGCCCGACTGCAATGCCGCTATGTTTCTGCTGCGACCCATATTGTTCCCGATCTTGAAAGAGGTATCCGCAATGGCATGGGTTGTACGCCGGGCGGTGTCAACCACGAATGCGCAGGTGCGAAGTTTGTTCCCGCGCCCTCCTTGCGCGAAGACGGCCTAGCTCCTTGGCTCGAACTGGACGTCGACGGGCGGCCTCAGGCCGTTCGCCAGACGGTTCGTCTCGTTGGCCATGGCGGTGACGGCCAGCACTTCCATCAATTGCGCGTCGGTGAGGCCTTTGCTACGTGCGGAGGCGGTGTGCGAGTAGGTGCAATAGTCGCAACCGTTGGTCGCCGAGACGGCGATATAGATCATTTCCTTCGTCAGGGGATCGAGTTCCCCTGGTGCCATGACCTGTTTGATGCTTTCCCAGGTGCGCTTCAGAAGCGCCGGATCGTGGGCCAGCACCTTCCAGAAGTTGTTCACCCACTCTGATTTGCGCGTGGCCATGATATCGTCGAAGACAGCGCGCACTTCCTCGCTCGCAATCTCATACTCAATCAAAGGCACGATCGGTCGTCCTGACATTTGCGATACTCCAATTCGGACTTGTGGCGGGCTATCGTCTGAGCTCTGCGGCGGCCAGGTCGAGCGCCAGCAAAATCCGGTCGCAGGCGAGGTCAATCGTCCCCCGTGTCCAGATCAGGGGCGGTGATAGGATCATCGTGTCACCCGTGGCGCGCAGCATCAGGCCGTTGGCTATGGCATGATCGCGTATAATGACGGCCGCGCTGCCGGGCGGATCGAAACGCTGGCGGGTGGCCTTTTCCTGGACAATTTCAATCGCGGCCATCATTCCGACGGAACGAACCTCTCCGACAAGCTCGTGCCCAGCGATTCGCGCTCGTAGCGCCTGCGCAAGGTAGGGGCCGGTATCGTCGCGCACACGTTCGATAAGGCCCTCTTTCTCGATGATTTCCAGGTTTTTCAATGCCACCGCGCAGGCCACCGGATGTCCGGAATAGGTGTAGCCATGGTAGAACTCCCCACCCTTGTCCACGAGTGTCGCCGCTATGCGGTCGCCCACCAGCAGCGCCGAGAGCGGCTGGTAGCCTGATGTCAGCGCCTTCGCTGTCGTGATCGTATCGGCTTCAATGCCGAATGTTTGGGCCGCAAACCAATTGCCGGTGCGGCCGTAGCCGGTGATGACCTCGTCAAGCATCAGCAGAACATCGTATTTGCGGCAGATTCGCTGAACCTCGGGCCAGTAGCTCGCGGGCGGGATCTTGACACCCCCTGCCCCCTGGATCGGTTCGCCGATGAATGCCGCGACGCGATCGGCCCCGGCTTGCAGAATGGCGTCCTCGACCGCCTTCGCGGCACGCAGGCCGAATTCATCGTCACTCTCACCCGGCAGGGCCAGTTCGAAAGCGTAGGGCATCATGACATGCACGATGTTCGGCACCGCACCGTTCAACTGGCCATGCATGCCTCCCATCCCGCCAAGCGAGGTGCCGGCGATGGTAGAGCCGTGATAGGCCATAGTGCGGGAGATGATGCGGTTTTTCTCCGGCTTGCCCTCCAGCGCCCAGTAGTGGCGCACCAGCCGCAACGCGGTATCGTTCGCTTCCGAACCTGACGAGCCGTAGAAGACCTGGCTGATCCCCGCAGGCGCGATCTCCGCGAGTTTCTTCGCCAGCAGCACCGGCGTCGGCGAGGAGCACTTGAAGAAGGAATTGTAGTACGGCAGTTCTTTCATCTGTTCGTAGGCCGCCTCGGCGAGTTCGTCGCGGCCATAGCCGATATTCACGCACCACAGCCCGGCCATGCCGTCCAGCAATTCGTTGCCTTCCGAATCGTAGACGTATGGACCTTCGGCCCGGGTAATCATCCGCGCGCCGTCTGCCCGCAATTCCAGATGATCGGTGAAGGGGTGGAGATGATGCGCGGCGTCGATCTGCTGAAGCTGCTTCAGCGAATAGTTCTGGTATGTCATCGTGATAGCCCTCGACATTGAACCTGTCCGGCACAGCCGGGATTGCGTTCAGTTCGAGTGTGGCGAGTAGCCGATGCGTGCGCAAAGCAGCAGCATTTCCGCATGCCGGGTGATTGCGGACGGGGTGATGGCCGCGCCTTCGCAGGCGAGGAGGACGATCATGCGATCCATGGGATGAAGAGTACGGCCAGAGCACCGCGAAACTCAAGCCGCTTCATCAAAACCGCGATGGATCGCCGATGTCGCTTCCTTTGTCCTGAAAGTCGCCGGGCTGGAAAAGAATCGGGACCGCCTGGTCCATTGTTCCGACGTTGCCATCTGGCGACGATGAGGAAGCTTTGATGTCGGAAGTTTTGGAGATCGCCGAACCCTCTGCGGATCGCGCCCGCCGCGGCGGGCGCGCGGGAAAGCGCGCCAGCGGCGCTGCCGCGTTCGATCAGCCGGCCTTCCAGCAATACAAGCGTCGCATCCAGCCGACCAATTTCGTCTCGGAGGACGAACTGGAGTCGATCCATCTGGCATCGCTTCGGGTTTTGCGGGAGATCGGCGTGGACGTTCTCCATGACGAGGCGCGCGTCATCATGAAGGCGCATGGCGCGGATGTGCGGGAAGGCGAGTTGCGCGTCCGATTCGACGCCGACATGATCCTCGAACTGATCGCCCATGCACCCGCCGAGTTCACGATTCATGCGCGCAATCCGGCACACAATCTGACTTTTGGCGGCGACAACATCATTTTCGCCCAGATGGGCTCGGCGCCAAACTGCTCCGACACCGATCGCGGCCGCCGCCCTGGCAATCAGCAGGACTACCGCAACTTCCTCAAGCTCGCACAGTCGCACAACATCTTGCAGATGACCGGCGGCTATCCAGTAGAGCCGATCGACATTCACCCGTCGATCCGCCACCTGGAATGTATTCGCGACCTCGCGGTGCTGACCGACAAGCCGTTCCATGCCTATTCCCTTGGCAAGGAACGGAATGTGGATGGGATTGAGATCGCCCGCATTGCGCGCGGCATTTCGCGGGAGCAACTGCTTCAGCAGCCATCCATCTACACGATCATCAACACAAACTCGCCGCTGAAGCTCGACGTTCCGATGATGGAAGGCATCATCCAGATGTCGTCCATGGGCCAGATCGTCCTGGTCACTCCGTTCACCCTGTCAGGGGCGATGGCGCCGGTTACGATCGCCGGCGCGCTGGTGCTGCAGAACGCCGAAGCGTTGGCAGGCATCGCGTTCACGCAGATGGTGCGCAAGGGTGCTCCGGTCGGCTATGGCGGCTTTACGTCCAATGTCGACATGAAGTCCGGCGCGCCGGCTTTCGGCACGCCCGAATATATGAAGGCGCAGTTGGTAGGCGGCCAATTGGCGCGCCGCTACAACCTGCCCTACCGGACGTCAAACACCTGCGCAGCCAATACGGTCGACGCCCAAGCCGCCTACGAAAGCGTCTTCTCGCTGTGGGGCGCGGTTCAAGGGGGCGGCAACTATCTTATGCACGGTGCGGGTTGGCTGGAGGGCGGTCTCCGCTGCTCCTACGAGAAGATGATCCTCGATATCGACCTTCTCCAGATGGTGGCTGAGTTCCTCACTCCGCTCGACCTGTCGGAGGACGCGCTCGCGGTAGAAGCAATCCGCGAGGTCGGGCCGGGCGGCCATTTCTTTGGAACGCCGCACACCCAGGCGCGCTATCGCAGCGCATTTTACGCTCCGGTGCTGTCGGATTGGCGAAATTTCGAAAGCTGGCAGCTTGCCGGTTCTCCCACCGCGATCGAAAAGGCCAACAGGATTTGGAAGGAAAGGTTGGCGGCCTATGAACAGCCGGCGATGGATCCCGCGATCCGCGAGGAACTGGACTCCTTTGTCGATCGCCGGATCTCCGAGGGCGGGGCGCCGACGGACTTCTAGCAGTATCCCTCGCCGTTGCGCCACGGTTGTTGAACATATCGCGTGTGACCATTCGCGTTAATGGGATAGCAACCATCATTATTCGGCTTCGATTAAAGTAAGTAAAAATATCGCTCCAAGTTCTACTAAAGACGTTCCTCCCGGTTTTGCCTAACTGAAAGACGGCTTTGCCACTGTGTCTCCGAATGGGAGACGCTGAGGATGGACGGACGGATAGGAGGACTCGCGCTGTTCTTGACGCTCGTTGCTGCCATGGCAGCTTCGGTTGGGTCGGCGATGGCGGGAAGCCCGGCGATGAAGACGATGGGTCGGACCACCCAGCCCATAGGACATTATCGGTTCTGCAAGGAGATTCCCGCCGAGTGTGCGCAGCGCGCCGCCGCGAAACCATCGCCGCTTGTGGCGAACGCCCGCAATTGGTCATTGCTCACGGGCGTGAATGCAGCCGTCAACGCGGAGGTCCGGCCTCTGACCGATCAGGAGATTTGGGGCCGTCAGGAAGTTTGGTCGTTCCCCATGGACGTCGGCGATTGTGAGGACTACGTGATCGAGAAGCGCCGCCGCTTGATTGCGGCCGGCATTCCAAGTGGTGATGTGCTGATTACGGTGCTGCGCCAGCCAAGCGGTGACGGCCACGCGGTGCTGACAGTGCGCACCAGCGGCGGCGACTACATCCTCGACAATCTGGATAATCGCATCCGGCTTTGGAGCGACACCGACTATACCTTTCTTAAGCGCCAGTCGGAGCGCGATTCCGGAGTTTGGCTGTCGATCAGCGATGGCCGGGCCGACGCCGTCGCCAGTGTCCGGTGAAGGCTGACGGATAACCGATTCCTTGATCGGAACTGGTTGCTAGACGGCGGAAAGCCCTGCGCGGAAACGCTTTGCGTTGGCAACATAGTGAAGCGAAGACTGCCTGAGGGCCTCGATTGATGCCGCGTCCAGCGTGCGCACCACCTTCGCCGGCGCACCGACGATCAGGGACCCGTCAGGGAACTCCTTTCCCTCGGTGACAAGCGCACCGGCGCCGACAAGACAATTCGATCCGATCTTGGCGCCGTTCAGGATGATCGCGCCCATTCCAATGAGGCTATTGTCACCGATCGTGCACCCGTGAAGCAGCGCGCGATGTCCGACTGTGCAACCCTTTCCGACCGTCAGCGGAAAGCCGGCGTCGGTATGCATGATCGTATGCTCCTGCACATTGCTTCCCGCGCCAACGGTGATGGTCTCTGTGTCGCCGCGCAGGACTGCGCCGAACCAGATGCCGACATCCTTTCCCACGACAACCGACCCTATGACGGAAGCATCAGGCGCGACCCAGCCCGTCGACTGGTCTTCGAAACGCGGCGCCTTACCGTCCAATACGTAAATCGGCATTCCGAACTCCTCGCAGAAACTGATCTTCAGCGGAAGCTGCGCGACCCATTTGTTCCAGCCGCGGAAGACTCCGATCACAGCGCAGCACAGGCGAATCGATGTTGCAAGCTACCCTGCTTTCCAACTCCCGATGCCGGCGGAATGAGGGCGCCAAGCCGGCGCCCCACGCGCTTCGTTTACCGGCCATTTGCCATGAATTGCACACTCTACGCCCCGTCGGTGCGGCATGGTGCGTAGCGCCGTTTCAGCACTCGGCGCAGCCGGAAAGACTCCAGCGATGTTTCACCACACTGCCGGGGAAGGTAGGAATTCACCCCGCTCCCTATCCGCGACAGTTTTGTGAAGAAAATCTGCCCGGCTCTTGGAATTCTTGTTCTTTTTTCGGTGGTGATGATCGGCGGCGAACAGTGTTTCGGGCACTCGATTTCCATGGGCGGTCATACCGACGCGGCGACGCTGCGCGAAGTGTTGATCGGCGCAACTGCCGTGGTTGTTGCCGAAAACATGATTCGCTTCGCCGAATCGCGCCACGACGGCAGCGCCCCTCGCCTTGATCTCTATGCCCACTGGCCGGATCTGGAGGGCTACAGCGCGGTGGCGAGCGGCGACTTCAATCATATCTCGGTTTCAAGGCGCATCATCTTCATGACGATCGAGGAGCAGAGCATGTCCCGCGATATGAGCGGTCGCCTTGAGCCGATTTATCGATCGCTGATAGACATGCCCGGTCGCCGGGGACCGGCCGATCTGACCATTTATGATTTCGGCCCCAAATCGGGATATGTAGATGAAACGCTGGTGGTCGCCGAGAGCCAAGGCGGGATGCCTTTCGTAGCGCGCTGCCTCACCGGCAGGAATGCAACGGAATCGCTCGCCCCCTGCGAGCGCGACATCGAAATCGCGGACAATCTCAGCCTCACTTTCCGCTTTCCGTCCGATTTTTTCCCGGAATGGCGGGAGCTTGAAGCGGCAATCCGCTCCAAGGTAAATTCCCTTCTGAAAGCGGCTGGCCCGCGCCTGCCCGCGCAGAGTTGACCGCAAGACAGTGGCCGACCGTCGCTTTCGCAACCTCGCGTGTAGATAGGTCAGGACGATCGGCCCAGCATGGCGCGGGCGCCTGCCCGGCACCTTCCTCTCCGATTTGGGAAGGACGTGCTTGCATATGGGGTGTTGCGGGTTCTAAACGGGGCACCATCGAGACCCAGCCCATGCCCCAAGACAAGAAGACGCATACGCCGAAGGACAGCCACTATGCGCGGCTGCGGCGGCAGCACCGTGACCAGACGGCTTCCGGGCCGAGTGGCGGAGCGTTGGAAGGTGCGCCCAAGCAACGCTTGCGGGACGCGGCCTCCGGCCGCCCACTTCTGGCGGACGGACTGGTCAGGCTCTACGGACTGCATACGGTACGGGAAGCGCTCGCCAACAAGCGCCGGCGCATCCGCAGGCTCCTGGTCACCCGCAATGCTCAGGAGCGGCTCGAACTGGGTGAATTGACGGCCCTGCCCTTCCCCGCGGAGTTGGTAGAGCCGAGGGAGATTGATCGACTGACGGGCGCGGACGCGGTCCATCAGGGTGTTCTCATCGAGGCCGAGCCGCTGAAGGTTTCGCGGCTTGACCAACTCGGCGAGACCAATCTCGTGCTTGTCCTCGACCAGGTGACCGATCCGCACAATGTCGGGGCGATCCTGCGCTCCGCCGTCGCCTTCAATGCGGGGGCGCTGATTACCACCGCACGCCATTCGCCGCAGGAAAGCGGCGTATTGGCGAAGGCGGCTTCCGGCGCACTGGAGCACATAGACCATATCGAGGTGCGCAATCTCGCCGACGCGCTTCGCGAGTTGCATGATGCCGGCTTCACCTCGATCGGCCTCGATTCAGAAGGCCCGGAGGTGCTTGAAAGCACGCTGCCTGACGGTCGGATCGCTCTCGTGCTTGGCGCCGAGGGCAAGGGATTGAGGCAGAAGACCCGCGAAACGGTAAGCGCGCTGGCAAGGCTGGACATGCCGGGCGCCATTCGTTCGCTCAATGTGTCCAACGCGGCAGCGATAGCGCTCTACGCGGCAAGGCGCCGCCTGGGCTAGCTGGCCCGCCTGGCAAGGCTCCGGACCCGGCCCTAGCTGTGGACAAACTCGTCACGCGCTCGCGCTGCACGAGCGCGGTGTGTTGCGGCGCGCTAAGCAGGAGGCATGCAACCGTCCGACAAGATTTCGCGCCTGATTGAGATTATGGCCGCCCTGCGCGACAAGCAGACCGGGTGCCCTTGGGATATCGAACAGGATTTCGCGACCATTGCGCCCTACACGATCGAAGAGGCGTACGAGGTCGCCGATGCAATAGCGCGTAAGGACCTCGTCGACCTCAAGGAAGAGCTGGGCGATCTCCTGCTTCAAGTCGTCTACCACGCCCGCATGGCGGAGGAGGAAGGAGCATTTCGCTTCGAAGACGTCGTGCGCGGCATCACCGAGAAGATGATTCGCCGCCATCCCCATGTCTTTGGAGACGAGAAGGCGCGTGAGGCGCGCTCCGTCAAGGGGATGTGGGAGAAGATAAAAGCCGCGGAGAAGGCAGAGAAGCGCGCGGCCCGCCTGGCGCTGGGACTGGAACCCGAGGATCATGGCGGCGGCTATCTGGACAGCGTTCCCATCGCCATGCCCGCTTTGACCCGTGCGCTGAAGCTACAGGAAAAAGCGGCGCGCGTCGGTTTCGACTGGAGCGAAGCCGAGCCCATCCTGGACAAGATCGAAGAAGAGATCGGCGAACTGCGCGAAGCCTTGCGCGCGGCGGACCAGACGGCAATCCGCGACGAGTTCGGCGATTTCATGTTTGCGCTGGTAAACCTGGGCCGGCATCTCAAACTCGATTCCGAAGCTGCTCTTGCCGGGACCAACGAGAAATTCCGGTCGCGCTTCCACTATGTCGAGAAGGCGCTGGCGGAGAGGAAGCGCACCTTGGACGAGGCCTCGCTGGAGGAAATGGAAGCGCTTTGGCAGGAAGCGAAAGGGAAAGGCTAGTCACACGCCTTCAACTGCGGTCGGAGGTCCCCATCCGGCCCTGCATTT
>Ga0190271_10002851_pt1 | contig 10664 bp, 8 predicted proteins | sample Popmic356T_FD_133747 | JGI IMG/M metagenome (GOLD analysis project Ga0190271, IMG submission 133747) | Populus adjacent soil microbial communities from riparian zone of Weber River, Utah, USA - 356 T | ecosystem: Environmental > Terrestrial > Soil > Riparian zone | place: USA: Utah | collected... | reverse complement strand
TCGGCACGCGGCTTGGCCGTCGACACCGTGGGCGGCCAGGGCGAGGAGTTCCCCTACTTCCCCGAGTTCTGGATCGTGAAGCCTGCGTCGGACGCGCGCACGTTGCGCATGTTCGCGCTGCTCGACTCGCCGCGCGTCAGCGGCGCCTACCAGTTCGACGTGGTGCCAGGCGACGAGACCGTCGTGGAAGTACGCGCGCGGCTGTACCTGCGCGCGCCGATCACGACGCTCGGCGTCGCGCCGCTCACGAGCATGTACCAGTTCGGCGAAAACCAGCCGCATCGAACCGACTTCAGGCCCGAGGTGCACGACTCCGACGGCCTCATGGTTGCGACCGGCGACGGCGAGTGGCTGTGGCGGCCGTTGATCAACCCGAATGAAACGCTGGCCACCTCGTTCTCGATGCGCGAGCTCGCGGGCTTCGGCTTGATGCAGCGCGACCGCAGCTTCCCGAGCTACGAGGACCCCGAGGCGCGCTACGACCTGCGGTCGAGCGCGTGGGTCGAGCCGGTGGGCTCGTGGGGCCCGGGCCGCGTCGAGCTCGTGCAGCTCCACACACCGAACGAGACGAACGACAACATCGTCGCGTACTGGGTGCCCGAGCAATTGCCGGCGCGCGGCGAGCCGCTCGACTTCGCGTATCGCCTGCACTGGCAAGGCACGCGCGTCGTTCAACAGCCGCCGGGGGCCTGGGTCACGCAGTCGCGCGTGGGCCGAGGTTATCGCGAGCTCGCGGACGACGAGCACCAATTCATGGTCGACTTCATGGGCCCGTCGTTGGCGCCGCTGCCGCCGAGCGCACCGATCAAGGCCGTCGTCTCGGCACCCGTGAACGGCGAGATCCTCGAGACGAACGCGTACCAAGTCGAAGCCACGGGCGCGTGGCGCATGATGGTGCTCGTGAAGCAGCTCGACGCCGCGAAGCCCGTCGAGCTGCGCGGGTACCTTCAGAACGGTGAGGACGTGCTGACGGAGACCTGGAGCAACCTCGTGCCGGCGCGCTGAGCGGGGTCTTCGGCTTTCTTCACGCCAACCGTGTAACCAAACTCCCCGCTCGCTCGTATTTCATGGCGTACAGAGAATCATTGGAGAGACGCTGTGAAAACGTTGGTTGGCTTCGCCCTTGGCGCGTTCGTGTCGCTTGGAACGGTTACGTCCGCTTTCGCGGCCGGCACCAGTGTGGGCGCACCGGCGCAGGTGCCCGACGCCGGCATCGAGGTGATCGTGGTGACCGCGAAGCGCCCGGTCGTGCAGCCCGTCGCTACCGCGCAGCCGATCTATGAATTCATCGTGACGGGGAAGCGTGCGACGAAGGCCGCGGATCGGACACCGCCGGTAATGCCGATCGAGATGCCGAAGGTGGACCTCGCGGCTGTCGAGCCGCGAGTCATCCGACTGTGATTGCGGGCGCCCGCGGCGTAACCGCGAGCGCAAGTGGCCGGGCGCGGTGCGCCGCGCCCGGCCGATTCGCAGCTACACCGGTCAGCCGCGCGGAGCCGCGGGGGCTTGGGCCACCTGCCGCTCGTAGCGGAACTCCGGCCGCGACGCGACGAGCTGCTCGAGCTGCTCGCCGGTCATCGCGATCCGCACTTGCGGAGTATCGTCGTCGGACGTGATCTGCAGGTCCTCGAACGGCATCGAGATCAGCTTCTCGCCGAAACCCGCAAACCCGCCGATCGCGATTACCGCATGGAGCTTGTCGTCCTCAGTGGATACGACGATGTCGTCGATCTTGCCGACGCTTTCGCCGCGGTCGTCGAGCACCGTCGCACCGATGAGATCCGAAGCGCGGTAGTCGAACACGTCGAGCACGACGTTGGCCGACTTGGCCGCGGTCACGGTCCTCGGCGCCGTCGTGCGCGGCCGATCGGTTGTCGTGGTAGCCGCGGTCGTTCGGGCCGGCGCGCGCTGCGTGTCTCGGCGATCCGATCGCGCCTGTGCTTCGGCTTGCGCCTCGTACGTGAACGCCGGCGCCGCCTTCAGCTGCGCCTCGGTCCGGTCGATGTAGAACGTGTCGCCGTCGGCCGAGACGCGCAGGTCGTCATACGGCAGCGCCACTAGCTTGTCGCCGACGTCGAGCAGACCGCCGACAGACAGGATGACGAGCATCTCGTCCTCGTCGCCCGACGGAATCACGAGCTCTTCGATCTCGCCGAGGTTGTCGCCTGCGGCGTTGCGGACTCGCGCGCCAACGAGCTGGCTCGCGCGCAGATCCTCACCCTTCAGGTAAACCTCGTGGCTCAACGACCGCGAGAACTCGTCCGTGCCCTCGGTCCGGGTGGTGCTCTGCGCGCCTGCAGTGCCCCATACCAACATCATCGCGGCCGCAAGCGCGGCGTACTTGTACTGGTGCTTCATCTTGGTGTCTCCATTCACCCTTGAGGGCCAAAATGGAGCAAGAGTCATGCCAGACTCAAGCGACTGATTGATAAAGGTAAATCGGCACTCCTGGATGTGCCAGATTTGCATTTTTTGGGTCGCCGCTGCGCTTCGACCCCGACATCGACGAGTAGGTCGGCCAGCCGCCTCGGCTCATTCCCCTTCGTTGATGTCGAAGACCTCGGCGTCTTCCCGCGGCGCGCCGTAAATCTCGCTCATCGACGCGCGGCGCGGAATCGGCAACCCCTTCGCAGTCGCCTCCGCGACGTCGCGCTCGTACGCTCGCTCTCCGGCGAGCCCACCGCCGACGGCGAAGTTGCCCTCGTGACAGGAGTACTCGTAGACGTCGTAACCCGGCTGCACGGTCCACATCGCTCGAAGGGTGAACGGCGCCGTGTACGTCACGGGATCGTCCACCGTGATCCGGTACTCGATCATCTCCGGATCGACGCGACGAATGCGCTCCGTCGTCCGCAGGCTCGGGCTATTCGGTGCGCCTGAGCCGACGCTCGTCTTGTCCGTGAAGCCGCTCGTCTCGACGACGAGCGTGTCGCCGTCCCACCGGCCGCGCGAGTTGCCGTTGTATTGCATGACACCGTCCGCGAGAGGCGGCCGGCCATCGAGCGCAATCACGCGCGTCTCGTGCACCATCTCGTACGTGATCGTGACGCTGTCCGGGCTCTGCGCGATCACGATTCCGTTGCCGTAGAGCACGGCGCTCATGCCGGCGCTCAAACCGCGCGCGATGCAGCGGTCGTACAGCGAGAAGTCCTCGAACGCGTCGAACGGCCCCGGGCCGAACGAGCCCGTGCCCGCGGCAGCGGCGGCTCGCGCGCGTCCGTCGGGCGTCAGGGCCGGCGTGCGCCCATTCGGCGGATCGACGACGAGCGACGAGAAACCGAAAACGCGCGAGCCGTACGCGACACGATGGAACGTCTGCACGTTGGCTGCGTGGTCGCTGCCGGCTTGCTGACGCTTCGCGCGCTCGATGAATTGCTGCTCGCTCAAGGACTCTTGAGTACCGAGCGCCTCGGGGCGGTCGGCGGGAATGCCGCGCATGTCGTCCGTCGACCAGGTGCCCGCGAGGCTGGGATGGCCCCACGACGTCTTCGGCACAGTCCACCGGCGGTCGCTGTACGCGGCCGCCTTCTTCTCGGCAGGCACTCGCCGGTCTTCGGACAAGACGAGGTCTGCCGGAACGGGAGGATTCAGCGCCTCGAGCTCAGGCGATGACGCTCGAGGCGGTACGCCTGTCGGAGCTTGAGCCAGCATCGTGAAAGGGGACGACGCCAAGACGAGCGCCGCCGCGGTATGAATCGCCGTGAACTTGAGCGACATCGACATTCTCCGAGTGCTTAACCAACTCTCGACAGTTCAGCCAAGCGACCGGTACGAGCGACCCATCTCTCGAACACGAACGTGCCAAACGGGGGTAGGCTCGCGATTATCGCAGTGACGCCTGTGAAAAATCCCCACCGCAACCGATAGATCGTCCATCCGGTAATAGGCAGGTACAGCAGAAACGCGGCGCCGTGCAACGGTCCAAAGACCTTTACGCCGATCTCATTGCCGTCGGCCGGAAGATACTTGAAGGCCATGCCAGCCAATAACCCGACCCAGGTCAACGCCTCGAACAACGCGACGAACCGGAAGCGTTGGGCTACGGTCCGAAGATCCAGAATATTGGCCATGGTGACTCTCGGCCCTTGATTAGGCGCACGAGGATTCTACCGTCGATTTGCCGCGCCATGCCCGCTCAGGGCGATAGACGCACTTGTCCGCGTCGAGCCCGGCAACCCGCGGGCAACGACATAAAGCGACTTGTCGGAAAGTCGAAACCCGTCGCGGTTTCCGGCGCGGCAATCACGTAGTCTGGCTCCATCGGTAGCCCGGATTCGGTCCGATCATAAGATGTCGCATAAGACACTGCGCCTATCCAACGATTCTACGATTGTGCTGACGGCCGAGCGCTTCGCGCTGCGAAGGCTGCACGTCGCTTGCGCGATTGGGCTGCTCGCGCTCGCCCCCGTCAGCTCGTTCGCGCTCGAGCTCGGTGAAGCGGCCATCAGAAGCAGTCTCGGCCAATCGCTGCTCGTGGACATCCCGTATCGGCTAGCGGCCGAGGAGCGACTGACGCCCGAGTGCATCAGCCTCGTCCCCGCTGCGCGCCCCGAGCGCGCGTTGCCGACGTACTCGCACGTCCGCCGGATCGCCATCACGCCGACCCACATCGAGATCTTCGGCGACAGCCGCGTTCTCGAGCCTTTGATCGGCGTCACCGTCGACGTCCACTGCGCCACGGCTCCCCGCTTCGTGCGTAGCTACCAGCTATTCGTCGATCCACCTGCTCGTATACCGGCGCTTCTTTCAAACGGCATTCAGGTCGCGACCGCTCGAGCGGACGCCCCGACCCCAGTCGCCGAGAGTCAGAGAGCGCCGCGTGCGATTGCTTCGGCGCGGGCACGTGGGCAAACCGGCGGCCTCCTCATTCAGGGTCAAACCTATCTTGTCGTGCGCGGCGACACGCTGTCCGGCATCGCGGCCAGAATCGGCGATAGGCCCACGACGATTCGCGAGGCAGCGGAAGCGATCTTCGCCGCCAATCCAGAAAGCTTCACTCGCGGCAACCGGGATCTGATCGAGGCTGGACGGCCGATTACGATTCCGATCATGACGGGGTCACTCGTCACGCTACCGGCGCCCCCGGCTGCGACTCCCCTACCGGCAATTCGTGAGGCTGGGCCGGCCAGCACAACATCCTTGCCGTCAGCGGACCTGCCGTCCGCGCCGACGATCGAGACACCACCGCTGCGCGGGGAAGCCATCGCGAGTGTCGTCGTACCGGAGACCGTCGAATCGTCTGCGACAGATGTCACTGTCGTGCAGCCGAGCGCGGCCCCCGTGCCGATGACGGGCAACGTGACGCCCGAAAGGGCGAGCCCGGCGACGGCCGGACGCGCCTCGGCATGGTTGACGGCCCTGCTTGCGCTCGGCGTCGTCGCCGCACTGTCGGCGCCTGTGCTGTTCATCCGCCGGCGCAAGCATGAAGCGCGCGTACCGGCCCGTGCCACGCCGCGCACGGCTCCCCGGCGACTCGTCGATCCCGTCGCCGGCTTCGACGTCGTCGAAGGGCAACTGGCGCGGACGCCGGACCCGCTCCCAGTCCCAGTTCCAGTTCCAGTCCCAGTCGATATCGGTCTCACCGACTCCGTCGATCTCGACGTCGGAGTGCCGGTCCCGGTGGGCCAGCGTGCCGATTGGTTCGGGGACCGCGCCGATACGGCGCCGACCGCCAATTCCACCGTCGCCGACGCGACGATCGAACACGCGGCCACTGCCCGCATGCCCGAGCTCGATAGCGCAGCCACCGCGGCGCAGCAGACGCTCGAGCCAACGACCGATGTCTCCGAGCCAGCGGTCGACGACGAGCACCATACGCTGACGATCGTCGAAATCGACATGCTCCGCGAGGACTATGAAGCGGAGCACACGCTGACCCAAGCCGGGAGTCAGTCGCTGCGCGACGCCTTGGCGGATCTCAAAGCCACACAAGCCGCGCTTGCGGCCGGCGCCGCCACGGCTACGCTGGAGATGCCCCAGCCGGAGGCTGAGACGATGGAGACGCAGCAAACGCAAAGACTGCGGTCGTCTCGCTGAACAAGCCCTGCCGTTCGCTTTAGTTTTCTGCGTTCGAAGGCGGGCGCAGTGGGACGGATTGGCCGGCGGTGGTAGTCTCCTAGGCAGGTGATGCCGTCTCAGGCAGTTATAGGGGGAACCAGCATGTCCTTTAGAAAAGGGGCGACCGCAACAAGCCTCGCGCTCGCAACCGGTCTCGCGTCCGTCCTGTTCGTCGTGGCGTATGCGCAGCCACCCGGAGGCCCGCAGCCGCCGCCCTACACGCCCGCGGAAGGCGCCAAAGACCTGAAGTCCGTGCTGTTCAACTGGCCCTGGCACATGGGCATGCTGCGCGGCATCGAGGAGCACGAGCTCGCCGTCACGCTCGAGTATCGCGGTGAAGGCACGATCCAAGTCAACGGCCAGCCCTGTGCGATCAAGCCGTACGAGGAAGCCCGGGAAGGCGAGCTCGGCACGTCGGGATACCGCATCGGCAACGCGTACCAATTTGCCGGCAGCCGCACACAGATCAACTGCACGTTGCCAAATGGCCGGACGTATTCCAACGTCGAGGTCGTCAGCGGCACGTACGCCTGGGATGAAGACAAGCCGGGCGCCGGTCTCGTACCGGGCGACGGCACGGCCAAGCCGATGCGCGAAAGCGTCGATGAGCGCCTGATTCGCCTCTGGGCCAGTCCTCAGGGCGCGCCCAAAGCCGCCTTGGCGGGCGCCGGAATCGATCCGATGAAAGTGTTCCGCAATCCCGGCGCGCTGCTCGAGGAAGGGACCGCGAAGATCGGCAGCACGTCCGTCACGTGGGATGGCAATACGCCGGTCGTTACGTTCCCGATTCCTGGAGTCGACGACGCAACGGCGGTGGCCAGGCTCGACGATCGCTTCATGACCCAGTCCGTCGTCGTCACGCAGGGACGCACTAGATACGAGTTCGATTACAGCGATTACAACGACTACAACAATCCGCTGAATCTGACCGAAGTCTATATGCCCGGCAGAATGGTGGAGCGCCGCAACGGCGAGGTCGTGCGCGACATCAACACGGTCGTGACGGAAACGGGCAGCATCTACGTTGTCGTTCCCGTGCCCCCGAGCGTCGGCCCCACGCAGCCCCTGCCGATGTTTGGCAGCGATCAGCAACCGCCGCAGCTCACGTCCACCGCTCCGACGCCGCGCTTGGCCAACGGCAAGCCCGACCTCAGCGGCAGCTGGGGCGGCACCGGCAAGTTCTTCATCTGGCGCTACGGCAACCGCCGCTGCGCACCGACCCAGCTCGACGGCTGTAGCCCGGCGTGGAATCAGACCGTCGACTTCGAGTTCGAGGCGGCTTCGCGCTTCGGGCCGAATCGCCCGCTCTACAAGCCCGAGCACTGGGACGAGGTCGTCTATAAAGACATGTGGACGAACCGTTTGGATCCCATCATGACGTGTCAACCGATGGGTCAACCGCGACAAGGGCCCCCCGGGCGCATCTTCCAGACCGACAACGACATCACCTTGCTTTATGGTCGCGGCGGCGACGGCGGCGGCGGTTATTCGGACTTCCGCGTGATCGCGACCGACGGCCGCGCGTTCGACCCGCAACAGACCCGCCAGACGAAGTTCACGGGGCATTCCGTCGGCCGCTGGGAAGGCGAGACGCTCGTGATCGAGTCCGTCGGGTTTACGCCGGAGACCTGGCTCGCGCGCGGCGGCTTCTTTCACTCCGAGGACATGAAGGTCTTCGAGCGCTTCACGCGCAAGGGTGATCAGATGCTCTACGAGGTGACGGTCGAGGACCCGCAGGTGTTGCTCCAGCCGTGGAAGCTGAACCCGATGCTGCGGACCATAGCGACCGGTGGACCCGGCGGCGGTGGCGGCGGTGGCGGCGGCGCCGGATTGATCGGTACGGAGCGCGGCGACTGCCAGGCCGAAGAGCTCGACGACATCTCGAACCAGATTCGCCACTAGAACTTACGCACTTTGATGAGCGCCGGGCGTCGACCGACGTCCGGCGCTCCCAGCGAATCGGCGTAACTAATAACCGTCGAATACGCTTCTTCGCGGGCTCGACAGCGTTGCGAGCAGGGATTACCTTCCGGTCGGTGAAAAGACCGGTCAGTCTGCGGTGGAGATGTTGCCGATCGCCTTGCCGTCGGCCGTGATGAACGCGGTGACGTAGCCACCGTCTTCGCCGTTGCGCATCGGTGCAATGCGGATCGTGATCGTGTCGCCGACGGCCATCATCTCGGGGCGCAGCCCCTGACGATACATGTTGTTGCGGCTGTGGCCCTCGAACTCGATGTCACGCGTGCCACGCTTGTCGTCGGTGACCTCCAACACGAGCTTCGCGTGCGGGTTGGAGAACCGCACTACCTTCACGACACCTTTGACGTTGACAGGCTGCTGAAAGTCGAACTGCGCCGCGGAATGATGCGCGCCGGCCGACGCCGCTGCCAGCGCGAGCAGCGCGCCGAACAAAACTCGAATTGACTTGCTCATCGCTGTTCCTCTCCGTCTCTCTTCACTGGCCGACCGGTCGGGGTGCGCGCGCCGCATCCTCGTTGAATAGCTGTTCTTGAACGTCGAGCCAGGTAGGCTCAGTGCATTCGTAGTTCATGAGGCGGCCGTTCGGCACCTCTTCCCATTTCTTCTCGGTCGTGAACGGTTCCGTGAGGAACTCCGGATCGGTCATCGTCAATGTGGCGCTAATGACCTTCTTGCCGTTCTCGGTGACGAGCCGATAGCGCTCGACGACGCGCGCTTGGGCGCTGTGCGCGTAGCGCTGGTCGACCTGCTCGACGAGGTGATCGGTCTCGATCACGAGCGTGTCGCCGTCCCAGCGGCCGACGGAGTAGCCGTTGCGCTCGGGGAAAACGTCTTTCGGATCCGCTACACGCTCGCCGAAGTACACGCGGCGCATTTCGCCGTGCGCCTCGTAGGTGATGTTGATCTGCTCCGGCCGCTGCAGGATCTCCATCGGATAGCCGCCGGACCCGAGCATGGACCCCGGCATGCCCGTGCCGACGCAATAGTTGCCGGGACTGTGGTTCGTACCGGTGGTGACCCGCCGGTATTGGTCGATCTTCGCGCTCGCCTCGGGCTTGAACGACGGCGCCGGCCCTCCGCCAAAGCCTCCTCCTGCGCCTCCGCCGCTTCGGTACACGGTCCAAACGCCCGTGAAATCCGGACGGCTTGCTTGAGCGAGCGCCGACGCTGCCGCAAGGCAGGCGGTGCAAACCGCGAATGACACAAGCAGGTTTCGAGCGAATCTTGTCTTCTGCAATGTCGCGTCCCCCCGGATGCTCGTCGAACCCTAGCACGCTCGTGTCCCCGTTCGGAAGACGATATCTAGTTTGGGCAATTGTGCGTTTCATCGGCGACGTCGGGCCATACGCGGCCCTGCTCGACAGGCGGCCTGCCGTAGAATATCGCCATGGATGGAAGTGAGCCCGCTTCGCGCTTGCACGCCGCCGAGTACCGCCGGCGCTTGCACGCGCTCGAAGCGCGGATCGCCCGGCTCGATCTGCTCGCGGAGCGGATCGCCACTATCCGCATAGTCCTCGCGATCGTCGGGATCGCCGCAATCTGGTGGAGCACGCAATCCACGACGCCGCTGAGTTACGCATGGCTCGTGCCACTGACGCTGTTCGCGGCCGCCGTCATCTATCACTCCCGCGTCCGCCGCGCCCGTGCTCGAACCGACCGCGCGGCAGCCCACTACCGTGTCGGCCTAGCGCGGATCGAGGATCGCTGGAGCGGACTCGGCAATCCAGGCACCGAGCTCGACGATGCACACCACGTGTACGCAGCGGACCTCGATCTGTTCGGCCACGGAAACCTGTTCGAGCTGCTGTCGACCGCGCGAACGCGGATGGGCGAACGCACGCTGGCGGCGTGGTTGCTGGCATCGGCGCCGACGTCGATCGTCTTGCAGCGGCAGCGGAGCATCGCGGAGCTGCGCGACAGGCTCGACTTTCGAGAGGACCTCGCGGTCCTCGGCGAGACCGCAGAAGTCGGTGTACGTCCGGAGGAATTGTCGCGCTGGGCGGAGTCCGCCAACCAATTGACACAGCGCTGGATCCTGCCGGCCGCTTCGCTGCTCCCGGTGCTGCTCATCGCCGCATTGATTTTCTGGAACGTAACGGCAATAGCCTCGCCGTTGGTCGCGATTCTGCTGCTGGAGCTCGGAGTCGTGCGCCTGCTTCGCAAGCGCCTGACCGAGGTTCTCGGCAGCACCGAGCAGGCATTCGACAAGCTCCGGCTGCTCGCCGACCTGGCGGCGCGCCTCACGGGCGAGCCGCTGGATGCGCCGCTCTCGAAGCAACTACTACAGCGGCTGTCTTCCGCGGGCGTTCCGGCATCACGCGCGATCGCGCGGCTCGCAACGACCGTTCAGTTCATCGAATCGCGCCGCAACCCCATCATCCAAATCCTGGAGCTGCCGTTGCTCTACGGCGTGCATGCCGCACTGGCCGCAGAGCGCTGGCGCCACGACCACGGCCGCGCGGTCGCCGCCTGGCTGGATGCGATCGGCGAGCTCGAAGCGCTGATCTCCCTGTCTGCCTACAGTCATGAGCACCCCGATGATCCGTTCCCGGAGCTCATCGACGGCGACGCTTCCTTCGTCGGCGTTGCGCTCGGCCATCCGCTGCTGCCGCAGGAGACCTGTGTGC
>Ga0190271_10002850_pt1 | contig 10664 bp, 10 predicted proteins | sample Popmic356T_FD_133747 | JGI IMG/M metagenome (GOLD analysis project Ga0190271, IMG submission 133747) | Populus adjacent soil microbial communities from riparian zone of Weber River, Utah, USA - 356 T | ecosystem: Environmental > Terrestrial > Soil > Riparian zone | place: USA: Utah | collected... | reverse complement strand
TCGAACTCCTCCACGGTCGCCCGGTGAACCGGCAGGAAGGACGAGTGTGCGGCCTGGGCAATGAACCACGGCTGCGGGCTCGTCAGCTTGACCTCGAACGTTTGATCGTCGACCGCCTTGACGGCGACCTTCTCGCGGAGCGTCTCGCAGTCCTTCTCGCAACTGTTGTACTCGGCCGCGCCGACGATTCCATAGAACTGGTACGCGTAGCCCGCGGCCACCTCCGGATCGAGGATCCGCTTCCACGCGTACTCGAAATCGGCGGCTGTGACAGGGTCGCCGTTTGTCCACTGGCCGTCGTCACGCAGGTGGAACGTCACGGTCGTGCCGTCCTCGCTGACGTCCCAGCTCTCGGCGAGCGCCGCCTCCGGCTCCAGGTTGTCGTTCAGCCGCACGAGCGGGTCCATCAGGTTGAGGGCGATGTTCGCCGAAACCACGTCGGTGATCAGGCCCGGATCGAGCGAGGGTGGCTCGGAGCCGATCGCAATCCGTAAGGCGTCCTTCGATCCGGTGGCGGAGTCCTTGGACTCGTCGCCGCCGCAGCCTCCCATGATGGCGAAAGTGACGAGCGTGACCGACGACACGAGAGCACGTCGAAGCCGCATTGACCCCTCCTCAGTTTGTGAGCGCCGCAGAGCGCTGGCCGCTTGTGACGGCGATTACAAGCTGTTCGCGAGGCCGTGTCAAGCCCAGAGCATGCAGTGGGCGCGCGGCCGAAACCGGCTCTCTGGTCGCGGCTGAGGGCGGGTACGTCGACCGTCAGTGGAGACGGCCGGCAACCGAGTGTTCGCAATGTCCGGCGGGGTGTCACCGTTTCGCGACACCCCGCCGAGGTCCGCTAGTTGACGTTCACCCAGCCGTACATGTCGAACTCGGCATAGTGCGGCGTGAAGTTGCAGAGAACGAGGTAGCGGCCTGGTTTGTCGAACGTCGTGGGGGCCGTCGTCCAGGTGCCCGTGCCGGTTGCAACGTTGACAGCGGGTCCCAGCTCGACTCGCCCATCGGAATCGTTGATGAACGGGAACGGTCCCTGGATGTCGATGTCGTCAGGTGTCGTCCCCGCTTCGTACACCGCGGGCTGGTGAATTCCGAAGCGTACGAGGATGTCGTAGGTCACGCGGCCACCGGCGGCGATCGTGACCGTCCTCGGGATGAGGTTGAATTTCCCGTTCCCCGATTCGTCGTGCTCCATGATCGGCGGAAACGAGCTGCCGACGTCGTCGTTGCCGAAGCGCACCGTTGCGCCTGTATCCGGTCCTGCGAGCACCGCCGGGGCGAGTATCGCCAGCGCCCCGACGACGAGGACTGCTGCGAGTGCCGATCGTCTAGGTCTCTGCACGTTCCCTTCTTTCTCTGGAGGGTCGTTCGAGCGTAGGCGGCGCCTCTAACGTCGCTCTAATGCGGCCTGGTCGGGCACCGTCGCCCTCAACGGGTCGGTGTTACGGTCGGCTCATGGCGGCACTCCAGTTCCGTGTCTTGGGTCCGCTCGAGGTCCGGCGGAACGGGAGCCCTGTGCCGATCGCAGCACCGAAGCAGAGAGCGCTGCTCGGGCTGCTTCTCCTCCACGCAAACGAGCCCATCTCTCAGGACGAGCTCATCGATCAGCTGTGGGGCGATCGAGCTCCGCCGACCGCGCGTGCCTCGCTCCAGAACCAGGTGCATGCCCTGCGCAAGCTGCTCGGCCCGGAGACACTCGAGCGGGATGCTCACGGGTACGTCATTCACGTCGAGCCCGGCGAGTTGGACCTGGAGCAGTTCGAGCGCCTGGTGACGGAGGCGCATCGCTGCGAGCCGAAGGAGCGCGCCGCCAAGCTACGGGAAGCGCTTGCACTCTGGCGCGGTCCGCCGCTCGTGGAGTCCCCTCTCGAGCCGTTCATGCAGCCGGAGATCGCGCGCTTGGAGGAAGCCCGGCTTACCGCCCTCGAGAGCCGCGTCGATGCTGACCTGGCGCTCGGGCTTCACGGCGATCTCGCGTCGGAGTTGACAACACTCGTCGAGCGCTACCCTCTCCGCGAAAGAATCTGGGGTCAACTCATGCTTGCCCTCTACCGTGGGGGACGACAGGCTGACGCGCTCGCGGCCTATCGACGAGCGCACCACGCGTTCGTGGACGAGCTCGGGGTCGAGCCGGGCGTCGACCTACGGGAGCTACACCGTGCAGTCCTCGTTCAGGACACCGCGCTGGACGACTTCGAGCATCGAATCGGCTGGACGCTCGAGCGCGCGGCCGCGATCCTGCCATGGTCGCCGCACGAGCGCGCGGAGTCGCTGTACGAGTACGCCCTTGCGCTGTACCGGACGGGCGAGCCCAGGCGTGCGCTTTCGTCGCTCGAGGCTGCGGTGCGCATGGCGGCTGCGGCTGGTGACGAGAGCGTGGAGGACCGGGCACGCCTCTACCTCTCGTACTTCTCGCAATGGACCCAGGGGAAGAGCCAGCTCGAGTTCTTGACCGAGGCGGAGCGGGCTTCCGAGCGCTTCGAGAAGCGGAGCGACGGCAAAGGCCTCGCCGTCGCGTTGCGCCACCGCTACCAGACACTTTCGGCGCTGGGGCGAGCCGACGAGGCGGCCGAGCTTGCTCTGCGCGCCGCCGAGCTTGCGGCGGACCGTGACGACTCATTCGAGGAGGCAGCCGCGCTAGCGAATCGAGCGGGGGCTCTGGCCAGCGGTTCGACGTCGGTGGATCGGGCGATCCGCGAATGCGAGGAGATGCTCGAGGCTGGCCTTCGACGGGACCTCTGGAGCTCACCGCCGCGTCCGTTGCGGCTACTCGCTGCACTTGGGTTGCTGTACGCACAGGCCGGTCGCATCGAGGACGCCCGTGGCGTCCTCCAGCAAGCCGTCGACCAGGCGCGGCAAGGCGGGCTGCTGTGGTTTCTCGCCGGCATGACCTTCGAGTTTGGCGAGGCGGAGTTCATCGTGGGCAACCTCGCTGAGGCCGCAGGCCATATGCGTTCGGCGCACGCCTTGGTCGAGACGGAGGATGACCACGTCTTCAAGCCACAGCTTGCGGGCGAACTCGCGTGCGTTCTCGCTCTGTCCGGTGACGCCGCCGAAGCGAGACAACTCGCGCTGGATGCCCGTGCGATCTCGTCCGGCGACGTTGCCCTCGAGGTTCTCTGGCGGCGCGCTCTTGCGCTCGTCGCAGCCTCGGAGGGGCAGTTCAAGGAAGCGCGCATGCTCTCCGACGAGGCGCGCGCGCGCGCAAACGCGTCCGACTGGCTGACCTTCCGTGGCCAGACGCTCGACGAGGCCGCGCGCGTGCGGGAGCTTTCGGGCGATTCGGTGGGCGCAACGACAGCGCTCGAGGAGGCCCTCGCCGCATACGAGCAGAAAGGGAACGTCGCGGGTGCGCAGCGGGTGCGATCGAGACTCGGAGGCGCTCGATCTGGCGACGACACCTGAAGCGACCCTCCCGACAAAGCAAGGCTAGAAGCGCTGCCGAAGCGTCCCGCTAGAGCCAACGTCGTATCGGCCACCGTGCTCTTGTCTGAGCCCTTGACACTCCTGCGGACCCGCGAATTCGGCACTGGGCTGTCCGAGGGGCAGCCCAGTGCGAGCTCCTCGCATTCTCAGAGCGGCTCGTCGGCTATCGGCCGGCCCTCATGCGGCGCGCCGAGCGGCTGGGTTCCAGACGCCGGTAGCGGCCGTCGTCCGCGCGTAGTCCGCGAAGTCCCGCGGTTCACGGCCGAGGGCACGCTCCACGCCGTCCGCCAGATGGGCGTTCCGCCCGTCGAGCACTTCCTGGAAGAGATAGAGGAGCAATTCGATCCACTCACCGGGAACAGCCTGCTCCTCCAGCCCGGCGGCGAAGTCCTCGATCGACGCCGGCACGAAGCGGATCTCTCTGCCCGTGGCCTGGGCGATCTCCCCGACCGCGTCCGCGAACGTCAACAGGCGGGGTCCGGTCAGCTCGTAGACCTCGCCCACATGGCCGCCCTCGGTCAGCGCGGCCACCGCGACGTCGGCGATGTCGTCGGCGTCCACGAACGGCTCGAGCGTGTTGCCGGCCGGGAGCGCGAGCTCCCCCGCGAGCAGACCGTCGAGGAAGTAGCTCTCGCTGAAGTTCTGGCTGAACCAGGTCGACCGCAGCGTCGTCACCTCGGCGCCGCTGTCCCGCACTGCCTGCTCGGCGCGCTCCGCCTCGGCCTCGCCGCGGCCGGAGAGGTGCACGAGCCGCGGAATCCCGCTCGCGACGGCGAGCTCCGCGAAGTCGCCGATGATCTCGGCGGCACCCGGAAGCGCGTCGAGATAGTGCTGCACGTACACGGATCCGACGCCGTGCAGCACCGGCGCCCACGTGTCCGAGTTGTCCCAGTCGAACGGCGGCTCGCCGGAGCGGCCGCCCTCGCGCGTCGAAAGCCCGCGTGCCGCAAGCCGCTCGACCACCCGCCGACCGGTTTTCCCGCTGCCGCCGAGTACGAGTGTCGGCTTGTCCTGATGCGTGTTCATCGTGCGTCCTCTCTTTTGGACTCTCGAGTTAGATTGAAAGTCTAGACTTCGCGTCTTGCTGATGTCAAATCGGGCGGCTACGCTCTCGGTCGTGGCCAGGCGGACGTACACGCGCGAACGTCGGGACAGGAGTGCGGACAGCGTCGAGCGCGTGCTCGAGGCGGCTGAGCGGCTGATCAGGGACGACGCGTTCCACCTCGCGACGATGGAGGAGCTGGCTGCGGCGGCAGGTGTCTCGCGGGCAACCGTCTTCAACCGCTTCGGCTCCAAGCTCGGCGTGCTGCAGGCGCTCTTCACGCGCGCCATGGAGAGCCCGGAGATGGAGGGGATTGAAGCGGCGCTCGAACTCGACGATCCCGTCGCAGCGCTCGAGGCCACGATCGAAGCCTCATGCGTTATCTGGGAATCCTCTGCTTTCGTTCACGAGCAACTGCAGGCGATCGTCACCCTCGAGCCCGACGCGAGCGCGTTGGTCGACCGGCAGCGGAAGGAGCAGCGCGCCGATCTCCTGACGCTGGCGCGACGGCTATCCCGGGCCGGACAGCTCCGCCCCGGCCTCAGCGAAACGCGAGCCGCCGCCGCGCTGCACATGCTCACCAGCCTCGAGTCCTTCCTCTCGCTGCGCCGCCACTACGGCCTCTCTCTGCGCCAGACACAAGAGACGATCGCCGAGCTCGCGCGCACGCTGCTCACGAGCTAGCGTCTTCCGAGCGCTCGCCGGGAGGACGGCCCGTCTGCGTTGATTGACGCACGATCACCGTGGGTCAGGGCTCGCCGGACAGTCACAGTCGAGCGAGGCGGCGCTGCTGCTCGCTGCCGTGCAGTTCCGCGATCAGTGCGTTGCGGAGATCGAGGAGCTCTTGCGGGATCGGTTCGTACCCGCCGAGATCGAGCGACCAGGCTCGAGGGCATGCAGCAGGGCAGAGCGTTGGCCGGGGCGAAGCTCGACCGGCTGCGATGTGCCGACAGCGCTGAAGCTTGCTCTGATCTGCGCGTTGGATTGGACGTGCTGGAGCCGTCGCATCAAGGCTTGGCGCGCGGTCCAGCTGAAGACAACGGGACCCCGGTTGAGCGAGACGGCGACGCAGTGGAGACGCACAGGCACGGCGGTGACGGTAGGCGGCCCGGGCAGAGACGCCTAGGACCCAAATGAGCTAGTTCGAGAGCGCCTGACCGGCCACGGGTCTAGGCGTTGCCGGTGATCAGCTCGGCAAGCACGAACGCAACCGCAATGGCAACGGGTACGAGAGCGGCGAACACGGTCAGGGCGCGCTCGCGGTCGCGAATGATGGCCACGAGCGCGGCGACGCTGGCTGCTACGCCGCTGGCGAAGCCGAGGGCTGCTGCTCTCGGTACGAGAGCTGCTGCGAACACGAGCGGGAGGAATGCTGCCGCGAGACCGACGGCCCACCGGCCGAGGGCACTTGTCGGCAGGAGCCTGATCCGAGGTCGGCCCTCCGCGGGCGATCTCGGCTGCTCAGAGCTAACGCTCATGGTGTCGTCCTCTCACGTGGAGCTTTGGATCCGTCACACCTCTCGCGGAACGCGGCCGTTGAGCGTGAAGAGGAACCTCATCGCCTTGTGGCCAGGATCGGCGGTCGGAGCGAACATGCACGGGCAGCCGCCGTCGATCACGGAGATGCCGTGCGCGCGCCCGTACCTCGTCGCGGCTTCGGAGACGCTGCCGGCACCGGGACCGCGGTGCATCCAGACGTGCTCGATCCCGAGCTCGACGCACTCGCGCATCGTTGGCTCGGCATGGTCGGGCCTGGTCGCGATCACCACCGCCTCGACGCCGCCGGGGATGGCGCCCAGGCTGTCGTAGGCGGGGTCGCCTTCGACCTCGTCGGCGTTCGGGTTGACGGCGAAGACGTCGTAGCCGCGGTCGCGCAACCTGTTGTAGACGACGTTGCCGCCATGGTTCCCCGGCGATCGCGAGACGCCGGTGACGGCGATGCGCTTGTGCCCGAGAAACTCTGAGGCAGCATCCTTGATGGCGGTCATGTCGAACTCCTCACGTGATCGTTGGGTGAGTACCAGCTCCATCCGAGCGAGTCAGATGCCACGCTGCGCGAAGTCCGAGGCCGGCGCCGCTCCGGAGGAGTCCTTGTCCGTAGATGCGGCCCGCGAAGCGTACGAGCGCGTAGATCGAGGAGAGGACGAGGACGAAAGCGAGCGCGTGCTCCCACAGCGGCACGCCGACGAGCGCGCTGCGGGCGGGCAGCACGAGCGGCGCGCTCAAAGGGAAGACGGTGAGCAGGCTTGCGAGGGGCCCCTCGGCGTCGGCGGAGAGCGCCACGTAGCCGGCGAAGTAGACGCCGAGGAGCGTGTACGTAACAGGTTGTCCGGCCGTCTCCGCGTTCTGCTGGCTGGACGCGAGCGCGCCCGCGGCGGCGTAGGCGACCGCGTACAGCGCGAATCCGAGCACGAACCAGGGGATGACGAGGGCCATGTCCCCGGCAAGTTCAGCCGGGGCGTCGAAGACGCCTGCCGCAAGCATGCCGGCGGCGAGCCCGGCGATGAGCGCGAGTTGCGCGAATCCGAGCAGCCCGATCCCGATCACCTTGCCGGCAAGCAGGTCGCGCGGTCGGACCGACGACAGGATCAGTTCGACGACGCGGTTGTTCTTCTCCTCGACGACACCGCTGATCACCCACTGGCCGTAGAAGGCAAGAGACATGAGCAGGAGCAGCGAACCTGCATACGCAACCAGGACCGCGGCGTCAGTCGACTCCTGCTCCGGAGCATGGAGCGTCGCGGTCGTCAGCTCCGGTGCCGGCGGCAGCTGGCGGCGAAGCGCACGCACCGCTGCGTCGGCGACGGCCGCCGCCTCGGCATCGACATTCGAGCGGAAGACGAGCCGGTCGTCGGAGAGCAGCAGCAGAGCGTCGACTTGCTCGGCTTCGAGCGCCTGCCGTCCGGCAGCGAGCGACGGCACCACTCGAAGCTGTACCTCGGCGTCGTCGAACGGTTGCGCTGCGCGCTGGAGGGCGTCGGCGAGGCCTGGTGGCGCCGGCGCCGTCACTGCGACTCGGTAGGTCGTCTGCCGATCGGCCAGCCGGCCGAGGACAGCCGATCCGCCGACGAGCGCCAGGATCAGGAGCGTCGATGCGAGGAACGCCTTGCTGCGCAGGCGCTCCCGCATGTCGCGCCACGCGACGAGGGTGATGACGCTCAGGCCGCTCACGCCGCCACCAGCTCGAGGAAGAGCTCGGCGAGCGTCGGCGGTCCATAGCTGAACGCGACGACGTGTGCCGACTTTTCGGCCGCCGCGAGCACCAGCTCGGGATCGACGTCGCGACCGACCTCCAGTCGCAGCCTGCCGTCGCGGCGCTCGGCAAGCTCGACCCCAGGAACTCGCGGCAACCACTCCAGCGGCGCCCCGTCGAGCTGGAGCTCGATCCGTCGCCGCCGCGACGCCCTCTTCAGCGCGTCCACATCGCCCGTCGCGAGGAGTCGGCCGTGGTCGATGATCGCGACCTCTTCACAGATGTTCTCCACCAGCTCGAGCTGATGACTGGAGAAGAGCACGGCGGCGCCGCGGGCAGCCTCGCCGCGGAGCACGTCCGCCAGCGTCTGCACCGCGACCGGGTCGAGCCCCGCGAACGGCTCATCGAGGACGAGCAACTCCGGCTCGTGCACGAGCGCCGCTGCGAGCTGCGCCCGCTGTTGGTTGCCGTGCGAGAGCTCCTCGACCTTGGAGGCCGCCCGCTCGGCGAGTCCAAGACGCTCGAGCCAGAGCGATGCGGCAGAGCGCGCCTCACTCGCCCCCAGGCCGTGTAGGCGCCCGAAGTACTCGAGCTGCTCGCCGACACGCATTCGTGGGTAGAGGCCGCGCTCCTCGGGCATGTACCCGAACCGCAGTCGTTCGGCGAGGTCGACCGGCCGGCCGTCCCAGAGCACCTCCCCGCTGTCGAGCTCGACGAGGCCGAAGATGGAACGCATGACCGTCGTCTTCCCGGCTCCGTTCGGGCCGAGGAAGCCGAGCATCCGGCCGCGGCCCACCGAGACCGAGCAGCCGTCGAGCGCCTGCACCTGGCCAAAGCGCTTGCGTATCGCGTTGACGGCGAGCACGGGCTCAGGTCACGAATCCCGCACGACCAGGACCGACGAGCGCGTCTCGTGTGCCAGCCGCTCGCTGAGGCTGCCGAGCGCGCGGATCCCCCGCAGCCCGCGGCTGCCGACGACCATCAGGTCGGTCGTCCCCGAGTAGACGCTGAGCAGGTCGAGCGCATGCGAGTCGTGTTCCCTCAACTCGGGGGCGATCCGCCGCGCGGCTTCCAGATCGACGTGGTCGCGTGTGGCCGCGACCGCGCGCAGCTCGGCTCCGAAGCGAGACGCGAGCGTGCGAGCAGCCTCGTGGGCGCGAGCGGAGTGCTCCGATCCATCGATTCCGACGATGATCCGCCGCGGCCAGTAGCGCGGGTCGATCTCGCCGCGGGCGATCAGCACGGAGCAGGGGGCCTCGTGCAGGAGCTGGGTCGCGACAGAGCCGAGCGCGATCCCGGTCGCGCGGGTGTGGCCGTGTTGTCCGGCGACGACCGCCGTCGCCGCTCGCCGCTCGATCTCGGCCAGCAGTGCCAGCAGCGGGTCTCCCTCGATGAGTTTGCCCTCGAACTCGTGCAGCGCACCGGCCGCCTTCGAGCCTTGCTCGAGCGCCGCGTCGGCCTCGGTCGTGAGCTCCTCCATGACCTGGCTCATGTTCCAGCCGGCGTGGACGGCGATCGAGGATTCGTTCGCGGAGACGAGCGTGAGCGATCCCTCGGGATCGGTCACGAGTGCGGCTGCGCGGGCGGCGGCCGCGCCGGCGTCGGAGCGGTCGACCCCGCAGACGACTCGGTCGAAGACGTGGGTGGCTGCCAGCGTGCTCATCACTCCTCCTCTTGTCTGCGTCGGATTGACACCGAAAGTCTCATCGCAGCTGGCCGTCCGAGCATCGGTGGCGCGCCTGATCCGTCCTGCGGTGAACTACGGCTCAGAGGAGCGCGGTCGCCGCCGCGAAGTAAACGGCGATCGAGAGCAGGTCCTGGATCACCGTCGCGATCGGGCCGGAGCCGAATGCGGGATCGAGCCCGCGCGCGGCGAACATGTACGGCAGCGTCATCGCGATCGCCGTGGCGATCGAGGCGCTCATGAGCAACGAGACCGCCACCACCGTCGCGATCTGGGCGTCTCCCCAGACGGCGAGCGCGAAGGCGAAGAAGACCGCCGCGAGGACGCAGCCGACGACTCCTCCGCTCACCAGCTCACGCACAGCGACCCCGCGCAGCGGCACACCGAGCGCGATCCCGCGGATGACGACCGTCTCCACCTGCGTCCCGACCGCGTCCGCCATGTAGACCACGGCAGAGGCACGAAGAAGGCGAGCAGCACGTTCTCCCTCAGCGCCTCCTCGAAACTGGAGACGAGCCCCGCGCAGAGCATTGCGCCGAGAAGCCCGAGCACGAGCCAAGGCAGGCGGTGCGCGAGCCGGCTGGCCACCGTCGCCGTCACCGCGTCCCGGGCCTCCGTCAGGTGGTAGTCAGCCAGATCCCGACTAGCCACGGCGGTGCACCGCCTTTGCCGTCTCGACGAGGAACGCAGGGGCAAGAGCAAGGGCACACACGATCGCCGCCGGAGCGAGTCCGAGTGCCGTCGTGCCGAACGCCTCGTGCAGAGGCGGGAAGTAGACGACGAACGCAAGTACGAGCAGCGACGCGGCGACGGCGCCGGCGAGGAGAGTGTTCCGCGGCGCCTGGTGGAACGGCCGCTCGCCGGCGCGGAGCGAGAATACGAGCAGCAGTTCTGCCAGCGCGATCGTTGCAAAGGCCATCGTCTGGGCCGCCTCGGGCTCGAGCGCGCGGCCGGCGACGTACGCAGCAGTGGCGGCCGCGCCGACAGCGAAGCCGAGCCCGGCGAGAGCAAGCTGCAACCGCCGTGGGAACAGCGATCCGTGGCCGCGCGGCCTCGCCCCCGTCGAAGCGGGTGAGGCCGCGTCGCAGGCCAGTGCGACTGCGGGAAGACCGTCGGTGAGAAGGTTGACGGTCAGCACCTGCACCACGGTCATCGGCGCGCCCAGTCCGGCCAGGATCGCGAAGGCGAAGAGCACGACCTCGCCCAGATTTGCGGAGAGCAGGAACGCGACGAAGTTGCGGATGTTGGCGGCGATCCGGCGCCCCTCGCGGATCGCCGCCACGATCGTCGCGAAGTCGTCGTCGGTGAGGACGACATCCGCT